>Ga0075030_100000892_pt1 | contig 26661 bp, 26 predicted proteins | sample LitLauG_LLR_2012_FD_71393 | JGI IMG/M metagenome (GOLD analysis project Ga0075030, IMG submission 71393) | Freshwater sediment microbial communities from Pennsylvania, USA - Little Laurel Run_MetaG_LLR_2012 | ecosystem: Environmental > Aquatic > Freshwater > Creek > Sediment | place: USA...
TTCGGCCGCCGCCGGATGAAGTGCACGATCGCCACAATCCGCAGCAGGATCGCCCACCACGAAAAGGCGAAAAAGAGAAATGATCCCATGGTGAAAACGCACTATAGCACGCAGGAGCAGACGGGTTCAGAACTGGCGTGCCTTTCGCGAGATTTTGCCTTCCGTAGGAACGCTCGATAATAGCCCGGCGTTTTCAACGCCGGGTGGCGTCACCCAGATATCAGCGCGTCCCGGACGGGGCGCCTGAAATGTTCCAGGTTCACCCTGATCTTCTCTACTTCTTCACCACGGGCGGCGCCACGGTCGGAGGCGCCGGGGTCACCCCCGCCAAACTCTGCTTCACCGCTGCCGACACCTTATCCGCATTCGCACACAACAGACTGACCTGCCACATCTGTGTCGTCGAGAGCGTCTTCTCAAATCCCGGCATGCCCGTCATCCGAATCCCTCCGGACACTTTCCAATACGTCTCCCCCGCCGGATCATCGGTCACGCCTTTCCCCTCCATCAGCTTCGGCGGATCTGGAAACATGCCACGGGCGATCGCTGTCTGTGGTTGCCCGGGCAGTCCATGGCACACTGCGCAATGGTCTTTGTAGACTTGCGCTCCAGCCGTGTACGCAGCCTCATCGGCCGCGACGGGCACTGTCTTCGGCATCTCTTTATCCAAACGCGCATGGAGAGCCATGCTCGCAAGCGTCTTCTCAAATAGCATCGGAGGAGCCGACGTCGCCACCGGCGCCATCCCCCGCGAGAAATAGAAGTACACGACGATCGGAAGCAATACCAACCCGATGATCACACCGAAGAGGAACTTTCGCATGCATGGTCTCCTGTCGAGTATCTGATACTAACCCAGCCTCCTCTCTTGGCGCGATCCCCAAAAAATCAATTGGCCAGAATTTTGAACGTTCCCTCCGACCGCAGCCCGTGATCCTGCTCACAGACTGCCATCCAACCCCGCCCTACGATTCATTCAGAAACAATTCCTGCACTGAAGAACGTCGCTACTCAGGAGGCGCGTCATGCTGCTGATATTTGGTCTTGCGTTCTTCCTCTTGATCTCAGCCCTTATCCTTTTCATGCCGGCGCTCTTGGCGCGCGAAGTCCATCACACGTATTCCGCCCCGCGTGCGGTTATCTGCCCCGAAACGCACCAGAAGGTCGGCGTCACGATCGATGCCCGGCATGCCGCTGCGTCCGCTCTCCGTGACGCACCCGACTTTCGACTCTCCGACTGCACCCGTTGGCCGGCTCGCGCCAAGTGTGCGCAAGAATGCCTCCCAGAGGCCCTGCGCAACGAACCGTACACGCAAGGAGAAGTCCGGCCTCACAGGACGATCCGCCCGATCTACCATATCCCCATCCTGCTCGGCGCCTTTGCCGCCTGGTACGCCGGCATGATCTGGCATTCTCCGTACTTGTTCCGCGCCAGATGGATGTCCGCCCTCGGCTTGAGCCCGGCTCAGTTGAAGCAATTGCTCTTGTGGTACTCGCCTCATCTACTCAGCGTTGCGGCGTGCCTGCTGTTTGCCTATGGAGTCGGATGGCTCCAGACGTGGTTGTCGCGAAAGGGATTCTGGCAGGGAATTCTGTCTGCTATGGTGCTCTGGGCTGCGGTCGCGCTGACAACCCTGCCTTCCATGACGAGCCTTCCCCGCGACCTGCTCATTATCGAAGCCGGATATACGCTTGTCGCTACAATCTTGGTTGGGGCCATCGTCGGAGGCCTGAGCGGTAAACTCGTTTTGCCGGTTCTCGATAACAGCCGGCTGGAGGCGTAACCATGTCCGATCAGCAGGCGGAGCTACTTAATTCTTTCCGGGCATTCATCAAGGCAGCAGAAGAAGGCGCCCCCATCCCGCCCGTCGATGAGCACGATCTGAAGGCTCTCCACGAATTGTGTGTGGAAAGAGCCAAGCGCTATTGCGGCAAAGACGGAGTCATCAGCATCGAGATGACCGCCCGCGCCTGCAACCCCACCGCGAACTTGCCGGCCGTATGGTTGCGCCACACCCAACTCCGTTCTCTCTTCCGGCAAGGCTTGCTCACAGAATGGCAGCATGGAACGGTCCTCGATGATGCGGTCTTTCGGGTAGCCTCCGCCATTCCAATGAAAGGTACGCGCCTCGACGCTCACGCTTTCCTTGAACAACTGCGCGCCCAGGCCGCAGTCTGAACCCTGCCAAGACACCGCAGTTCGCCCATCGAATCGTGAGGTTCGCGGCTGCTGAGATCTTTTGCACCCCCCGACTCTCTTGGCAAGCCGTTCTGGGGGCCCGCTACTCACCACTCGCTTCTGACACCCGCGTCCTCTGCTAAACTCGCCCAGTTATGCTGACGCATCTCGAATGCACCCGTTGCGGCGAACACTATCCCTCCGACCGTCCCCAGTCCGTCTGTCCCAAAGACGCTGGCATCCTCTACGCGCGTTACGACCTCGCCGCGATCAAACGCTCGTTCTCTTCCGCTCGCCTCGCCCTGCGCGCACCTACGATGTGGCGCTACGACGCCGTCCTTCCCGAAGCCAATCCCGTGTCCCTCGGCGAAGGCTTCACTCCCATGCTCCCCAGTCGCGAATATCCCAACGTCTACATCAAAGACGAAGGCCTAAACCCCACCGGCTCGTTCAAAGCCCGCGGCCTTTCCGCCGCCGTCACCATGGCTCGTCACTTTGGCCTGAAGAAACTCGCCATCCCTTCTGCCGGCAACGCTGCCGGAGCGCTCGCCGCGTACGCGGCCGCTGCCGGTGTCGAAGCGCACATCTTCATGCCCAAAGATGTTCCCGCAGCGAATCGAATCGAGTGTGACTACTACGGTGCGCGCGTCACGCTGGTCGACGGCCTCATCAGCGATTGCGGCAGGAAAGTCGCCGAGATGAAAGACTCCGACTTCTGGAAAAAAGACGGCTGGTTCGACGTGAGCACGACCAAGGAACCCTATCGCGTCGAAGGCAAGAAAACCATGGGATACGAAGTCGCAGAACAACTCGGCTGGCGCATGCCGCAAGGCATCATCTATCCCACCGGCGGGGGCGTCGGCCTGCTCGGCATGTGGAAGGCCTTCGAAGAAATGGAAACCTTGGGTTGGATCGGCCCCGAGCGCCCAAAAATGATCGCCGTCCAATCAGCAGGTTGTGCTCCAATTGTTAAGGCATGGGATGAAGGCAAGTCATTCTCCGAAATGTGGCCCAACGCAGCTACGTTAGCGTCCGGACTGCGCGTTCCCAAACCGTACGGCGACTACCTGATACTGGACATACTAAAGAAGAGCAAAGGCACAGCCGTCAGCGCGACGGATCAAGAAATCCTTGAAGCCACCCGCCACTGGTCCAGAGTAGAAGGAATCTTCGCGGCCCCCGAAGGCGCCGCCTGCTTGGTGGCCTACCGCAAACTCCGCGCCAGCGGCTTCTTCAAGCCAGAAGACATGGTAGTCCTGTTTAACACCGGCACCGGCTTGAAGTATCTGGATGTCCTAGATGCCCGTGTGGCCGCGGGCGACTCGCCCGCAGCACGAGCCAAGCCAGCCGCCCGTCAAATCGGCGGTATCATCGGCCCGTACTAAACCAGTTCTCTAAGACCCGTATTAAACCAGTTCTCTAAGAGATGTCATCCTGAGCGGCGGCGAAGCCGCCGCGAAGGACCGCACGTCAGCGTGCAGCGCCAGCGCAGTGGGTCAGAGCTACTACGCTCCCAGCGCCCTTTTCCAATTGACCAATCGCCGCCGCCACCATCGTACGGCCCCGGCCCGTCTCCCGGCGCTCACGATCGCGGCATCGTGAGCCCTAAATTAAGTCGAACCCCCTAAAACAAGTCGACCCCCCTAAGATCTGTCATCCTGAGCGCAGTCGAAGGATCCCTACCCCCAGCTTGGCCCCTCTGTGCTCCTCCGTGTCCTCTGTGGTGAAATAGTCTTTCCCATGACCACTCGCCTCTACTACCACGACTCCTTCCTCTACGACTTCGAAGCCGAAGTCCGCGAAGTGACCGAGAGTCCAAAGCCCGCCCTCATCCTCGACCGCACCGCCTTTTACCCCACCAGCGGCGGCCAAGTCTTCGACACTGGCGTGATCTCAACAGAAAACGAAAACCTCAAGGTCACCGAAGTCGCCGACGCAGAAAACGGCCAAGTCATCCACTACCTCGAAGCCCCAGCCAAATCCCTGCAGCCCGGAAGCAAAGTCCGCGGCCAGATCGACGCCACCCGCCGCCGCGACCACATGCAGCAGCACACCGGACAGCACGTCCTCTCCGCCGCCTTCGTTCGCCTCTTCAACATGCCTACGGTCTCCTTCCACATGGGCGACGACTACTGCTCCATTGATCTGGACATCAGCGACCTCGACACGCCGACGCTCGCCAAAGATCAGATCGAAGCGGCCGAACGTCTGGCCAACGAAATCATCGTCGAGAATCGCCCGGTAGCGATCCGCTTCGTCACCCGCGAAGAAGCAGGGAAGTTAGGCCTCCGCAAACTCCCGCCCGCCGAGCGCGACGAACTCCGCCTCATCGATATCCGTGACTTCGACCTCAGCGCCTGCGGCGGCACGCACGTCAACCAGACAGGACAAATCGGCTGTGTCATGCTTCGCAAGACCGAGAGAGTCCGCCAGGGATGGCGCGTCGAATTCATCGCCGGCCAACGCGCCGTCGCCACTTCACGCCGTGACTTCACCACCCTCACCGAAGCTGCCGCGCTCTTTTCCGCGCATATCTACGACGTGCCACAGCAAGCCCGCAAATCGCTCGACGAAATCCGTTCCCTCCGCAAGCAACGCGAGCAATCCCAGGAAGAACTCGCCGATGCCCAAGCCGCCGCGCTTCTCGCCGAAACTCCCGAATCCAGCGGGCGCAAACTCGTAGTTCGCGTTTTCGCGGACCGCGACATGAATTTGCTGAAGTTCCTTGCGCAAAAGCTGACCCGCCTGGCGCCGAACGTCGTCGCTCTGCTCGCCACCACCTCGCCGCAACCATCCCTGGTCTTTGCCCAATCCGCCGGACAGCCCTACGACATGGGCGCACTGCTGAAACAGACGCTGTCGAAACTCGGCGGCCGCGGCGGCGGCAGCAAGGACCTGGCGCAGGGCGGCGTTCCCAGTGCCGTCGGGGTCGAGTCGGCTCTGAAAGACGCGGCGTCGTCGCTTCATGCCTGACGATCGCCGAATTTCATTTAATTTTCAGGTTGTACTGCTCTAATGCACTCGTTGTGCAATCGATCTGGAATGAGGGCGGCAGCCCCTCAACAAAGCCGCCCTCGTTCCTTGAGGATACGAATCAGGCCAACGGAAAAAAGCATGAGATGCAGGTCGGACAGGACGGCAAGGCCCTCGACCGCGAAGAATGATTTTCCCGGGACGAACACCCTGGTGTGATTCTGATCACAGCGCTATCCAGCGGCAGCGCTATTCTTTACCGTAATCCACTCCTATTTGAAGGAGGGCCCCGTGTACCGCTTGGCACTGGTTCTTCCAGCACTCTTCCTGCTCGCCATCCCAGTTCTGACACAGCAACAATCACCCAGCACAGCCGCTCAGAAGACGTTACCGAATGCGGTGATCCCCGTCGAAGCTGCCAAACAGCAGAATCCGGTGAAACCGTCTCCTGAGTCCAGCGCCCGCGCCAAGAAATGGTGGACCCTCGACTGCGAAATGTGTCACGGCAAAACTGGCGACGGCAAAGGCGAAATCGCCAAGGACATGAAGCTTACGATGATGGACTTCACCAACCCTGACACACTGAAAGACCGCACCGACGGCGAGCTTTTCTACATCATCAAGAACGGCCACAACGACATGCCCGCCGAAGGCCCCCGCGTCAAAACCGAAGAAGCCTGGGACTTGGTCAACTACGTCCGCGCCTTCGCCAAAAAGACGGCCGACACCAAACCTCAGTAGAGCTGGTAAGAAAAATCAGAGGGTGCCCCACCTTTGTCGCGTTTTGCTCGACAGAGCCTGCCCTGAGCGAAGTTGAAGGGGTGGGCATTGTGACTTATTGGTTTTCACTTCTGCCGGGCTGTCTCTACCCCGCCCGCCGGAACTCTCCTCTTTCCCCGACCCCAGCAGCCCCACAATCCCCGGCAGACTCTCCCACGCCGCCTCATTGGACGGCACTTACTCTCCCGCTATCCAAACGAAATGGCGTCGTTGATAACGATCACCGCCGCGACACTCTCACCTCCGGCGACGCGTAATTCACCCGCAGCATTTCGCGGATCTGCCCACGCTCCACCGTCCCCTCAACCATCTCATATCCCAGCAGCGCGATAATCCGCCCGCGCAGAAACAGCGGCTGCGAATTGCCATACCAGTCCACGCATGATGCGCGGCAGCCGTCGTCCTTCGCCTTCTCCGGCTGTGCACCGAGCTGGCCGAGCTCTTCGAAGTGCAATGCATCGTTCCTCAGGAACACAATCGCTGCGGAGTTCTCAAACAGATGCCTGTATCCAGCGCGTCCCGGCACGCTGATCGGCAACCCCAGCATTCCCGAGTCCTCATCCTCCGGCTTGTAGAAGAATCCATGGCTCCGCAACTCCCCTTGCGACGCCCCTTTTTCCACGTAATCGTCCACCGCCGAAGGCACATCACCGAGGCGCACCGCTGTAAAGTGCAGATCCTTCCCGTCCGACCCTACGACTACCGCATCCGATCCCATTGCCTCGATCCGATCCACACCGTGTTCCAGAATCACCGGATGCACATCGCCATTCGCCCAGCGAACGGCGTACAGCCGTGCGCGCTCGCTCTTCTGCGGATATCCCCAACCGCTACCTGCTCCATACAGCAGATAGTCCCCGACAAACCGGTTCTGAAACGCATATCCGTAGGGCGTTGGCAGCCTGCGGTAACTCGCCGCCGGAACTTCCGCGCTTCCGTCGGTAAAACTGTCGATCGAAACCCGCATCAGCGCCGACCTGCCTCGCGTCACTTCCGCACTCCACATGCCATCGCCCGAGCCATCCGATCTCACCAGCACATTCAGGAACCCGTCTTCGCTTTCCAGGAACGAGAACTGATCCACCGGACTTCCGGAAACCCGAAGCGCGCTAGGCGCCGATCCGTCGAGCGGCATGCGATACACCATCGACTTCGTGTGCACCTCTTTCTCGCCGTATGTCCAACTCGTCACCCAGATATAGACCGCATGCGGCGACACGTAGAAGACGCGCCCCGAAGGACCGATCACCGACGTCGCCTTGCAGTCGAAGTCGCCGCTCGCCAGATCGCACACTGTCACCGTGTGCAGCGCCACGCTATAGTCGTAGTCGACAACATACTCCGGCTTGTACACCTGAGTGGCCGGCACGATCCGTTTGAACTCGGTGGCGCTTGCTCCCTTGTGCCACTTGCGCACCGCCGGAAACGCACCGAACGGATCCTCCGCGCCTGGATTCACATACAGTGGCGAGTAGAAGATCAGTTTGCTGCCGATCAGCCGGCTGGCGTAGTTCCGCGATGAGTAGTAATCGTTCGACCGCAGATGATACGTCGAGCGATACGTCAGCTTGCCCGCATCATCGATGTGGAACAGCCCGACTTCCGTGCCGCCGCGCTCATAGCTGTATCCAATCACGACGATCGTATTCTTCGACACCAGCATTTCGTCGTACCACGTCCCGTTGGGATTGATGTCCGGCCCGAATGCGTCGACCACCGAGGTTGGCCGCAAGTCGCCATCTTCGATCGACACCGTGAACAAACGCCCGCGCCTCAGCACCACCAGATAATTCCCGTGCACCTTGACGATTCCACCTTCGTCGACACCCGTGTGCTGAACGTTAGTGATGGATTCGTCCTGATCAGCGCCAGCGGAGACCTTTGCTTCCTTTGCCGCCGACGCGGGAGCGGGCAGGGAAGCGGAGAGGGCCACTCCGTCGTACATCCGCATCACGCGCCGCTGCTTTGCCGCCAACTCATGTAGATAACGCGACAGCTCCGCGTCGGAATGAAACGCCGTCATCGTCTTCGCCGTTTCCTTCACGGGAGCAGCCGCATAAACCGTTGGAACCTTCGTCGAGATGCCGTCCCTAGACTCGTGCGCACAACTCACCGCACCCAAAACCATGAACCCCAAACCGATTGCAGCCACCGCAATTCGCTTCATCGTCCACCTCGCAAGTGTTCAGGCATCGTGAGAACGTACCTCTCCGCAAAACTTGCAAGCGGAAAAACTGGCTCCGAAGTAACGTATGGTCACAGAAGTATGGACACCACGCGAAGCTTGGTTAACTCAAAAAATCAGCGACCGCGAAGAACACGAAGTTACAAGCAGAGAAGCGAGTGCGGAGCCTTCGTGCAACTTCGTGTCCTTTGTGGTGATTGTTTTTTCTGTGTGTTTTCCTATCAGCCCGCGCGGAGAATTGTCGTGACTCAACCAACAGGTCTGAGTGACACCGCTGGCTCCATGCCCCGCGTGGCCCGCCTCTCGCGTTCTTTGCGACGCTGCTCCGGCGGCTTGTTTTCGCGGTAGGACCGCACCATCTCCAGATAGATTCCTAGATCACGATCGAGATCCGTTTGCTGGCCGTCAAAATAGAAATTGCGGATCGGAATGCCGTGGTAATCCCGGCTCAGCTTGGGATAGATGGCCTCGCTGACCACTCCATTCATGCAGGTGAAGGGGCTGATGTCCACAATGCCGTCCACTCCATGCATCGCGAGATATGCACTTCGTCCCATGTTCATCACCATTTCGCCCTCAGCGCCGGGAAAGGGAAGATAGGGCCTCGCCAGTTTCAGCACTTCCTCCACGTCGGGCTCTTCGTACCCCCGAAAATCTTCCGAGAACAGCGACCGCAGCGCGTGCTCGTCATTGTGCTGAATTCGTGAACGCAGCTTCGACTTGAGCATGTCCCAGGAATACTCCCGGCGCGCCAGGCGCAGATTGCGCACCTCTTCCATGTTGGTGTAGCCAATCCACTCCGCGACGTCGCTCATCCAGCACTCCGCGCCCTGCGCCTCCAGCCGGCGCAGTAATTGCTGGTTGCTGAACTGGTTGAGGCGGCAGAAAATCTCGCCCACAATCCCGATCAGCGGACGAGTTCGGTCGAAACCAGCCGGCAGGGCATGGAATCGGCCGCGGGCCCGCAAAAGAGACGCACGCACCGACCGTATCTGGCACGACGTGTCAGAGCAACTCTGCTCCAGTGTCCGGCACAAGTCATCGAGCGATTCCTCAAAGGCCCGGTCGGCTGCTCCCGTCTGCGTTTCGTAAGGTCGCGTCTTCAGAAGCAGTTTGCGCAGAATGTCGGCGGAGACCAGCGCGCGCCACGCCGTTCTTACAAAAGCAGTATCGAAGTCTTGAAAATCACTGTAGCCATGTTCTCCTCGTGGAGAAAAGACGTGCACATCACCGTAGCCTTGTTCACGCAAAACCTTTCGCAGAAACGGCGCATACTGACCGAACCGGCACGGTCCGTCCGTTGTCGCCATGAAAAAAAAGGTGTGTTTGGCGTCGAAGCCCGGGCTCTGCGCGATCTTCAGGAAGTCGCCGGTCGTAATCTTGGCCGGAAGGCACTCGTCCCCGTTGGTGTGCTTGCCGCCGAGTTCCATGGTGCGCGAATCCGAAGCGGGTGTGGGATGCGCCTCAATCCCCATCCAACGCATTACCGCGCACAGCGCCTCGACACTCCCATCGGCCATATCAGGAATGTAGATCGTCTTCGCGGCCAGGGGATGGTCTGCGCCGACCTTTCGCGTTAGGCAGCGATGTTTGAGGATTGACATCGTAAGAATCCCGTACTGTCGAGGTAGGCTTCACACCGCGTAATGTAGCCCGCATCATTCGAGTGCCCGTCAAACTGCAGCACCAGGCTCGGCTTTCCGCATGCCTCCTCGATGAACGACTTCAGATAAGAGTCCGGACCGCACTTGAAGTTCGAGATGTAAATCAGGTGTAGCCCGGGAAACTTTCTCGCGATCTGGGCAGCCGCCAGAATCAGCCGTCCCGAGTGCCAATACATGTTGTCGTTAATCCCAGAAACGTCTTCGCCGGCCAGCGGCAGAAAATCCAGCGGCAGCACGTTGATCCCGTACAACGTCCGCAACTTGCGCGGAATGTCGCAGCAGGCCGCCCGGTCATAGATGTTGTAGGGCCGTCCGAGCAGGACAATGGCCGGCTCGCGCGTTTTCCCGAGCGTCTGTAAAGCGGCATCGCCGGCGCGCCGCACCGCCTGGCCAAAGTTTTCCTGCGCCCGAAATGCTTTCTCCACCGCCGCATCGCTCTCCGACTTGCTTCTTCCCATCTGGCGCGCCAGCACGCGCAACTCCTCCCGCACCAAGGCCGGTCCCTGGCGGAAGTGAACCGTCGGGCATAAGAGCTTCGTCTCCAGATCGCCGGCCAACTTCTCCACCGCCCGCACGACAAACGGCAGAGTCTGATTCCACGGACACAGCTTCGACTCCGCCTGCATGAAAGGTGTCTCTGTGTCCACGACATTGGGCAGCAGAACGTAGTCCACGCCCTGCTTCAGCAGAGCCTGCACGTGTCCGTGCGCCACCTGAACTGGAAAGCAGGGCTGCGCGATCGCAAGCTCTTCTCCATGCGCCGCGATGCTGGTGTCTGTGGGAGGAGAGAGCGCAACGTTATATCCCAGTTCTTGCACGAAGGTGCACCAGAAAGGGAAGCGGTCGAAGAAGAACATCGCGCGTGGAATCCCGATCGTTTTTCGTTCCTCGCGGGGAGGCGCCAGATCCACCTGGAGCCATTGATCCCGAGCGCTGATCAGATCCTCAATCACCGGTCGCCGATCGGTCCGCGCGCGCTTGCGGAATTTGTCGGAGCACTGGTCACCCCAATAGCTTTTCTCGCCGTCGATGACGAACTCCTTCATCTCGCAGTAGTTCGAACAAGCGCGGCAGACGAAGTCACGGCTCGTCCTTCTCACCCGGTTCAGATCGAAGCCGCGGAACTTACTCTCTCTCCGGCCGGCCAGCATGCGGTCGCGTGCGATGAGCGCCATTCCGATCGCCCCAATCACTCCGTTGTGCGGCGGCACGACGATCTTCTTCTTCAGGATGACGGAGAAGGCCGCCGCTACCGCATCGTTATAGGCAGTGCCTCCCTGGAAATAGATCACGTCGCCGATATTTCGTCCGCGAACTACTCGATTGAGATAGTTCAACGCCACCGAATACGCCAGGCCCGCGCACAAATCGGACACCGCCGCGCCTTTGAGCAGCAGGCTGCTCACGTCCCGCGCCATGAAGACCGTACAGCGTTCGCCCAGCCGGATCGGATTGCGCGATGACAGCGCCAGCCGCGCGAATTCCCCCTTAATGGCAACTCCCAGTTTTTCGGCTTGCTCTTCCAGAAACGAACCTGTTCCCGCCGCGCACGCTTCATTCATCGTGAAGTCGACCACAACCCCGTGATGAATCCGTATGAATTTTGAGTCCTGCCCGCCGATTTCAAAGATCGTGTCCACGTCCGGCATCCCCAGCTGACGGCAGACATGGGTCGCGCCCGTCTTGTGCGCGGTGATCTCATCGTTCACCGTGTCGGCTCCAGTCAATTCGCCAATCAGTTCTCTTCCCGATCCTGTCGTTCCCGCGCCGCAAACGTTGATTCGCCCGCCCAATTCCTCCTCGATCTCCTGCAACCCCGCAGTCACGACTTCGATCGGACGCCCCGCCGTCGGAACGTAGATCTCCTTCAGCAGATTTCCCGAAGAATCCATGACCACCAGGTTCGTGCTGACCGATCCAACATCAATTCCCAGATAGGCGTCGACAGGTCCTTGCGGCGGTCTGCCCAATGACGATGACGCGCGATCCCGCAGCAACGTCACGTTCTGCAGAGAGAGAACATCTGTGGTGGGGAATTTGGATGCCGATGTTTCCTGGTGACCCTGACTCACCGCAATGGCGTGGGACTTGCCGTTCTCCTCCGCCGCCAGCAGGCTTGCACCCAGCGCCGTCATCCAACAATGCAGCTCCGGGACCAGAAAATCCGATTCCTTCAGGCGGAAGCCTTCGCGCAGAGCGTCCCGCACTCCCGCATTCAGCGCCAGTCCACCCACAAAAACGACCGGGGGAACGACCTTCCTGCCTTTGACGATGCTGGACTTGAAGTTGCGCGCTACTGCCTCGCACAGGCCACGCAGGATCTGGTCCGCCTTGTATCCCTTCTGCTGTGCGTGGATCATGTCGCTTTTGGCGAATACCGAGCAGCGGCCCGCCACCCGCGCCGCGCAACTGGCGCCGCACGCCGCCGGGCCCACCTCCTCGACGTCATACAAAAGCCGTGACGCCTGCTGATCGATAAATGACCCCGTGCCCGCCGCACATTCTGTGCTGGACTGGTAATCCAGTATCCCCAGTCGATCGTGACCGTTGGTTGCCCCCAGGCGGATGTACTTCGAAGTCTCTCCGCCCATCTCGAAAACAGTTCTCACCTCGGGATACAGGGCGCGCATCCCGCGTGCCAGCGCCCCGAACTCGTTCTCGTATTCGGTGCCGAGAGCCTGGGCGACGGTGCGTCCGCCCGACCCGGTGACCCGAATCTGACAGACCCGTTCTTCGCCTGCCGCCTCGCGGAATTCCTGCAGCAGGTCGGACGAGGCGCGCATCGGATTGCCCTGCAGACGGCGATACCTGGAGAGCAAGATCGGCCGATCGGCAACACCGTGACGGTGTTGTGGAATGAAGAAGGAAGAATGGTTGGCCGCCAGACGTTCGAAAAGGGAAAAATGCTCCGGCGCCCCTAAGGCAGCCAGCTTCACGCTCACAGAACCGACGTCCAAGCCCAGGCTGATACGCAAGCGCCTCCTTGCGGAACAAAGAGTCAACTGCGGACGAAATGCCTTTGACTTAGCCGGAAACTATAAGCGGGGAACACTTGCTGGGCCGTGATTGAAATCACACCGCCCGTGATCGTGCGTATCGCCTCGACTCAACTCAACGTTGAGTCTTGCGTTCTTTGCAAGAGTAGGGTCCAGGTCCGGTGGATATGGGAGCGATCCTTTATTTTGCGATCACTGCGCGGCTCGATCTGCGGGATTTTTCCCACCAGACCGTGGAATCCTGAGGACGGTCGAGCATCCTGGACAACTCCTGCTTGATCTCCCGCAGGCGGTTGGTCCGGAGTTCGAGGGCGGTCTTGTCCACCTCACTGTGCATCCTCTTTCCCGTGTAACGGACATTCATATTTTGTAGGTCGCTGATTTCCTGACGCAGGCCGGAGAGTTGTTCTTTGATATAGGGCATCTCTTCGATCATACGCTCATTGCTTTGGCCCTGCCCCGTCACTTCGATCTCACCCCTTGACAAAGTTGCCCCAGTCCTCCTACAATTAGCACTCGACAGGCGATAGTGCTAACAGCGATGCCTGTCCCAACCAAATCATAGGGTTACAGAGATTCACTCGAAGCACATCAACTTCCAACTACTTGAAAGGAGTTCACACCATGGCGAAGTTTGCACCGCTCCATGACCGCATCCTGGTGCGTCGTGTGGAGGAAGCTACCACCACACGCGGCGGCATCATCATTCCCGACTCGGCCAAAGACAAGCCGCAGGAGGGCGAAGTCATTTCCACCGGCAAAGGCCGCACCAACGACGAAGGCAAGACCTTCCCGCTGGCCGTCAGAGAAGGCGACCGCATCCTGTTCGGCAAGTACTCCGGCACCGAGATCAAGATCGACGGCGAGGAGTTCATCATCATGAAGGAAGACGAAGTCCTCGGCATCCTGACCGGCGCCGCTGCTCCGGCCAAGAAGGAACTCGCCGGCAGCAAGAAATAAGCAGTCCTTGTCATCCTGAGCGCGCGGTTTTTGCGCGCGAAGGACCTATGCAGTTAGCGGTTCAGTTAAGAGCCAAAAGCTAATAGCTAAGAGCCGCTGGAGACTTTCCGCAGGCCAGCCCTGCAAAGAAATTCATAAGGAGATACGAAACATGGCAAAGCAAATCGTTCACGGAGAAGAATCCCGTCAGGCGATCCTCCGCGGCGTCAACCTTCTGGCCGACGCCGTCAAGGTCACACTCGGCCCCAAGGGTCGCAACGTAGTCATCGAAAAGAAGTTTGGTTCGCCGACCATCACCAAAGACGGCGTCACCGTAGCAAAAGAAATCGAACTCCGCGACGGCCTCGAGAACATGGGCGCCCAGATGGTCCGCGAAGTCGCCAGCAAGACCAGTGACGTCGCCGGCGACGGCACCACCACCGCAACCGTCCTCGCCCAGGCCATCTATCGCGAAGGCGTAAAGACCGTTGCTGCCGGTGCCAATCCAATGGCCCTCAAGCGCGGCATCGAGAAGGCCGTCACCGTCATCGCCGGCAAACTCGACAAAGAAGGCAACCGCCTCCCCGGCGAACTAGACAAACTCAGCAAGCCCGTCTCCGGCGAAATGATCGCACAAGTTGGGACGATCAGCGCCAACAACGACGAGACCATCGGCAAGATCATCGCCGAGGCGATGAAGAAGGTCGGCAAGGACGGCGTCATCACAGTTGAGGAATCCAAGACTTTGGAGACTCAGCTGGAAGTGGTCGAGGGGATGCAGTTCGATCGTGGATACCTCTCGCCCTACTTCGTCACCGATCCCGAGCGTATGGAAGCTGCACTGGAGAATGCCTACATCCTGATCAACGAGAAGAAGATCAGCTCGATGAAGGACCTGCTCCCGCTGCTCGAGCAGATCGCGAAGAGCAGCAAGCCGTTGCTGATCATCGCGGAAGACGTTGAGGGCGAAGCTCTCGCCACTCTCGTCGTCAACAAGCTGCGTGGCACGCTGCAAGTCGCGGCCGTGAAGGCTCCTGGATTCGGCGATCGCCGCAAGGCAATGCTGCAGGACATCGCGATCCTGACCGGCGGCAAGGCCATCACCGAAGACCTTGGCATTAAGCTCGAGAACGTCCAGATTCAAGACCTCGGCCAGGCCAAGAAGATCACCATCGACAAGGACAACACAACCCTTGTCGAGGGCAAGGGCAAGCACGCTGAGATCGAAGGCCGCGTGAAGGAAATTCGCAGCCAGATCGACAAGACCACCAGCGACTACGACCGCGAGAAGCTGCAGGAGCGGCTGGCGAAGCTGGTCGGTGGCGTAGCTGTGATCAAAGTCGGCGCCGCGACTGAAACCGAAATGAAGGAAAAGAAAGCCCGCGTGGAAGACGCGATGCATGCGACACGCGCAGCCGTGGAAGAGGGAATCGTCCCCGGCGGCGGTGTGGCTCTGGCCCGTTGCGCGGCTGCGCTCGACAAGGTAAAGGCCGAGGGCGATGAGCAGATCGGCATCAACATCGTGAAGCGCGCCATCACCGAGCCCCTGCGCCAGATCGTCGAGAACTCTGGCGAAGAGGGTGCGGTCATTCTGGGTAAGGTGCTCGAATCGAAGGAAACCAACTTCGGATTCAACGCCTTCACGAACGAGTACGAGGACCTGGTCAAGGCGGGAGTGCTCGATCCGACGAAGGTCGTGCGCACCGCTCTGCAGAATGCCGGCTCGATCGCCAGCCTGATGCTCACTACCGAAGCCCTGGTCGCGGAGATTCCGGAAAAGAAGGAAGCTCCGGCGCCAGGCGGACACGGCGGCGGCATGGGAGACATGTACTGAGCGCGTAGTCCGCGGCGTCTGAGCCGCGGGCGCTCATCCTGAGCGCGGGTTATGCGCGAAGGATCTCAGCTTCTAGCTAGAATCAAGACTGAAGCCCCGCTCTCACGAGCGGGGCTTTTCTTGTTTGGCCGCCACAGTTGGTTCAGCGCATCACTTATGAGTGTTCGAACCGGGTGCCGCGCTTTCGGGTGCGGCTTTGGACTCGCGCCGTTCCAGTTCTGCCTGACGCATCTGGGTAGCTTCCTTGGGGTCGGTGCCTGGGGCCAGGTCTGTCTTCTCGAAGAAGTAGCGCCAGCCCTCGTGGTGCTCGGTGGAGCTTTGCGCCTCCTGGAATCCCTTCAGAGTGGACTCCGCCTTTTGCTTGCCGCGAACGACGGCGATCACTCCGGCGGACCGGTAGGTGCGAACGTTGTGCAGGATGATGGCGTAGGTAGCGTTTGTATCGTCGTGTGTCAGAGAGAATCCCTTCGCGACCGTTTCAAAACCGATCACGGTCCCCCTTTAAGCATACGCGCTTTTGCGATTTTATGACGCCGATGCGCATGTCCCTATCGCGTCGGCCCTCGTGAAGCACCAAAATCCGCACCCCTGCCACTTCGCTCAGTGCCAGACTCGAGAGCGGATTCCAGTGCAGACTCCAGTGCAGATTCTAAGGCAGATTCCAGGGGCAGGTTCTGAGGCGAGATTCTGTGGAAGAGCGGCCCTTTAGCGCCGCGTTACGGTGCGGAGTGATCGGGCTTCAGCCCAGTGGTCGTCCTTCTCCCCACTTGTTTCCGGGCTCGTCCACGGCGCCTCGCAACGTGGGTTAATCTTGGGCATGGAAAAATCGCGATGCCTGGGACTGGTGGGCGGGCTGGGTGTTGGCGCTACCGCTTACTACTACGAACGTCTGGCCAAGGGATGCGAACAGCGCGGGTTCACGCTCGACATCGTCATCACAAACGCGTACACGCCGCGGGTATTTGAGTATGTCGAGGCCGGGGATCGCGATGGGCTAGCGGAGTATCTGAATGGCTACATGCGGAGGATGAAGGCGGCGGGAGCGGACATTGCGGCGATCCCGGCCGTGACTCCGCATTACTGCGAGAAAGAACTGGTGGCGGCGTCGCCGCTGACGATGGTGTCGATCTTCGATCCGCTGGGCAAAGAACTTGCGCGGCGCGGTGCGCGGCGGGTTTCCATCTTTGGGACGCGGTTCGTGATCGCGTCGAAGTTGTTTAGGGCTCTGGCAGGAATTGAATTTGTCGAGCCGCGGCCGGATGAGGTGGATCTCATCCACAACACCTATATCGAACTGGCGGCGACAGGCGAGGCGTCGTCGGAGAAGCACGAGAAACTCACGACTCTCGCGCATCGCCTCGTGACCCGCGACGGGGTGGATGCGATTCTCCTGGCGGGAACTGATCTGACGCTGCTGTTCAATGAGAGCAACACTGATTTCCCTCATGTTGAATGCGCGGCGTTGCATATTCGGGAGATTTTGCGGGAGTTGACGGGGGAAGCGCCAAGCGGGCAGACTTGACCGCGTGCGGGACTTCATTTCATCCGAGAAACGATCATGTAGGGACGGACGCAGCCTGCCCTGAGCGAAGCCGAAGGGTCCGTCCCGCCGAGCGAAGTGAGGCGTGTCAGCGCATGCAGTTGCAACGGCCGTCGCCACTATCGTCCGTCGTTTCGCAACCGGGAAGGGCACGAGTTCACTCGTGCCGTATGGCTTGGAAACAAACCCGCGCTTTAGCGCCTGAGGTTCGCGTTCGCCCGCCGGGCATCCCAACACATATTTGTCTTGACATCCGCCCTAATCGGTAGTTAGATCCTGCGTAACTTCCCCGTAGTTTGCGATTTCCTTCGGGCCGTCGAACTTAAGGGCTTAACGTCCTGCTCTAAATAGGTTCGCTTTTCTTCGGCCTTTACGTATTCAGTTCCATGTACTTCCCCTCTTTGTTTGTACACAGGCAAACCCACGGCCCAATAGATTGATTGAAGGGGATCACCGAGGCGAGGAGTATCTCTGCAACATCGCAACTTAGCGGGCGCTCAGCTCAACGGAGTTGAGGCATTATGGTTCTTGTTTCCTCGCGTGATCTATTTCCCTCCGTAATCTCGCTTGATCTATTAGGAAGCTGAGGTCCCGGAGCCTCATAGGAGGTGATTCCCTGGAAACGCACGTTCCGCAACCACGTTTCGGATAACACGGCTCGCGCGCTTAAACGATGCCAATTTGCGTGGCGAGCAGGAGTGGTCAGCTCGCATTCCCAGTGATCGGATGATTTTCAAGCGCGTAAGACGAGAAAGGAAGGTACGCAATGTCCACCAACACTATTACGGCATCCCTCGAGAGTGGTTACAGACCGAGTACATCCAGGAGACCAGCTCCTGCCCAAACGCTCTCCATGCTCTGCTGCCGAGTCCTGCTTCTGCTGGTCACGGCATTAACCGTCGCCACCGCGGCGCGCGCCCAGTCTTACTATTACGTAGACTGCTCGGGCACAAATCCGGCAGACTTCTCCACGATCAGCGCAGCGCTGGCAGTGGCCGGACCGAATTCGTACGTCCTTGTAACCGGAACATGCAATGAGAATGTGAACATTGCCAACTTCTCGAATCTCAATCTCGGCGCATATTATGGTTCCGCTGCAACCATTAACGGCAACGTGTCGGTCACTGCTTCGAACAGTGTGTTCCTGTATGGGCTCAACGTTACAAATCCGGCTGGCAACGGCTTTGAAATCAACAGCAGCCACAACGTGACGTTATGGACATGTACGGCGAACGGAAATGCAGGCACTGGCCTTGGCGTAGCTACGATATCCGATGTGGTCGTCCAAGGACCGGGGTCCTTCGACTCGAATGGCTCGTCCGGGATCGGTGTGGACTCTAACTCGGTTTTGGCCGTGGTGGCGTTGGGCGGTCCGGTAGACATCAGCAGGAACCACGGAGCAGGTGTTGGCGTCAACGACGGCGCTCTGTTCAAGACATACGGAAATGCGACAATCGAAAACAACATCAATACTTCGACAAGCATTCGGCCAAACGGCTATGGCATACAGCTACTTGCCGGTGCCAAGCTTCAGGTTGGGAGTTGCAATGGAACCAACCAGATCTCGGGCAACCAGAGCGGGGGAATCGACGCCCGCGAGCATTCCCGGATCTCGATCTGGGCCTGCGCGCCGGTCGCGGAGAACATTATCAAAGATAATGGCCCGGTGGGAGTCGAACTTGGGATGGGAAGCGAACTCGCTCTGTACACGAACGTCGTCATCTCCGGACACACCGAGGCCGGGATCGATATGTATGGCGGGGGGCAGCTCTACATGATCGGCCCGAATCTGATTTCACAAAACGGGAGCAGCGACAATCCACGCAGCGCCGGCGTCGTGGTCGATGGAAACTCCGAAGCGTATCTGCGTGGCGGAACGATTTCCACCAATGAGGGCCCGGGCATTCTGGCCCTCGTCAATTCCAGCGTGGACTCGGTGGGCGCAACCTTCCCCGGCAATACCGGCGGAATCATCACGTGCGACACCAGTGCATACCTGGTGAGCGACCTGCTTCCGGCCCACGGCAATCCGCCTCCCGGAATTGAATGCCGCACGCCGCACCACCTCGGCAATGGAGACCGTGTAGCAGCGATGCCGGTCGCACCCGACTTCACCGCACAAAAGAACCAGGCTGCGCAGTACAAGAAGTTTGCATCAGGCAAGTAAATCGGTGGTGGCCCATCCTTTGCGCACTTTGCACTTGCAGAGGGTGGGCATTTCCGGGAGTTTGTGTCGTAGGGGTTTCTTTCGCTCCTTCGGAGCTTGTTCCGGTAAGCAAAGAGCAAAAAACCTTGTCGTTCGGCTCCCTTCATTCGGGCTTCATTTAGTCTCACAAGTTCGGAAGTGAAGGAGGTTGTATGAAAAGCAAGCGCATTGGGGCCCTGATCTTCTGTTTGTGTCTGACCGGGACCATCATGGCTCAGACTTCCAGTCAAGGTGAGGATGATGGAATAGGTGGCGCGGGAATGGCTAACTTCATTGCCAGATTCTCGGGCAGGCACACCATAGCAAGCTCAAGCATTTTCCAATCGCCGACGACCGGGAACATCGGCATTGGGACAACAACTCCGACCGTGCCTCTCTTCGTTCTTAGCAGCAACCCGGTCGGACCACCAGGATATAACCCGATCACGATGTGGGTTGAGTCGACCGCTGACAATGCTCAAGGTGCGGTCTACGCTGTCTCGAGTTCTCCAGTCAACGGGATCGCGCTGAATGGTGTGGTTTACAGTATCCAAGGAAACGGTGTGCTTGGAAACTATATAAGCTCAACGGGTGGCGGCGGCGGCGGTGTGGTCGGATTGACGAATTCAGCCGATTTTGGTTTCTCCTATGCCACTCGGGGCACAGCGACAGCTAGCACCGGCAGCGCAGTAGCTATCTTTGGCGAAACTTTTAGCCCTGACGGAACGGCCGGGTATTTCCTGAATCGCGGGGGTGGCAACATCATCGTCGGACACACGGGTATAAACGACACCCTGAGCGTCTTCCGTGTTGACAGTACTGGTCGTGTCTTCGCCGATGGCGGTTTCCAGCCGAGCGGAGCCGACTTCGCCGAGTCCATGGCGGTCGCCGGAGACCACAGAAGGTATGCTGCAGGGGATTTGCTAGTAATTGACCCAACTGCCAAGCGCCGCCTGGCTCTTGCACAGCAGCCTTATTCCACGCTTGTCGCGGGTATCTATTCCACCAAGCCGGGGATGCTGGGCTCCGTCCGCAAGGTGGACGAAGCGGCGCCGAAAGACGAGGTTCCGCTTGCCGTTGTGGGGATCGTGCCCTGCAAAGCTACAGCAGAGAATGGCCCAATCCAGATTGGTGATCTGCTGGTGACTTCCTCCACTCCCGGGCGCGCGATGAAAGGAACCGATAGAAACCGGATGCTGGGTGCGGTTGTCGGAAAGGCGCTGGAGCCTTTGCCGCAAGGCACCGGTGTCATTCAAGTGCTTGTGACTCTGCAATAGTTAGCACGAAACGATCAACGATCGGACGGGATGAAACCGCCACCAATGCCAGGGCGGTTTTCTTTTGTCACGGGCCGCGGTCAGCCGCTTGCCCGGCAGCGAAAAATTGGTTTTGTCAGGTGCGCTAAGTGCCTCCTTCAGCGGCTGAACCCGCTGCTGAGTTCAGACGACTTACGGCGCGGCTCGAAGCCGCGCTCTGTCAAGACTTCGATCCCGATACGGAGGCCAAAGCAGATTCCTCGGCTTTGCCTTCGGAATGACAACGGTTCATGGATTGGGTGCGTGGGGTCACGTTGTGGTGTGACTGGGGGCACCGACTTCCTTCGAGTAATTTGAGAGTTTAAAATAGTCAGTTTTGTGGCTTCGCCTCCACGGACTCAGGTCCGGTGGGGGCTTTGTATTTGGGGCGAAAATCCACTGGCTCGGCTGCACGGGGTCGAGCGTCGCTCGACGGACAGCCGAGGCGGCTGTCCCCACATTTTTCAATTCTTGATCTTTGACAATTTGATGGCGGTAAGAACTTCCCCTGGCTTTATCGCCGGGGGCGTCGGAGCTTGTTCGGAATATTTGTGGGGAATTTTAGAAGAGAGGGGTCTTCAGTTTGGATCGGGGAGATTCATGGGTGATGTATGGGAGTGGAGTTGGTGATGGATCAGGTGGTGGCGGCGGGAGGCGGGGCTCGAGCGGGCCGGGAGAAGCAGATTCCTCGGCTGCGCCTTCGGAATGACAAACGGATGAAGCGGATTCCTCCGCTTCGCGTCGGAATGACAAAAGGATTGCGGGGAGGGGTTGGATGGAGCGTTCAGCATTCGCAGAAGAAGTTGACGCGGAAGCAGCGAGGGGAGTTGGCGGAGGCGGCGTTTATGGCGGTGGCGGCGGCGCTGGGGTTGCGGGTGTCGAAGCCTTGGGGGGAGAGTTCGCGGTATGACTTCATCGTGGACACTGGCAAGAAGCTGCTGCGGGTGCAAGTGAAGTCGGCGCATCGGGCGGGGGAGTATGGAGGGTATACGTTTCACGCGCACGGAAATAGTTCGCGGGTGTACGGGGCGGATGAGATCGACGTTTTGGCGGCGTATGTGGTGCCGGTGGGGGCGTGGTATCTGTTTCCGGTGGAGGAATTCCGGAAATACAAAGCGATGAAATTGTTTCCGGAGAGCAGGAGGAGGAGATCGAAGTTTGAGAGATTCCGGGAGGCTTGGTGGATGATGGGAGTGGAGGGGAGTTGAGGGTTGGTTCGGGTCGGGTTGTTGAGTGCCTGGTCTGCGGGTTTGCTCTGACGGGGCTTTTTCTTCTTGAGGAGTGAAAGTCAAAGTCCCCACCCTCTTTCGCAAAGAACGCGAAAGAAGGGTGGGGCACCCGCAGTCGCGGCGCTATCGAGGAGAAAAAACGGTGGCCAACCCGCCGGCTTTCAGATTTTGTGACGCCGGTGTTCTCTGGAGGTGTCGCGATCGGGGTCGTGCTCATCTTTCGCGCGAGCTTCATTCAATCGCAACTCACGCTCATTCAGGCGGAATCCATTTAAGGACTCAATCGCCGTCCGGGCCTGAGACGCGTCGGTCATTTCCACGAATGCGAACCCGCGAGGCCCTTGCGTGTCGCGGTCCTGCGCAATGGTGACGGACGCAACCGATCCGTAAGCGGCAAATAGATCTCTTAATTGTGCTTCGGTGGTCGTGGGATCCAGATTCCCAACGAAGATGTTAATCACAATTCATCTCAAAAGTCTTTGCGGTCGGGTCTTCGCGGCTGCAGAAAAGAGAAGAGGCGATCCGGGTGGATACGCCTCTTCGCAGGATTCGTTGGCTTAGAGAGCCTGAACGTTTTCGGCCTGCAAGCCCTTGGGGCCTTTGGTGACATCGAATTGCACGGTCTGGCCTTCTTGCAGGCTTTTGAAACCGCCCGCCTGGATGGCGGAGAAATGCACGAAAACGTCTTCGCCAGTCTGACGGCTGATAAAACCGTAGCCCTTGGCGTCATTGAACCACTTTACTGTTCCTTGTTCCATATGTGTTTGTACTCTTGTTCCTTTGTGATAGTTACGCTGGAGGGATTCGGATGAAACTTGCGCAGGTTACTGGCTGTTGAGGCGAGAACTGCTCAAGACCGATTCGGTCTAACGCACACAGTGATGCTACGTGGAATGCCGGGAATTAGCAATCGAATTCGAGGCTTTGCGATCGAAACTGAATCACGTGCGCGAGAGTCGTGGGTCTAATGATGCGACTCTTCCGCTTCGAATCTTCAATGCACCCGGCAGAACTTCTTCTAAACAGGATATACTGAAGATACTTAACCTCGAAGATACGCCACGCACCTTGCGCCTTCGCGATTGAGAGATCGAGAGGCGTCTCTTTATTCCCGCTATTTCACCTGAGCCAATCTCGCTATTCCATGATCGACGGCAGCCCCCGTCGAAAGTGTGCAGCTTAATGGGGCTCGGGTTTGGTTGCCGCCCGGAAGGTTGTGATCGTCCAGTAGTACATCTCTCACCCGAAAGAACAGGAGTTGATTATGTCCGCACGGAATGGTGATAAGTCCAGGTTCCACCGCGAGCGCAAGCAGAAGATCGCGCGACGCAAGCGAACCGAAGAACTGCTGCACCGCGCCCGGGGGCACGCGAAATCTGGCGCGACTTTGTCGGGTGGGAAGGCGCAGCGGGTGGCGGAATGAGCCAGGCTTTCGGATCGTTGCCATTCGCAGGAAAGGCGCTGGCTGCAAGCGTTGCCGTCGTCGACAAGAAGAAGAAAGTGCTTCTGGTGGATGCATCTTCGTCGAAGCGCGATTTGCGTGCCGAGGTAATGCGAAAGCTGGGTATGGAAGTCGATTGCGCGGCCGACGTGCCGGAGGCAAGGTCGTGGTGGCGAGCGAATTTGTATGACCTGGTCCTGATCAGTCTGGAAAGAGGAGGCGGGCATCGCGACAAGTTCTGCGAAGACATTCGGGCAGCGAAACCTCCGCAGCGGCTGGCGTTTCTGGTCGGGGAGCCGGGGTATCTGGCGGACTCGCCGCATGAGGATGAAGCGCTGGCGGACGTTGCAGATCACCCGGTGATGCTGGCCGACGTGAGAGCGGCGATTTCCGGCGGCCTGAAAGATCTGACGCAGCGCTGGGGCATCCTGGAGGCGTCGCGGAGAATTTCCGCCGTACGCGCCGCGTGCAATGCCCGCAGCCGAGCGATGCAGGACCGGCCCGCGCCTCCACGGGATTTGGAGGGACGACCGTCGCAGAACATCGCGCCACTGACAACCTTAGACGATTTACTCAGAGAGGAAATGCAATGAAGAATCTTTATGTCGGCAATCTGCCGCACAGTACCACAGAAGCGGAGCTGCGCAATGTTTTCGAGCCGCACGGCGCGGTGGAGAAAGTCACGCTGGTTACGGATCGGGAAACGGGCCGGTCGCGCGGCTTCGGATTTGTGGAAATGACGAATGCCACGGAGGCGGACAACGCCATTGCGGCGCTCAACGGAACGGAGCTGGGCGGGCGGACGTTGACCATCAACGAAGCGAAGCCAAAGACGGATCGTCCGAAGGGCGGACAGCGGTTTGGCGGAGGGGGCGGGGGCGGACGCGACCGCGGCCACGCACGCGAGAGGCGCGAACCGCGCTGGTAATTTGCAGGTGCGGGCAGCCGGTGAGGATTTTCGCCGGCGACTATGAAAGACCAACCAACGGGGGATGAGTATGCCACGAGGCCGATCGACATTTACGAAGCGTCAGAAAGAGCAGACCAGGCAACAGAAACAACGAGACAAAGCCGAGCGCCGAAGCCAGCGGAAACAAGAAAAGCCCGAGCCCGGCAGCCAGCATGAACAGGACGAGCTCCGCGCCGCCGCTGAGGCCCAGGCCGCGCTGTTCCACGTGGGGCACGATGAGGCGGCACCGCAGGAGTCGAATGGATCGGCGGAGAAGCCGGGAGAGTAGGACAAGTGAAGTTCCCTCTTCACGTCGACAAACACACCCCTGGCTGCGGATAAGAAATTAAAAATCCCCGCCCTGTCGGCTATTACCGCGACAAGGGTGGGGCACCCTCCATCCTCGGATTTGCTTCCCTACAGCCTGAAGGCGCAATATCTTCTCTCCACGCTTTGGAACAAGGAAGCATACATGCCTACGCACAATGGACAAAGTGCGGCTGCGGGTGGGCACGCGGCTGAACGGACGGAGGCGTCCGGCAGTGCCGGAGTGCAGGTCATCACACGCGAAGAACCGCAGGCGGCGCGGGATGCGCGCGAGAACCGGCACAAGTATTTCATGAACATCGCGCTCGCCGTGCGGTTGCGGGCCAACTGCAAAGGGAACCGGGTCGGAGCGCTGATCGTGCTCGATAATCGGATCATCTCCACCGGGTACAACGGAACTCCCGAGAACATGGTGAACTGCCTGGATGGCGGATGCTATCGCTGCGCGAACCGGGACAAGATCTACAAGTCGGGCGAGGCATACGATCTTTGTATCTGTGTGCATGCCGAACAGAATGCGATTCTGGCGGCGGCGCGGTTTGGGATTTCGACTTCCGGGAGCACGATGTACACGACCATGCGTCCGTGCTTCGGATGCGCGAAGGAGATGCTGCAGGCGCAGGTGCGAAGCGTGTATTACCTGCACGAGTGGAATCCCAGCGTGAAAGACGATGTGCTCAAAACGGCTGCGCAGACGGCGGAGTACGAGAAGCTGATGATTCGCTTTCCGGGCGGAGTTCACCACCTGGAGGTCCCCGATCCCGATGTGAACTGGGCGGTGTCAAGAAAGACGCCAGCCACAATCAGCCTCGATCGGCATGGAACAGTGGATATCTAGTGGTTCGGAGTGTTTATGCGCCACTCGGTTTACTGCTTGCAAGTAAAGTCGGCGTCCAAACTCAGAACAACCTCCTGCGGTGAACGGGTTGGCAGCTATTCGGTACAAGACCCACTCTCCATGCCAAGCGACAAACGGAGCGCGCACTGCCAGATGCGGTTTTGTTCGGTTTTCGTAACACGAATCTTCCAATCGCGGTGGCTTGCTGGAATGCGTTACTTTGTGCAGCACGTTTGAGGCGGGAGGCGAAGTCATGGCTACTACGAATGTGGTTCCCCCACAGGCTTCAGCTGCGCCGGCGGCGGTGAATGCTCCACCGGGGGCTGAAGAACTAAGGAAGCAGATCGACGAGTTGGAAACGCGTGCGCAGGCTTTGTGGAAGGGCCCGGGTTGTTATCCGGAGATCGAATCGCAGATCTCGATTGCACGCGGACAAGTGGCGAACGGCGCGATTGCGGATGCGCGTCAAACGTATGACCGGGCTCTGAGTGCCATCTGCTTTGCGGAGGCGAGCGTAAAGGCCGAACCGCTGGCGTGGCAGCTGCTGGGCATTGAGATTCTGTATCTCGTGCTGATTCTTGCCTTGGGGTACCTGGTCAAGCGCTACCCGGGTTACTGGCTCTGGGCCGAACTTGTTGGGAACGCGTCCAAGGCCGCGTGGTTTGGCGCGCTGGGAGGAGTGACGATTGGAATCTACGGACTCTACACCCACGTTTCGGCGAAGAACTTCGATGCAACCTTCCGCTTGTGGTACCTCTGCAAACCTGTCATGGGAGCTATTTTTGGCTGGTTTGTGTTCGTTGTGTATTACGTAGGCGTGGTTTCCGCCCAGGGCAGCGGTTCGGGGCCGACCGCAATCAACAATCCTGAGCTTTCGTTCCTGATTGCATTTCTGGCGGGATTCAGCGAGCGGTTTACGATCAAGACCATTGATCGCTTCATGACCGTGCTAACGGTCGGAGAAGACCCGAAGAAGGTGCCGGCGAAGAGCCCGAGTGCGGTGCCGTCTAAGAGCTGATCGGCACTGCGTTTCTGGGGCCTTTGCAGAACCTTTGCCAGGCCGCTCGGCTTCGCCTTCGCGGGACAGGCGAGGCGCCTGTCTCTACGTGAGGATTGCTGGTCGCGTATCATAGTGACTTCGGCCTGTTCGGTGGGCGCGGGCCGAATCATCACTCTGCAAGATTCCCGAGAGAAACGTTCCTAACTATGAACCAGAGATTTCGTGTGTTTGCGACGTGCGACATTGGAGAGGCGATCGATCTGCTGCGGAAGAGGGGGTATGAGGTGGAGGTGTATCCGCACCCGGA
>Ga0075030_100000894_pt1 | contig 26640 bp, 24 predicted proteins | sample LitLauG_LLR_2012_FD_71393 | JGI IMG/M metagenome (GOLD analysis project Ga0075030, IMG submission 71393) | Freshwater sediment microbial communities from Pennsylvania, USA - Little Laurel Run_MetaG_LLR_2012 | ecosystem: Environmental > Aquatic > Freshwater > Creek > Sediment | place: USA...
GGCACGGGCCTGCCGACGCGGCCGCGAAAAAAAACCGGCATGGGCCTGCGCATCATGCGTCATCGTGCCGGGATGATCGGCGGCTCGCTGGCAATTCAGAAAGAGGCCGGCGGCGGCACCGCTGTTGTTTGTTCGGTCCATTTGCCCGAACCAGCTGCCGCCCAGCCCGGCCCGGCCCCCGCCCGGAAAAAGGAATAACATGGCTAAATCAAAACCCAGCGCGCCCAGCCCGGCGGTCCGGAAAAAAATCCTCATCGTGGACGACCATCCCTTCATGCGGGAGGGGCTTTGTTCCGTGATCAACCGCGAACCGGACCTGCGGGTCTGCGGTGAAGCGGAAAACGCCCACCAAGCCCTGGCCGCCGTCCTTAAATTCGACCCCGATCTGGCGCTCGTGGACATCACCCTGCCCGGAAAAAGCGGTCTGGAACTGGTCAAAGACCTCAAGGCGCTCCATCCCCGGCTGAAAATCCTGGCCATCTCGATGCACGACGAATCGCTCTACGCCGAACGGATGCTGCGCGCCGGCGCCAGTGGTTACATCACCAAACAGCAGCCGTCCGAGGAATTGCTTCGGGCCATCCGGCAGGTGCTGGACAACCAGGTTTACGTGAGCCGGCAGATGTCGGAGAGCCTGCTGCGCCGCTTCTCCGGACAGCCACGGGCGGAAGGCTCGCCGGTGGACGCTCTCACTGACCGCGAATTTGAAGTGTTCCAGTTGATCGGCGCGGGCAGATCGGCCAAGGAAATTGCCGGCCGGCTTCACCTCAGCGCAAAGACTATCGCGGTCCACAACGCCAACATCCGGCGGAAACTCCGGCTCCAGACCACCGCCGAAGTGATCCGATTTGCCGTCCAGTCAGACAGTTTGCCGGGGGGCTAGGTAAATCCTTTAGGCCGGGTAAGCAATCTTCTCGTTCACGATTGGCACTTCAGCCAATGGCTAACGATGCGGTTCGCCGCTACGGTTCCGGCATGAAATTGGTCCTGGACGAGCCCAACGTGGAACCATTCGAACCCACCAAAGACCTGAAGGTTTTTGTCGGCTGCGAGAGTTCCGCCAGTTCGGCCCAGGCCTGCGCGCTGCTGGAGCGGGTGGCCCAAAAAACGGGTGCCGAGGGCCGCTTGATTTGCAGTTGGTGGAACTTTGACGTGCTGGCCATCACTGCGGTCCGGAAGTTGGCGGCGGCGGAAGCCGCGCAAGCGGACATGATCATCATCGCCGCCCACGACCGCCTTGACTTGCCGCCGGAGGTTAAAGCCTGGATCCACCAGTGGCTGGCGCAGGGCGAAAATCATTCGCGGGCGCTCGTGGCCCTGCTGCCACCCGAAGGCAAAAAACCACGGCCGGCGCACGGCATCATTTCCCGGCTCCGCAAGGTGGCGGAATTGGGCCGGATGGATTTCTTCGCCAACGGAACCGCAGGAGAACTGGAAGCGGCACTGAGCGGGGGAGCAGTGCCGCCGCCCGGCAATTCGCCGAGGCGCGCGGAAGCGCGCCACGCGGATTGCCGGGCGTGACCGGCGGGTTCCGGTGGAGTTATGCTCTCTCATGAACCAAACAACCATGCAAGATCAGGAAGGCAACATACAAAGTCACCGGACAGTGTTTCATGGTGAAATTGCCAAAGCGGCCTGGCAGCTTTGGCAAACCGAGGGCTGCCAGCCCGGTCATGATCTCGAATACTGGCTCCAGGCCGAGCAACAGTTGCTCGCGGCCCGACAGCCTGCCAGTGGGCGTTCCATGAATGTTTCCATCCATCCCGATGGCGGGAGGGTAAAAGGTAAAGCCTTGGTCGCCCACGCCGGCACTGAGCCAGACAGGGTGGGTCGTGGGTTCCCCCGTCAGGCACGCAAATGAATGGAGACAATTATGAAAGCGCACGCCACGTTGAAAATGACGCATCCGCCGAGCAGCATGGAGATGATCCTGAGGACCCCGAGCCGGTGTCTGCCGGCCAAAATGGAGCGAGGCCCGGTGGCTTTCGCGTCCGCCCGTTCCATCCCGGTGGCGAGCCTGGACGATGCGGTGCATTTCCGGCAGGAGATTCTACGGCGCGATGAAGCGCCGTTCCGAACCGCCTGGCGCCACGGCGGACTGAACGAGTGATCCTGCCGACGAGGCGCGGCCATAAAAAGCGCAATCCGCGCCCGAACCTTGAATGTTCTTACCCTCGGGCATTGGTCCTTCCGGTGCAAGTTGTGAAATCCGAAAAAGCTGGGGAGCCTTTACTGGCTCGACGCGGAAAATTCATTTCGAGGCAAGACGGCGGGCTCATTGGCGGGAAGCTGCAAAATCATATCACTTGACCTGAAGCAAACCAACCCACCGAATCGCTCCGACCCCGCCGAAAGGAGAATTGGGTGTTGACGATAAAACAATTACGCGAATCTGCTTGTGGCTCGGGCGTTTAAATAATTAGGGATCGCCTCAATCCATTTGCATGGGATGTCACCCATTTGTCACTTGAGATTGCTTAAACCAATGATTGAATGAGCGCGTCTGAAACAAAACCTGAAACAAACGCTAAATCAACTGACAACATGAACAAAAAACTCCTTTTAACCATCGGCTCCTGCTCGGTGCTGGCGGCTACGCTGGCCCAAGCCCAAGTCATCACAGCCTGGAACTTTGATAATTTGACGACGGCGACCAACTTGTCCCCGGTTGCCTCCACGGGTGTGGGCACCGCTACCGCCCTTGGTATGGGCATTTATCCGACCCCCGCTGCGGGTCTCAATACACCCGATGTCCTTGTAGGCAAAACTACAGACACCGGTGCCAACCTCATTGCAGATACCAGCAACATCTGGCGTATCCGGGCGACGGGCGGCGGGAACGGATGGTCCACCAACGCCCCTATCGGCACGCAGGGAGCGAAGTTCGCCGCGAGCACGGTGGGATTCACCGGGATCAATGTGAGCTTCGACTGGTATGTGACGACACAGGGCGAGGCGAATATGCAACTTTTGTACACCACAGACGGCATCAACTTCAACAATGTCGCCCTCACGCTTGGAGCGGGCAGCGGCATCAGCGTTTTGAACAATTCCTCCTCGCCCAATACGGTTCTTGGGTCTTATGTCCATGCGAGCGGGCAAGATTGGTTCACCGGTTTGAATGCGACCATTACCGATCCGGCGGCGGCCAACAATCCGCTCTTCGCCGTTGAAATGGTGAACGCCTCGCAACTCGGGGACAATGTGGCCGCAGCAGGAACGCTTTTGAACAACACCTCCGGCAACTGGCGCTTTGACAACGTGACCATCAGCGGCACGACGGTTCCAGAACCGAGCGCCACGGCGCTCTTGGGATTGGGCTTCGGTTTGCTCGGATATGCCGCGCGCCGGCGCCAGAACAAGTCCGCCTAAAACCTTTAAAAGTCTTCGTTCCCAGTTCAGTGACAAAACGCAGGCGCCTTCGCCTGCGTCTTTTTTTTACTTATCACTGCTAAATGAAGTCAACCGCCCGGAATCAGTCGGGCCAAGCTTGCTCGGAGAACTCTGAACTTGCGGGTGCTGCGATGGGGAACAAGATCCACTCCGGTCGGCAGAGTTAGGGCAAAGTAATTATCTATCCCACAGCAACAAAGCCGGGGCAGCCTTTCGACTGCCTCGCGAGGAACAACTACAACGAACTGAATCTTCAGCCTCGGACTGCTCCGGCAGGATTGGAAGAGGTTCCTACTGCACCTGAACCCCATCCGCTGCCCACTGAATCTCCGGATGTCCTGGATCCGCGGCCTTGGTCACGACGTTGGAGCAGGCGTAGGTGTATTTATAGTAAGCCGCATGAGCATCCATGAAAGTAATCACTGAACCCTGAGCGTGCCGGGAGGAGAGCGCAGTGGTGTAAACTTGGGGCTTGCAAATGTCGCCTTGCTTCTGGGAGTTGCCATAGAAAGGGGTTTCATTGAGCAGGGTGCGGCCCTCGGAAAACAGGACGAACGCGGAGGGGTTCTTCACCATCTGGACCTTCAGATAGGTCACGGAGGACGGCGCATGGGCCAGTCCTTGTGAGTTCATTCCATATCTGAACGCCACCCGGATCGAGGGGTCAACGAGCGGGTCAATGGTAGCGGTGGGGCATTGGAAAATGGACTTGCCGTTGTTAAAGGCGTCCTTGCCATTCACACCGTTTTGAATTGCGTAGGAATAGAGCGGAGGACTGTGGACGTAGGGCGGCAGCGCGTTAAACCAGGCATCCATTCCCTGCTGCGGCGTCTGGATGTAGAAGTCCGCCAAATCCGTCCAGCTCGGGTTGTCCTCGTTGTAGCCCCCCGGCGCGCCGGGCGTGCTGTTGGGGATTTTGGTTTTGGGAAAGATTTGATTGTTGTCGTCCACATACATCGTTTGGGCCAATCCCCATTGCTTCAAGTTGCTGACGCAAGTGGTGCGCTGGGCTTTTTCCTTTGCTTTGGCCAGGGCGGGCAGGAGCATAGCGGCCAGTATCGCGATGATGGCGATCACCACCAAAAGCTCGATCAGCGTAAAGGCGGCCCGTGGCTTTTGCTTCGATCTCACAGCGTGCCATATTCCAAGAGACATATTCATGGCTGGAGTCTGGCTGATTTATGTCAGGGTTCAATGCCGGGAATGTTACAAGTCTGTGACATAACAATAAGTTTGTTTGCGTGCTGTCTTGTCTTGTTATTAGTTCAGACCTCAATCAGGGATAACTTCACCCAAACGTAACCTGGCGGTCGCGAATCTGTCGCAGAAACGAATTAGACTGGCCCTTCGATTGAGAAACCAAATCCAAACATCGTCGAACGTAGAAAGTCTTAAAAAATGAAAATGAAAAAAACATTCGTATTGTTCAGCATGGCCACGATGCTCGGCATCGCGGCGCACGCCCAGGTCGGCCAAGTCAAATTCCCGCCCGGCAAACTAGCCGTGCTGAAGGCCGGCACCTCCGACACCAACTGGCCCATGATCACCGCACGGTGCGCCCCGATTTTCGTCCAAGCCTTTGATCCGGTGGTGAGCAACTCCACGCCGCTGGTTTCGGTGGCCATGTCCACCAATTCCAGCGTGCCAGGTTCAGTCTGGGTCAACCATCACGCCGGTTCCGAGGGCGGCAGCATTTCCCGGAGCACCGACCGGCAGTTTCTGGCGCTGGAAGGTTATGCCGGCAACATTCTTACCCCCACCAGTCTCAAGCCGTCCACCGATCAGACGGTGACGCGTGGCATTGTAACATTGGATGCCTTTACCAATGCCACGAGTGTTTATTCGGATTTGTCCACCTGGTTTGGCATTCCGGCAGGCTCGGGTCAAGGGACACAGGATAATCCCACCGGCATCGCCTCGACGGACGGCCAGAATTTTTGGGGCACCGGCAACTTTGCCCCCGTCGGTGCCAACAGCGGGGAGCTGTCTGGCACGTTGTTCTACAACCCCGCTGTGGGCCCGAACCCTTTCGAAGTTCAAAACTACATTCAAGCCGCTGGCAATGCCCGCATCATTGGCGGCACTCTGTATATCGCGGCGAAACCGGCCACTGGTGTCGCGGGCGGACTTTACAACTTCCTCAGTATTTTTGACAACAGCGTTGTGCCGCTGCCCTACGATCCCAATGTGCCGGATCCTTACCAAACTATCGCTAAAACCAACCTGTTTCTCCCCTGGGGCAGCACCTATGCGCTTATTACGAGCTTTGACATGAATCCGGCGGCGACCATTGCCTACGGCGCGGATCAGCAATATGGAATTGTTAAGTTCACCAACAATGCCGGTGTCTGGTCCAAGGCCTACGTCTTCAGCCCGACCAATTTGGGCACCTACTATCCCGGATTGCCTACAGCTCAACAGCAGACCGCCAAAAATCAGGGCTGCTTTGGCATGTGCGTGGATTTCAGCGGCACTAATCCCGTAATCTATGCCACGACCATGGAAAATGGTTATCCCGTGGTCAACACCGCGCAGGGGCACCAAAACCAGAACCGTTTGATCAAGATTGTGGACGGGGGCACCAACCCGGCGGTCGCCTTGGTGGCGCAGACGCTGGCCGTGGCCGCCACCACCAATGAGTTTTTCGGCGGAATTGATTTCACGCCGGACCTCAGGCCCTTCATCACCACGAACCCGGCCAATTACTCCACGATCACCGGCGGTTCCGCCCCCTTCAGTGTGGCGGCGCAATCCGTTTATGCCTTGAGCTACCAATGGCTCCAAAACGGGACCAATGTGGACAACGCAACCAACGCCACGCTCACTTTGAACAGTCTCGATACGACTTATAATAATTTCACTTATCAATGTGTGGCGACAAACAATTATGGCTCCGTCACGAGCACCCCGGCCATCCTGACCGTCACCACCACCGCGGTCGCGCCCACCATCACCAGCGGAACCAGCACACTGGTCGGCTATATCAATGGCAATGTGGCCTTCCCCGCAGTGACTGTCACTGGCACCCAGCCGTTCACCTCCTACCAGTGGTATGTGGGAGGCAATGCGCTGTCGGATGCAGTCAATGTCAGTGGTTCAGGCTATTCCGGTTCGCAGACGCCGGCGCTGACCGTGACCAATCTTCAATTGACCGACTCCACCAATTATTATCTCGTGGTCGTGAACGCGGCCGGGTATGCCTCCAACAAGGTGGATGTGTTGACCGTGAAGTATCAAAAGGCGACCATTACCAGCCAGCCCGTATCCGCCACCACCTTTGTGGGCCTGACCACCTCCCTGACTGCCATCGGTGCCGGCGCAACGCCGCCCGTCACCAATCAATGGTACAAAGGAACCACCCAGTTGAGTGACATCGGTGACTACACCGGATCTTCGACTCCGACCCTGACGATTTCTCCGGCCGCTCTTGGCGATTCAGCCACCAACTATTACCTCGTCATCAGCAATGGCGGCGGCAGTGTGACCAGTTTGGTGGCCTCGGTGACAGTCCTTACTCCTCCGGCGCATTCCGCTGTCTCCTACAGCAACCAGGTCTATGTCCAGACCTTCGATTCCCTGCCCGATCCGGGTGGTGTCTCGGTCAACAGTATCAACAATCCGCTCGACAGCGGCACGATCAATGGCGCCGCCTACTCGCTGGCGAATCCGTTCGACTTTGCGTATCCGGTCATCACCTCCGGTTACGTGGGCGGTTTGGGCTTGGTCACCAATATGGCGGGCTGGTACGGTTCGGCTGACACGCTGTTCACCGGCGTGGACGGCATCACCCGCTTTGGCGCCCAAGACGGCGACCAGACCACGGGCGGGGTGATTGACTTCGGGCCGAACGATGTCAACGCCGGCATCCAGGGAACCAATCGCGCACTGGGTCTGCTCACGACCGGCACCACGGGCCCGACCAGCTTCGCGTTGAAACTGACCAACAACTCCCCGAACACGCTGAACTATATCAACCTCAGCTACCTTGGTGAGTTGTGGCACAACGGCACGGGACACAGAACCATGTCCTTTGGTTACACGGTGGATTCCACGGCGAACAGCTTTGTGCTGAACTCGTCCTCCATCTCCAACGCCACGCTGGTTCCGGCCCTGAACGTCAGCTTCCCGACCGCCATCGTTGTCACCACCGTGGACGGAACCCAGCCCTCCAATCAGGTCAATCTGGCCGTGAGCAACCTGCCGCTCTCCACACCTTGGACGCCAGGAGCGGCCCTGTGGCTGATCTGGTCCATGGACTACTACGGCTCCGGTGCCGGCAACGGTTACGCCATTGACAACCTGAACTTCTCGGCCACCGTCGCGCCGGTCACGGCCCCGACCTTGGGCGGAGTCACCTACACCGGGGGCGCATCCGGCGCTGGTTTGCGGTTCACGTTCGCCAACACGCCCGGAGCGAGCAGCCAGTTCACCGTGTGGAGCACCACGAATCTGACCTTGCCCTTCGCTCAATGGTCGAATCTGGGCCATCCGTCGGAGGTCACGGCGGGCAACTATCAGTTCACCGATGCGCAGGCGACGAACAAGCCGGCCCGGTTCTATCAGGTGACCAGTCCGTAATTTAGCCAACGCAATCCTCAAACGCACGGGCGGGTTTCCACCGAAACCCGCCCGTTTTTTGCACCCTGATCAAATGCTTCAATTGGCGCAATTCGACCTCGGCACCGGCCGGAACACCTGGTTTAGTTCGCAAAACCACGGCTTCCCAGTGCCAACCGGGAAAAGTCGTAACCTCGTTGTAACCTCCTGAGGGAAATTGTTTGTTAGTCTCCGCTGGTTCCAACTATAATAAAACACAACACTGGTAGCGAACTGACAACTTTGTTCCGCGACCGCCTGAACCAAAAAATGAAAATCAACCATGCCTCCCAAGGATTCATCCGCCCGACCAAGTCTTGCCGCAGCCTGTGCCTGCTCGTGCTGCTGTTGGCCTTGCCGGGAACGATGCTCGCCGAGCAACTGCATTACCTCCCGACCGGCCAACCCGATGCGACGTTGATTCTCGCGCCGCCGCCGTTGCCGGGTTCGGCCGAGCAGGCCGCCGATCTGGCGGAAGTCGTCGCGGTCCACAAGGCTTGCACGCCCAGCGAGGCGGAGATGGCGTTCTCGGAAAAGAAATTTTCCGTGTTCAATTTTGCACCCGCCATCGGGCCGTTCTTCCAGCCGGATAAATTTCCGAAAACCGAAGCGTTCTTCGAGCGCGTGAAAAAAGACGCCGCCGCCGCGACCGACGAAGCGAAAGATTTCTGGAAACGCCCGCGTCCGTACACCGTGGATCCCAGCCTGGCTTCCGACAAACTGGAAACCAGTTTCAGCTATCCCAGCGGCCATTCGACTGAATCCATGGTACTCGCGCTGGTGCTGGCGCAGGTGTTTCCTGAAAAAAGCGAGGATATTTTCGCCATCGCCCGCAACATCGGCTGGCACCGCGTACAGATCGCGCGGCATTATCCGACGGACATCTATGCCGGGCGCGTGTTTGCCCGGGCCATCGTCCGGGAGATGAAAGCCAATGCGGATTTCCAAAAAGATTTGGCGGAGGTAAAGAGTGAGTTGGCGGCGGCGGTGCCCAAAACCCCGCTGGTGCAAAGGCCCGCGCCGGTTTCCGTGCAGCCTTGAGCCGGTTCAGCCGGGGTCCATCACCGCGGCAAAGCGCAGGCCGCGCGTGCTGACGCGCAGTTCGCCGAAGCCGAATTGGGCCATCACCGCCTCGTAGATTGCCGCGCCGGTCAGGATCACGTCCGCGCGTTTGGGTGGCAGGCCGGTGATTTTCTGACGCTCGGTGAGGGGCAGGCTCCACAACCGGCCCAGATGCCAGCGCACCCGATCCAGGCTCAGGCGCGTGGCTTCGATCTGCGCTCGTTCAAATTCGTCCGTCCGCAATTCCATCCGAGCCAGAATGCTCGCCGTGCCGCCGGTGCCGACGAGTTGCACGACGGAACTTGTCCCCGCCGCCGCCAGCTCGCGCCGCAAAGCGGGTTCCAACTTGGGCTGGACTTCCCGCGCGAGAAACTGCTGCACGCCGGCGCGGCAGGCGTCGAGTTCGCGCGGTTCCGGCGGATCGCCCGGCGGACTGGCTTCCAGCAACCGCACCGAGCCGAGCGGAAAACTCTCCGCGAAATGCCGTTGGCCGCCCTGGCCGAGAATGAATTCCGTGCTGCCGCCGCCCACATCCAGCAACAGCAGCGGCCGCACGGCGAGATCGGGATCGGTGGTCACACCGCGAAAAGCCCACTCGGCTTCCTGCGCCCCGGAAATGATTTCCACCGGCAGTTTTGCCGCGGCGGCGATGGCGGAAACCAAATCCTCGGCATTCACCGCGTCCCGCGCGGCGCTGGTGGCGATGACCCGCACGGAACCCGCGCCCAATTCGCGCGCCAGCTCCGCGAAATCGGCGACGGCGTTGGCGGAATAGGCGAGCGGTTCGATTTGCAGCCGGCGCGTTTCGTAGAAGCCCTGGCCGAGCCGCGTCTGCTTGCTGTTTTCGAGCACGGGCCGGACCTCATTGCCGCGCACATCCGCCACCAACAACTTCACCGAGTTGGTGCCGACATCAATGACTGCACGACGCGTCGAAGGCATGAACAGACTGAATAGAGCAGGCACCAACGCGCCGCCAAGTCTTATTTTGTTACAAATCGTGGCAACGATCCGCGACGCCTCAGAGATGCTTCGCCAGTATCGGCTTCAATTCCGCGACGGTCTGTTTCGGCCAGTGTTTCTTGTCGGTGAGGATGGCGAATTTCAGCGCGTCGTGGCACGGCCAGTTCGGTTCGGCGGGAATTTGCGGAATGGTTTTGGCGATGATCGCCTTGGCCAGTTCCGCGTTCTGGTGCAGGTTTTCAATGATCATTTCGACGGTGACGTGCGCCTCGTCCACCTTCCAGCAGTCGTAATCGGTGACCAGCGCCAGCGTGGCGTAGGCGATCTCCGCCTCGCGCGAGCATTTGGCCTCGCCGAGGTTGGTCATGCCGATCACGTCGTAGCCGAGCTTGTGGTTGGTGAGCGATTCGGCGCGCGTGCTGAACGCCGGGCCTTCCATGTTCACGTAGGTGCCGCCGTCGTGGATGCGCGCCTTCAACGCGCGGCCGTTTTTCACCAGCAACTGCCGCAGTTCCTCGCAGATCGGATCGGCGAACGCGACGTGCGCCACGATGCCACGCCCGAAGAACGTGTGCTCAAAATCGCGCTTGGTGCGGTCCACAAACTGGTTCACGGCCACGATGTCGCGCGGTTTGTATTTCGCCTGGAGCGAACCGACGGCGCTGGCGCTGATGATCCAGGCGACACCGAGTTTTTTCATGGCCCAGAGGTTGGCGCGGTGGTTCAACTCGGTGGGCAGAATGCGATGGCCGCGTCCGTGGCGCGGCAGAAAAACCACGTCGCGTCCGGAAAGCCTGCCGGTGAGAAATTCGTCCGAGGGATTGCCAAACGGAGTTTTGACCTTTACCCACTTCTGATTCGTGAAGCCTTCGATGTGGTAGAGGCCGCTGCCGCCGATGATGCCGATTTTGTATTTTGACATGCGATTTCTTTAACCACGAAACCCGCGAAACACACGAACAAATTTGAACTCAACGCTCACTTCACCGGCAGGAAAACGGCGCATACCGGCGAACCGAGCGCGAGCGTCTGGCCCGTGGGCTGGAGTTTTCCAGTCGCGGGATCAACCGCAAAGACCACAATGGAATCGGAGTTTTGGTTTTCCGCGAGGAGCCAGCCGCCGGTCGGGTCGAGGGCGAAATGGCGCGGAGTTTTGCCCTGGGTCGGCTGGTTTTCGAGCAGCGTCAATTTCCCGCTGCCCCGGGCGAGCGAAAAAACGGCGATACTGTCGTGGCCGCGATTGCAGCCGTAAACGAACTTGCCGTTCGGGTGCACCGCGATCTCGGCGCAGGAATCCTTGCCCGTGACCGCATAATCTCCCGGCACGGTGGAAGCAGTCTGCGCCGGTGTCAGCGTTCCGCGGGAGGCGTCGTAACGAAACGTCGTCACGGTAAGATTGATTTCGTTGATGACAAAGACCCATTTGCCATCGCGCGAAAACGCGAAGTGCCGCGGTCCCGCGCCAGGGGGAACCTTGGCGAACGGCGGATCGTTGGGGGTGAGTTGGGCGGTTTTTTCGTCGAGGCGGTACACCAGCACCTGGTCGAGGCCGAGATCGCAGGCGAGCACGAAGCGATTGTCCGGCGAAGGGCTGATGAAGTGCGCGTGCGGTCCGCCCTGCCTTTGGGGCAGTGCGACCGTTCCGCGGTGTTGAATGGCGCTGGCCATCTCGCCCAGCGAGCCGTCCGCTTGGATGGGAAACGAGGCGATGGTGCCCGAACCGTAATTGGCCGTGAACAGGCACCGTCCGGTCGCGTCCACGGAGAGATGACACGGTGCCGTGCCAGCGGAATTTTGCCGGTTGAGGGCGGTGAGTCTGCCCGAGGCGGCGTCAATCGCAAACGCTTCCACCAGGCCGCCCGGCTTTCCTTGCGATTCGCCGATTTCGGCGCAGGAGTAGAGAAATTTTCCATCCGGGTGCAGCGCGAGAAAGCTGGGGTTCCGGGCTTCCGCCGCGAGCTCGGGCGCGGTAAGCTTGCCGGTCGCGGAATCAAATTTCGAAACGTAGATACCCCGGCTTTTCATGCCGGTGTAGGTGCCGAAGTAAACGCTGTATTCGCCCGCTTCCACCATGAGTGAAAAAAACTGGGCGGCGAGGCAGACCAACAGGATTGGGTTCATGCGCTTAGAAAACAGGAACCCCGCGGACACGCAAGCAACTTTGAATTGAGTTCATCTCGCTGGCGGACGGTCCAAATCGCGCAACGCCTCGCCGAGCTCGGGAAATTGAAACTCAAAGCCGGATGCCAGCAGCCGGCCCGGCACGACCCGGCGGCTCTTGAGAATCAGCTCGGTTTCCGTGCGCAGGAAAAACGCGCCGACTTCCAGCATCCATTCGGTCGCCGGCAGACCGAACGGCACTCCGAAAACCTTTCGGAAGAGTTTCATCATCTCCGCGTTCGGCAGCGGAGTGGGCGCGGCGAGGTTCACCGGCCCGCTCAAGTCATCGTGTGTGATCAGCCACTCGACGGCACGGCAAAAATCCGCGACGTGAATCCACGAGACGAATTGTCTGCCGCTGCCCATCCGTCCGCCCAAGCCGAAGCGTGTCAGCCGCCGCAACACTGGAAAGACGCCGCCTGCCGCGCCCAAAACCAGGGTGATGCGTAAGGCGATTTTTCGCGTTCCGGCATCCGCCGACGAGAGGAGGCTACGACTGGATTCTTTTTGCTGCGCTCGATAATCCGCATTCAATGCCGCTTCCCATTGGCGGATAACCTCGATGGAAAATTCATCCTTCGCCTCTGGCGTTGAACCGGTTGGGCCAGCCTCGTCCATCGCCTGGTCAAAGGTGTGCTTGTAAAGCGTCGCCGAGCTGGCGTTCAGCCAGACGCCCGGCGGATTAGCGCAACGAGCTATCGCCTCGCCGATCGCTCGCGTCGAATCCACCCGCGACGCGATGATCTCGCGGCGGTTCTTTTTCGTGTACCGGCAATCTACCGATCGCCCGGTGAGATTGATCACGGCCTCCGCGCCGTCCAAGAACTTGGTCCAAGCGCCGGCTGATTTCGCGTCCCAGGCGATTTCGGTCGCGCCGTCGGTGCGGGCTTGCGGCGAGCGCGTGAGAACGACAACTTCGCGCTGCTGCGCGAGAAATCGTTTGGCCAGAGCGTTGCCCAAAAACCCTCTGCCGCCGGCGAGAAGGATGCGTTTCATAAAGTTTGTTTCATTCTCGGAAGCACACGCCATTCATGTTCAATGTTACGCATCAGCAAAGCGCAATCGGAATGGATTGGCAAAAGTGGTGTCATGGCAGTTCAAAAAAAACTCGGGGCCGAGTCCGTCGCGGATTCTTGTCCAGACCGCAGTGGTTGGTCAGACAATTCCGTTTCGCGGCGAGCCGGCGATATGCCGCGCGCAGCAGCGGCATCGCACCAGGAATTTTGGACAGCGCAAACAGCGGCCTGGCCCACCAGACGCGCCGGGCAATCTCGACCGCGCCGTCCGCGCCGCCAAGCCGGCGGCCATCGGACGCCTGCACCTCCATCTCGACCGGCTCGGTTCCGGCTTCACCGCGCGGCAGCGGCGCAAGTTGGAATCCGGCGCGCCGCAACGCCGGTTCCAAGCGGCGCGCCCAGCCCGCGCACAGCCGGCAGTCGGCGTCATAAAGCACCATTCCATTTGTTTTGTCTGTAATTTCTGTATTCAAAGAACCTTTGGGTTAAATTTTTTTAGCCGCCGCCCAGGCGCAGCAGCTTGCGGGCTTTGTCACCGAGTTTCACGAACTGGGTCAGCGCGCCGGTCGGCCATTGGCGGATCTGGCTGTACCAGGCCGTGGTGGTTTCAAAGAACTCCGCCAGGTCTCGGAGCTTGTGTGCGGTGGCGTCGTCGGGCTTGCCGGCCTGCCCGGCTTCGGCGATGCACTCGCGGAGCATCCGCAGGGTGGGATCAATTTCGCGTTTCTTCCGCTCGTCCAGCACCACACGAAACATTTCCCAAACGTCCTGCATGCTCTCGAAATGATCGCGCTTGTCGCCCAGGACATGCACCCGCTTGACGATGCCCCAGCCCTGCAACTCCTTCAGACTGGTGCTGACGTTCGACCGCGCCACGCCGAGGGCGGCCACGAGGTCGTCGGCATTGAGCGGCTGGGGCGCCAGGAAAAGCAGGGCGTGGACTTGGGCCACCGTGCGGTTGATGCCCCAGCGCGTGCCCATCTCGCCCCAGTGCAGGATGAACTTTTGTTGGACTGGCGAAAGTTTCTTCATAGCCATCTGTTTCTGACAAGACAGAAATAACAGAAATAGAGGAATTGTCAACTGGCTTTTGGCGGGGCGCCCGGTAACCGTCACGGGCGGCAGCAGGAGCCGGCCGCGAGGTCGGGACTGAGGTAGGGAATACCCAGCGCCAGGCCGCGAAGAATCAAGAGTGTGGCGAGAATGAAAACGGAGATGGGAATCGCCCGCTGGAGTTTCAAGCGCAGTGAAAACGGCACGAGTTTTCCCGAAAGGCTGATGGCCAGCATCATCGGCACCGTGCCCGCGCCGAACGCGGCCATGTAACTCACGCCGGAGGCGAGGCTGCCGGTCGCGGTGGCTCCGGCCCCGGCGACATAGACCAGACCGCAGGGCAGCAGGCCGTTGAACAGGCCGAGCATCAAGAGCGCGGTAAACGAGCGCCGGCGAAACTGGGCGGACATTCTGGCTTTCAGAATTCCAACGAATGCGGTGACCGGACGCCACAAAGCGAGTTTCCGCGAGGCGAATAGTCCGACCAGCAAGAAGATGCCCAGCGCGATGGAAGCCCAGCGCTGAATGCCCGCGAGCAACAGCGTTTTCCCGAGCAGGCCGAACACGATGCCGAGCAGGCAATAGGTGATGACGCGACCGAGGTTATAGGCGAAGCGTCCGGCGGAAAAACTCAGTACCGAGTTTCGCGTCTGCGGCAGGGCGAGTGCCAGCGGACCGCACATGCCGGCGCAGTGCAAACTGCCGACGAGGCCCAGAAGGAATGCGGTCCAGAGTTCCATTTAATGTTTTGTGGCGCGCAGGTTCAACGCGCCCAGCTTCGCCTGCATTTCGGCGGGCCCGACGGCGATCTTCTGGTCGAGAAAATAGTCCTGTCCGTCCACGTTCCAGTTGACGCGGACCTTCCAAAAACCTGGCGCCAGAGCGGCAGCATCAAGGGTCTGCATGCCTTTCGCGTCGGGTTCGAGCTTGAATTGCTGATCCTGGCCGGCGGCCGAAGGGCGGTAGAGTTCGATTTCGCCGCGAACGGTTTTCCCGGCTTGCTCGACCGGCAGCGAAATCAGGATGCGCTTCGACGCGTCGTCGTAAACCGCCGTGGCGCGCGTGGCGAGCTGCTGCGCGCGGCCGAGGCTGTCGATGCGCGACTGGTATTTGATTTCCTGGTCGTAGTATTTTTCGTTGACGAGTTCGGATTTGTGCGTGACGGCGAGGAACGAGCAGACGCCGACGCCGCCGACGTAAAACAGCGAGCCGAGGACAATGCCGAGCGGCCAGAGGGATTTGAGCTTGATCATAAAATTCAGTTGAGCGTGTCGTCGCGCGGACCAATGAACGCGGTTTTGACCGTGCTGATTTTCCGGTCGCCGGAGTAAACGCCGATGACCAGCGGCGTGGTGCCGCTGTTCATTCCGGCGCGATCCAGTTCAATGAGCAGCGAGGTTTCCACCAGTTTTTCACCCGGCACCATCATCTCCTGGCCCATCACCTGCAAGGTGCCAGCCGGTTTTTCCAATTTCAATTGGATGGGCATCGGACGCCGCGTCTTGTTGATCACCTTCACGGTGTAGAGATTGCTGAAACGACCGTCCGGCATTTGCTGGAAAAGCGCGCCCTGCGCCCGCAACACCACGGCTTCGACGTCGGGCCGCGTGAACACGAGCACGCACCACAGCGCGATCAGCGCCGTGAGCACCACGCAATAGCCGACCAGGCGCGGCGTCCAACGCAGCGGTTCGCCGCGTTCGATGCCGTTCAGCGAGGCGAAGCGCACCAGGCCGCGCGGCTTGTGGATTTTGTCCATGACGGAATCGCAGGCGTCAATGCACGCGGTGCAGTTGACGCATTCCATCTGCGTGCCATTGCGGATGTCGATGCCGGTGGGGCAAACGCTGACGCATTGGTGGCAGTCAATGCAATCGCCGGTGCCCGCGGCCTTGCGCTGATCCAAAGTCTGGTCGCGGTGCAGGATGTCGCGCTTCTCACCGCGCTTGTAATCGTAGCCGACGACGATGGTGTTTTCGTCCATGACCGTGGCCTGGTGCCGGCCGTACGGGCAGATGAAGGTGCAGGCCTGCTCGCGGAACCGCGCGAAAATGCCGTAGAAGATCAGCGAGAACAAAATCATGAAGGTCAGGCCGGTGACATGATGCGCGGGGTCGTCCGTGACGATCTGGTAAAGCTGTTCGGTGCCGATGATGTAGGCGAGCAGCGTGTTCCCAACGAGGAACGAGAGGCCAAAAAAAACCGCCTGCTTGAAAAACTTTTTGAAAATTTTTCCGGCGGTCCACGGAGCCTTCGCCAGCTGGCGCTGTTCGTGGGCGTCGCCTTCAATGGCGTATTCGATTTTCCGGAAAACCATTTCCATGAGCACGGTTTGCGGACAGGTCCAGCCGCACCAGATGCGGCCAAACGCCGCCGTGAACACAAGGATGCCGGTGACGAAGATCAACACGCTGACGGCGGAGATGACCATGTCCTGCGGCCAGAAGATGTTGCCGAGGATGATGAACTTGCGTTCGACGACATTGAGCAGCAGCAGCGGGTTGCCCCGTATGCGAATGAACGGTCCGGCGAACATGATCGCGAGCAGCAGCCAGCTTACGTATGTGCGGGCCTGATAAAATCGTCCGCCCTGCTTGCGCGGGTAAATCCACAGTCGGCGACCTTCCTTGTCCGCCGTGGCCAGGTGGTTGCGGTAATCAGACGGATCAGTGAGAGGGTTGGCGGGAGTCGGAGCGTTCTTCTTTTTGTCGGCGGTGGTCACATCAAAACTCAATTCTCTTGCTCCGGTTGTTCCCGGAGCGCGGAGTGGACGTCCGCGTCCGGGAACAATCTAGCAGACTGGAACATTATTCAAACTGGCTCGGCCCGGTTTTCACCGGCGCAAGGTTTTCCGGCGGCTTGGGATTCGGCGGATGCGTGCCGCGCAGCGTATAAATGTAGCTGGCCACGGACTTGATCTGGTCGGGATTGAGATAATTCTTCCAGGTGATCATGCCCTTGGCCGGCACGCCGTTCCAGATGGTGGTGACGTTGTCTGCGTAGTTGCTGCCGTGAATCCAGTAATCATCGCACAGGTTGGGCCCGACGAGCCCGCCTCCGTCCGCGCGATGGCACGGAGCGCAAAGCGTGAGGAACGTTTTCTTGCCGGCGTCAATCACCGCTTGATCTTTCGAGGGTTGCAACGTCGGGATGCTCGCCTCGAACTTGCCCATGGCGGCGGTCTTGAGTTCGGCGCCGAGTTTCATTTCCTTCTGGTACTCGGCGGCGCTGAGGTCGCCGGCGCGCAGGACGTGATAATAGGTGAGATAAAACACCGCGAAGAGGATGGTGATGTTGAAGAGCCACACCCACCAGCGCGGGAGCTTGTTGTCGAGTTCGCGGATGCCGTCAACCTCGTGGTCGAGCAGCAAGGGATCGTTTTCGTTATTCATGGCCGGGATCGTTTGGAGTTGGGTTGGAAGTGTTCATGGTTTCCCCGCCGTCAAGCGGCAGGGAGCTCATGGAGTTCAAATAGCCTTTCTTCAACCGGGCCGCCCAGAAGAGCATGCCGATGAAGAAGGTAAAAAACAACAGGATGGAAATCACCCCGTAGGTGTCCACTTGTTGCAGATGTTCAATAACGTTCTTGATCATAGAAACCTCATTTCGTGTTGAGCGCTGCAGTGGTTGCAGGCGTGGGTGCCGCCACCGGTGTGCCCTTGATGTCCATGCCAAGGCGCTGGAGGTAGGCGATCAGTGCGATGATCTCACGATCGGGCTTGGCGTTGACCAGGCCGGTCTTGAGATTCGCGACGACTTTCGCCTGCTGGGCCGCCAGTTCCTTTTGCGCGGGGCCGTCCTCGTAACCCGCTGGATACGGCACGCCGACTTTGCGCAGCGCGCGGAGGCGCGGCGCGAGGCAATCCGTGTCCAGCTTGTCGGCCAACAACCACGGGAAGCGGGGCATAATGGAACCGGGCGAAGTGGAGCGCGGATCGTCCATGTGGTTGTAATGCCAGGCATCGGGATACTTGCCGCCAATGCGGTGCAGGTCCGGGCCTGTGCGTTTGGAACCCCACAGGAATGGATGGTCATAAACGAATTCGCCGGCCTTGGAGTATTCACCGTAGCGTTCGGTTTCGGAACGGAACGGTCGGATCATTTGCGAATGGCAGCCCACGCAACCTTCGCGGATGTAAATGTCGCGACCGAGCACTTCGAGCGCGGTGTACGGTTTCACCGACGAGATGGTCGGGATGTTTTCCTTGACCAGGAAGAGCGGAATAATTTCCACCATGCCGCCGATCAAAACGGCGACCAGCGCGAGCACGGTGAAGAACAACGGCTTGGCCTCGAGAAAACGATGACCGTGCCAGCGGCTCGTGGCATGCGCCACTTGACCGGCCGGTTGTTCCTTCATCAGTGGCGCGGCTTGCGCTTCTTCCTCGGCCAGGAAGCTGCCGCTCTTCGCGGTCTTGTAGAGATTGACCACCATCATCAACGCGCCGGCGATGTAAAGCGTGCCGCCGACCGCGCGCAATTCATACATCGGAATGATGTGCAGCACCGTGTCCAGGAAGTTCGGATATTGCAGGAAGCCGTCCGGCGTGAACTGTTTCCACATCAAACCCTGCGTGACGCCCGAGGCATACATGGCGATCACGTAAAACGCGATGCCCAGCAGTCCGGTCCAGAAATGGTAGTTCGCCAGTTTGATGGACCAGAGTTTCGTCCGGTAGAGTCGCGGGAACAGCCAGTAAAGCATGGAGAAGGTGAGGAAGCCGTTCCAGCCGAGCGCGCCGTTGTGAACGTGGCCGATACCCCAGTCCGTGTAGTGCGAAAGGGAATTCACCGACTTGATGGACATCATCGGGCCTTCGAGCGTCGCCATGCCGTAAGCGGTCACAGCCACGACCATGAATTTGAGCATCGGCTCCTCGCGCAACTTGTGCCACGCGCCGCGCAAGGTGAGCAGACCGTTCAACATGCCGCCCCAGCTTGGCGCGATGAGCATCAGCGAAAACACCATGCCGAGCGATTGCGCCCAGTCGGGAAGCGCCGTGTAAATCAAATGGTGCGGCCCCGCCCAGATGTAGAGAAAGATCAGCGCCCAAAAATGGATGATCGAAAGCCGGTAGCTAAACACCGGCCGCCCCGACGCCTTCGGCAGAAAATAATACATCAGGCCGAGATACGGCGTGGTGAGGAAAAAGGCCACGGCGTTGTGCCCGTACCACCATTGCACCAGCGCGTCCTGCACACCGGCGTAGGCGGAATAGCTTTTCCACAGGCTGGCCGGCACTTCGATGGAGTTGATGATGTGCAGCACTGCAACCGTGAGCGCGCCGGAGATATAAAACCAGATCGCCACGTACATGTGTTTCTCGCGCCGCCGGGCAATGGTGCCGAACAGATTCACCGCGAACGCCACCCAGACGACGGCGATGGCGATGTCAATCGGCCATTCCAGTTCCGCGTATTCCTTGCTGCTGGTGAAGCCAAGCGGCAGCGTGACGGCCGCGCTGACGATGATCGCCTGCCAGCCCCAGAAATTGAACCAGCTCAGAAAATCGCTGAACATGCGCGCCTTGCAGAGCCGCTGCAGCGAATAATAAATGCCCATGAACATGCCGTTGCCGACAAACGCGAAAATCACGGCGTTCGTGTGCAGCGGGCGCAGCCGGCCGAACGTCAAGTACGGCAGGTTCGCGCTCAACGCCGGGATGAATAACTGGCAGGCGATCAATAGCCCAACGCTGAAGCCGACGATGCCCCAGACGACGGTGGCAATCGCAAACGCACGTACGATTTTATTGTCGTATTTGAAGGTCTCTACATTCATAGGTTCTTTCATTTATTTCTTTTCAAAATGTCTGCGGCAACCGTCACCAGAAAGCGGCGCGGGAATGGTTCCGCGCCGCGCCGGCGACTCGTTCAAAAATGCAGGCTCACATCCGCCGTCACCCGGCTGTCGAAGATGCCTTTCGGACTGGTCGCCCCGACCTCATACGCGGCGCCAATGTCAATGTTCTTGGTCACCTTGCAGCGCGCACCACCACCGACGGTGATCTGCGTAACACCTCGTGCGTCAGAAGCGCCGAAGTTGATGAGGTCATAACCCTCGGCATTGAGCGGCACGGCGTTGAGCGACTGGCTGGTCTGGCTTTTGGAGTTGGAGAGGACCGTGTAGCCGTTCGCGACGAAGAACGGAATGAAGTATTGGCAAAACGCATAATCGAGTTGCAGGCTGAAATGCAGTTGCGCAGTCTGCGTGTCGAAGTCATTCGGGATGAGCGCGCCGAGATTCCCGGTGACGTGGAAATTGTCCCAGCCCTTTTCGGCGGAAACAAAAATGTTTTCCACGCCCTTGCCGTGGCCTTGGAACACGCGCTCGTTGCCGGTCGGAACCGTGACGGTGAAGCCGGGCGTGACGATTAATTGGTTGTCGCGGTCGTCCACCAGCGCGTATTTCAAACCGGTGGCAAGGTCGGCCCAGCCGTAGGCATGATTCAAGGTGTTGTCCGGACGAAAGGCGATGTAGCCGTCCTTGGTGGCGATGAGCGCCAGCCGGTCGGTGAGTTTCACGCGGATTTGCGCCGCCACCACATCCACGCTTCCGCCCAACGCCACGCTTCCGCCTTTGAATCCAAACGTGCCCGGCAAAATGTGGTGCATGTAAACCGGATGCAACTCGGTATAGATGCGCGGATCCTCGAATAGAATTGGGTTGCCCACCGGGGAGATGGCCTGGGATTGCCAGTCACCCTCTTTGCTGCTCACGGCATTTGCGGAGTTGAGTGCCAGCAGGATCGTCGCGAAGGCGGCTGCGAATCCGCACTCGGCTCTGAGGATTGTCTTGGTATTCATTTTTTCTTATTCCGCTCCCGGTTTTAAGGGTTGCCGCGCGACCGGACTTGGAGCGGTGTTGGCCCCGGCTTCGCGGATTTTTTGTTTATTAGACGGTTCGTCCAGCAGCACCCGCATTGATGGGGTGGTCATGTCCTCGAACTGCCCTGAACGCACCGACCAGACGAACGCCCCAAGAAAAATCAGCGCCATGGCCAGACTCGCGAGAATGAGGATCAGGATGACGCTCATCGCGTCCTGCCTTTCCACCCGCCCGCCTGTTCGGAATTTTTTGAGAATTTCATCGGCTAATTGTTCACGGGCACTTACCCGTCTGGTTGCTAATCATTGAATCCTCCGGGCGTCATTGCCGCTACGCCTGCATTTCGGTTTGCTTGACCTGGATTTCGTTCCAGCAGCCGCGCGCGATATTCGGACGGCGAACAGCCGAAGCGCTTGCGAAACGCGCGGTTGAAATAGGGAATCGATTCAAAACCCGCCTCGAACGCGGCATCGCTCACGCGGCGCTCGTCGTCGCCCAAAAGCGCGCGCGCCTTCTCCAACCGCTGGTTCACGCGATACTGGCTGAAGGTGATGCCGGTTTGCTTTTTGAACACCGAGCAGAAATGGCACGGACTCAAATTGACCTTCGACGCGACCTCCTTGAGCGAAACGCGACCGTCCTGGCAGGTCGCGAGAAACGTCTCGATCTTTTCCAGCAAGGCCGAGCGGTGCGGTTCCACCGCCTGCAACTCCTGTTTGCCGGACTCTGCAAGATATTTCGCAAACATTCGCAGCAGCGTTCCCGCCGCGCGGCATTTGTCCGAGGACAGCAACGGACTGTAACTCCACGTCGTCTGCAACTGCTCCACCCGGTCGCCAAGCCCCAGTTTGTCGAGGCGTTCAACGAGCTGTTCCAGCAACGCGCCATCGAGCTCGTGCAGCGCAAATGGCCCCGCCAGCAAACTGCCGACGTGCTGGCCGTTGATGAACACCGGCACCAGAATTTTCACCAGACCCGACGGACAGCAATACTGCACCGGCCCGACGCGCGTCACCGCGCGCTTTTCCGCCTGGAGCAAGCGCCCGCGGCAAAACTTGCCGCTCGGCTCACCCAAGCAGCCTTTCACGCAAAGCGAATGGTCGTCCGGCGCGGCCACGCTCGCCGGCACCAGCGCCAGCGGCACGCCCGTCGCGCAGGTGAACGCCACCTGCTGCTCCTGCACCAGCGGCGAGGACGCCAGCCGCGTCCACGCGAGATTTTCCGGCGTGCGGTGAACGCTCATGATTCTCCTCCCAGGCCCGCGCGCCGTGCCGACCACGTGGTGGCACCGCACGCGAAGAGGACCACCGACACCGAACTTAGCGGCATCAGCACCGCGCACGTCAACGGCGAAAGGAGACCGCTCGCGGCGATGCCGACGCCAACCAAATTATAGGCGGCCGAAATCCCAAAACTCAGCCGCACGATGCGCGCCGACTGCCGCGCCAGCGCGATGATCTCGACCAACTTCGGCACACGGGCCGCTTCGAGAATCACATCGCTCGCCGGCGAAAACGCGCCGATTTTTTCCACGACCGCCACGCCGACATCGCTTTGCTTGAGCGCCCCGGCGTCATTCAGACCGTCACCCACCATCATGACCGTCTTGCCGGATTCTTGCAGGCGTTTGATGAATCCGAGTTTGTCGAGCGGCGACTGGTTGAACTGCAGGTTCGCCTTCTGACCGAACAGACTCTGGAAACGTTCCCGCTCGCGCTCGTTGTCTCCACTTAACAGCGCGATCTCAAAATCGCGCCCGAGCGCCTCGATCAACCGCCCGGTGTCCGGCCGCAATTCGTTGGCGAAGGAGAACGAGCCGCGAAATCTTCCGTCGATCGCCAGGCACACGCCGCTCGCCAGATTCGTCTCGCACACCGTGCCGCGCGCGGTGAGAAATTTGGGAGATCCCAGAACCAGATTCTGCCCCGCCACTTCGCCTTCGATGCCCAAGCCGGGCGTTTCCACAAACGAATCCGGCGACTTCAGATCGCGGCCGGTGTGAAACGATTCGTATATTCGGCGGGAGTACGGATGCGTCGAATGCCGCGTGAGCGAGCAGATCAGAAGTTTTTCCACCTCGCTCAACGGCGCGCCGCGGAACGGCTCGTTCGTGGCATGGGCGGCGGTGAGCGTGCCGGTTTTGTCGAACACGATGGCGTTCACGCGCGACAGGCGTTCGAGCACCAGCGCGTTTTTGACGAACACGCCGATTTTGGATAGCACGCGTTGGGCCGTGCCGAGCGTGAACGGCGCGGCCAGCGCCAGCGCGCACGGACAGGCGACGATCAGCACCGACGTGAACGCCTTGAGGCCGCGCGAAAAATGTCCCGCGGCCATCCAATACAATGCGGCGCCGATCGCCACCGCGATCACAATGCGCGTGAAACGCCGGCTGTAACGGTTCGTGAACGAGTTGAGATTGTCGTCGCGGTTTTTCTGAAACGTCTCGTGGTTCCAGAGCGACATCAGATAGCTTTGCGAAACGGCTTTCACGGTTTCGATCTCGATCGCGCCGCCGACCTGCTTGCCGCCCGCATACAGATACTCGCCAGCGCTTTTCGCCACCGGCTCGGACTCGCCGGTGACGAAGCTGTAATCAATGCACGCCGGGCCGTTCAACAATTTGGCGTCCGCCGGCACGAGTTCACCGTTCCGGATGACGATGCGGTCACCAACCTTGACGGTGGAGATTGAAATGTTTTCCTCGCCCACGCCGGTTCGGCGCATGACGGACAGCGGGAAGAACGATTTGTAATCCCGGTCAAACGCGATCCGCTCATGTGTCTTCTGTTGAAATGCCCGTCCGCACAGCAGGAAGAAAATCAGGCCGGTCAGCGAATCGCAGTAGCCTTCGCCGGTGCCGGAGAGGATTTCATAGGCGCTCGATCCGTAAATGGCCGCAAGGCCGAGCGCAATCGGCACGTCCAGGGTCAGCACGCGCCGGCGTGCCGCCACCAGCGCAGATTTCCAGAAGTCGGACGCGCTGTAAATCACCACCGGGAGCGCAAGCCCCAGGCTGAGCGCGCCGAACAGTTTCCCGAACAGCGGCCCGCTGAAACTGTCGAGGCCGAAGTAGCGCGGCAGGCTGAACAGCATGATGTTGCCAAACGCGAATCCCGCCAGCCCCATTTGCAGCCAGCGGCGTTTCACGGCGGGATCGGTTTTCCGCTCCTCCAGTTCGTTCAGTGTCAGCGCCGGCTCGTAGCCGAGGGAGGCCAGCAGCGCGACGAGTTCGCTGAACTGGATCCTTTCATTGGCAAACTGAATCGAGACCCGGCGCTCGGGAAAGTTCACCACGGACCGCGCAACGCCCGGATGCAGCCGGAACAAATTTTCCAGCAGCCACACGCAGGCGACACAGTGAATCGCCGGCACATGAAACGTGACGCGGCTGGTTTTGCCGTCGGTGAAGTCGAGCAAACGCTTTTGCAGCGCGGGTTCGTCGAGAAACGTCCATTGCCCGCGGCGGCGGGCATCGCGGACGCGGACGCCCGGATGGCGGTTCAGCTCGTAAAAATGATCCAGACCGTTTTCCGCGAGGAGATCGTGGACGACGAGGCAACCGTTGCAGCAGAAATTTTTTTCACCCCGCGCGAATGTGGCATCCAAGCAACGCTCGCCGCAGTGGAAGCAGGGCGCAGGGTATCCGCCGGTTTGGTTGCGCACCAAACCGGCCAGGCTGGGATCCAGAGACTGGCTCAAAAGACCATTCACCGTGGTGACCGAGTTCGTTAGTTGATTCCAAGCCGTCGGCCTGGCGGAAATGAACTTGGCAAAAATGAACCACAGGCCGACCGCTGACGCTTTGCAGATTTTGTCCGGCATTGGACATTTTTTGGCTGGTGGCCGTAGAGGCGCCGGGTCCGGTACCAGGAACAAAGGCGGTGAAAACAGGGATTTTACATTTTGACGCTTGCCGCGGTGGTGCGGGCTGCGTATAAAACCCGGAAGGCTTTCAATCGAAGATTTTATGTCACAAACCGGCCGGCAATCGCATAACACCAGCAACGTGCTTTCCGTGATCATGGGCGGCGGACAGGGCACGCGGCTCTTTCCACTGACCAAGGAACGTGCCAAACCGGCCGTGCCGCTGGCCGGGAAATACCGGCTGGTGGACATCCCGATCTCCAACTGCATCAACTCCGGGCTGCGCCGCGTGTATCTGCTGACGCAGTTCAACTCTGCCTCGCTGCACCGCCACATTTCCCAGGCTTACAAATTCGATCATTTCTCTGGCGGCTTCGTGGAAATCCTCGCGGCGGAACAGACGGCCACCGATACAACCTGGTATCAGGGCACGGCTGATGCCGTGCGCAAAAACCTGATTCACCTGATGAATCACGATTTCGAGTACCTCCTGATCCTGAGCGGCGATCAACTATACCGGATGGATTTCCGGGACATTCTCGCGCAGCACGCAGAGACCGGCGCGGACATCAGCATCGCCACTATTCCTGTGCCGCGGTCGGAAGCGCAGTCGCTCGGCATCCTGCAAATCAACGCGGAACGACAGATCACACGGTTCGTGGAAAAACCCAAGGATCCGGCGCTGCTGGACACGCTGCATCTGGAGCGTGCGACCTACCCGGCATTGGGCATCCAGGATGAGCGTGAACTGTTTCTGGCCTCCATGGGCATTTACATCTTCAACCGCGAAGTAGTGCGCGAGTTGCTGGACAATGATCGTACCGATTTTGGCAAACACATTATTCCGGGGGCCATCCAGACGCATAAGGTGTTTTCCTTTGTCTTCCAAGGCTACTGGGAGGATGTGGGTACGATCCGCTCCTTTTTTGAGGCCAACCTGGACATGTGCTCAGAGCTGCCGCGTTTTAATTTCTTCGACATGTCCGCACCGATCTTCAGCCGGCTGCGCTTCCTGCCCGGCTCGAAAATCAACGGCGCGCAGATTGACCACGCGGTGGTTTCGGACGGGTGCATCATCAACCAGTCCCGGATCAATCATAGCGTCGTGGGCGTGCGCAGCATCGTTGGCTCGGGCACGCGCCTAGACCGCGTGATACTGCTGGGGTGCGATTACTACGAGTCCGCCGAATCCATCCGGGAATTTGAATCGGCAGGTCGGCCGCGCATCGGCATTGGCGACAACACGCGGATCGAAAACGCGATCATTGATAAAAACGCTCGCATCGGCAACAACGTCACCATCTCGCCCACCGGGAAACCGGAGAACATCGACCACCCGCTCTACTTTGTGCGCGACGGCATCGTCATCATTCCCAAGAACGGCATCGTCCCGCATGGAACGACGATCTGAGCCAGCGAATTTACTCGGTGGCTGGGGCGTCTGCGCGTGTCCTGAGTATATACAGCCTTTCACCTCAAGTTGTCCGGTCTTGTCGCAAAGCACGCTGCGTAATTGAAGTCGCTGTAATCTTGCGTCTTTCTTAGCTTCTGTCCAAAAACCCGCGTTTTCGCACAGAAAATAGTTAAACATAGCGACATAATTGTTTGCGGATTATAGCGCGCAAAGCCGGGTCAATTCGTCATTGGGCTCCGACCACTGGGCGAATTGATGTTCCACTTTTTCCACCAGCGTCTGGAGCG
>Ga0075030_100000895_pt1 | contig 26636 bp, 23 predicted proteins | sample LitLauG_LLR_2012_FD_71393 | JGI IMG/M metagenome (GOLD analysis project Ga0075030, IMG submission 71393) | Freshwater sediment microbial communities from Pennsylvania, USA - Little Laurel Run_MetaG_LLR_2012 | ecosystem: Environmental > Aquatic > Freshwater > Creek > Sediment | place: USA...
GCGGGTGTGCGCTATTCCTTTGAGAATCCGCAGGCCTACATCGACAGCAATATCACCGGCTTTGTCAATCTGCTCGAATGCGCGCGCGCCGCGGGCACCGTCACCCACCTCGTCTATGCCTCGTCCTCGAGCGTGTACGGCGCCAACACCAAACAGCCCTTCGCCGTCGAGGATCCCGTCGTAGAGCCGCTGAGCCTGTACGCAGCCACCAAGCGGGCCGATGAGTTGATGGCGCAGGTGTATGCGCGCCAGTTCGGCCTGCGCCTCACCGGACTGCGCTACTTCACGGTGTACGGCCCCTGGGGCCGCCCCGACATGGCGCCGCTCAAGTTCGCGCGGGCCATCCTCGCCGGCCGGCCCATTGAGGTCTACGGGCAGGGCGACATGGAGCGCGACTTCACCTACATCGACGATATCGTGCGCGGCACGCTGTGCGCGCTCGATGAGACCACGCGCTTCGGAGCGGTGCCCCACCGGCTCTATAACCTGGGCAACAACCGGCCCGAGCGCCTGTTGCACTTTATCCAGGTGCTGGAAAACGCCATTGGTGAACGTGCGCAGCGCGTGCTCCTGCCCATGCAGCCAGGTGATGTGCGCTCGACCGCGGCGGATATCGATGCGACGACGCGCGACCTGGGCTGGCGACCCACGACCTCGATCGACGAAGGTTTGCCTCGGCTCGTGGACTGGGTGCGCGCGTACTACCGCACCTGAGGTGCGGCGCCCGGCAAGCGCCCGCATTGCGGCAACGAAAAGGGTCAGCCGGGCGCTTGCGCCAAGCTCCAGGGACACTGCGCGGCTCCCAGCGGCACGAATTCGGTGCCCTGGGCGCGGATCGGCGGCAGCGGCGCGGCTGGCGTTCGCACCAGGGTCACGCTTGCGCCATTGCGCGGCAGGCCATAAAAATCCGCGCCGTTAAAACTCGCAAACGCCTCCAGGCGCTCCAGAGCGCCCGCCTCCTCGAAAGCCTGCGCATACAGGGCCAGTGCCACGGGCGCGGTGAAGCAGCCCGCGCAGCCACACGCCGACTCCTTTTCGCTGCGCGGGTGCGGCGCGCTGTCGGTGCCAAGGAAAAATCGCGGACTGCCGCTCGCCACGGCCTGTAATAGCGCCTGGCGGTGGGGCTCGCGCTTGAGCACGGGCAGGCAATAAAAGTGCGGGTGGATGCCCGCGCTGCCCTCGGAGCCCAGGAACATCGCATTGCGGTTAAACAGCAGATGGTGGGCCGTAATGGTTGCCGCGATGCGCCCGGGCGCCTCGCGCACGTACTGCACCGCATCGCGGGTGGTGATGTGTTCGAGCACAATGCGCAGCGCCGGGAAGCGCCGATGCAGGGGGATTAGAACCTCGTCCAGAAAGATGCGCTCGCGATCGAAGACATCGACCTCGGGTCGTGCCACTTCCCCGTGGACGAGCAGCGGCAGGTCCAGGTGTTGCATCCGCTCCAGGACCGCCGTGCATTGCTCGACGCTTTGCACGCCCTGCTCGGAGTTGGTGGTTGCGCGCGACGGATACAACTTGACCCCGTAAATCGCGCCCGACTCGCGCGCACGATCGATTTCCTGCGCGTCGGTGGCCGCTGTCAGGTACAAGGTCATGAGCGGCTCGAAGGAGGCCTCGGCGGGCAGCGCCTCGAGGATGCGCGTGCGGTAGGCCAGCGCCTGCTCGACTGTGCGCACGGGAATGCGCAGGTTGGGCATGACGATGGCCCGGGCAAAGCTGCGCGCGGTAAAGGGCAGCACGGCCGCCAGGGTGGCGCCATCGCGCAGATGCACATGCCAATCGTCTGGGCGCTGGATCGTCAGCTGGGGTACCGCGCTTGCGCTGGTCATGTCGCTCCTGAGTGTTTCAAGCGGCCGCGCGCCCGGCGGCCTCATCGCCGTCATGTTGCTGCAAGGCCCACATATGGGCGTACGCGCCGCCGCGCGCCAGCAGCGCATTATGGCTGCCCGCCTCGATGATGCGGCCGTGATCCATCACCAGGATCTGGTCGGCGCCCACCACGGTCGAAAGACGGTGCGCGATGATCAAGGTGGTGCGCTGCGAACTGGCGGCATTCAGGGCTTCCTGGATGGCGATCTCGGTGCGCGTATCGAGCGCGGAGGTGGCCTCGTCGAAGATCATCAGCGCCGGGTCCTTGAGCAGGGTGCGCGCGATCGCCACCCGTTGCTTCTCGCCGCCCGAGAGCTTGAGTCCACGTTCGCCCACCACGGTACGGTAGCCATCGGGCAAGGACAGCACGAACTCGTGCAGTTGCGCCGCGCGCGCCACCGCGACCACCTCCTCGTGCGTCGCCCCGGGGCGCCCATAGGCAATGTTGTATTCGATCGACTCGTTGAACAGCACCGTGTCTTGCGGAACGATACCGATGGCTGCGCGCACCGAACGCTGCGTCAGATCGCGGATATCGGTTCCATTGAGCAGCAGCGCACCGCCCTGCACGTCGTAGAAGCGAAACAGCAGTCGCGCCAGAGTGGATTTGCCCGCGCCGGTGGCGCCAACCACCGCGCAGGTGGTGCGCGGGGCAATGGTGAAGTTCAGGCCGTGCAGGATGCGGCGGCGCGCGTCATAGCCAAAATCGACATTGGCAAAGCGCACCTCGATCGCGCGCTGGGTCGGGGGGCCCAGCGCCAGCGGCCGCGCATCGGGGCGATCGGCGATCTCCCGCGACTGCTGCAACAGCCGAAACATACGGTCCATGTCGGTGAGCGCCTGGCGGATCTCGCGATAGATGACCCCCAGGAAGTTCAGCGGGACGTACAACTGCAGCAAGAAGGCGTTGACCAGGACCAGGTCGCCGATGGACATGACCCCGCTGCGCACGCCCACCGCGGCGCGCCACAGCATCAATGTCAAGCCGATGGCGATGATGGTCTGCTGGCCGCCGTTGAGCAGGTTCAGGGAGCGCTGCACCCGCAGGGCCGCGCGCTCCTGCTGCGACAGGGTCGCGTCGTAGCGGCCGGCCTCGAACTCCTCGTTGTTGAAATACTTCACCGTCTCGTAATTGAGCAGCGAATCGACCGCGCTCGAGGATGCCTTGGCATCGAGCTCATTGACCTGGCGCCGGTAGCGGGTGCGCCAGTTGGTGACGCGCAGGGTAAAGACGATGTACAGGCTCAGGCTGACCGCGACGATGACGGCAAACCAGATTTCGTAGTGCACCAGCAGGTAGCCGAAGACCAGCCCGATCTCCACGAGCGTGGGCAGGATCGAATACAGGGTGAAACTCACCAGCGAGGACACGCCGCGCATGCCGTGATCGATTTCCCGCGTCACCGCGCCGGTACGCCGCTCCAGGTGAAAGCGCAGGGACAACTCGTGCAGGTGGCGAAAGGTCTGCAACGCCAGGGTGCGTACCGCCGATTGGGTTACCTTGGCAAAGAAGAACTCGCGCAGTTCGTTGAACATCGAGGTCGCCAGGCGCAGCGCGCCGTAGGCGACCACCAGGGCAACGGGGACGAGGGCGATGCTGGATGCCGAACCGCTGGCCGGTGCCAGCGTGTCGACGATGCGTTTGAGCAATATGGGTACGCCCACAACCGCGAGCTTGCCCAGGATCAGGCAGACCACCGCCAGCGCCACGCGCGCGCGAAACGCCAGCAAGTAGGGCAGCAGCAGGCGCAAGGTTTGCAGGTCCTTGCGCGGCTGCCCCGGTTCGCCCTCGGGCGCCGGTCCGTGCGTCGGTATTGCCCTTACCCCTCGCATGCCATTTCCGTCCTTGTTTCGGCTGTCGCTGCCGCCTATGATTATCGCGCGTTCCCCCGCCATATCGCGGCGCCTGTGTCGGAACCTACGGAACCGGAATCCAAGATGCCAGTAACTTTGCCCAACGAGGATCCGGTTTTACGGGTCGTCCCCATGCCGGCCGACGCCAACATCCACGGCGACGTATTCGGCGGATGGATCATGTCGCAGGTCGATGTCGCTGGCTCCATCCGCGCCGCTCGTCGCGCCGGCGGCCGGGTAGCCACCGTTGCGGTGAACAGCTTTCTGTTCAAACACCCGGTGTTTGTCGGCGACGTGCTTTCCTTGTACGCGCGCATTGGGAAGATCGGCCGCACCTCCATAACCGTCGACGTCGCGGTGTACGCGGAGCGCGCGTTTCAGGCCGCCGAGGTGGTGAAGGTGACCGAGGCAACACTAGTCTACGTCGCGACCGACGCGCAGCGCCGGCCGCGGCCGCTGCCGTCACCGTGAGCAGCACAACGGACCTGCCCCCCACGACGGGCGCAGCAAGCGCGCGCGACTGCGCGGAGTGGCGCTGGCGCGACGGCGCGCTTCTTGCCGGCCGGGCCTGCCTGGCGGTGGAGCTGCCCCTGGCGCTGGAGTTCAATGGCATCGCACATGCCGTAATGCTGGCCACACCCCAGGACCTGGAGGATTTCGCGCTCGGTTTTTCGCTAAGCGAAGGCATCATCGCCAAGCCCTCGGACCTGTACGGAATCGATGTGCAAACGGCGACGGCTGGCATTACTTTGCAAGTGCAAATTGCCGCGCAGGCCTTTGCCGGGCTCAAGGAGCGCCGGCGCACCCTGGCCGGTCGTACCGGATGCGGAATCTGCGGCACGGAAAGCCTGGACCAGGTACTGCGCCCGGTCGCGCAGCTGCCGGCGGGCAATTGGCGCCTCGCGCCAATTGCGCTTGCGCAGGCCGGCGCGGCCCTGGGCGCCCACCAGGAACTTGCGCGCAGTACCGGCGCAACGCACGCCGCCGCCTGGTGTTCGGCGCACGGCAAGATTTTGCTGGCCCGCGAGGACGTGGGCCGGCACAACGCCCTGGATAAGTTGATCGGCGCGCTGGTGCACGCGGGCATTTCGACCGCGGAGGGTTTTGCGCTCATCACGAGCCGCGCCAGCGTGGAAATGGTGCAAAAGTCCGCCACCGCCGGAATCCGCGTGCTGGCAGCCGTATCCGGGCCCACTACCCTGGCCGTGGATCTTGCGCAGGACTGTGGCCTTTGCCTGGTCGGGTTTGCGCGCGCCGAGCGCTTCTCCGTATATACGCACCGTGAGCGCATCGCCGCGGAGGTCTGAGGCGCCTCCGCTCAGCCGGCAAGGGTATTGCGCAACTCGCCCACACCGGCAATGGTCACGCACACGCTGGAGCCGGGCTTCATGGAGCCAACGCCCAGCGACGTTCCGCAGGCGATGACGTCGCCCGGCATGAGGGTCATGTCACCGGAGAGGTGGCTCACGATTTGCACGGGGGAAAATATGAGATCCGAGAGCGGGTAATTTTGCCGCTCGACGCCGTCCAGCGTCGTAACCACGCGCGCCTGCGACCAGTCCAGGCTGGTGGCAATCGCCGGTCCCAGGCAGCAGAATGTGTCGCAGCCCTTGGCCCGGGTCCACTGGGCAAAATCCGGGTTCTCGGCCAGCAAATCGCTGGCGGTTACGTCGTTTACGCAGGTGTAGCCAAAGATGTACTGGGCCGCGTCCGCGATCGAGACATTGCTGCAGCGCTTGCCGATGACAATGCCCAGCTCGCCTTCGAAGACGATCTTGCCGGCATAGCGCGCCGGGCGCAGGATAGGCGCACCCGTACCGATGACCGATGATGCGGGCTTGAGCAGGAACAAGGGATGGGACGGCGGCGCCTTGCCGAGCTTTTGCCCGAGTTCGCCAAAGTTATTCCACAGCGCAATGACCTTTCCGGGCGCGCAGGGCGGGCCGAGGCGAACCGCATCGATAGCGAAGCTGCGCCCGGTCGCATAGGACTCGCCAAACAGCTCCCCGCGGAATTCTGCGATGTGTCCGTCGGCGAGGCGTCCCATGCGAATGGCCTCATCGTCCGCGCAAAACCGTACCCAGCGTGTCATCGCGCCCTCCTCCCAGCCGCCTTGTTGCGCCGGGCGTTAGTGCCCAGCGCTGCCGTGCGCCTTGAGCTTGCGCTCTTCTTCCATGGTGAAGGCCAACAGCTTGGTCAGGGCGTAGACCGCATCGATATGGGGCGTGGGCGTTTGGGTCAGCCGCGCCAGTTCCACCACCGACCCCACCAGGGCGTCCACCTCCGGGGAGCGCCCGGCCTCCACATCCTGGAGCATGGAGGTCTTGTGCCGGCCGACACGCTCGGCCCCGGCGATGCGCTTTTCCAAGGACAGCCGGAAGGTGATGCCCAGGCGATTGGCCACTTCCTGGGCTTCGGTCATCATCTGCGCAGCCAATTCGCGCGAGAGCGGGAACTGGCAGATGTCGATCAGGGTGGAGCGCGTCAGCGCGCTGATCGGGTTGAAAGTGAGATTGCCCCACAGCTTGAGCCAGATCTCGGCGCGGATGTTGTCCAGCACCGGCGCCTTGAAACCGGCCCGGATGAAGCATTCGGAAACGCGCTGCACCCGTTCGCTGGCCGAGCCGTCGGGCTCGCCCACCGGAAAGCGATCGCCCTCGACGTGTTGTATGACCCCCGGGGCGATCAGTTCCGAGGCGGGGTACACGACGCACCCGATGACCCGGCTCGAAGGAATCTGCGTGGCGATGCGCCCGTGCGGATCGACGCTGTGAACCACCCGTCCGTCCAGGTCGCCGCCATGCTTGTAAAAGTACCAGTACGGAATGCCGTTTTGCATCGGCACGACAATCGTATTGGGGCCAAAGAGCTTGGGCACCTCGTCGACGACGTCGATCACCTGCTGGGCCTTCATGCCCAGTATGACCATGTCCTGCGGCCCGGCCTCGGCATAGTCATTGGTGGCGCGCACATTGTCGCGGGCAACATGCTCACTGCCGTCCTGCATGATGAGCTTGATGCCATTGGATCGGATCGCCGCAAGGTTTGCGCCGCGCACCAGGAAAGTGACGTCCTCCCCTGCCAAGGCCAGCTTGACGCCGATGTAGCCGCCGATTGCGCCGGCGCCGATGATTGCGATCTTCATGTTGAAATCCCTGCGGTATCTCGTACGTACCGGACTGCGCAATGCGCCGGCATTGTGCCAAACGATGTCGGGTCCTCGCCGACAAGAAGCGGGGCTGGCGAGCGATCTGCCCGCCAGCCCCGCCTGTGCTGCGACCGGAAAGTGCTGCGGACCGGTTTAGAACTTGTAGTTCACGCCCACGGATATCGCCTTGGGTTTGCAACCACCCCAGGTCGTGTTCCCGGCGCTCGAATAGTCGATGAACGGCGTTGTGGTGCCATCATGGCAGTCGGTCTTCACACCATGGCTACCAGCACCCAGGTCATAGTGAGCGTTGCCGTGATTGACCGTCTCGGCCGCGTCGGCGTACCAGTACAGCTGCTTGTCGATCTTGTGTTTGTAGGCAAGGGTAAACATGTCGGCCGTGTCGTTCGTGCTCGACGGATCGAAGTTATGCTGGCCACCGGGGTCCCCCGGGGTCTTGCCGGCGTGTGCCCATCCAAAATTGACATTGTCGGTGGCGCTCAGGTCCTGCGTAACCGCCAACCACCAGCCATTGCGCTGGCGCTCATTTTGAAACTGCAGAGCCGCCGGGATCTTGCGGGTCATGCGTTCGAAGATGCCACTAACGGTTGTGCCCGTCGCGAAGATGTACTGGGCACCGACCTTGTAAGCGGCCTCGTTGCCGATGTCATTGACAAAGGGAGGAGATCCGCCGTTGGCGTAAAAATCCGCGTAAATCGACGGGTCGTTGGCCTGCAGGCCGCCGCCCGGCGCATAGTACGGATCGAGATAGGGCGCGGTGGAAGCAAATCCATAGGGCACGGCGCCCGAGCCGATTCCGTCACTATTGCGATTGACGTTGCGATGCAATTCGGCCGCGACCGTCAGGTACAGCTCCTTGGTCTCGTACTTCAAGGCCAAGCTGAAGGCGTCGTCAAAGCCACCATCATCGCAGTTGCCGGGCAAATTGCCGCTTCCCGGATAGTTGCCGCCGCTGCAATTGGACGTAGACCCGGACAAGTTCAAGTTGCTGTCGGCATTGCGGTTCTGTCCCGGGGAGTACAGCAGCTCATAGCTCAAGCCCTCGTACTTGGGCGACTCGTACCACAACGCGTGATCCATCGTGGCATTGAATTCGACGCGATTGTCGCCGCCGGTATTGCCCATAATGACCGGCATGTCGCCAATCATTCCGGCGAACGGATCGAGGCGGTCGGTGGCCTTCTTGTACGGAGTCGGGCCGTGGCCAATCTTGACCGAGCCCCAATCCTTACCGCCAAAACCAACGTAGGTTGTGCCCAGCCCAATGGCACCGGTGGTGCCATTACTCTGCGCGGTGTAGGAGGTCGCCAGACCGGGCGAGGAGGTAAGCGCAACGTTCGCTTCTATCTGGATGAGGAATTTCGTGTCCGTGCCGGCGATGTCATGCGTACCGCGCCAGCCCAAGCCGGAGGCATTGGTGGAAAAGGCCGGCTGGAAACCCACCCGGCCAAACGGCGTGGCAGCGGCCTTGGGGCTGCTCAGATCGAGCACGTAGGGATTGCTCTGAAGGGTATGGTAGGCAACCATCCCGCCCATCCCTTTGGTCGATCCATCGATCGACACATCCAATGTTCCGTAGAAACCCTTGACCAGCGCCTCGAGCGCCTTATCGGTCGCGGACTTCTCGGGCTTTGCGTCATCGGCTAGAGCCAGGCCGGAAAATCCACTCGCGACCAGCACCGAAACAAGCGCAAGCCGGCGTGCGGTCAAAATTCTACTGATGGACATTTACCGTATCTCCTTGGGGTTCTGATTATTTTCATATTGGCGGCTGGGCAACCCGCCGACCTACGCGCAGAGTATTTGCAGCCAAACTCCGCCATCCTTGACCGCAGTCAAGATTCGGCAAAAACCGCAATGACTCGAGCGCGGTCTAGGGATGCGAAAGGCGGCACTGCGCGCCGGCACGCCGGCAGGCGAGGATGCTGTGCTGCAAAGGGGCGCGAATGGCCTCGGAAACAACGAGTGAAAGGCTGTCCAGTTGCAGCAATTGCTCGGCACTGGGCGTCACCGGCATTGGGGCCCGTCCGAATACCAGGCCATAGACATTGGCGTCGATTTCGATGGCGGGGGCCGCAACCGGAGAGGGTGCGGCGGCATTTGGCTGCGCGGGGACCGCCGCCGTCAATCTGGAATCAGCATTCGCGTTATGCGCCTTTGCCGGCGTCTCGCCCGCATAATGAATTTCGCCTTCTGGCGCGCGCGCACTGAATTCATTGCCACCGTAAAGTCCTTGGGCTGTATCAAAAGGCCCGCGCGAGTCGGACTGCACGTAGGGCACGTTGCTGCATCCAAAAAGCAGAAAACAAGCGAGAAACGCGCTAGTTCGAATTGTTCGCATGGATCCCTCCGTACTTCGGGCACCGGGCCCGGGCAATCTCGGCCATCGTCAATGGTGGCCCCATCGCCGCCTTAGCCGGCCTCGCGCAAGGGGTGATATTCCTTTTGCTTGGGCGCTTCCTTGCTAAACGCGCCGCCTTCGCGCAAGGTGTTGATCTCCGCGTCGCTGTAACCCAGCACGGTCTGCAGGATCTCCTCGGTGTGTTCGCCCAGCAGAGGCGAGCGCTCGATGCTGACCGGCGAGTCGGAAAGCTTGATGGGCATTCCGATATTGAACCACTTGCCGCGTTCGGGGTGGTCGAGCTCGACCACCATCTCGCGCAGCTGCACGTGCTGGTCATGGACCAGGTCGTCGGTGCTCATGATCGGGCCACAGGGCACGTCGATTTCATTGAGCATCGCCATCATTTCCCATTTCGTATAGCCCACCGCGAACTCATTGAGGATGCGCCACATCTCCTTCTGGTTCTTGCGCCGGTTCTGAATGTTGGAAAAACGCTCATCGTGGACCAGCACCTCCCCACCCACCTTGCGCGCCAGAGCCTCCCACACCGCCTCCTGCACCACCACGTACAGGTAGTCGTTGGGGCCGCCGGGCTTGCATTTGACCGCGTTGCCCAACTGGCCGCCCCCCGAGTCGTTGCCCGAGCGCGGCGTATCCTTGAAACCCTCGGTGGAAATAGAAAACTCGGCCAGGGGACCGCGCGTGAGGCGCTGGTGGTCGCGAAATTTCACGCGGCACAGGTTCATCACCGCATCCATCATGGCCACTTCTACGTACTGGCCTTTGCCGGTCCGGTGGCGATGTTGCAAAGCGGCCAGGATGCCGATTGCCAGGTGCAGGCCAGTCCCGGAGTCGCCGATTTGGGCGCCCGTGACCAGCGGCGGGCCGTCCATGAAACCGGTCGTGCTCATCGAGCCGCCCATCGCCTGGGCGACGTTCTCGTAGGCCTTGAAGTCGGCATACGGCCCGCTGCTGCCAAAACCCTTGATCGAGGCCATCACCACGGCCGGGTTGATCTTGTGGATGGTCTCCCAGGAAAAGCCCAGTCGATCGAGCACCCCGGGCCCAAAATTTTCCATGACCACGTCGCACTTCTTGAGCAGCGCAACAAACACTTCCTTGCCCACCGGATTCTTCATGTTCACGGTGATCGAGCGCTTGTTGCAATTGAGCATCGTGAAGTACAAGCTGTCGGCATTGGGCACGTCGCGCAACTGGCCGCGGGTGACATCGCCGGTGGGCGGCTCGAACTTGATGACGTCAGCGCCCAGCCACGATAGCAACTGCGAGGCCGTGGGCCCCGCCTGCACGTGGGTCATGTCCAGAATCCGGATACCGGAAAGCGCCTTATCCATTTTTCATCTTCTCCAATCGGAGTGCCCGTATGCCCTTGGCCATTATTGACCGTAAGCCATTATCGGTGCCTTTGGGCCACCCGAGCGCGCCGGGTGCGGCCAAACGGCGGACCCGGGGTCGCGGGACGATATCCCGGTCCGACGCACGTTATCATTGACCGTCGTCAATTTTTTCTGGCCTTCCCCACAGCGCATGCGGGGTCGCGCACGACAAGGCAGTCCTTAACACCCGGTGCCGATTGCACGCCGCACCGGTCACGCAGTAAACGAGGTTGCGCATGAGCCGGATCGCCAATCACCCGCAGCGTGAATTGCTGCGCGCCCAGTTAGCCCGAAACATCGTGCTGGAAGAAATCGGGGCCGAAGCAGCCCAGGAATTGGAACAGCACCTGACGATTGTCGACTGCCGCAAGGGCGACCATCTGCTCCTGCAGGGCACCCTGGAGATGGAGCAGTATTTCCTGCTCGAGGGCGTCATGAAGCGCGTGGTGACCAACCCGGCCGGCAAGGAAATGATCCTGCGCTTTACGCGCGAAGGCGACATGGAAACGAGCTATGCCGCCTGGCGCCTGCAGACCCCGGCCCCCTACAGCATCACTGCGGTGACCAAGGCGCGCGTCGCCAAGCTGCCGCTGCCCCAATGGGTGGCGTTCATGGACGCCCATCCGGGCATCAAGGAAGTGTTTGAATTCGAAGTCATGCGCCACATGAGCGACATCATGGCGCACATCATCACCCTGCACTTGCTGGATGCGCCGGGCCGGGTGCGCCGGTTCCAGCGCAAGTTGCCGCAATTCTCCGAAGTCCTGCCCAAGAAGGAACTGGCCTCGTATCTGAACCTGTGCGCCGAGACGCTAAGCCGTTTGAGCAACCGGGGCAAGATTCACCTCAAATAGGCCCAGGTCACCTGGGCGAATAACGTAAAAGCCATTGCCCAGAGCACGCCGCGCACGAGACGCGCGAAGGTTTGCTGGCGGATGTGGCGTTGCAGCCGGAAACCCGCGGCAAGAGCCAACACCGAAAGAACGCTCAAGGGGATGCTCAGCAAGACCCAGGACGCGGCGAGCTTCCCGGAAACCCCAAGCGCCACCGCCTGGGTAGAACGCCCAACCAGAAACGACAGGTTCAGCGCCTGGGTCATTTCCAGAGGAGCGAGCGACAAGGAGGAGTAATACATCAACAAGGGCGGCACGGCGACGTTGACCGTTCCCGAAAAAAATCCACCGAGGGTGCCAAATACAAGCGGGCCGGCGCGCGGCAGGGCGCCCCAGCGCGCGGCAGAACCTACAAAGCGCGCCACCAAAAGATGCACGACGATGAGCGAACCCAGCAGGAGCTTGAGTGCGTTGGGGTCGGCAAAGGCCAGCACCCGCGTTCCGACGAGCGTGCCGAGCAGCACGTAGGCGGCAACCGTCCAGTGGCGCTGCAGCGTCTGGCGCCACTGCGCACCGCGCACCACGCTGATGATGTTCAGAACGATGTTGGGCAGCAAGGTCGTGAGCACCGCCGTGCGCACATCGGTCATCAAGGCAACAACGGGCGTGGATATCAGCGGAAAACCAAAGCCGATCGCGCCGTGCGCAATCGCCGCGACCGTCAGGGCCACAAGCACGCCGCACCAGAGCCAGTCCGGCCATTGGCCGATGATTTGCAAGAACAAGGATCTATCCCTAATGGGCGCAAAAAGAAAGGGCGGAGCCCGGCGGCAAGGCCCGGGCTCCGCCCCCGATGCCGGGGCCGGCGAGAGCGCCTTTACGCCGCAGGCTCCTCGAGGCCGGCGTTCGCGCGCTCGATATGCCGCGCGCGAATGGGCCGCAACACGAACCAGGCGATGATAGCCGCCAGGGCATTCATGATGCAGGCCACCAGGAATACGGCATGCCAGTTGCCGGTTGCGGCCGTAAGCATGCTCGACAGCGGCACGAGCAAGGACGCCGTTCCTTTTGCGGTGTACAGCGCGCCGGCGTTGGCGGCCGCGTACTTCGTGCCGAACGAGTCGGTACAGGTGGACGGGAAAAGACTGTAGATCTCGCCCCAGGCAAAAAACACCAGGCCGCTGAGAATGACGAATGCCACCGGGTCGCTGCCAAAGTTGTACAACATCAGAATGCCAACCGCCTCCAGCGAGAAGGCGATGAGCATGGTCCGTTCGCGCCCGATATTGTCGGAGACCCAACCAAAGAACGGTCGGGTCAAGCCGTTGAGAACGCGGTCGATGGACAGCGCGAAGGTCAATGCGGGCAGGGTCAGGCCGATGATGCTCACCGGAATCTCGGCGATCTTGAAGTCCTTGGCGATCGGGCCCAGCTGCGCCACGGCCATCAGGCCGCCGGCGGCAACCAGAACGAAGGCCAGGTACAGGAGCCAGAACGTGGGCTGGGCAAGCACCTGCATCGTGGTGAAGTCGCGCCGCGATTGCGGCACCGCCGCCGAGGGCGTGGGCTTTTTCGCACCGGCGGCGCTGGCCACGGTGGCGCTGCGCCGCGGATCCGTTAGGGCCAGGGCGCACAGGAATACGACCAAGCCTTGCACGATCCCGAAGTACAAGAATGCGGTCTGGTAGCCGTCGGATTTGATGAGGGCCTGGATGGGCAGGATCGAGATCGCCGAACCCGCGCCAAAACCCGCCGCGGTGAGGCCGACGGCCAGGCCGCGCTTGTCCGAGAACCACTTCACGGCGTTGCCCACGCAGGTGCCGTACACGGCGCCCGCACCGACGCCGCTAACTGCCGCGGCAAAGTACAGCAGGGCCAAGGAATCGGCAAAGGAGTTGAGCACCCAGCCTATGCCGCACAGGATGCCGCCCACAAGCACCACCGGGCGCGGGCCGAAGCGGTCTACCAGATAGCCCTCGATGGGCACCAGCCAGGTCTCCGTGAGCACAAAGATGGTGAAGGCCACCTGCACCGCCGCCTTGGTCCAGCCGTACTTGTCGACGATCGGATTGACGAACAGCGTCCAGCCGTATTGCAGGTTGGCGATCATCGCCATACAAACGATACCGAGAAACAGCTGCAACCATCGATAGGATGCGGCCCGGACGATCGGGCTTCCGGACGAAATGGACATAGCGCTGGTACTCATGTGTTTCTCCTGCTCCTGCATGTTTTACTTGTGATGGGGAGACGACGAACCGCTGGCACCTTAGTGCTCCCCCGGGACCACTTCCTTGATTGCGGTCAATTGGTGCAGCGCAAACACTCCGACGCAACAGCGCACAATGGGCAACCCTTGCGCACGCGTCACTTCGTCCAGTAATTCCTGGCGGCGTATACCTGCTTCAGGTGATCGATAAAAAACCGAACCTTGGCAGGGATATTGGTTTGGCGCGGATACACCGCGCGAATGTCGTAGTCGGGCAGCGCATATTCATCGAGCACGGTAACGAGTTCGCGACGGGCCAATTCGGCTTGAATCTCCCAGGTCGAGCGCCACGCCAGCCCCAGGCCTTCGCGCGCCCAGCGGTGCAGCAACTCGCCATCGTTGCAATCGATCTTGCCCTGCACGCGCACATGCACGGCGCGGTCCTTTTGCTGGAACATCCAGGTCACGGCCTGCCCGGCATTGGGCGTGATGGCCAGGCACTGATGGCGCGCCAAATCCTCCAGGGCGCGCGGCGTGCCGTGGCGACGCAGGTACTGGGGTGCGGCGCAAACGACGCGCCGGTTGCTCGCCAGGCGCACGGTTTCCAGGTCCGGATCGAGGTTGCCACCAATGCGCACGCCCAGGTCGAAGCCTTCCCGCACCAGATCAACGACGCGGTCCGTAAGGTTGAACGACACCTGCACCTGGGGATGCGCGGCAAGAAATGTTGGCGCGTGCGGCGCCACGTGCTTGCGACCAAATCCAGCGGGCGCGGTCAGTCGCAAGTGCCCCACGGCCGTGTGCCGTCCCGAACGAACCAGGTCCTCGGCGGTGGCAATGTCGCTGAGCGCGCGCTTGCATTGCTCGACGAAAACCGCACCTTCTTCCGTGACGATGAGCTGGCGTGTGGTCCGGTGCAGCAGCTTCACGCCCAGGCGCCGCTCCAATGCGTCCACGTGACGTCCCAGCATTGCCGGCGTGATTCCACTGGCCCGTGCCGCGCCCGCGAGACTGCCGTTTTCCACCGCGCCGACAAATGCCTCCATCTGCTTCCAGCGATCCATCGTCCTTCCCTATTCGATACTTCTTGTATCTATTCTAGTGACTTTTGCTGCTATTGCCTTACGTAAATGTATGCCATAGCATGTCCGGATCAATCAGGAGACATGCAATGGCCAGGATGACTGCAGTCGACGCAGCGATACATGTGCTGCGCCGTGAGGGTGTGAATACCGCGTTCGGCGTGCCCGGGGCGGCGATCAACCCGTTTTACGCCGCGATGCGCCGCGTCGGCGGCATCAATCACATCCTGGCGCGCCATGTGGAAGGCGCATCGCACATGGCCGAGGGCTACACCCGTGCGGTCGCGGGCAACATCGGGGTGTGCATCGGCACGTCCGGGCCGGCCGGCACCGACATGATCACCGGCCTGTATTCGGCCATGGCCGATTCGATACCGATCCTGTGCGTTACGGGGCAGGCGCCGCGCGCCCGCCTGCACAAGGAGGACTTCCAGGCAATCGACATCGCCACCATCGCCAAGTCGCTCACGAAGATGGCGATCACCGTGATGGAACCCGCGCAAGTGCCGCGCGCATTCCAGCAGGCCTTTCACCTGATGCGCTCCGGGCGCCCAGGTCCGGTGCTCATCGACCTGCCCTTTGACGTGCAGGTTGCGGAGATCGAGTTTGACCCGGAAACCTATGAGCCCCTGCCGGTGTACAAGCCCGCGGCATCGCAGGCGCAGGTGGAAAAGGCGCTGCAGATGCTGCTCGCCGCGGAGCGCCCCTTGATCGTCGCCGGCGGCGGCATCATCAACGCCGATGCCTCGGCCCTGCTCGTGGAGTTTGCCCAGACCATCGGTGTACCGGTGATCCCCACCTTGATGGGCTGGGGCACCATTCCGGATGATCACCCGCTCATGGCCGGCATGGTCGGCCTGCAGACCTCGCACCGTTACGGCAACGCAAACATGCTGGCCTCGGACTTCGTGCTGGGCATCGGCAACCGTTGGGCCAACCGGCACACGGGTTCGATCGACGTCTACACCAAAGGCCGCAAATTCGTGCACGTGGACATCGAGCCGACCCAGATCGGCCGGGTATTCGCGCCCGATTACGGCATTGTCTCGGACGCCAAGGCGGCACTGGAACTCTTCGTGCGCGTGGCCAAGGCGTGGAAAGCGCAGGGGCGGCTCAAGGACTATGGCGCCTGGGTCGGGCAATGCGCCGCGCGCAAGGCGCAGGTCGACATGCATCGCAAGACCAATTTTGACAACGTTCCCATGAAGCCGCAGCGGGTGTACCAGGGGATGAATCTTGCCTTCGGCAAGGACACCTGCTACGTCAGCACCATTGGCCTCTCGCAGATCGCCGGCGCGCAATTCCTGCATGTGTTCCAGCCGCGCAACTGGATCAACTGCGGTCAGGCAGGGCCGCTGGGCTGGACCATTCCGGCGGCCCTGGGCGTGCGCGCTGCCGATCCCAAGCGCCGGATCGTTGCGCTTTCGGGCGACTACGATTTTCAGTTCATGATCGAGGAGCTTGCCGTCGGCGCGCAATTCAAGCTTCCCTACCTGCACATACTGGTGAACAACTCCTACCTGGGCCTCATTCGCCAGGCGCAGCGCAACTTCACGATGGACTACGGCGTCCAGCTGTCCTTTGAAAACATCAATGCGCCCGAGCTCAACGAGTACGGCGTTGACCACGTCAAGGTGGTCGAGGGGCTGGGCTGCAAGGCAATCCGCGTGCGCAAGCCACAGGACATGCAGGCGGCCATCGATCTGGCCGAACGCTGGATGAGCGAGTTTCGTGTTCCGGTGGTCATCGAATTCATCCTCGAGCGCGTGACCAACATTGCGATGGGCACGGAAATCGATAACATCACGGAGTTTGAAGATTTGGCCAAGACCCGCGCCGATGCACCCAGCAGCCTGGGGCTATCCTCCCAGACTGCGGCGGTGACCAGGAAGGACGAGGAACTGACCACCAGCAACGCCTGAGGGCGCGGCGCCCGAGCCGTCCGAACGGGCCCACACGCAAACGGTGCGCGCTGGGATTCCGCACCGCAAACCATATCGCCAGAGAGCTGCCATGCCCAAATTCGCCGCAAACCTCACGATGCTCTACAACGAGATCGAATTCACTGATCGCTTCGAGGCGGCGTCCAAGGCGGGCTTTCGCGGTGTCGAATATCTCTTTCCCTATGCCTATCCCAAGGAGGTTCTGGCCGAAAAGCTGGCGCGCTGGAAACTGCAGCAGGTGCTGCACAACCTGCCCGCGGGCGACTGGGCCAAGGGCGAGCGGGGCATCGCGGTTCTGCCGGATCGCGTCGGCGAGTTCCAGGATGGGGTCGGCAAGGCGATCGAATACGCCAAGGCGCTGGGCTGCACGCAGCTCAACTGCCTGGCCGGCATCCGGCCGCCCGGGGTGGCCGCCGAACGCGTGCAGGAAACGCTGGTCGCCAATCTGCGATTTGCCGCGGACAAGCTACAGGCCGCGGGCATCCGCTTGCTGGTCGAGGCCATCAACACCCGCGACATCCCCGGTTTTGCCGTCTGCGGAACCCAACAGACGATCGACCTGATTGCCGCCACCGGCAGCAACAATATCTACGTGCAATACGACATCTATCACATGCAGCGCATGGAAGGCGAACTTGCCGCGACCATCGAACGCAATCTGGCGCGCATCGCCCATATCCAGCTGGCCGACAACCCGGGACGCAACGAACCCGGGACGGGCGAAATCAATTACCCCTTCCTGTTCTCGCATCTGGACCGGATCGGCTACGCCGGCTGGATCGGCTGCGAGTACAAGCCGCGCACGACGACCGGTGACGGCATGGGCTGGTACGCGCCCTACCATTGATCGTTTGCCAAATGATGGACAGGCGCGGCTTCAACACCACCTGGCCCCGGCCTCCAAAGGGCGGAAGGATCCGCTTCGAGGGTGATCTGCGATCCCCCTCAAGCAACCCCTGCGGCCTTTGCAGCTGTCACTTTTGCCGTCACCTTGAAAGCGCCACCGAATAAAACCAAGTACGCGACAACCCTGGGAGAAATCGCAATGAGCAAGATCGGATTCGTCGGGCTGGGCATCATGGGCACGCCGATGGCGGGCCACCTGATCAAAGCCGGCCATGAACTGCACCTGTACAACATTCCGTCGATCCCGCAGGCGCTGCTCGATGCCGGCGCCAAGGCCTGCGCCAACGGCAAGGAAGTGGCCCAGAAGTCCGACATCATCATCACCATGGTGCCGGACACGCCACACGTGCGCTCCGCGCTGTTTGACGCAAGCGGTATCGCCGAGGGCCTGTCCGCGGGCAAGATCGTGGTCGACATGAGCTCGATCTCGCCGATAGAAACCAAGGAGTTTGCCAAGCGCATCAACGATCTGGGTTGCCAATACCTGGACGCGCCCGTCTCCGGCGGTGAAGTCGGCGCAAAGAACGCGACGCTTTCCATCATGGTGGGCGGCTCCGAGGAAACGTTCGCAAAGATCAAGCCGATCTTCGAGTTGATGGGCAAGAACATCACGCTGGTGGGCAAGAACGGCGACGGCCAGACGGCCAAGGTAGCCAACCAGATCATTGTTGCGTTGAACATTGAGGCCGTCGGCGAGGCGCTGTTGTTTGCCGCCAAGGCGGGGGCCGATCCGGCCAAGGTGCGCGCGGCGCTCATGGGCGGGTTTGCCTCCTCCAAAATCCTGGAGGTGCATGGCGAGCGCATGGTCAAACGCACCTTCGATCCGGGCTTTCGCATCGAACTGCACCAGAAGGACTTGAATCTGGCGCTGACCAGCGCGCGCGCGCTGGGCGTCTCCCTGCCCAATACCGCAACCGCCCAGGAACTGTTCAACGCCTGCGTGGCCCGTGGCGGCAAGGCCTGGGACCATTCGGCCATGGTGCGCGCACTGGAAGTGCTGGCCAATTTCGAGATCGGCCAGAAGCCGCAATGAGGCATCGCGCGCCACGCCGGCTCGCCTGCCGGCAGTGCGCAACGGGCGCGTGGGCGCGAGCATCAGCATGACGCTGGCGCCGCGCGAGCTGCTGCGCCAGCTCTTTGATGCGGCCGTTGCCTCGGCCCAACCGGCACTTTGCATTCCAGCGCACCTGCCGGCGCCGCCGCGTGGTCGCACCATCGTCATTGGCGCGGGCAAGGCATCGGCCGCGATGGCCCAGGCGGTCGAGCAGCATTGGCCCGCCGATCTTAGCGGCCTGGTGGTTACGCGCTACGGATACGAACTGCCCTGCACGCGCATCGAAATCGTGCAGGCCGCACACCCGGTGCCAGATGCGGCCGGCTTGCACGCCGCACAACGCATACTCGAACGGGTGCGCGGCCTCACGCCCGAGGACCTCGTCCTGTGCCTGATCTCCGGCGGCGGGTCGGCGCTGCTGCCAGCGCCGATTGCCGGCCTGACGCTGGGCCACAAGCAGGAGCTGAATCGGGCCTTGCTGCAGTCGGGCGCAAGCATCAGCGAAATGAACTGCGTGCGCCGGCACCTGTCCGCGATCAAGGGAGGACGACTCGCCGCGGCCTGTCACCCCGCGCGTGTCGTAACGCTCTTGATTTCCGACGTGCCGGGCGACAATCCCATGGACATCGCCTCTGGGCCGACGGTCGGCGATCCCACGACCTGCGCCGACGCGCTGGCAATCCTGCGCCGCTATCGCATCGAGGTCGCGCCCGAGGTGCACGAGGTTCTGACAAGCGGCGCGGGCGAATCCATCAAGCCCGGCGACCCGCGCCTGGCCAATACCGAGACGCGCATGATTGCCACGCCCCAAATGGCGCTCGAGGCGGCCGCGCGATGCGCGCGCGACGCCGGGGTCCAAGCGCATATCCTGAGCGACGCCATCGAGGGCGAGTCCCGTGATGTCGGCAAGGTTATGGCGGCCGTGGCGCAGCAGGTGCGCCGCCGTGCGCAACCGTTTACCCCGCCCTGCGTACTCCTGTCCGGAGGCGAGACCACGGTCACGGTCCGGGGCGCGGGTCGCGGCGGACGCAATGTCGAATTTCTCCTGGCGTTGGGCATTGCGTTGCGCGGCGAATCCGGGGTGCACGCCCTGGCCGGCGACACCGATGGCGTGGATGGCGCCGAGGAAATCGCCGGGGCGTATCTGGGACCGGACTCGCTGGAGCGTGCCTGGGCCCAGGGCCGACATCCTGGCGAGGCCCTGGCACAAAACGACGCGCACAGTTTTTTCGAGGCGTTGGGCGATTCGGTTATCACCGGACCGACACGAACCAATGTCAACGATTTTCGCGCAATCCTCGTACTGCCCGGTTCCTGATCTAACGCGCCACGCTACGCGTGCGGCAATCCCCGGGGCGAGTTCGTGTCGGCGCCAGAGGCTGCCGGCCGGACACGAACCGAGGTTCTCCTCAGGGAATTCCCAGTAGCTTATGCAGTTGCAGGGAAACACGCCAACGGGGATTCTCCTGGCAAAACGCGATCGCGGCCTGGATGTTTTGCGCCTGCCGCGGACTGTCCATCGGCTGCAGGAGAAAATGGCGGAAGGGTAGGTCTTCCAGCGACTGGGGCGGCAGTCCGTTTTGCGGATAGACGAGCTTTAATTCGTCGCCAAAGTGCTGCTGCAGTGGCGCTCCGGCCTTCGGACTGACACATAGCCAGTCAATGCCCAGGGGCGCCGGGATCGTTCCGTTCGTCTCCACAGCGATCTCGAAGTCTTGCGCATGAAGCGCGTCAATGAGCGCCGGATCAAGCTGGAGCAAGGGCTCCCCACCCGTCAGGACGACGTAGCGAAACGCCTTTTCCTGCGGCCAAAGGGATGCGATTTTGTATGCCAATTGCACGGCGCTGGTGAATTTTCCGCCCTGCCGGCCATCGGTCCCAACGAAGTCCGTATCACAAAATTTGCAGATCGCCGCCTCGCGGTCGCGCTCCAGGCCTGTCCACAAATTACAACCGGCAAATCGGCAAAACACCGCAGGGCGGCCGGCGCGCACGCCTTCGCCCTGCAGGGTGTAGAAAATTTCCTTGACCGAATATGTCATTGCTCACACCGGCAATAGCGGGCCGCCCCGGTCTGCAGAAACCAGCGAGCCGCATCCGGCCCTTTCAAAAAGTTCGACCGCACAAAGTTGCGGCAGTTTCGCCCCGGCGTTTTGGTAGATCCACGCCGCAATGCTGGCCGTATCCGTATCCGTGAGACCCGCAATTTCGTACAGTGGCTGGTGATCCAGGGCCCGGAAGGTCGGATCAAAGATCTCCTTCACGTCGCCAAAATCGATGGTCCATCCCAACAAGGCATCCAGCGGCGCTTTCAAATGCAAGCGCAGCTTGTAGGTGTGCCCATGGATTCTTGCGGCCCCCGCGCCATCGGGCGCCCGGCGCAGACGCACCGCGCTGTCCAGCGTGAAATCCTTCCAGATGCGGTAGTTGCTCCCGTCAAAGTTGGCGCCACAGGACGCTGTCTCAAAGACGGTAACCCAGGAGAGCGCGGGCAGCTCCGGTTTCAAACGCGCCCATAGCCACGCGGAGATGTTTTCGCTGGTGGGGTTGCGCAAGCCCTCGATCTCGTTCAAGCAGGAAAAATCCAGCTGCAACTGCAATGGCGCCCAGATTTGATCCAGGCGGTCGTAATCCATGCTGATGTCACCTTGCCCCAGCGCGACGTTGGCATGCAAGATGACTTCAAAGCCATGGCCGTGCATCCGGCCGCAGCGGTGACCCAGCGGCACATGGGGAAGGCGATGGGCTGCCTGGAATTCGTAGCGGCGCCAGACGTGCGCAAGGCCCGTGGCATCCAGATCCACCCCTTGGTGGGGCGTGCTTTGCACAGCGACGCGCACGATTCCCGGCGCCGCCGTCCTTTGCCAAACCCAGCGCGCCAGGTTCTCGTCCGTCGGATGCTCCAGCAAGGAGTTGAGATCCCGAAATCGCAACGCATGGAGACATTCTTCCAGGGGCGCCGCCAGGCCTTCGACCTCGCCGCCCGGAAACGGGGCCCAGGCTTCTGGCAACGCTGCGAACACCGTGGCCTGAAAGTTATGGCCATGCGGGCGCCGGCAGGGGTGGTCCTCGGGAAGAATATCCACGCGCCGGGCCGCGGAAAATCGCCCGGTCGCGGCCGTGATCGCGACCGGGCTCACGACGCCTCCCGGAAATCATCCGGCCCACGCGCCTGGCGCAGCAGATCGACCGCCCTTTCGGCGATCATGATCGTCGGCGCGTTCGTGTTGCCCGAAACGAGTTCGGGCATGATCGATGCATCGGCTACGCGCAGCCCTTGCAGGCCATGGACGCGCAAATCCGCGCCGACCACCGACATCGGGTCGGCAGCCGGCCCCATGCGGCAGGTCCCGCACGGGTGGTATTCCGTATCGGCCGAGCGCTGTATCGCGGCGCGCAGCGCATCGGCATCGTTGGCGTCAAATGGATAGAGCATCGCTCCGCGGTACGGATCGAGCGGCGCGGCCTGCATGACTTGCAGGGCGCGGCGCGTTCCGTCAACCAGGATTTGCATGTCTTCGGGGTCGCTGAAATAGCGCGGATCTATCCGCAGCGGCGCTTGCGGATCGGCGCTGGTCAAAAAGACCGCACCGCGGCTCCTGGGTCGCAAGAGCGTCACGTGCAGGCTGTAACCGTGGCCCCAATGCAATTTGCGCGTATGGTCATCAACAATGCCAACGACCATCAGCAGCTCGATGTCGGGCGCGTGCAGATCCGGGCGCGTACGGTAAAAGGCACCGGACTCCGCGACGTTGCTGCTGATCGGGCCGGTGCGCTGGCGACTCCATTCGCGCATGCCGCGGGCGATCCGCCACAGGCCGGCGGGCGACAGGCCCAAGGTGGCCGAGCGTTGCGGCGTGCGCCAAATAAGCGTCGCTGAAATATGGTCCTGCAGACTCTGACCGACGCCGGCCAGCTCGTGCCAGGGCGCAATCCCCATGGGCTGCAACTGCGCGGCCGGGCCGATCCCGGAAAGCAGCAGCAACTGCGGCGATCCGTATGCGCCGGCGCACAGCACAACTTCGCGCTGCGCCTGCACCACACGCGTTTCCCCGCCGCACAGGTAGCGCACCCCGCTGGCGCGTCTGCCGTCAAATGCAATCGCCGCCGCGTGCACGTTGGTCAATACGGTCAGATTGGGCCGGTTTCGGTGTGGCGTCAGGTACGCCTTGGCCGCGCTGCAGCGCTCGCCATTGCGTTGGGTAACCTGGATGGGGAAGCAACCCTCCTGCACGGCGCCGTTGTAATCGGGCGTACGCGCGATGCCGGCGGTTTCGCAGGCCGCCAAAAAGGCCTTGTTGATCGGGCTGGGACTGCGCAGGTAGGAAACGTTTAGGGGTCCGCCCACACCACGATAGGCATCGGCGCCCAGGCATTCGCAGTTTTCGGCGCGCCGAAATAGCGGCAACACGCTGTTGTAATCCCAGCCGGGATTGCCCAACGCAGCCCAGCGATCGTAGTCGCTGCGATGTCCGCGGCAATAGATCATGGCGTTGACGGAACTGCTGCCGCCCAGGGTGCGGCCGCGCGGCTGAAATCCCCGCCGACCGCCCAGGCCGGGCTGGGGCTCCGTATGCAGCAGCCGGGCATTGAAACCCCAGCGCGCGCCAAGGGCAAAGCCCAGGGGTGCATGGATGAGGACACTGTCGTCGGCACCGCCCGACTCGAGCAGGCAGACGCGCACCCGCGGATCTTCGGAAAGTCGCCCGGCAAGTACGCAGCCGGCCGAGCCCGCTCCGACGATCACATAATCAAATTTATTCGATGGCAGCATGGGGTTTCGGGCGCACCGCCGCTGCGCCCGCCCGGCAACGATAGCCCAGATCGCGCCGCGCATGCATTGGACAGTCCCCATGCTTGGGAATAGGATTGCCTTGCACGTGGGCGCGCTCGCCCACCCAAATGCAAGCCGCGGACGCAGGAGGCGCCATGATTCCCAAATTCCCTGGTTTGGCGCGCGCCGTGCCGCTCGCCCGGGTGGTCGCGATCGTAGGCGCGCTTGCGCCGCTATCCGCGCAGGCTCTTGACCCCGCACTTGCGCAAGCCATCGCGCGCGGCAAGGAGCATTTCCTGCACGACACCTTCGGCGGCTCCGGACGCGTTTGCGATACCTGCCACCGCGGTGGCGGAATGCTCCCCGGGCGATTGCCCGATGGGCGGGCGATACCGAGCCTGAACAATGCCGCGGCAATATTCCCGCGCGTCGATGACGATGATCAAACGCTGATCACGCTGGCCGATCAAGTGCAGCACTGTGTTGCCGGCGCAATCAAAGGCACGCCGCCAGCCGCGGGCAGCGACACGCTCAATTCCTTGGTGAGCTATGTCACCTCGCTCGCGCAAGGAAAGGCCATCGACATGGGCGCGCCGCCCCAGTAAGGGGCTGGCGGTCGCCTAGCCGCCGCGGCGGGCGCCCAGTATCAGTTGCGCGCCACGCTCGGCAATCATCACCGTGGGTGCATTGGTATTGCCCGATGTGATCGTCGGCATTACCGACGCATCGATCACCCGCAGCCCTTCGATGCCGCACACCCGCAGCTCGGGATCGGTGACGGCACTGGGGTCGCCAGCGCCGCCCATGGCGCAGGTGCCCACCGGATGAAAAATTGTCGTGCCAATGTCTCCCGCCGCCCGCGCGAGTTCCTCGTCGCTTTGCGCCTGCACGCCGGGCTGGTATTCACTCGGTTCGAAAGCGGCCAAGGCTGGCTGCGCCACGACCTGGCGGGTGCGCCGCAAGGCGCGCGCGGCCACGGCGCGGTCCTCATCGGTCGAAAGGTAGCGCGGCGCGATGCGCGGCGCGCTAGCCGGATCGCGGTCGCGAATGTGCACGAACCCGCGCGAGCTCGGGCGCAAATGGCAGACACTGGCCGTAAAGGCCGGAAAGGGATGCAGCGGATCGCCGAATTTTTCCAGTGACAGGGGCTGGACGTGAAACTCGAGATCGGGCGTAGGTATATGCGCAGCGGACCGGAAGAACCCGCCGAGCTGGCTCGGCGCCATGGACAGGGGCCCGGCGCGCAACACGGCGTATTCCAGTGCCATCATGGCGCGTCCCCAAAAACTGGCGGCGCGCTGGTTGAGCGTGGACACGCCGCGGACGCGAAAGATCATGCGCAACTGCAGATGATCCTGCAGGTTGCCCCCGACCCCGGGAAGTTCGTGCACCAGGGGCACGCCGCATTCCTGCAACAGCGCGGCCGGTCCAATTCCGGATCGCTGCAGGATGCCGGGCGATCCGATGGAGCCCGCCGTGAGCAGCGTTTCCGCCCGGGCCTGTGCGCGGTAGCGCACGCCGCCCAACACAAATTCCACGCCCTGCGCGCGCCGCCCCTGCAACAACACCCGGTCGATCAGCGCACCGGTCACAACCTGAAGGTTGCGACGCTGCCGTACCGGGCGCAGCATCGCCTTGCTGGCATTCCAGCGCACGCCGCGCCGCTGGTTGACCTCGAAATGCCCGATGCCAAAATTGTCGCCGCGGTTGTAGTCGCGGCATCTGGGAATGCCGGCTTGCTGGGCCGCCTCGATGTAGCGATCCAGGATGTCCCAGCGCAGGCGCTGCTTTTCCACACGCCATTCACCGCCAGCCCCGTGCGCCGCATCCGCGCCACGCCAGTGATCCTCGCTTTGCCGGAACACGGGCAGAACCTCGTCCCAGCCCCAACGCGCATCCCCTGTGCGCAGCGCCCACTCGTCATAGTCGCGCGCCTGGCCGCGCAGGTACAGCATGCCATTGATGGAGGAACAGCCACCCAGAACGCGGCCGCGCGCATACAACAGCGATCGGCCGTTCAGGCCGGGCTCGGGCTCGGTCCGGTAGCACCAATCCGTGCGCGGGTTGTTGATGCACTTGAGGTAGCCGATCGGGATGTGGATCCAGATCCAGTCATCCTTGCCGCCCGCCTCCAGAAGCAGCACGCGTACCGCCGGATCGGCCGACAGGCGGTTGGCAAGCACGCAGCCGGCCGTGCCGCCGCCGGCAATGACGTAATCGAATTGACCGAAATCGCGCGCATCCATAGCCCGTGGCCAGGCCGGGCGCCCCGGCTCAGGGCGTGCCGATGTAGTCGCGCTTGCCGATCTCCACACCGTTATGGCGCAGGATGTCGTATGCCGTCACCACGTGAAAATAAAAATTGGGCAGCGCAAATCCCAGCAAAAACTGCATGCCCTGGAAGACCGTTTCCTGGCCACGCAGGGTCAGGACGATCTTGCGCTCTTCCGAGCCCTCGATCTTTTGCGCCGGGACGGATTCAATGAATGCGATCGTCTTGGCGATGCGCGCCTGCAAATCGGCAAAGCTTTGCTCGGTATCTTCATGCTTGGGCACCTCCATGCCCGCCAGGCGCGCCACCGCACCCTTGGCCCCGTCGCAGGCAATTTGCACCTGGCGCGTGAGCGCAAACATGTCCGGATAAAGACGCGCCGATAGCAGTACCGCGGGATCGATCTTGCGGGCCAGCGCATGCGCCTCGGCCTTGCGCAGGATCTCGGCCAGGTTCTTGAGGATATTGACCAGGCGCGGTGCGCTGGCCGAATACATGGTAATCGTCATGAGCAATCCTCCAAAAGGAACGCAATGGTATCGGACCTGGCGCCATGGCCGGCGTTTATTGGTTACCGTCCATCAGGCAACCAGCACAATCTTGCCCACGTGTTGGCTGCTCTCCATCAGGGCGTGCGCGGCGGGCGCCTCGGAGAAGGCGAAGCTGCGGTAGATGACCGGCTTGATCGCGCCCGAAGCCAACAGTGGCCAGACATGCTGGCGCAACTTCTGGGCGATCTGCGCCTTTACGGCGATGGGGCGGGCGCGCAAGGTCGATCCCGTGACGGTCAGGCGCTTGACCATGACCTCGAGCAGGTTGATGGTGGTCTTGGCGCCGCCCATCGTATTGATGAACACCAGTCGCCCATCCTCGGCCAGCGCGGCGGTTTCGCGAGCGAGGTAGTCGCCGCCGATCATGTCCAGGATC
>Ga0075030_100000899_pt1 | contig 26599 bp, 19 predicted proteins | sample LitLauG_LLR_2012_FD_71393 | JGI IMG/M metagenome (GOLD analysis project Ga0075030, IMG submission 71393) | Freshwater sediment microbial communities from Pennsylvania, USA - Little Laurel Run_MetaG_LLR_2012 | ecosystem: Environmental > Aquatic > Freshwater > Creek > Sediment | place: USA...
GTCCACGGGGCCAAGCGCCGCCCGCCCGCTTCCCACCGCCGCCGCACGATGGTAGAAGCGCAGGAGCCCGCCGCGCGCACGCAACTGCGCGCTCGCGCGGGCGGCAGCCATCGTCGCCCGCAGCGCCGGAAAACCAAACAGGAAACATACCGATCATGAGCAGCATCGCTCCCTCCAATCCCCCCGGCAACGCGCCCGCCGCGTCCCCGCCCAGCGCGCGCTCGCGCGTGCGGCGCATACCGGAGTTCGGCCGTTACGATGCGGCCACCGTCCACGCCATCGTCGATGCCGCGCTCGTCTGCCACATCGCCTTCGCCGGACCGGACGGGGTGCACTGTATACCGACGGGTTGCTGGCGGGCGGGGGAACAGCTGTATATACATGGCTCAAATGGCAGCCGCATGCTCCAGGCCCTGCAGTCGGGCATACCGGCAGCCGTCACCATCACGCTGCTGGACGCACTAGTGCTGGCGCGATCGGCATTCAACCACGCGATGAACTACCGGTCGGTGGTGATTTACGGGACATTTGCCGTGGTGCCGGACACGGAAAAGCCCGCTGCCCTGGCTGCCTTCCTGGACCGCATCCTCCCAGGCCGCCAGGCCACGGTTCGTCCGGGAGATGCCAATGAGCTGGCGGCCACCACGGTACTGCGCATCGCGCTGCACGAAGCCGCCGCAAAAGTCCGCCAGGGACCTCCCGACGATAAGGCCGACGACATGGACTGGCCCGCCTGGGCCGGAGTCCTGCCGATGCGGCTGACGCCGCAGGCCGCCGTACGCGACGCCGCCTGCAACCTGGCACCGCCCCGGCACGTCAGCGCCTGGACCCGCCGGCAGCTCCAGGAGCCGGGCCTTCCGGAAGGCCCGGCCGGCTCCTGATCCCGTCGCAGTACGCCCGAAAGGGCGATCGGCGGCTGCAGCGCGCCCGGGGCGGGGTCTGGATCCGGGCGTGGCTGCCGGTCCGCGTCCGGGTTGAACCCGGGCCGGAATCCAGGTCAAAGCGGGCGCAAAAAAGCATGGGGTTTGCCCTCAAGTTCGGCGCTTGCGGGCCGTTGGTTCCATCAACCGCTGGAGTCTTCAGCCCCGGAACCGCCCGACGTCGCAACCATGCCCGATTCCCTGCCGCTCGTCCGCAAACCGCGATCCGGGAGCAATGCCCAGGCTAACCATTCCGAGCGCGAAGAGCCGAAAGCAAGCACTGACTTTTTGGTTGTCGGGGCGCGGCAACTGGATGTTCCGCCGCGCGACGTCGCCCGCCTGCTCGAACGCCATGGCACCAGCCTGCCGCGGTACCTGGACGCACAGCGCTGGCGCAACGTCGCCGCCTCCCGCGAACGCTGGCCACAGCTCTGGACCCGGCTGCCCAAGCTGCCAGGGAGTGGGTCGTGACCGTTCGCAGCACGTGGGAGAGCGATGCCGATCTTGCCGGGCTGGGCGAATCGCACGATGGTTCGATACTGGGTCGGTTCACGCGCTGGCTGGGCGGCGCAGCCGGGCTGGGCGATCATGCAGGCCACCTGCCGATCACCGGACTGCCGCCCGGGCTGGGCGAATTGCCACCCGGTGAGGCTGCCCTGGTCCTGACGCCGGATGCGCATAGCCGCGAACAACTGTTGCTGGCCGTGCTGGGCAAGGCCGTGGCGCACCGGCGCGTCACCTGGCTATGCGCGGCGGCAAAGACCCCCTCGGAGATTGGCTCCGACATTCGCCGCGCGGCGCTCACCCACCATCTGCATGCACTGTCGTGGACCCCGGATGCCGCAACCCAGCTGCGCAAGCTCGGCGCCGCGCATCTGGTCCGGGAGATGCTGGCCTGCGGGATGCACGGCCACGACCTGCTGGTCCTCGACGGTCTCGATCCCTGGCTGAGCGAGACGCCTGCCGACCAGGCGCTGGAGGCCGGCATCGCCGAGGCAACGCTTTGCCTGCAGCGCTGGGCGAAGCTGCACGCGGGCCCCGTGCTCGCACTTGCGCCAGAGCGGTTCCGCGGCCAGTGCCTGCTGCCCCTGCTGGCCGACAGCCCCATCGCGCGGCTGGCCAGCTTCCGCGCCGAAGGCGATTCGGCTTGGCTGGAGCTGCTGCGCTGGAGCCGTCCGCCAGGCTCGGCGGCGGGCCGCTTCGCCCTGGAGCTGCGTCCCGAAGGCCACTGGCAATGCACCGGCCGGTCCGCATTCGATTCACGCGCTGCACTGAGTCCACCCGATGCCGACACAGTCCACACCACCCGCGAAGTGCTGCGCGATGCCGACGCCGTACCCGACGGCTGGCGCGTGCACGCGAGCATCGATGCACTCCTCGTGGCCACGCGCGACGCCATGGCGGCGACCGTGGTCCTGGCGCACGACCACGGCGACGTCGTCGCGGTCCTTGCCCACGCGATCGGCCGCCTGCGCCGCGAGCACCCGCACCTGCTCAAGATCATCGTCCGGGAAACCGACGCCAGCCTGCGGCGCAACGGCGAGCTGGCCCTGCTGCGTCTGGGCGCCAACGCGATCGTCGAGCGTGACCTGGGCTTCTGGCACGTTGCCCAGCGTGTCCACGAGCTGCGCGATACGGCATACCGGCACAGCGTCGACGACAGCGCGGCGCGAACGCTGCAGAGTCTGGCTCCCGACCCCGTCCAGGGCTACCTTCCGCCGGGTCAATTCAGCGCGGCCGTCCTGCGCATGCTCGAACGCACCGCCGGCGCCGCCCTGGGACACAGCCTGGTGCAGCTGCCGCTGCTGCCGCACATCGCCCACCTGGACGCGCTGCTCGCCTGCTGTCCGCGGCGCGATGGCGACCTCGTGACCGCGGACCGGCACGGAATTTCGCTCTTCCTGTTCGGCTGCGCCGGCGACGACGTGATGGCGGCGATCGAATCGCTGTTCACCGTGCCCTGCTCGGAGCTGGCCCAGCACGTGGAGATTGCCTCGGACCGGGCGGCGCAGCAGCGCGCCCTTGACCAGCTGCGCAGCAGCGCCGAGGAATCGCCGGTGGACTACACGACCATCCTGCAAAACATCGCCCCGGATACGGCGCGCGCCGCGGTGCGGGCCACGGTGCTGCCGATGCGCAGCCCGGCCAACGCGCGCTGCGTGCAGGCCCACGTGCTGCCCCTGCGCGAGGCCACCGCTTGAGGCCGGGCCCGCAGCATGCCCATCGGACTCCCCGCCCTTTACCGCATATCGGCACGACCGCAAATGGAGGTGATCATGCTTGAAATGTTCCTGCAGTCCCTGGTTTTCGGCACCCTGCTCGCGACGTCGTACTTCGCGGTCAACGGCCTGGTGCGCCGCGCCGCACGGCGCCGGCTTGGCACGCTGGCCGACGGAGCGCCGCTGCGCTGCGTGCAGCGCCTGGACGTCCTTGAGCATTGAACGGCGCGGGGGTTTGGCGGCGGCAACGCGCGCCCTGCCGCGCCGCGTACGGCGGGGCATCGGCAGCATTGCCGGGCATGCACCGCCAAACCCCGCTCCGACCATCGCCCTGACCGATCGATAAGTCATGCCTACCATTGCCCTGGTTTCCACCTGCGGCGGCGCCGGCCGCAGCACGCTCGCGGCATCGCTGGCTACCCTGGCTGCGCGCGGCGGTGTCTGGGGCCTTGCGGTCGAGTTCGACCCGCAGAACCTGCTGGCACTGCACTTTGGGGCGGACGCGGCACCTGCCGAGGGCCTGGCAAGCCGGGCCTCCCGCGGCCAGGCCTGGAACACCGCGGCACTCGCCGCCAGCGACGGCACGCTGGTGCTGCCGTTCGGCGCAATGGACCCGCCCGCGCTGGTCGACTGGGAACGGCGGCTCATCGTCGAGCCCGACTGGCTGGCGGCCCGGCTCGACACGCTGGCCCGTCCTGAGGATGGCTGGACCTTCATCGACAGCCCCCGCGGGCCTTCGGTCCTGACCCGTCAGGCCGTGCGCGCCGCCGACGCCGTGCTGCTGGTGCTGCGCGCCGACGGCGCGTCGATGGCGCTGCTCGAGCCGGCGCTCGATGGCCTGTCGGACAAGCATGTGCTGGCCGTGGTCAACGGCTTCGAGCCCGGGCGCGTGCTGCAGGCCGATATCGTCGCCGCGCTTTTTGAACGCCTGGGAGGCCACCTCTCCCCCTATCCGGTCCACCGCGACGAGGCCATCCCCGAGGCGTTCGCCCGCCGCATGTCACCGGGCGACCACGCCGCCCACTCCCAGGTCGTCCACGACCTGCATGGGCTTCTGCGCTGGATTCAGCGACAATGCCGGTCTATGAAGGAACCGCGAACCGGCAGCAGTGTCATCTGAGCTGCTGAAATTCAGCGCACGCGCGCTGGAAGTCGAGCAGGCCAATCGCCCGAGCCTGTGGCTATGGCGTCTGTTTGTTCGCCCGACGCCGGCCCGCCCGGGGTGGGGCGCAATTGCAATGGGCGCGGCAATCGACCTGCTTGCGCGTGCACTGGGCATCGCCGATCCGGAACACCCCGACGACGGTTTTGAGCAGCACGTGCCGCGGCGCGACGGCACCAGCGGACGCCGGCGGCATCCGGCCGCGGCACTGGCAGACCTGGTCCGCCGCATGTGGGCCGCCGTCCCGCGCATCGACCACGCCGGTCTGGGGCAGTGGCTGGAATCGGCCGCCGCATCGCCATGGCTGGCATTGCGCCCGGTGCGGTGGGCCGGGCTGGCGATCAGCGCCGGCGCATTCTGGCTGGCGATCACGACGCCGATGAACTGGCCGGCGCAGCTGGTATTTGGACTCGCGCTGGCGCTGCTGGCCATCCAGATCCGCAATACGCCGGGAACCATCCCAACGCTGTTGCTCATCGCGCTGGCCCTGGTGGCGTCGTGCCGCTACGGCTGGTGGCGCATCACCCAGTCGATGGACCTGGAACCGGGCTGGGAGACGGTGCTGGGCTGGGGGCTGCTGGGCGCGGAAATGTACGCGTGGCTGATCATGCTGCTGGGGTTCGCGCAGTGCGCCTGGCCGCTGCGCCGCGCGCCTGCGCCGCTGCCCGAACGGCTCGCCCAATGGCCGCTGGTCGATGTCTTCGTGCCCACGTACAACGAACCGCTGTGGGTGATCCGTCCCACCATCCTGGCCGCCAAGGGCATGGACTGGCCGGAGGGGAAGATGCGCATCCACATCCTCGACGACGGACGCCGCGAAGCCGTGCGCCAGTTTGCCGCCGAGGCCCAGGTGGGCTACATAACGCGCGAGGACAACCTGAACGCCAAGGCGGGCAACCTCAACCATGCGCTGCGCCAGACCAGCGGCGAGTTCGTGGCGATCTTCGACTGCGATCACCTGGCCGTGCGCTCCTTCCTGCAGACGACCATGGGCTGGATGCTGCGCGATCCGCGTTGCGCCATGGTGCAGACCCCGCACCATTTTTTCTCCCCCGATCCGTTCGAGCGCAATCTCGAGACGTTCCGGCGCATTCCCAACGAGGGCTCGCTGTTCTACGGCGTGGTGCAGGATGGCAACGACTTCTGGAACGCCACCTTCTTCTGCGGGTCCTGCGCGGTGCTGCGGCGTACCGCGCTCGACGAGGTGGGCGGCATCGCCGTGGAGACGGTCACCGAGGACGCGCACACGGCGCTCAAGCTGCACCGGCACGGCTACAAGACGGCCTACCTCAACATCACGCAGGCCGCGGGCCTGGCAACCGAGAGCCTGGCGGCGCACGTGGCCCAGCGCATCCGCTGGGCGCGGGGCATGGCGCAGATCTTCCGCATCGACAATCCGCTCTTCGGGCCCGGACTCGGCTGGATGCAACGGCTGTGCTACAGCAATTCCATGCTGCATTTCTTCTACGGCATTCCGCGCCTGATCTTCCTCACTGCGCCGCTGGCCTACCTGTACTTCGAGCTGCACATCATCCGGTCCTCGTCGGCGATCTTCGCCCTCTACCTGCTGCCCCACCTCGTGCTGCCGCAGATCACCACGGCGCGCATGCAGGGGGCCTACCGCCACTCGTTCTGGGCCGAGGTCTATGAAACCGTGCTGGCCTGGTACATCACGCTGCCCACCTTGCTCGCATTCTTCAACCCCCGAGCAGCCCGCTTCAACGTCACCGCCAAGGGCGGGCTGGTCGAAGACACCCACTTCGACTGGGTGATTTCGCGCCCCTATTTCGGGCTGGTGGTGCTCAACGCGGCTGGCCTGGGTTTGGGCCTGGTTCGGCTCTTTTCCTGGAACCGGTTCGAGGCCGGCACCGTGGTGCTCAACCTGCTGTGGACCACCTTCAACCTGCTGATGCTCGGCGCCGCGATCGGCGTGGCCCACGAACGCCGCCAGATGCGCGTTTTCCACCGCGTGGCGGCGCGGCTGCCGGTGATGCTGCAGCTTCCCGACGGGCATACCCAGCGCTGCTCGACCACCAACTATTCCCTCAATGGCCTGGGCCTGGAACTGGCCGAGCCCCTTGAAGTTCCGGCCGGCACCGCGGTCCTGGTCACGCTCGAATCCGGCAACGCGGAATACGCATTCCGCGCGCGCGTCACCGCACAGCGCAACGCCTACGTAGGCGTGCAGTTCCTTGACGTGGGGCTCGAGCAGCAGCAGCGGCTCATACAGTGCACATTCGGCCACGCGGACGCCTGGTCCAACTGGCATCAGCAATACGCGCCCGACCTGCCGTTGCGCGGCCTCTGGGAAATCGTGTCGCTGGGCCTGCGCGGCTACCTGAGCCTGGGGGCATCGGTGATCCGGGAAATCCGCTACCGCCTGAGCCATCGCCGGGCGCCCTTGACCGGGGAGTCGTAGGCGGCGCAGGCCGCAGCAACGCCCATGGGTGCCTGGAGCCTTTATTTCCTTGCCAAGCTGGCGCTGTATTACGGCCATGCCATAGGGCTGCACTGGCTGGCCAACCTGCTGCTGGCCATCGCGCTGGCCTGGCCGCTGGACCGGCCGTACGCACGGCGCCTGCGCCTGGCGCTGGCCGTGCCGCTGGCGCTGGCGCTGCTGTATTACGACTCGTACCTGCCGCCCTTCACGCGGCTCCTGGACGAGGCGGGCGCCCTCGCCAACTTCCGCGCCGACTATCTAATTGAGTTGCTGCAGCGTTTCGTTCCGCTGCGCGCGGCGCTGGCATTCGCCGCCCTGGTGCTGGCCTACGTGCTGCTGCAGCACCGGCTGCGATTTGCCACGCTGGCGTTTGCCGGTTTATTCGCGGCGGCCGTGTTTCCGGCCGCGCAGCCTGCTGCGGCGCCGCCCGACGAGAGCCACTACGCGCGCGCCGGCGAAGCGAGCGATGCCGGCGATGCGCCGGGCGCGCTGCTGGGCAGCGCCGAGCTCGACGCGGCGTTGCAGGCTTTTTACGGCGCGCAACAGGGCCGGACCGTCTCGCTGCGCCGCGCGGGCACTGCCAGCTTCGACCTCGTGCTGCTGAGCGTCTGCTCGCTGTCGCGCGACGATCTCGACGTCACGCGCCTGGCCGACGCGCCGCTGCTGGGGCGGTTCGACATCATCTTCTCGCAGTTCAACTCGGCAGCCACCTACAGCGGCCCGGCCGTGCTGCGGCTGCTGCACGGGACCTGCGGCCAGACGCCGCAGGCCGCGCTCTACAGCGGGACGGCGGCCGACGACTGTTACCTCTTCCGCAACCTGGCCGACGCCGGCTACCGGCCGGCGCTGCTGCTCAATCACGACGGTCATTTCGATCATTTTGCGCAGCAGCTGGTCGGCCAGGGCGGCATCGGCACCGAAGCGCTCGACAACCGCACCGCGCCCGTGACCATGACCGCATTCGACGGCACGCCGGTGCGCTCGGACTACGCGCTGCTGGAGCATTGGTGGAATGCCGACGGCGCCGCCGCCACGGGCGACAGCGGCACCATCCACCGCGCGCTGCTCTACAACACCATCACGCTGCACGACGGCAACCGCGTGCCCGGGATCGGCGGCGGATCCAGTCGCGAAACCTATGTGCCGCGGCTGCGCCAGATCCTTGCCGACCTGGGTCGATTTCTCGACCTGGTGGAGCAAAGCGGCCGGCCCACGGTCGTCGTGCTGATCCCCGAGCACGGTGCTGCCCTGCGCGGCGACGCCGCGCAGGTAACGGGGCTGCGCGAGCTCCCTACCCGGGCGATCACGCGGGTGCCGGTGGCGGTCAAGCTGCTGGGCTTCCCGGCTCTGGGGGCGGCAAGCCGTGGTCCGCTGGTCATCGACCGGCCCGCGAGCTACCTCACGCTCACGGCCCTCATCGGCGGCCTGCTGCAGGCCGGCCCGGCCGGGGCCTCGCCGGCGTACCTGCAGTCGCTGGCGCGCGCCGTTCCGGCCACCGACTGGGTGGCAGAAAACGCCGGCACCGTGCTGTTCCACCAGGGCGGTCGCGATTACCTGCGATCGCCCGCGGGCAACTGGACCGAGTTCGGCGCCGGCGGCGCGCCTTGAAGCGGAGACGCGATGACATCCGACATTCGATTGGCAGATCTTTGCGCCCGCCATGGCGGCACGGCGGGTCTGGTCTTTCGCGAGGGGCCGGCCGGCCTGTTCTTTGCCGACGTGACCAACCGTCACGCACACGCCTGCGTATGCCTGCAGGGCGCCCAGGTGCTGCATTGGCAACCCCATGACCAGGCGCATCCCGTGCTGTGGCTGTCGGCCGGTGCGCGCCTTGCGCCGGGCAAGGCGATCCGGGGGGGCATCCCCATCTGCTGGCCGTGGTTCGGCCCGGCGGCGCCGGGTTCGGCCCAGCCGCAGGCGGCGGGTTCCGCACACGGTTTCGCACGCACCCAGGCCTGGAGTTTCAACGGTGCACAAGCGCTGGCCGACGGCGCCACACGCCTTTGCCTGCGCCTGACCGACACTGTGCAGACCCGCGAGGCCTGGCCCGCCGCTTTCGACCTGGAGCTGCGCGTCACGATAGGCGCGTCGCTGGGCCTCGAGCTCACGAGCCGCAACACCGGCAGCGCCGTGATCATGATCACCGAGGCGCTGCACACCTATTTCCGGATCGGCGACATTGACGCCATCGCCGTGCACGGACTGGCGGGCGAGAGCTATTTCGATGCCGTTGCCGCAACGGCCGCGGCGCCGGCTGCCAGTGCCGAACCTGCCGAGCAAGAAGGAGCGGTCCGGTTTCCCGGCGAGGTCGACCGCGTATACGACGCCCGGGGCGGCTGCCACATCGATGATCCGCTGCTGGGACGGCAACTTCACATCGCCAAGTCGGGCAGCGCCTCCACCATCGTGTGGAATCCCTGGAACGCCAAGGCCGAACGGCTCGGCGATATCGAGCCAGGCGGGTGGCGGCAGATGGTGTGCGTCGAAAGCGGCAACGCCCGGGCCAATACCGTGCGCCTGGCGCCCGGCGCCAGCCATTGCCTGTCGGTCCGTTACCACGTCAAGCCGCTGCGTACCGGCGCGGCATAGCACCGGCTCAGCAATGACCGCGCAAGCCTGGGCACAGGCCTGCGAAAACTTGAGCCGGAATAATCCCGCATTACCGCCTTTATCCCGGCAACCGAACGCCGGCCGCTTGCCCAAACTAGGCCATCCGTTGCAAGGCGCGCGGCAGGGCTGGCGGCTGGGCACAACCGGCGCCGGGTGCGCAACCGGCGACGCCATACCCAGGATCCCGCAGCCGGCGGATTGGAAAGAAGCGACAGCAGCCAGCAGCACCAACCAGCAAGGTACCCGATGAACACCCTCACCCGCCACACGCACGCGACCAGCGATCGCGGCCTTCCCTCGAGCGCCGGCGACCTTGGCGCCGCGCTCATCCGGAGCGGGCTGGTTCCCTTTGCTCTGGTCGATGGCGGCCATATCGTGGCGGCGTCGCCGGCACTGCGCGAGATCCTGGGCGGAACCACGCCCTACCACCATATCGACGGCCGCCGGCTGGCCGCCATCGTCGCCGAATGCGACCGCGCGGCGGTCGACGCCTTTTGCGCCGGCTTGATGGACGGCGGCGCGCGAGCGGAGCTGCGCTGCAGCCTGCTCCATGCCGCCGGCACCCCCATACCGGTACTGCTGGCTGGAAACGTCATCGCCACCGTAGCTTCGCGCCAGATCGTGCTGCTCGTCACCGACCTCACGGCATGGGTGGAAGACCCGCTGGCCGCCGCGGCGGGGCCGCTGGCCGGGGCCTTCGACGCCGCAACCGGCTTCGCGAGCCGCGCCCTGCTGCTCGACCGCACCAAGATCGCCCTGGCGGCCGCGCGGCGCCACCGCCGCCGCGCGGGGATACTGCGCGTGGACCTGGAACATTTCGAACCCTTGCTGCAGGCAGTGGGCGCGGAGGCGGCCAGCGAGATCGAGGCCACCGTGGCCGAGACGCTGCGCAACTGCGTGCGCGATTCCGACACGGTGGCGCGGCTGGGCCGCAAGGAATTCGTGCTGCTGCTCTCGGAAATAATCGAGCGCGACGATGCGGGCGTCTCGGCCGCGCGCGTGGTCGCGGCAATCGGCTCGCTGTTCGAGCACAATGCACTGGAGCGGCGGGTATGCGCGCATATCGGCGTAGCGGTCTACCCGACCGACGGCACCCGGGGCGAGCGCCTGCTGCAGGCCGCCGATGCGGCGCTGCGCACCGCGCAAGGCCTGGACGGCGGCGGCTTTGCGCTGGCCGACGCCACCAGTGCCGAACTGAGCGCCATCGAAACGCTGGAATTCCGCCCCGAGCACAGCACCGGCGTCGCCGACATCGATGCGGAGCACCGGACCCTGGTGGCGCGAACCAATGCGCTCGTGCGCGAAATCAAGGCCGGGGTCGACGCGCGCAAGCTCGAATCCGAGGTTCGCGGCATTGCCGAACTGCTGCGCACCCATTTCGCCAACGAGGCGCATTTCCTGGGCACCTCGCCGTACGAGGGCGCCATCGACCTCAAGACGCGCAACCTGCGCTTCCTCGACGAGCTCGACTGCATATTGCTGCACGTCAACGCCCAGAGCGTGCTGCTGGCCGTGCGGCATCTGCACGACTGGCTGGTTCCGCACCTGGTCAGCGTCGATTACAAGCGGGTCTCCTGAAACGCTGCGCCTACCTCCACATCCTGCACGGCTTACCGATGAAATTGCGCCTGCTGTTCCTGATTCTCCTGCTGGCCGCGCCCATGACGCGGGCGGCGCCACCGGCCTCGCAGCCGGCAGCCATCCAAGGCACCCTGCAGATGGGCGAGTTCCTGGGGACCCCCGGATTCGGCGACAACCCGGCGGGCGACCACGCCGAAGCGGTCTATTACCTGCAACTGCCCGCGCCGCTGGCCACCCAGCTGCATGCGTCCGGCGGCATGGCGGAGTTCAGCGCCGCGGCGCAGGCGTCGTGCTTCGTGCAACTGCTGGTGTTTGACGAGGAACAATCGGTGGCCAGGACGCTGATCGGCAAGAAGGTCCGCATCGCCGGCACGCTGCTCGAAACCGACGCCGCGCACCGCAGGACCCCCGCCCTCATCCAGGTGAAGTCGCTGGCGCCCATCCGCGACTGGCAATGGTGAACCGGCCGGGCATTTTCTCCCCTTAGTACAGCGAGATCGGCACCACCGGATGCGGCGGGTAGTCCACCGCGCCCTGCTGCGGCGTGAACCAGTAGCGCAGGTAGATCATGGCGCGCGTCGGCGCGTAGTACGCCGAGCGGTCGATGTCCAGCCAGCCGCCGATCGCCCAGTGCGTGGCAGTGCGGTATTCCAGGATGGCGCGCAGGCTGCCGGCAAGGCCGCCGCCGGCGCCCCCGGCATGTTGGGGATTGCCCGCCAGGACCTGCAGGCCGGCGTTGCCCGGGTAGTAGGGCGTGGCCTGCTCGTAGGTCCAGGAGTGTGACGGCGTCGCGCGAACATCGTAGGACAGCAGGCCGCTGCGGCCTTCGATCTCCACGGGCAGTCCCAGCGACAGGTAGCGCTGCGGGCTGTAGTAGCCGCCCTGGCCGTAGCTATAAAAACTCTGGTTGTTCGCGTAATGCCATGCGCTCAGCGATGCGCCGGCGCTCAGGCGAAAATCCGGAAGGCGCACCCACTCGCGGCCGAACGCGCTCCGCAGTTTTACGTCGGAATTGGCCGATACATTGCGGCCGGCGAGCAGGCCCAGGCTGGCGCTCGCCGAGCCCCCCCAGCCGCCCGCGAAATCGCGCGAGGCACGCAGGTTGAGCGCCGTTTCGGTGACCCCGCCCCAGATGGCCCCGGTCACCGGATCGGCGGCACCGGCATAGGACAGCAGGCTGCCGGTGAGTACGCGGCGCACGACTTCGGCAGTGACATCGGTTTCGCCCCACTCGCGGTTTTCGCGCCATCCGCCAACGAGATTGGGCACCTTGAAGCCTGCGCCGACGATGCCAAGGTCCCAGCGTCGGTTGTCCGACCTCCAGCCACCGGCCAGCGACAGGCCGGCGGCCTTCTCATCGACCGGCCGCGCAAGGCCCGGCGGCGCCAGCGCCAGTACCTTGCCAAAGGGCGACGCTCCGGACGCACCGGCAGGGAGGGTGCCGGCATCGAGGCGCACCGCATCGGCCTGCGCAAACCAGTGCCCGTCATAGTCCTGCGGCCAGACGGCAAGGACAGGCACCTCGGTGCCGCGCAGCGTCGATATGCCCTCATCGGCACGGCGGACCACGCCCATCCAGGCCGTCTCGACGCGCGGCTGGCGTCGCGCCGCGATCTGCTCGAGTTGTTGCTGCGCCTGTTCCCGGCTGCCGCTGCGCGCTTGCGTGTCCTCGGGAGGCACCGCATGGGGCGCTTTGACGTCCACCGGTTCGAGGGCCAGCAAGGGTACGCGGCCTTCGAGCAGGCCCGGCCGGTCCGCGGGCGGCGCAACGTCCTGGACCTGCCGCAGCAGCGCAACTGCGCGCCCATAGTCATGGTCGCGCTGCGCCTGGCGCGCCGCCTCCAGCAGGGTACCGGCGTCCTGCGGATGCTGCGCCAGAAGCGCGGCCATGGCCGCGTTTGCTGCAGGGCGGTCGGCGTCCAGTACCTGCACGGCGGCAATGCCCCGGGCGACGTCGCCGGGCGAGAGCAGCGACTGGGCCGCGGCCACGTCGGCGCGCACCTGCGCAGCATCATGTTGCGCAGCATGGGCGCGGCCGCGCAGCAGCAAGGCATCAGCCCGCGCGTCGTCATTGCCAGCGCCCGCAAGCAGGGCGTCGGCCTGGAGCAGCGCTGCAGCCGGATCGCCGGCATCGATCTCGATGGCAGCCAGTTCGCGCCGTTGCTCCGGGGTCAGCGGTTGGGCTTGCTGCAGCACGGCCTGCAGCAATGCCAGCGCGCGCTGGGGATCGCCGGCGGCGACATCGGCACGGGCCACCCGCAGGCGCCGATCGACATCCGCGCCGGCCTCGGCCAGCGCTGCCCGGCGCAAACGCAGATCCTCGCCGACCCGGCCGGCGGCGCGCGCAGCGCGCGCCTGCCGCAGATCGCGTTCGAAACGCAGCCGCTGCGCCAGGGCGCGCATGCCCTCGGTCTGGCGTCCCGGCGGGACGGTCTCGACGGCGGCGAGGGCGGCGTCATCGTCATCGGTGGCCGCATCGACAAGGGCGCCGGCATAGCGCATGCCTTCGTCATCGGGCGCCAGCGCTGCGCCCTCGCGCATCACCTGGCGGGCCAGGCCGGGCAGTTGCAGGCGGCGGTACTGCTGGGCAAGGTCATAGCGCAACCAGGGATCGCGGGGCAGCATGCGCACGCCGCGCTCGAGTTGCCGCAGGGTGGTGTCCGGGTGCGCCGCGCCCGCCCGCGCAATGGCATCGCGCAGGTCGCCGGGATCGAGCGCATCGGCCGCGGGCACGTTGGCGGCAAGCGGCAGCGCCTGCGCCTGATCGAGCGCCGCATCGACCTCGCCGGCGGCCAGCCGCAGCGAAAGCAGGCCGCGCCAGGCCCGGCCGTCCGACTTGTCGCGCGCCAGCAGTTCCCGGTACAGGCCTTCGGCCTCGGCGGCGCGGCCCTGCTGGGCGCGGATTTCCGCCAGCAGCTGGTAGGCCTCGGTCTGGCCCCGCTGCGTAGTCGCGACCCCGATGGCCAAGCGCGCCGCGCCTTCGAGGTCACCGGTGCCGCGCAGCACGCGCGCCTGCTGCAAGGACCCCCAGTAGCGGGCCGTGGCCGCCAGATCCGCCCAGCGTTGTCGCGGCTGGCCCTGCGACTGGTCCAGGCGGCCGGCCGTTTCAAACTGCTGCAAGGCCTCGTCATGGCGGCCTTGTCGCAGGCGCAGCAGGCCCAGCAGGCCCTGGGACTCGGCATCGCCGGTGCGCAGTTCCAGGTTTTGCTTCAGCAAGGATTCGGCTTCATCGAGGCGGCCCGCATCGAGCGCCTGGGTGGCCTGCAGGCGCGCCAGCGCGCCGGGGTCGTCGGCCGATTGTTGCGCAGCAATCCGGTCGGCGTCGATGCGCGCAACTTCGCCCAGAATCGCCGCATCGCCCGGATAGCGCTGCAGGAAACGCTGCCGCTCGGCGAGCCCCGCCTCGTCCGCGCCCAGGGATTGCAGGGTATCGCGCCAGGCCTGTGCCACACGATCGGGCGGCAGTTCATGGGAATGCGATAGCTGCGCAAAGCCGCGCAAGGCCCGCTCCCGGGTATCGGCATGCTGGGCGAGCAGCTCGTAAAGCGACAGTTGGTCGGCCGCCGTGGGATCGGCAGCGATGCGCTGTTCGAGCTCGGCGCGCATGGCCTCCCAGCCCGCCGGCGACGCGGCCATCAGCGCAGAAAATTCATTGGCCAGATCCCCCGGCGGCCGTCCGCCCGGAAAGAGCGCGCGGGCCAGCGCCTGCGCGCGTGACCGGTTGCCGCCCCGCAGTGCCAGCCGCAGCTCCTCGAGTCCGCCTTTTTGCTGCGCATATACGCGCAGCAATGCCTCCAGCTCGGCGGTCTGGCGCTTGTCCGGGTGGCCGGCGCGCAATGCCGCAAGTGCGCGCCGGGCTTCGGGCATATTGCCCGCGCGCAGCTCGAGTTCGCCCAGCAGCAGAAGGGCACGCGGGTCGCGGGCATCGACGGCCAGCAGCTTGCGCAGGACGTTGCGCTCGGCGTCCGGGTGGCCCAGTGCCCGCCAGAGCCGCGCGCTGCGCAGCAATTCGTCGACGGCCACGGCATTGGCATCGCGCACCGTCTCCGCGGCGGATCCAAGATGCACAGCAGCCAGGGGCAAGCCCAGGGCCGCGGTCAGTGCAAGGCGCAGCACGGCGGCGCCCGCCAATGCCGCGGCAAAGTCGGAAGACGGCCGCGGCCCTGCTCCGCAACATCGGGCAGGGGGTAACGCCATTGCGTAAAACCGGCATTCGCGGTTCATGGCCGGGAAGACTCTGCCGGGCAGGCAGGCGCCGCTATCGCCAGGCTGCCGTCGGCGGCAAAGGCATAACGGCCCTCATAGGCGCCTGAGCCGAAGAGGTACAGCGCCTGGTCGTAGTACGCGCCGGCGTCGGGTGCTTGGACAGCCAGGCGATGGCGCAGGGCACGCAGCGCGGCGTCCCGGCCAAGCGCGGCGGCGATCGGCAGCAGCGCTGCCGTGAAGCCAGGCGGGCCGCTGGTGCCGTCGCCATGGCCGCTGGCAGCATCGACAGTGCCGGGCGGCGCTCCGGTGGCGTCGACGGCGTCGGCCATTGCGGAGAATTGCTGCAGCAATGCTGCGCGATCGGGGTCCTCTGCCGAGGTCATTCCCACCCACAGGTAGACCCGTATCGCATCGTAGGCCCCGGCCGTGTCCGGTGAAGGCCGCCCGGCCAGCGCAAATCCGCCGGCCGTGCCATCGGCGCCGGGCTCGCTGAAGTAGGCCCAGTCGGGGGAAAACCCCCGCGGCGCGGACTCCCGCAGCAAGCGCAGGCCGCTGCGGCGCACCTCCTCCCAGCGCGGATCGCCGCTATGGCGGGCAAACCAGCGCAGCAGGAAGGGCGGCGCGTAGCTGGGGTTGAGCCGCCACCGCCCGCCCGCCGGTTCAAACCCGTGGGCGCCGGGCAGCAGCACCCGGCCCAATCCGGGAACGAGCGCTGTTTCCTCGCGCAGGATGCGTTCGGCCAGCAGCGACGACAGGGCACGGTAGCGGCGCTCATCCCAGCGGCGCCCGGCCTCGGCAAGGACGTAGGCCAGCCAGAGGTCGGCGTCTGCCGCAGAATTGGCGTCGAGCACGCCCCAGGTGCCGTCGTCGCGCCGGCCCCACTGCCAGGCGGGCAGGCGCAGGGCCAGGTCGCCGGCCGCCAGGTTGTCTTCCGTCCAGCGCAGGATGCGCTCGAACACGGCACGGTCGTCATTGACCAGCGCGAAGAACAGGGCGTAGGCCTGCGCCTCGGAAACGGTGTGGGCGCGCGGCGATCCGGGGTCGATTACCCGGCCGTCCGCCTGCAGAAATTGCGCCTGGAAGGCCTCCCAGGCCGGCCAGGCGCAGGCACCAGCCGGTGCGGCGGGAACTGTGGCCACACCGCCGCCCGTCACCGGCGCGTCGCCCGCGCGGGCGGGGCCGGTGCCGAGCAGCGCGGCGAGGACGACGGGCGCGACCACGGGTAACAGGCACGGCAGGTGCGTCGGCCGCATCACGCCGGCGGACGGGCGCGTCACGGGCCGGCGGCGAGGCGTCGCGCTGCCATCCGCCGCATCGTCCCGAAGACCAGCAGGGCCAGGAAAACGCCGAGCAGCAATCCCAGCGCCGCCAGCAGCAGGGGATGGCTGTGGAGCTGGAACCAGACCCAGCGCCACCAGCTCAGGTGTCCGACGTAGTAGGTGTCGCCGACGCGGAACGATTGCACCGCGTCCCCGCGCAGAAGGACGAGGTCGCCGCGCAGTTGGCCGACCTTGCCCGCGTCGATCAGCGCCAGGGCCGCTACGGGCAGCACCGCAGGGTCGCTGGCGTTGAGGATGACCACCGAGCGGCCACTCTGCAGCGGTGACTCCAGGCCCATGATGGCGGCCAGCGGGCCCTTGGCGGCGATTTCCGTCCAGCCGTCGCGCGGCACGGCGTGCGGCGTGGCGCCGCTGAACCATTCGCTGCCCGCGTCGGAGAGACGGCCCAGCACCGAGGTGGCGCGCTGTCCGGAATCGAGGCGCGCGGGCAGCGTGGCCTTCCAGGAATCGAGCAAGGGGCTGGAAATTCCGCCGGCGATGACGAGCAGGTCCCGGTCGCCCGCTTCCTGGGCGTGGCTGGCCGTGAGCACGGCAAGCCGGGTCGCCGCCACACCGGTGCTGGCGCCGAACTGCCCCAGCGTGGTCAACGCGGTCTCCACCTCCGGTGGCTGAGGCGCATCGGGAAGAATCACCGCGGTCTGCCCCAGGTCGGCGTACTTGGTGAAGGGAAAACCGCTGCTGGCGAAGAACGCCAGATTGGGCATGGCGGCGTAATGCTCGATGTGGGTCAGGTCCAGGGTCGAATCCGGGTCGATGGCGGCCGGCGCGGCACCCTGCGTGGAGCGGCAGTGTCCTTCGTCCTGCGGCGGAATGTCGAACAGGAACTGCAGCTGGTTGTTGGGCCCGAGCTGAAAGGCAGGAACCGTGAAGGCCTGGCTGACCAGCGTACCGGTGTCCTCGAGGAACGGCAGGTCCAGGTGTTCGGCATTGCGGCCCAGGCCGGCGCCGCGCAGCGGGAAGGATTCGACGAACTCGTCGTTGATGCGCACGCCCAGGCTGCCCTGGCCGGATTCATGGGGCGGCGTGTAACGAAAGCGCAGGTCCATCGGCATGCCGCGCGCCTCCCAGGTAAAGATGTCGGCAGGCAGGCGCAGGTTGACGCGGATGGGTTCGAGCGCATGGCCGTTCACCTGCAGGTCGCTCGCGCGCTCGACCAGGTCGCCGATGCGCACCTTGTCGCCGGTGCGCGCGATATTGGGCGCCTGATAGGCAAGGCTGGCCTGCGGCAGCCGCACTTCGCGCACCTCCGCGCGCTCGCCGGTCAGCGTGGCCTGCCCCACGACCAGCGCCTCGACCGCCGTACGCAGCTGCTCGGCGTCCTTGCCCAGCACCAGCAGAAGCTTGACGGAGGGATCGTCCGGATGGTCGGTGACGATCAGTGTCGGAACCTGCACCAGGGGCAGCGCCGGCCGTGCGGGGCGCTCGTCGTTGGTGGCGAGGATCACCGCATGGCGCGCGGGCAGTGCGTCGTAGAGCACCGGGAAGTGCGCTCCCCGGTAACTGGCGGCGGCGCCGAACCAGGAAGCCAGCACGCCGGCCGAGCGCAGGGTCGCCAGCGACGGCTGATGCGCGAAGACGAAAGGCAGCTCCAGCCGGCGGTTGTCGCGCACATCGAAGAAGGGCGCCGGCAACAGCGCAAGGTCGGAACGCTGGACCAGGGGCCGCGTGACCAGCTCGAGGGTGCTCTCGTTGCTGATGCTGGCCCACAGGCTGGTGTGGAAGGGAAATTCGCAGTCCATCGTGTAGTGGCCGAGGAACTGGAAGTGCAGCTTGGCAAACTCCACGAAATACCGCGGATCCAGGTCGATGTCCACGGTCTGGGGCGTGCCCAGCCGCTCCCGCGGCAGGCGGATGCTGGCCAGGGGCTCGTCGTCGATCATGATCTTGAGCTGCGACAGATCCGGGAGCAGCGTAGGCGAAAACGTGAAGTTCAGGTGCAGCCGGGCCCGCACCACCGACTCATCGAAGCGCACGGTGAGCGGCAGATAGGCGCTGCGGTCCACCCCGCGCAGCTCGATGGGCCGGTAGGCGCCCAGATCGCGCAGGCTGACGGTACGGGTATTGAGGCCGGGCGCCGGCTTGTCCAGATTCGCGGCTGCCGCGCCGCCGTGCCGGGGCAGCACCGGCAGGGCGGCGGTGCGGGTGACGGTGATGGCCGGCGCGGTGGTTGCCCGGGACGGGGCGGCGTGCAGCGCTAGCAAGGCGAGCCCGGCAAGCAGCACAAGCCTCGGGTCGGACGTGGATCCGGACGCGGCGCCGTCGCGGGCCGGGACCTTGCGCGACGGGTGGAAGGAAGTCGAACGTGAAAGCCTGACAGCAAGCCAGCGGCGCCAGGGCGCAGCGGCTGAGCTGATCGTTTGCATAGGTGCGTTCCTGGTGGGCGTGCGTGGCGGCACCGGTTCCGCCGGCGCCAAGGCACCCGCCGCACGCCGTAGCTACAACATGAATACGCGATTATTAAGGAGAAATCACACAAAAGATACGTTCTGGATCAGGGCGGCGCACTTTGCACTACCCTGGCCTAGCGTGGCAGTGCTTGTCGGTGCACCGGAACACGGACCGCAATGCCGCCGGAGCAGCGCGCCCCTCGTTTGACGAACCGGCCCCCATTTGGCTACGCTAGCGCCGGGCCGCGGCTCCCCAACGAGCCGTTCTGTACAGGATCGACCACCGCCATGTCTTCTGCCAACGCGACCAAGCCGTCGCGGCGTCCCCGTTCCCCCCGCTTCTCCTGCGGTCCCTGCACGAAGTTCCCCGGCTGGACCGTCGACGTACTCGCGGCGGCGCCGCTGGGCCGCTCGCACCGCGCCAAGATCGGCAAAAGCCGGCTGCAGCAGGTCATCAGCGAAACGCATGCGCTGCTCGGCCTGCCGCCCGGGTACCTGGTGGGCATCATGCCCGCATCCGATACCGGGGCGGTCGAGGCGGCCATGTGGTCGCTGCTGGGGCCGCGGCCGGTGGATGTCTTTGCCTGGGAAAGCTTTGGCAAGGAGTGGGTCACCGACTGCCTGGAGCAGTTGCAGCCGCTGGCAACGCGCTCGTTCGTCGCCGACTTCGGTGCCCTGCCCGACCTGCACCAGGCCAACTTCGATCACGACGTGATCTTCACCTGGAACGGGACCACTGCCGGGGTTATCGTGCCCGATGGCGACTGGATCCCGCACAATCGGGCCGGGCTGACGATCTGCGATGCCACGTCATCGGCATGCGCCGTACCGCTGCCCTGGGACAAGCTCGACGTCATCACCTTCAGCTGGCAGAAGGTGCTGGGCGGAGAGGCCCAGCACGGCATCCTCATATTGTCGCCGCGCGCCGTCGCGCGCCTGGAATCGCATGTACCGCCGTGGCCGGTCCCCAAGATCTTCCGCCTTGCCAAGGACGGCAAGCTGATACGCGGCATCTTCGAGGGCGACACGATCAACACGCCGTCGATGCTGTGCGTCGAAGACGCGCTGGCGGCCATGGCCTGGGCGCGCTCCGTGGGCGGAGCAGCGGGCCTGGAGGCGCGAAGCCGCGCCAATGCGCGGGCGCTGTACGACTGGGCGGAGCGCACGCCGTGGATCACCTGCCTCGCCGTTGACCCGGCGACGCGCTCGCCCACGTCGGTGTGCCTGCGCATGGCCCCTGCCGCAGCGCAAGGGCTCAGTACGGAGGAGCAGGCACAGTGGTTCCGGCGGATCATCGCCACCCTGGAGGACGAGGGCGTGGCCTACGACATCGGTTCGTATCGCGACGCGCCGCCCGGTCTGCGGATCTGGTGCGGCGCCACGGTGGAGCGGGACGATATCGTTGCGCTGACCGAATGGCTGGACTGGGCCTGCGCCCTGCACGGCGGCGCCGGTGCCGTCCGCGCCGCGTCGCTGGCCGCGGCGGTCTGACGGAGCCCGGGCGATGGCGCAGCCGGCAGGGCAGGCTGCGGCGGGCGGGCCGCCACGGGTGCTCGTGGCCGATGCGCTAGCGCCGCGGGCCATTGCCGTCTTCGCGGCGCGCGGCATCGCCGTGGAGCAACGTGTCGGCCTGGTCCCGGAGGAACTGCGCCGCATCATCGGCGATTTCGACGGTCTGGCGATCCGCTCGGCAACCAAGGTGGGTCCGGCGCTGCTCAGCGCAGCCACGCGCCTGCGCGTCATCGGCCGCGCCGGGATCGGCACGGACAACGTCGACGTGCCGGCCGCGAGCGCGCGCGGGATCGTGGTCATGAACACGCCCTACGGCAATGCCATCACCACCGCAGAGCACGCCATCGCCATGATGTTCGCGCTGGCCCGCGAGATCCCCGCGGCCAATGCGTCGACCCACGCGGGCAAGTGGGAGAAATCGCGGTTCCTGGGCGTTGAGCTCACCGGCAAGACGCTCGGGCTCATCGGTTGCGGCAATATCGGCACCATCGTCTGCGAGCGGGCGCTGGGCCTGAAGATGAAGGTCGTGGCCAGCGATCCCTTCCTGACGCCCGAGCGGGCGCAGGCGCTGGGCGCCGAGAAGGTCGAGCTCGCGACCCTGCTGGCGCGGGCCGATTTCATCAGCCTGCACACGCCGCTCACCGCGCAGACGCGCCACATTATCGATGCCGCGGCCCTCGCGCACTGCCGGCGCGGCGTGCGCATCGTCAACTGCGCGCGGGGCGGCCTGGTCGACGAGTCGGCGCTGCTGGCAGCGCTGCAGTCGGGTCACGTCGCCGGCGCCGCGCTCGACGTCTTCGCCGATGAACCGGCGCGCGACAACCCGCTGTTCGCCCTGGAAAACGTGGTGTGCACGCCGCACCTGGGGGCGGCCACCGTCGAAGCGCAGGAGAACGTGGCGCTGCAGATCGCCGAGCAGATGAGCGATTTCCTCCTGACGGGCGCCGTCACCAATGCGCTGAACATGGCGCCGCTTTCGGCCGAGGATGCGCCGCGGCTACGGCCGTATATGCGGCTCGCCGAGCAGCTGGGCAGCCTCGTCGGGCAGGTCCTTGCCGGCGGCATCGGGTCGGTGGAGGTGGCCTTCGAAGGTCACGTGGCAACGCTCAACACCCGGCCGCTGGGCAATGCCCTGCTGATGGGCCTGCTCAGGCCGTCGTCGGCCTTCGTGAACATGGTCAACGCGCCGCTGATCGCGCGCGATCGCGGCATCGCCGTGGCCGAGACACGGCGCGAAACCGAGGACCACTATCACACCCTCATCCGCGTCACGGTGCAGACGACGGCCGGCACGCTGCGCCTCGCCGGCACCCTTTTCAGCGGCAAGCCGCGCCTCATCGGCATCGACGGAGTAGCGCTCGAGTCCGAGCTCACCGCGCACATGCTGTTCGTGCGCAACAAGGACACGCCGGGCTTCATTGGCAGCCTGGGGACCACCCTGGGGCGGGCCGGCGTGAACATCGCCAACTTCAACCTTGGCCGCGCCATGCCCGGCAGCGATGCGGTCTGTCTGGTGTCGGTGGACGGAGAGATACCGCCGGCCGTGCTGGACCAGATTCGGGACCTCTCCGGCGTGGTCGGCGTGCACAGCCTGCGGTTCGAGCCGGCTATGCAGGCGTCCTGGGCCGCCTGATTCCCGTACGGCTGCGCGCGTTGGCGCGTAGCGCTTCGCTGCGATGCGGCAGGACACCGCGGCTCGCCCCATCCTCGCGCGCCGGCAAAACGGCAATCGGCCGCTCGGCATCCAAACGGACTAAAACGTAAAACCGATTGCCACGGATTGCAGGAAAACGCCAGAATTGCCCCCCAGTTCGGCGTTTAGCGGTGCCGGCAAGCATTTAGGCTTTTCGGCCGCACGCCCTGCTTATATATAGGAGATGCCATGCCCTCGACGCACCCCGCCCCGCTGCAGTCCGCATCATTCCCCATCCTGATCCCCGGCGCGCCGGCAACGCGGCCGTTCCGCCTCGCGCCCGACGCGCCGGCGACCCAGGCGCTCACCGACTTCCGTTCGGCGCCGGTGGTCACGGCGCGCTACGACGCCACCATCGACGAAGCGCTGAACCAGATGAAGCTCTCGGGTGCACGCTTTGCGTTCGTGGTCGGATCCGACCGCCAGTTGCTCGGCTCCATCACGTCCTACGACATCCAGGGCGAGAAGCCCATGCAGTACATGATGTCGGTGGGTTGCTCGGAGACGACCTGCGCGTGGGCCGATGTGCAGGTGGAAAACATCATGGAGCCGATCGCGCAGTGGCAGGTCCTGGACTATGCCGATGTCGTCGGCATGACGGCCGCTGAAGTGGCTGCGCTGCTCACGGCCAGCAACCGGCGCTACCTCGTGGTGGTGGAGCCGGCAAGCGATGGCGCGCGCCAGGTGCGGGGCCTGTTCTCGGCGGCCCGCCTGCAATTGCTGCTGGCCGGCGGCGATGTGCCTGCCGTTGCGGCGGTGCCGGTAGCGCAGCGCGCCGCCATGGCCGCATAGTGGCCGCACGGCACTAGCGGCGCTGGAAAAACAGCAGCACGCCACCCAGCCCAAGCACCCCCACGCCGACGAGGGCGCCGATCTGCACGTACGCCAGGCTGGCGTACAGGGTGTAGAGGCAGCTGAGAAAGAACACCACGGGCGTGAGGGGATAGCCGGGAACCCGGAAGGGACGGGGCGTGTCCGGGTGCCGGTAGCGCAGCACGATGACGGCCAGCGCGCTCATCGACAGGAAGAGCCAGTACACGGGCGCGAGGTAGTCGACCATGGTGGCGAAGCCGCCGCGCGTGATGCTGCCGAAACCGATGAGAAGTATTGCCACGCAGCCCATCGCCACCATGGCGTGTGCGGGCGTGCCGCGGCGCACGTCCCATTTTCCCAGCGCGTACAGCGCGGTGAGGTCGCGGGCGGCGGCGGACGTGGTGCGCGCCCCGACGATCAGCAGGGCATTCATCACGGATATGGCCGCCGTTGCCACCGTGACGACGATGAGGACCTCGCCGGGCCGGCCAAAAGCGGCGCGCATGACATCGGCCGCGGGTGCGTGGCTGTCGGCAAGCCCATCGAGTCCGAGGACACGCACGTAGCCCCAGTTGGCCCCCAGGTAAAGGGCGCCGACGATGGACATGCCGCCGATGAGGGCGAAGACGATGCCGCGCCGTGCATCGCGCATTTCGGCCGATAGCGTGGCCGCGTCGCTCCAGCCGCCGTACGCGAGCAGCACGAATACCATGGCCGTGCCGAAGCTGGTGCGGTCCGCGGCGGCGGCCGAAACGCTGCCCGAGGTGAGCGGCGCGATGCCGTGGGCCACCTGCCAGAGGCCGCCCAGCACGACGCAGCTCAGGCCGAAGATGACCAGCGACATCAGCCCGACCTGGGTGCCCACTCCGATGTGGATGCCGCGCAGGTTGACCGCGATGAGGGTCACCACGGCAAAGACGCCGAACACCGGACTGGTCCATGGCCCGAAATTGACGATCTGCGAAAGATAGTCGCCGAAGACGAAGGCCAGCAGCGCCATCGACCCGGTGTGGATCACCGAGAAGCGCGACCACGCGAACAGCAGCGCCACCTTGCGGCCATAGGCGCGGGCGAGGAAGGAGTAGTCGCCGCCGGAGTTGGGAAAAGCCGAGGCCATCTCGGCAAAGCACAGCGCGCCCAGAACCGACAGGACGCCGCCCAGCGCCCAGGCGCCAAACAGCGGCGCGGCGCTCATCACGCTGTGGGCCACATTGGGCGATGTGCGGAAGATGCCGGCGCCGATCACCATGCCGACGCACACCGCCATGGCGTGGCGCACACCCAGGTGGCGGCGGGGAACCGCGTCCTGGGCATCGCTCACCGCCGGCGCCGGCTCGGAAACGGCGCCGGCCGGTACCTCCACCGGCAGCACGGAACTCATTGCACCTCCTGTCAGCGCAGAGCGTAACGCAGGCGCAGGTACATGCAACCTCCGTTGAATCCGACAGCGGCCGCACGGGCCGCGAAAATCCGGGAACTTGTATGTGGGCCGGTCCACGGACGATGCGTCCGGCAATGGCGCCGACGCGGTTTCCTGGAGCCGGCGCCGCCGTACTATATGTCCTGCGGCGTCCGGACCCGGTTGGAACAGGCGCCCGGGCGGGCGGCATATTCCTGCGCTCCGTGATTCACGAAGAAGTCCGGAGCTCACCGCCGGCCAGCGGTGCGGCATTCGGTCTGGAGTCGGCCGGAATGGAACCCGAGGTCCGCAGCAGCACGGCGGCGCGCGCCGCCGCAAAATCCGACGCGCGGGGCAAGCCACCAGCGCGGGGCCAGGGCCCGGCAACCCGGGACGCGGCGCGGGTGATCGACGGTCGCGCCGAAGACCGGCACATCTGGGCCGTGGCGGCGCTGGTCGTTCCGCTGTTGTTTTGCGCCATCGTCGGCGTCGGCGTATTCCTGATGTTCCACCGGAACATGGGGTACTTCAAGCCCGCGCCCTCGGGCAGTTCCGCTCCGATCCAGGCCAGGGAACTGGCCGCAGGCCGCGGTTCGGGCGACTGCCGGGCCGTGCACGCGCGCGTCCGCGACATCGACGCCGGCTAGGCGTTGTGCCGGCAGGCCGGGTACGACGGCACCTGAAGCCGGGGCGCGTCAAAGGGCAACGACGGCGCGTGGGCGATGGCCCTGGGATTTGACCGTCACCGCGGTGCAAGCGCCGCAGGAACACGCAAAGCCGCTCGCCTTCGAAACCGCCGGCGCACCCGCCCGGTGCGGCATTCCCGCTTGTGGTTCGCGGGCAGTGATGCCGGGCCCCGCTTTGCACCAAGGTTCACGCCTCGGCGCCGAGCCGGGCCGATCCGGCGCAGGCAATGGGGGGGTGCGGGCTCGAAATTTGATATTACGAACAGTACAATTCGTAATACCGGGCCGGTTCTGCCCACCGAGTCTGGCAATGGGCACGCGAATTGCTTGCCAAAGAGGCGGCCGGGCGGCGCCGGCCGCCGCCGCGCCACGGTTGCCAGCAGCCACCCGGACCCTGCCCATGCCCCGAACCGATCCACACGTTCCGCTTGCCCGCCTGAGCATCAGCCTGCCCGGCGCGCTGCTCACGCAGCTCGACGCCATGGTCGACACCCGGGCGCTGCCCAACCGCTCGCAGCTGATCGCGGAATTGATTCGGCACGAGCTGGCCGGACAGGGCGAGGCGCACGGCACGGCGCCGCTCGCCGGAACGATCACCCTGATCTACCGTGCTGCCGGCGGACGGGTGCGTGAAGCGCTCGCCCGCACCCAGTCGGCCTTCGTCAAGGAGGTCATTTCATCGCAGCATGTCTTCCTCGAGGGCGGGCAGTCCCTGGAGGTGCTGCTCGTGCAGGGACCGGGGCGGCGCCTACTGCAACTGTGCGATGGCCTGCGCAAGATCCGCGGGGTGCTGCAGACCAAACTGGTCACCACCACGGCCCTGCTGCCGCCGCTGCACGCCCGCGCCCGGGCGCCGGTGGTATCGAAAGCGGCCGTGCGCAAGTCGTCGACGGCGCGGCCGCGCCCTGCAAAGGATCGCGCATGAGCACATCGGGCACCGCAGACCCCAAAGGCGCGCGCGCGCACGCGCGGTCCATGGGCAGCGTCCGCGTCGCGGCCATGCCCACGGTGCCGGCGGGCAGCGTGCTTGCGCCGCCCGCCGGCGCCACGGCCCAATCCATGCTGTGGGAGGAGACTGTCGCTGGCGGCGGCTACGCAGCCCGCGAGCTGGGGCGCGGCGCGCGGCTGCGGCTCGAGGACGTGCACGGCGACGCCTGCGCCTCCATGCTGGTCTTCAATGCCGAACGGCCGGTCGAGCGGCTCAACATCGCCGATACGGTGAAGGTGCAGTGGAATGCCTACCTGGCGCCCGGCAGCATGCTGCTCTCGGACATGGGGCGCGTGCTCATGACCCTGCTCGAGGACAGCGCGGGCACGCACGACACCTTTTGCGGCGGCTCCAACGCGAAGGGCAATGCGGCCCGCTATGGATCGGGCGACAACTGGGGGCCGCACCCGAACGCGCGCGACCGCTTCCTGCTGGCCACCGCCAAATTCGGGCTGGGCCGCCGCGACATCCACCCCTGCGTCAACTGGTTCAAGGGCGTGCGCATTGGCCCGAAGGGCGATATCGACCTGCAGGTCGGACCGTTCACGCCAGGGCGCTCGCTGACGCTGCGTGCGGAAATGAACGTGATCGTCGTGCTGGCCAATTGCCCGCACCCACGCGACCCCCGGCCGGCCTATTGCGT
>Ga0075030_100000901_pt1 | contig 26583 bp, 17 predicted proteins | sample LitLauG_LLR_2012_FD_71393 | JGI IMG/M metagenome (GOLD analysis project Ga0075030, IMG submission 71393) | Freshwater sediment microbial communities from Pennsylvania, USA - Little Laurel Run_MetaG_LLR_2012 | ecosystem: Environmental > Aquatic > Freshwater > Creek > Sediment | place: USA...
CGTTGACCTGGACGAATTTGTTGGAGGCAACGTTCGGCGAGGGGGTGCGTGATGCCTCGTCGATCGGACGGCCTGTACGAACATCGCTGGTTTTTCGGCTTCCGAACGGGGGCGTCACAGACAATCGAAATAACCTTCCCGATCAGCCCCCTAGCGACACCTGCCCCCTCGCGCTCGACGAATAGCACCCGATAGTCTGTTGCCCGTGTAAAATCCCAACATTAAGAAAGAAATGACTGTCGAGAATATTGTTTTGCACAGAGCCCTTGCACCACGTTTTGGCGTAGTCGCACTGATTTCGGTAGCTCTCGTTGGCAGGGCGCTCACTCTGTCCCCTCTTGCTGGTGCCACTGAGAAACCTATCTCCAAAAGTTCTGCCGAGAGTAAAGCAGTCGCGGTTAAGGAGGGGGCGTCCCTGTTTCGCGCCAACTGTTCCCCGTGCCACGGATTAGGCGCACGCGGCGGCGGTCGCGGGCCAGATCTCGCTTCCGGACGCTGGACTCATGGGTCGACAGACCCAGCTATCTTTCGGACTATCACCCAAGGCGTGCCCGGGACAGAAATGCCCGCCAACGGGTTTGAGGATTCGGAGATCTGGTCCATCATCGCCTACCTGCGTTCCCTCGCGCCGCCCAAGCGCCCGATCGTCTCCGGCGATCCAGTCAAAGGGAAGAGGATTTTCTTCGAGAGTGCGAGGTGCTCCAATTGTCACATGGTCAACGGACGTGGAGGCTTGCTGGGGCCCGACTTGTCGCGCGTTGCTGCCGCGCGATCGATTTCATACCTGATCGATTCCATTCGGCAGCCCGATAAGGAGCTCAGCAGCGGCATGACAGATCCCAACAATCATTACGGTCTACCGCTGGTGTACGACGCGGTCACTGTGGTTACGGCAGCCGGTGAGAGGATCACGGGTGTTGCCTGGAATGAAGACACGTTCTCGGTTCAATTGCTTACGGCCGATCAGAACCTGCAATTGTTTCTTAAGAAGGATGTGAAGGACGTGATTCATGAGCGCAAGTCCCTGATGCCGCCGTATTCGGAGGACGCGCTGAGCGCACGACAACTTCAGGATCTGATTGCCTATCTCGAAACGTTGCGAGGAAGTGAGGAGAAGGGACTTAAGGAAGGCAGATGAAGAAAATCCTCTTGGTAGGGTTGCTTCTCGCGACCAGTGCAAACTGCCAATCGCAGGTGGCCTATGAACGCTTGCTCGGTGCGTCACGTGAACCCGAGAACTGGCTCACCTATTCTGGCCGCTATTCCGGATGGCGGTACAGCACGCTGAATCAGATCAATCCCAGCAGCGCTTCTCGTCTGACGATGCAATGGGCTTTTCAAGTTAGCGATGTCGGCCAGTTTGAAACCACACCCCTCGTCGTGGATGGCGTGTTGTATGGAACGGGTCAGAATGACCGCGCGTTTGCAATCGATGCGCGCACGGGACGAGCCATTTGGCGGTATCAGCGAAATCTTCCAGAGAAACTTCAGCCTTGCTGCGGCATGGTCAACCGCGGGTTAGCCATTCTCGGCGAGCGCTTATTCATGGCTACACTGGACGGTCATGTCATTGCCTTGGACACAAAAACCGGGAATCTGCTCTGGGACGTAACCTCCGCCGACTATCGCAAGGCTTATACCTTCACGGTCGCACCACTGGCGGTGAAAAACGAATTGATCGTTGGCGTTTCGGGAGGGGAATACGGCGTTAGAGGCTTCATCGATGCTTATGACGCCACCACCGGCCGTCGCTTATGGCGGTTCGAGACTGTCCCCGGTCCCGGCCAGCCCGGGCACGAAACGTGGGCGGGTGACTCTTGGAAAACGGGAGGAGCTCCCGCGTGGATCACGGGCACTTACGATCCCGACCTGAACCTCGTGTACTGGCCCACCGGAAATCCTTCCCCGAGCAACTACGGAGGCGAGCGAGGTGGAGACAACCTCTACAGCAACTGTATGCTGGCCCTCGACGCCGATACCGGAAAGCTGAAATGGTACTTCCAGTTCACGCCGCACGATTTGTACGACTATGACGCAACGCAGATCCCGATACTGATCGATGCGGAGTGGGCAGGCCGCTCCCGGAAACTATTGATCCAGGCCAATCGCAACGGATTCTTCTACGTGCTCGACCGCACCGATGGCAAGTTTCTGCTCGCGAAGGCATTCGGCAACGTTACTTGGGCAACAGGTATTGACCAGGATGGCAAACCCGTCGTGAACACCAGCCTTAAGACGAGCCCTTATGGAACTCGGGTCTGTCCCGGCGCCCTCGGGCTCACCAACTGGTACTCTCCTTCGTATAACCCTGAGACCGGACTTCTCTACGTTGCTACCTCAACCGAGTGTGACGTCTTCACCAGTTCGCCACAACCATATCGTGCTGGGCACGACTTTCTGGGAAGTGTCTACGTTCCTGATCCCGTTGAGCGGCCGACCGGCGCGCTGAAGGCGATCGACGCTCTCACTGGAATGGAAAAATGGTCCTTCCCCTACTTCAGCAATCCGAACGGAGGCGCGCTCTCCACATCTGGGGGCGTAGTCTTTGCCGGGGATTCTGATGGGAACTTCATCGTTCTCGAAGGGAGGTCAGGCCGCGACCTGTGGCATGTCCAACTGGGAGCGGCCATTTACTCGGCTGCGATCACTTTTGAGCTGGACGGCAAGCAATACGTGGTGATACCGGCAGGATCCGCGCTCTTCGCTTTCGCTCTTCCGTAGACTTGAAGGTGGGCGACGAACAACCGGCAAAACATTTCCACATGTGTGGCCTCGATGTGCAGGGGCTTCGCTCACAGCGGCAATAAATCGACCGTTACTTGATTTGTATGTAATTGCCATATGCCATTACGACGGAAGCAGCTACAAGGACTGTTATGCCTGCAATCAGCGAACGCACCGGACCAGGCCCAACGAGTTTCCACTCACCCGTAAGGAATCCTGAGATGTTGCCGACCACAATTTGCATAATTTGCATTATGCCCCATCCTACGGATGTGCCCAAGAATCCCAGTCGAACCGCTCCCAGTCCATAAATAACAGTAGAACTCATGAAGAGGACACCGAGGGAAACACTGAGAGCGACATCACTCCTCGGCGAACTCAGAAAGAGTTTCCAAGAACGATTGCGAAAGCAGAGGACCCCAGGATAGACAAGGTTGGGGATCATGCCACCCAGCATCGCCAATGCCCAAACGGGATAAGTCGCACCGGTTATGGAGGCGCCAGCGGCCTGCGCAGCAGCAGCAACACCTTGTCCGAAGGCAAAGCTGAAGTTCAGGCCTGCTGACAATATCCCTGCGACTACGGCCGTCAGCACCCACGCAACATAGTGGTGCTTGAGTGAGCGAGCTAAGTTCTTATGATTGTTGGGGACACCAGCTTGCTCTGCGGAGCCTGCTTCCTTCTGCTTGCCTGCCCAGGTCACTAGCACCAAACCGCACAACATCACGATAATTCCCAACAAAATGTAGTGCCCTGCGGGTGTGTGCAAAGTCCCTGGAGAAAAATAGAGTAGTGGGACGAGCGACCCGGCCGACGCACCAATCCCAATTATTAAGGCATAACTGAGTGACAGCCCAATTCGCGAAACGCAAAGCCCTCCCAGCATGGAGGCAATGCCCCAGCTAAACGCAAATGTTGGCGGCAACAGCAAAACTCTCCATGGCAGTTGGGAATACACCGCAAACAGGTGAGGTGTGGTACCGAGTGCAAGCCCCCAGGGAACCACTACTGTGCCGACGATTCCATAGATGAGCCAATAGTTTTCAAATCGATACTTCCTCACGAATTTTATTGGCGACAAAGCGCTGCCCGCCAGGACGCCCGAGAGCAGAACGAGGATCAATCCAATCAGGAGACTCATGCTGTTAGCTCCTTCTTAGTTAGGGCGGTCACCGCTCTGCACGCCCTAGGACACAACCACCGTCAATTGTCAGACAGGACCCCGTCATATAGTCTGAATCTGAAGAGCATAGATAGGCATAGGCCGCGGCAACCTGCTCAGAAGTACCGAAGTCGCCGATCGGAATGCGGGCTAGCAGAGTTTGCTTCAATTCAGGCCGCGAAGTAAGCACGACCCGTTTTGTAAGGCCCGCATTGAGAATTCCGGGGAGAAGCATGTTAGCCAGAATACCTTCCGCGGCGTAGTCGTAGGCGAGCTGTTCCATGAAGCGCTGCAACGCACGTTTGCTCACCTGGTAGGCTACGCCTCCATGCTCCGGACGCTGCTGGCATTGAGTCCCGGTGAAGAGTATCTTCCCTCGGTATCCGTTCTCGTTGCGTGCTTGTTTCAGCATGAGCCGAAGGACTACCTGGGAGCATTCGACTGGCCCATTTAGGTTGAGGTCGATGATTTCCCGCCACTCCTGAATGTCCATCTCAGCGATACCCGCCGGCGAAGTTCTTGCAGCGTTTAGGATCAACACGTCCACTCGTCCATGTTTCGCGACGATATCGGCTAAGGTTTCTTCAACGGTTTTTCTGTCGTTCTGGCTACATACGTAGTAGGCGGCAGCGTTCACCTGATTGCAGCGATCGAGGCCAGTCGCGGCATCCACGATGTCCATCAAGTATGGGGCTGCACCCTCTTCCGCAAGCCGCTTGGCTGTGGCTAGACCGATGTCCCCGGCGCCACCGCTTATTGCGACAACTTTTCCCTTCAGACCTCGCATAGTTTCCGCTAAAGTGGCTTCCGTCCGTGGACTAGTCTCGCTTGCGCTGTTGGGACTCCGTGCGTTCTTCAGGTCGCTCCTAGCGTTTGTGAAACAGAAACCGTTCTCCGGGTTTCATTACTAGAGCTTGGACTCCAGGCGCCAACTTGGAACAGTCATCCAGGAATCCGGCTGGATCACCGTTATGTTCGACGAACATCCAGAAATGAGAAGCAATCACGAGTTGTGGATTGACAATCTGCGTTAGCAAAGCCGCCTCGTGAGCATTCAGGTTTCCGTAACGTCCATTAATGCATGGCAACAAGACGTGGGGCCGCATCTTGGCAGCTGGTTCGAATTCTTTGGGGCGATAAGCTGTATCGCCGGTGTGATATATCCTGACTCCGTCCATCTCAACTACCGCCCCTACAGCGTCCGGAGCCAACTCGCCGTGGTCTGCGAAGACGACATTGATGGTGATTCCTTCGAGTCGAATTTCTTTGCCTTCTTCAAGGAGAATGGAGCGGTCGGGCGAAATTCCCATCTTCCTGAACTCTTTAACACACTCAATTGGCCCCGCAAATCGCACTCGGGTGTTTTTCGCTAGAACTGGGAGCGCGTCAATGTCCATGTGATCTAGATGTTCGTGAGTGCAGATGATGAGATCTGCATTCACGTCTGACGCAGAGATGGGGCAAGCCATCATTCGCTTGAAACCAAACAAGCGTTCAACCACATCCGAAAAATAGGGGTCGATATAAACGACCCTGCCCGAAGGGCTCTTGAAAACGAATCCCGCTTGCGAGAGCCAATAAATAGCTAGGCAGTTTTGACCCACTTCGTCTGTGTCGATCGCCGCCGCTAGCGTGCTCGCCATTGTGCTCTCTCCTAACGATCCGTTCCCTGATTCGCGGAGTTTGTTCCTCAGAACGACGACTGAGCTCAGCTGCGTCCCGAAGGGATCGGCCTCCCGGCATACAAAAATAGCCTAGTGAGCGTGCCACCATCGACGACGATTACCTGTCCGGTCAACCACGCCCCGTCGTCCGAGCAGAGAAACGCAACAAGTCCACTGATATCCTCAGGTTGTCCCACGCGTGCTGAGGGTATCTCCTCGGCGAGTGCTTCACGATCGTAAAGCGGATTGTCTCTGAACTTCTGTACTTCAATTGCCCCCGGAGCTATCGCATTAACGGTGATGCCATGGGGAGCAAGCTCCAGCGCTAACTCGCGGGTCAATGCATTAATAGCTCCTTTCGAAGCGGAGTAGACGGAGAAGCCTGGCATCGTTGCCAAGCTATGGACGGAGCTGATGTTTACGATGCGGCCGCGTCCGGCTGCACACATTTTGTCCGCTGCCTTCTGTGCACAGAAGAAAGTACCCTTCAGGTTTGTAAAGATAACTTGACTCCACATTTCCTCGCTAACCTTGGAGAATGGCGCGCTGGGGTCGACGCCGGCGTTGTTAACTAGAATGTCGATTCGCCCAAATCTCTCCATGGTGGATTCGATCAACTGCTCGATTTGTGCTACTTGAGAAATGTCTGCCCGATGGATGATCGATTTGCCTTTTTCCCCGCCTGCTTCGACGAACCGTACAGCCGATTCGCTGGGTTCTATATCATTGAAGACAACCGAGGCACCTTCCGCGCGCAAGCGGCAGCCAATACTGAAACCGATGCCGCGACCGGCTCCCGTGACAATCGCAACCTTACCGTCGAGGTTCATTGCGGCCTTCTAAACTGATGGCTGTGACAAAAACGCGAGTGCCAATGACAGAAGGTGATCCAAGCGCAAAGAAGTATAGTCTGTAGACCACTATTGTCAAGACTAGTGATTATGAGGGGGTTGCGCCGTAATGTGGATCTGTGGTATGACCAGTTTGGAGGTGGTCGATTGCGAATTTCCGAAGCCCCCACTCTCGAAATGTATCGCTGTATGGTGCGCATCCGTTTGTTCGAGCTCAAGCTCCAGGAGATTTATCGTTCCGGCGCAATGCCTGGATTTATCCACCTGTATGTCGGAGAGGAAGCTGTGGCAGCGGGCGTCTGCCAGAACCTCAACCAGGACGATTACGTCACCAGCACTCATCGTGGCCATGGACACGCGATTGCAAAGGGCATTCCGATGGGCCCCGCCTTTGCCGAAATCTGGGGAAAGCCCAACGGATGTAACGGTGGGCGCGGAGGTAGTATGCACATCTACGATCCCAGTTACGGATTCTTGGGGACGAACGGAATCGTTGCTGCAAGTGTGCCGCTCGGAGCGGGAGCAGCTCTTGGGGCTCAGGTCAGAGGGACTAAGCAAGTCGCCGTGAGCTTCTTCGGCGACGGCGCCGTAAATAACTGTGCCTTCCACGAAGGAATTAATCTTGCCGCGATTTGGAAGTTGCCAGTTGTTTTTGTCTGCGAAAACAATCTTTACGCCACTGAGACACCTTTCGCGAAGGTGACGCTCAACACCGACGTTGCAAGCCGAGGACCTGTCTATGGAATTCCGGGAATCTCAGTAGATGGAAATGACGTGCTGGCCGTCTATGAGGCGGCGCGCGAAGCGATCAATTGTGCCCGCTCAGGTGGCGGGCCAACTCTCATCGAGTGTAAGACCTATCGTCCGCTAGGACACTTCGAGGGCGACCCAGGAATCGGCTACCGTACCAGAGAGGAGATTGCGGAATGGAAACAGCGGGATCCCATCAATCTGATCCGAGAACGAATTGTGGCCGATGGCTTGGCTACCGCCGATAAACTCGCCACTATCTGGTCGAACGCGGAAGCGGAGGTGGAGGCGGCCTACCAATACGCAAAATCGGGAGGGGAGCCGGATGCGTCCACTGTCGAAGATTACGTGTATGCGAACTGATTAACGCATGAGTTTCGGGGTCGTGCTTCGATGCAAGAGTATTCCGAGGTGTAGCAAAGTGCGAGAGATCAAATACGCGGACGCCGGAGTAGAGGCAATCCAAGAAGAGATGAGGCATGACCCGACAATTATTTACCTGGGTCAAGGAATCGGTCCGCGAGAAGGGAACTACAAGCAGAGTCGTGGGCTGTGGGCAGAATTTGGCGACCACCGTGTTCGCGACACTCCTATTTCAGAGCTCGGACAAGTGGGCCTGGGTGTCGGTGCTGCGATGGCGGGGGCACGGCCGATCGTAGATATAGTCTTCCTTGACATGATTATGGAAGCAATGGGGCAGATTGTTGAGCAGGCGGCAACTATTCATTACACCTCGAATGGAAAGATCAAGATCCCGCTCGTTATTCGCGCTGCGATGGGAACGGTCCGCAGTACCGGTCCGCATCACTCGCGCTGCTTTTATTCTTGGTTCGCGCACGTGCCAGGCTTGAAGGTGGTCCTCCCCGCTTCTCCAGAAGACGTCAAAGGTTTTATGAAAACCGCCATCCGCGACGATGGTCCAGTGCTATTTATCGAACACAAGTTCTTCTACAACAAGAAGGGGCCGGTGCCCGAGGAGGAATATGCGATTCCTTTCGGCAAGGTCAGAATCCTGCGAGAGGGCAGCGATGTCACTATAGTCGCCATGAGCTTAATGGTCGGGAAAGCAGTCGAGGCCGCGAACATTTTGTCGCAAGAGGGCATCTCGGCAGAAGTTATCGATCCACGCACGATTGTCCCACTGGACCGCGAGGCGATCTTGGAGTCAGTAAAGCGGACAGGTCGGCTCGTGATTGTAGATGAAGCCCCAGCATTTTGTGGATTCTCAGCGGAAGTAGCTGCACTCGTCGGAGAACGAGCGCTCGAATTTCTCGATGCCCCCATACACAGGGTTTGTGCTCTGCATACGCCGCACCCGTTTAACCCAGTCCTAGAAACTGCAATGTTGCCTTCTGTGTCCAAGATTGTTGATGCTGCCCGCGCGGCTACTCGTGGCTGATTGGGAGACACCGTGCCATACGACTTGCTGATGCCACAGCTCGGTATGACAATGACGGAGGGATCCGTTGTCAAGTGGCTCAAGGAACCCGGCGACGCAGTGGAGAAAGGAGAATTGCTTTACCTCGTTCAGACTGACAAGGTGGAAGTAGAGATAGAGTCACCATGTTCGGGCACACTCGCGCAAGTCTTGGTCGACTTAGGCCAGCTTGTCCAAGTGGGAACTGTGATTGGTCGGGTCACGCAGCCAGGCGATTCTCTCGAACCGATGCCTGGTGTTCCTATGAATGCGCCCACGGCAGCGCAGGGCTCTCCAATACCAAGCTCTCCCAGGTCTAATACAGACGTTTCAGCTTCTCCAAACTCGAACCGCCCCAGACTCCCGAGCCAGAGGGCGAAAAAACTTGCTCGAGAACTGGGCGTGGATGTCCACTTAGTTCCCGACTACGACGGTAGTGGTCGAATCGTCGAGGCTGACGTGCTGCGTTTCCACGAGGAACGCTCATCAGTTGGACCAAAGTCGGCCCTCGCTCCTGCAGTCATGTCCAGTGGTGTTGAGAAGAATGAAACGAGCTCCGCGGCACGCAAAACCATCGCTGCGAGAATGACGGCCAGCCTTCAAGTCGTAATAACTGATTGCCCCTGGGAAGACAACTCAGTGGAGAGGGAAATCCTAGAAGAAAATGGCATTCGTGTTGCGCGGGCACAATGCACAACGCCGTTGGAAGTGATCGAAGCGTGTAGGGATGCAGACGCGTTATTGGTGGGGTGGGCACCGATTACTGATGAAGTAATTAGAAGTTTGAATCGGTGCCGCCTTCTCATGAGGTATGGTACCGGATTCGACAACATCGACCTTGATGCGGCAACCCGTGCGGGTATCGCGGTGGGCGTCAACGCGGAGTATTGTCTGGAGGAGGTAGCAACTCATGCGTTGGCCCTGCTGCTCGCTTGCCACCGGCAACTCGGTGTTCTGCAGGATAGTGTGCGAAATGGTCGCTGGGACCCTCTGAACGTATTCGTTCCGTTCCCACCTCTGTCTCAGCAAACTGTAGGCATTTTAGGTTTTGGAAGAATTGGGCAGCGGCTTGCCGGAATGGTTCGCCCACTGGCGAAACGGGTGTTCGTCCACGATCCCCTATTTTCAGGACGGGAGGAACCGAATCCGCACGCTCAGTTTGTTTCCTTCGCTCATTTGCTCGCCGAGTCCGACTACATCTCAATTCACGTGCCGCTCAATAAGGAAACCCATCATCTGTTCGGTGCCGAGACCATTGCTCGAATGAAAAAAGGGGCCTACGTCATAAATTGTGCTCGAGGAGAAATTGTCGACGAGGCGGCTCTATTGGTGTCCCTGAGACAGCATCATTTGGCGGGAGCGGCTCTGGATGTGTTTTCGAAAGAGCCGTTGCCGGCGGATAGTCCTCTACGAGGCTTCCCGCAGGTGATCATTACACCCCATGCCGCATGGTACTCGACCCAGGCTGATCATCGCCTGCACGCAAATCCGGCACGGAATATCGTCCGATTTTTCCGGGGTGAAGGCATTCCTCTATTGAACAACATCACAGCGCCAGGAACGGAGTAGTCAGGCGTTCCTGAGACATTGTGTGACAGCCAAGATCATAGACGGCGGACTCAAGAACGGCTGTTCGCTGCAATTCTCGAGTCAGATGATTTGTAAGCGACAAAGCGAATCTCCGCGAGTTCCTTCTTGTCCAGCATGTAGTACTTAGCATAACTAACGTGCTTTAGCATCTCGTTTCGCGCGAGCTCAGGATTTCTGGACTCTATGGCCCGGAAGATGCCTTCGTGTTCTTCGAGCGAGTATTTCATACTCCTTCGAGTCGGTCGGCGCAGCAATGCTTGATAGAGAATCTTGTTCGCCAAGGACAGAAACCAAATGAAATATCGATTGCTCGAAGCGGAGGCAATTGCGTTGTGAAACGCCAAGTCGTGCATCCCGTAGGCGACACGATCATCACAGTTCGCCTTCATGCCATCCAGTTCTAAACGCATTGCTGCGATGTCTTGGGTAGTAGCCCGCTCTGCCGCCGTGGCCGCAGCTTCACCTTCCATCGCGCGCCGTACTTCGAACAACTCAGCCTGTGTTAGACCCCTCAGCGGAACCAGAACGTGCGGGGGCACCTTCAGAATCTCCTGGGCTCCCTCGCTGAGATAGGTCCCCGATCCGTGGCGGACCTCCAACACTCCCATGACCTGCAATGCTTTCAGAGCCTGCCGTAGTGATGCCCGCGACACTGAGAGCAGCCGGGCCAGCTGTCGTTCAGACGGCAATTGTCCGCCAGGAGATAAAACCCCTTTCAAGACGAGCGCTTCCAGCCTTTCAATCAATTGCTCGGTAAGGCCCACCCTCCGAACCGCCCCAAGGGCGTCGGTAACGTGGCTCAGTTTCTTCAGTTCACTTTTCGGATATCGAGGCAGCTTCATTCTTGGCTTTGTCCTCCGGGTGGCTCGGACCCACTGCTGGCACGGGGTACGCGTCGCATGCAAGAGTGGATGCTGGTCATACCTCTATCCGCTCACTGAATAATAGCAGAAGGAAAATTCCTTACACTGGATCTTGCGGTTACGCACCGGAACTAGAACGAGCCTTCTGTAGCAGCAGAATTCAGGAAAATGGTCTGGGCGGCAAGATCGGAGAAATTACTTGACAATCAATTGCAGTGCGTGAGAAAGTTCCGCGCTGGTTAGTGGTCTGACCACTATTCCATATCAAAGAGGGGAAGAGCCAAGATCTGCCCATAGGGAATGGGGCTCTACCGCGGAGAAATTCTGGGATTTGACCGAGTCAAAGTGCACGCTTAGCCTTGCTATCCGTCTCAAGACCGCGCTTGCGTGGGCCAAAAAATGGATACGCGGCTGATGTTGTGACGTAAGACCGCTGTGCGTTGTTAGTGGTCGGACCACTATTCCAAAATACGGGAATGGAGACCAGTGGATCTTCGTTGCATCTTCAAGTTAACCGGAAAGCACGCACTGGTAACGGGTGCTGGCGGTGCGATGGGCCTGGCTATTTGCCAAGGGTTTGCTGATTTTGGAGCACATGTCGCATGCCTTGACATATCGGAGGAGATCGCAGCTGCAGCTGTCCGGGCGGTTCAACAGAGCGGCGATGAACAAGGGTTTCCAGTCGTTTGTGACGTTCGAGACCCTGCGCAAATCAAGAATGCCGTTGCCGAAGTACTGGAAAAGTTTGGGAAGATCGACATTCTGGTCAACCTGGCTGGAAATGGCATCCTCAAGCCGGCTACTGAGTTCACGCTCGGCGAGTGGGAAGAGACGGTCAACGTCTACCTGCGGAGTACGTTTCTTTTTTGCCAGCTCGTTGGAAGAAGCATGTTGGAGCGAGGAAGCGGCAACATTATCAACATATCTTCAGTCGCATCCGTAGTTGCGCTGGGACGAGGTACCGCACCGTATGCGGCTACCAAAGCGGGAGTCAACGCCCTGACGCGAGAACTGGCTTTGGAATGGGCGAGGAAGGGAGTACGTGTGAACGCGATTGCCCCCTGCCAAATCGACACTCCGCAGCTCAGAAAGTTGCTGACAGACCCCCAGTTTGACTCCGAGAAACTGATGAATACCTGGCTAGACGCAATTGCGATTGGCCGTCTCGGTCAACCGCAAGAGATTGCGGGCCCTTGCATTTTCTTGGCATCTGAAGCGTCCAGTTTGATTACCGGCCACGTTCTAATTGTGGATGGTGGATACACCGTGAAGTGAAAGGGACGTGATGCAAGTTGGATGGAAACTGGGAGTGGGGAGTACGAGGTGACAGGGGGGCGCTTATGTAGTGAGCCACATTCCTGTCGGAGAAGCCACTTACCGTCTGTCGAGTTGATATGAGGGGTGGACGGGAGCGGTGACTAAGCCAAGTCGAGAGGCGACGGCAAAAGGAGACGGTCATGTTCAGGGCGAAAATTTCAAGACTTGTAGTTCTGCTGAGTCTCGTATTTCCATTGATTGTATCCGCTCAAGTAAATACTGGCACCATTCTTGGGAATGTCAGTGATCCTTCGGGCGCAGTGATCGCGAACGCTAAGGTCACAGCTACTAACGAAGATACGGCATTCACGCGAAGCACACAGAGTCTCCCCGACGGCACATACCTGATTCCCTTATTGCCGATTGGTCCCAGGTACAGGCTCGAAGTGCAAGCGCAAGGGTTCCAGGCCCTTTCTCGAACAGGAATCGAGCTTCAGCTGAATCAAAATGTGCGGGTTGACCTCCAGCTACAAGTCGGATCGACGAAGGAGACCATCTCGGTTAGCGGAGCGGCTCCGCTCGTCGACACTGAGTCTGCGGGGGGCGGAGAGGTTGTCGAGTCCCGACGTATGAGTGAGCTACCACTCAATGGGCGTAATCCCTTGCAACTCGCTGGTCTAGTCCCGGGAGTGAGCGCGCTGGATACTGTACCGGTCATCACTCAAGGAAACCGCGCTGCGAACTTCATGAGTATCGATGGGTCCCGGGTCAACGAAACAGATTACCAACTAAATGGCATACGTTTTGCTGGAAGCTACAACAATTCCGGGCTGAACTATCCCAATCCCGATGCGCTTTCCGAATTCCAACTCATTACGAATCCGTTAAGCGCCGAGTACGGGGAATACGCGGGGGCGGTCTTTACGGCGGTGACCAAGTCTGGCACGAATGCGTTTCATGGAAGCGTGTTCGAGTTCCTGCGGAACGATGCGTTGAATGCGCGCAACTACTTTGCTACGAGTGTGCCCTCGCTGAAACAAAATCAATTTGGAGTCACGGCCGGCGGACGTATCATCAAGAATAAACTGTTTTGGTTCGGGTCTTACCAGGGCTTTCGCATTCGCGAACAGACTCTTCAGCCCTCGACACCGCTCACTTCAGACGAGCGCAACGGCTTACTCACTAGCTCCACACCCGTGCTCAACCCCGCGACTGGCCTCCCCTTCCCAACGGACGCTCAAGGCCGATATGTAGTTCCCGTTAGCTCGGTAGCGCAGACACTGCTAAGTAAATACATTCCTACGGCACCCGCAAATGGAGTGTTTCAAGAGGTGGGTTCGAGCAGTGTAAATGTAGATCAATACACGGGCAAGATTGACTACAATATTGGGGGATCGGACCAGCTCTACTTTAGCACGCTTTATGATGAAACCACCCCGAGCAATCCGTTCACCGCCTGCTGCCCCTCACTGGGTAACTCTTTCACGGGTTATGGAAGTATCAATCAAACTCAGAAGATAAAAGTTTTTAGCGTCTCAGAGATCCATTCGTTTCGGTCAAACATTACCAATGAATTTCGCTTTGGTTTCAGCAAACAGGAGGAGCTCAACAAGGCGGTAAACCCAGTTTCGCCTGCCAGCCTGGGAATAAATAATTGGAACTTCAACTATGACCCGGATCCCCAGCCCCAATCAGCCACTTTTATTCTTCCTGGGCGGTTTCAGTTGGGTGCCCTTGGGTTCGGGAAATGGAGAGAAGGTGGTCGAAATTTCCAGTTCACCGATATTGTCAGCATGGTGAGGGGGAAGCACAACATTAGAGCCGGTATCGATCTCTATCATCGTGAGCACCATCTCGATGCAAATGTCGGGGATACTGGGTTTTTCATATTCGGTGGTTCATTCACGGGAGGGGATCCGACAGCTGAATTTTTGCTCGGAAAGCCAGATACAGAAATTAGGATCAGGTACCTCAACCACCCCGGCTATCGGGCCTGGAGCCAATCTTTGTTTTTCCAAGATGACTGGAAGATTAGCCGGAGATTGACTCTAAACCTAGGTGCCCGGTATGAGTTATTGCACCCGTTTGTTGAGTATCGAGCCCAGAATGAAGCGAACACGATTTGGAACCCGCGGGGACCTCTGCCTATCAGTGGCGGAGGAACTTACCTTCCTGGAGGAGGGCAGTCAACAGTACTGCCCCAAGCGCCTCCAGGCCTGCTCTTTCCGGGAGACAAGACAGCCAACTTCCCCAATGGGATTCCTGCCGGCCTCATCGGCTTGGATAAAACCCTAATCGAACCTCGAATAGGGCTTGCGTGGGACCCAATGGGCGACGGCAAGACGAGTGTTCGAGGGAGCGTAGGTATTTTCAGCAATGCCCAGTTCGTTGATCTTCCGGCCCAGGTGAGTCAGAACCTCCCGTTTCTTGTAGTTCAAAGCATCTTTCAACCGCCGCATGACTTGACCGATCCGTATGCAGGGGTGCCAGTATTTCCACCCGTAACTACCGCTGGTTTCAAAACTGACCCAGCATTCTTTCAACCATTTCTACCAGCGGCAGGATATGGCTGGAGCCCAAGCTATCGGCAGCCTCGCATCACAACGATTACCTTTAACGTCCAGCGAGAGATCGCGAAGAACTTGATGGCGCAGGTGGGCTACGTGGGTAAATTGAGTCGCCACTTGGCAACCACGAGCGATATCAACACAGCCCAAAAGGTCATCGCAGGTTTGACTCCCTCAGTTGCCAACGAGCCAGAACGTAGACTTCTGGACGGAGTAAACTTCCAGAAGATCGACTACGAGCAATCGAACGGCAACGCCAGTTACAATGCGCTCCAAGCCACGCTTACATACCGCGCGATTCGCGGTTTGACCCTGCTCAGCGCCTACACTTGGGCGCACTCGATCGACACATTCAGCACAATCGGCGTGCAATGTGCCTGCTACCAAAACCCGCAAGACCCGCTAGCTGACCGCGGATCATCGGATTTCGACCAACGGCACGTGTTTTCAGCCTCGGGAGTTTACGATCTTCCGGATCCGGGCAAAGTCAGGAGCTCAAGGGTGATGAGCCTCGTTCTCGGTGGTTGGGAACTCTCCACGATCGTTTCTGCGCAGACCGGCACGCCGTACACTGTCTTTACCGGGATTGATGCTTCCCTCACCGCTGCTGGAGCTGACCGGCCCGACCTGGTCGGGAATCCTTACTTCAGTGGCAATCGCTCAAGACAGCAAGAGATTGCTGCGTATATCAACCCGGCAGCCTTTGCCGTGAATAACGGGCACTTTGGCAATCTCGGAAGAAACACGTTCACAAATCCAGGGCTGTTTAACACTGACCTCGGTTTATTCAAGAACATACCGCTAGAGCGTGTCACCTTACAGTTTCGAACCGAGTTCTTCAATACTTTCAACCAAGTTCATTTAGGTAGTCCAGTGAATATAGTTGTCTCCCCAGCGCTGGGTCAGATTACGAGCGCTGGCGACCCGCGACTGATTCAGTTTGCACTGAAACTTACGTGGTAGCTCCGCGTGATTGTGGAGTGGTGCGAAAGGTGGTTCCTTGCGCGCCACTCCTCTGCAAGCGTCCGGGGGGCGGACGCCCCATGAGCAGTCCGATGAATGCTTCACCTCCGAGCAAGCCTAGAAATGAGACGACAACATTTTTCCATTTGGTTGACCTTCTATTCACTGACGGCCTTAACCTTATTGACCGCCTCAAACTGCAGTGCCCAGCCCGTGAAAGAGACTCGCTCGGGCGACGCCTATATCAGTTTCGATGAACGGGAAACAACTTGGGTCCTCGGAACGTCAACGGTCGAAGAACGTCTGGTGCTAGCCAGCGGCAACTTCAGCTTAACAACTCTAAAGAACCGCCAAAATGGACGCGCGTTTGTTTCAAGGTCCGACGGCTCGGACGAGTTTCGAGTAACAATAGATGGTGCGGTGTATTCGGGCACAGCTGGACGTTGGCTCCTCGAGAGTAGTGACGCGACTCTTCTTTCACAGGGCGAGATTCAACTCGTGGTTCGGCTCAAGAATGATGTGGTACGGGTCGAGAAGACGTACGTAGTCTATCCTCACACCAGCATTATTCGTCAATGGGTGACATTCACAAACCTTAGTACACGTTCCTTCAAACTGTCAGATCCCTATTTTCTTTCAGTCCGAATACAGGTCGCTGAAAGCGCAAAACTTTCTCTGCTCTACATGACTGGGGGGGGTTACTTCACCGGTAGTCAAATTCTGAAGCAGGCAGCCCTAACCGCCAGCTATGCCCGGACGTTCGATTCGACAGATAAGGTTGAACGAACAGAGGTGGGCGGCTCCAGCTACGGCGATGCCATGCCTTGGGGATCTGGGGCGTACATGCAGTGGTTATGTGTAAACGATGCTGCTGCGCAAGGGGGACTCTATGCTGGCTTCGACTATTACGGTCGTTGGGCAGCCGACGTCGGCAATTACTTCGGGAAAGGGGGATACATCGGGGTGCGGGTGTCTGGATACGAAAAAGACCTGCCTTCGGGACAATCGGTTACCACACCGAAGGCGTTCACTGGAGTGTTTGCTGGTGACTTGGATAGCATGGGAAACCAGCTCAAGGACTGGCAATACGAGTACTTATGGGATTACACCAACGATGACTACTTCCCCAAGATTCGATATCAGACAGAAATGCAGTGGCAGGTTGAGAAGAGCGAGGTGGACTGGGGAGGCGGTACCCAAGACAACTGGGACTTTCGAATGGCCACCATGTCTCACACCATCGACCTCATGCGCTACGTGGGAGCGGACATCGTGTGGCAGGATGCTGGCTGGCACAACTACCTTGGCGACAACGATGGCCCCGCTTTTGGGGAGGCCAAGAAGTATATGAAGAAATACGGCCTAGGTCTGGCGGTCTGGTGGCCTTTATACACTGTTTCGGAGCATTCGAAAGTGTATCGCCAACATCCGGAGTGGCTCAGCGACTCCGAAACATTCTCTGGCGCAAACTTAGACACCTCCAAAAAAGAGGTGATCGAGTATCTCTTGAGCGAGCTCGACCAGAAAGTGTCTGAGTGGGGCGACTTTCAGTGGCGTCTAGATGGGACTTCTGTTGTCCCCGTCAACAAGAGCGAGACCCCGATGTTGGAGGAATATCACAACGTCATGAGATTGCTCGCTGCCTTCCGGCGAGCCCATCCACATTCCTCTATTGACATCTGTTCTGGCGGGGGAAATCTCATGGGTTTCGAGACTCTGCGTCTAAGTGATGTCAGCCAGCTTACGGATGCAGGCTCTCTGTATATTGGGAACTATTACTCGTCGTACCTCTTTCCACCTGACAAGATTGACGATTGGACCCGAGTTGCGAACTTCACTTGGGAGAATGCGAGATCGCTTTTGACGATGTCGCCGGCGTGGTCAAGCGACAGAGGCCTCTATGGTGGAGAGCCTGGCCTCCTTCTCAATGACGGTCTAGAGAACCTGCGTCGAACGTTTGAGACCTATCGCTACTTAGTGTCGCAAGGGGTCGCGGGTCGGTGGAGTCACGTTTTCCACCCTGACGTGAAAGGCGATGATCCAGTCTATTATTTTGAGCGCCTCAATCATGGCGGCCAAAAGGGCGTCATCGTGCTGAAGCGGTTTGTTCGTGGTTCAGTCGAGATATACCCCAAGGGACTGTCAAGCAGCGTTGTCTACGACGTACGCTTCGATATGTCGAAAAGCATAGAGCATCGTACCGGTGCTGACCTCATGAAAAACGGTATCAGCTTGGTAGACCCCACGCCGGGGGAACTGATTTATTTGGGTATGCCCAATCATCCGGGAAGTGGCAACGATCAGACTCCCCCTGCCGATCCCACCGACGTGACTAAGAGGGTAGCCACCAACATGGGCGTGACCGGAGTTGAAATCGAATGGAAACCGTCTATTGATAATAACTGGCTATCGTACTATCAGATCTATCGGGATGGGATGCTGATCGATAAAGTCGCGAAAGGGACCTATTATTTCGATCACAGCGAAGGCGTCGACAATATTTCTGCAACGTACGAAGTGCGGGCGGTGGATGGCGACGCAAACGGCTCGAAACGCGTCAAGGCGGTTGAGCTATCCGGTGGGCCAGAGATTCATACGGCCGAAGGGGGGTATTTAGCGGGTCCGGACTACAGTTACCAGGGAGCCAACGGTTGGTCGTACGAACAATGGGTTGTGCCGAAGCACGAGACCATGCTGTGGAACGGGGCACTGGGACATATGGGCGCCTACCAGGGCTCTGGTGGATCACGTGCCGGGGAAGCGACTATTGGTGCGTCGTGGATGTCCCCCGGGCGCGCAGGAGACGCTGTCAGGGTTTTCACACTCCCTCATGCTGGCCTCGTGACAGTCACAGGGACGATTCACAAGGATATTTATCACACCTATGGAGACGGTGTGCAAGGGAAAGTTCTCAAAAACACAGAACAGATTTGGCCCAAGGAGGGCTGGGAGGTAATTGCAGCCGCAGACACGATTGGCAAGGCCATGACGGTAAAGCTAGCAGTCGACAAAGGGGACAGACTGTTCTTCGTGCTCAACAGGCGCGGCGACACCATCGACGACGAGACGGTCTGGAATCCGCAAATCGTATACGACAGGATTGAGAGTGCTCCGACACGAATCCGGTTGACCGTGACGGACAACAGCAGCTCTCGCTTGCAATACAGCGAGGGCGGATGGCAGCGTCTAGGTCTTAATCCTTGGAATAGTGACGTTGACCAAGGATATCTGGCAGGCTGGTTACAGGGCTCGGTTTCTGTCAGTTCCAATCCTGGCGCCACAATGAGGGTGAAATTCGACGGGACAGGAATCGAGCTGCTTGGGGATGTCGGCGGAGATGGTGGAATTGCTGCGATCAGCTTGGATGGCAAACAGGTAGCAAGAATTGACACTTTCGTGCCCTCGCACGTTCCATCCTCGATTTGGAGTTTACCCAGCAAGAGGATCGGTCATTGGGCGGCGGTTCCTCCGGTGCGCCTGTGGGGAACTGGAGGTCTGGAAGAAGGCGAACACACCCTCGAACTACTTGTCACCGGGCAAAAGAATGAGGACAGCATTGGCAGCGCGATCGGCATTGATGCGGTCGTCGTTTCCAACGGATCCGTCGATCAGCCGGTGGATGAGCCCAAGAATCAATGACGCATGAAGCTTCATCCCGGCAGCGCGGCGTCGCGGCAGCTGAACCCCGGTTGGGGTTGGACCCGATGTCCCGCCGAGACTTCCTGCAATTTGCTGCTGCAGGGCTCTTAGTGCCTTCGACCCTTCTCGGTGAGACACCTCAACACGTACCGGAAGCATCTCCGGCGATTCCTCTTCACCTACCCCGACGCCTTGCTATTTGCTATTACGGCTGGCAATGGATCACGACTGCATTGCCCGAAGAGGCATTTGGGGATCTTGACCGCGTGGTGAAGGAGACGAAGGAGCGTGGATTCAATTGCATCCGCGCGGAGATGGGACTCAATTGGATGTACGACCTGCAAGGCCAGCGTCGCGGCAAAATCAAGTTTGCGAGTTGGATCCCGGGCTTCAGTTCCAATCTCCACTGTGTTGATGCCAAGGGAGGTGGCGAGCATGACGTCTTCGAACGGGTGATGCAACTGTTCGAGATCGCTGGCAGGCATGACGTATTTGTGATTACAACCAGCTGGGAATACCAGGATGCAATCAGCCAAGTCGATGATCCACGGATTCGCGAGGAGATCCTCGCAGTTCCTTACAGTGAACGATTGATGCTCCTGGCTCGCCAGTATGACCGCCTTCTGGTCGAGTTGAGGAAGCGAGGCCTGCACAAACGCATCGCCCAGGTTGAAGTGATAAACGAACTGAACCAACCGGCGATCATCTGTTCCAGTTCAAAAGTCCCTCCGCAGACGATGGATGAGTGGGTTCATGGCAAGACTCCTGCGCCCGCCTGCAAAGCGGAGATGGTTCGCGGCTTGGCGTCTGAAGCTGTCGCATATGTGCGAAGCAAGCACCCCGACCTGCTCGTAACAGTTGATGGACTGGTAGCTTGCGACGGGTTCGAAACGCTATATCCGGAAAACGCGCAGGTTGCGGACCACCACGTATACTGCGACGGCGTGACCCAGGCGTTTTGGGAGAAATGTGGGATCACCGGCATTCGTCCAGGAGAGCCCCCCAACGCTGAAACCAATCCATTCCTCAAGTCAGTCTTGAAACCAAATGCCGCCGCATGGAGTGAACTTGTCCGGCAGGCCGGACGTGTGCGACAAGATTGGTGGGGCATCAGCTGGCTGTATACCAATCTCGACAACGAGAAGTTCGACCGGTGGTGCGTAGACCATTTTCCTCAATACGAACAAAGAATCGGACAATCCGTCGACAAACAGTTCCAATGTGCCGCCAAGTTCGCGCGGGCCAGAAAGCTTCCACTAGTGGTCGACGAGGGATTCATCTTGTATCCACCCTTGCACTCTCGTTTCGTCATGACCCCCGAAGGACGCCGTGGAGAAGAGCTCGGAGTGAATGGAGCGATCGCTACGGGGCATTGGGGAATCATGCCTACTGGATATTTCCGGCCGGACACGCCACCATGGAAAGACGATGGCCAATGCGAGTGGATTGAACGCATGAACAAGAAGATCTTGGCCAGCACCTGAAGGCTTGTTTTAAGAAGCACTGCTGACTCAAGAATGATTTCTCGAATAACGGCTGTTGACCTGCACGCATGAAACTGAGGGGTCGATGAAGTTATTTCGCTTCGGCAGCAGTCAAGCTGCAAGACCTGGGGTTATTCTGGACGGCGGGAAGCGCATTGATGTGTCCGCCTTCGGCGAAGACTTCAACGAAGGGTTTTTCTCTACGAACGGTGTGCGTCGACTGGCGGAGTGGGTCAACCAGAACGCTGACGAGTGCCCGGCGGTGGACTCCTCCGCCCGGTTGGGACCATGCGTAGCGAGACCCTCGAAAATCGTTTGTATCGGACTGAACTACGCACGCCATGCCTTGGAAGGCGGTGCAGAAGTGCCCAAGGAGCCTGTATTGTTCCTCAAAGCAACCTCTGCCCTTTCCGGACCAAATGACGACTTAATCATTCCAAAAGGGTCGCAGAAGACGGATTGGGAAGTTGAGCTTGCCTTCGTAGTTGGAAAAAGAGCAGCCTACGTACAACTCGAAGAGTCTATGGGATACGTCGCGGGTTACTGCCTCCACAATGATTACAGTGAGCGGTCATTCCAGATGGAGCGCGGCGGTCAATGGGTCAAGGGCAAGAGTTGTGACTCTTTCGCGCCTCTCGGGCCTTTTTTGGCCACCACCGACGAAATAAAAGATCCTCACCGTCTGCGACTATGGCTGACTGTTAATGGAATCACCATGCAGGATTCCAATACATCCGATTTGATATTCCGAATTCCGTTCATTCTTAGTTACGTCAGTCAATTCATGACACTCATGCCTGGAGATGTGATTTCAACCGGAACGCCTGAGGGTGTTGGATTCGGACTCAAACCACCCCGATATCTCAAACATGGCGATTTGGTTGAATTTGGTATCGAGGGTCTAGGGACCGCTAGGCAGCGTGCTGTAGCCTACGAAGAAGATTTAAAACGATCGACTGAAGGCCAGACTTTCGACGAATCGCTTTGATGCATTCGTATTACGACGCGCGCAAAAGGCGCTGCTCCACGTGTCAGATCTGCCTGGGCGGCTGCACCTTATCTATGACGCGTCGGCAGTTTTGTTCTTCGCTTTGTTTTCCAGCTGAAGCCGAAAAGTCCAGGAAATTTTCACGCAGGAGCAAGCGCAGTGGAACGTTCCGTTTCGAGTCCTAAACCAAGAGATTCCGCGTCTCGGGGTGGACGGTTCCGGGCTTTGCGTGGGCCGCTCAATGCCGATCCTCCCACTGGCTCTTGGCCAGACGCAACCTTTCTAGACAAGGATTTCTGGGCAAAACCGGAGTCAGGATCTTCGCCAACCTGAGACGATGCGGGTAGGGGCCCGCGAATCGCCCGACTCAGGTTGTCAGGAACGCTGGTTGCAACAATGTGACTATTGACCACCGCATCCAAGCTGAAGGCACGCTGCGGTCTGGAAAACGCTGAGGACACCTTCGAAGGCTTCACCGTTTGCAACGCTCCAGATCAATCAAGATAGTTTTCGAGGTGGCGCCACTCTGCGCTCAATCTAACCTCCGACGGAACCGGTTGCTGGATCAAGGGTTTCCAGAGATCGCCACAAAACAGCCGGTGGCCGGTGTTGCGGCGGAAAGGCAGCAATCAGCAGCTTAGAGCGGGAAATAGGGGATTTTGCTGGCGTAAGGCCTGCCCGGTGAAAAGTGCTATGGGTACCGCCGGGGCGGCCACATCGCCCTCGAACACAAGCATGGGGCATTCCAAGAAGGCTCACCGGAGGCTATAGAGGGGCTCCGAGGCCTCGTTCGCGTGAACCATCGGCACAGCTGAAGATTCATCTACAGAGCACTTCCGATGCTCCGGTGCGGGCAATCGGGTGCAAACAAGGAAGAGCGCACTCGCAGTTCGGAGCCACATTAGCGAAATCGCCCCTGCATCTGCTCAATCTGGGTGCGCAGTCCTTTAGCTACTCGTTTGCCTTCCGGTTGCTCGCACACAGGAGTGCAACCTTTGTGGGTGAGTTGCGTTCCATAGGAGAGCGTTCCCGGCTTCCAAGGATGGCCTGCCGGGAACCGGTTGGAGTCAATTTCGAACTCCAGAAAAGAGGCACCCATGGAATCGTCACGCGAACGCACAGTTCGGCAGTGCAAGAGATTGCAGCTCGAACTGCTCTGGCTCTGTACAGCGCTTTTGATCGCCACATCGTCATTTGCGCAGGAATCGCGCTCACCTGGGTGGGTCGTCATTCCGGTTGCGGAATACCGAACCCTTCACACCAAGGCGTATCCCGTGGAACCAGAACCGGAAACACCACCGGTGGAGGCAACATTAACGCGTATCGACTACGACATGCATATCAGCCGAGACCTGGCGAAGGGCCGCGTAGAACTCACGGTCGATGTGCTGAAGAACGGGTGGGTGAGTGTACCGATTCCTGCGGGGCTATTGGTGCGAGAGGCGCGGCTGGATAACAAGCTCGTGTCTCTGGTGCCGAGTTCTGCAATCAAAGGTGGGGGCCAGCTGAACGCAGTTCTTTCGCATCAAGGGCGTTCGGTGCTGGTACTCGAGATTGCCCTGCCCGTGGCCTCCGCGGCGGGAAATGAAAGTATCACATTGCCGGCAGCGAACTCAGGAGTCACGCGGGCTTCGGTGGACCTCCCGCGGCAGGATGTCGACGTTCAGGTGGCAGGCGGACTCCTTTCCGGCAAAGCCGAGGCTGCCGGAAATGGCAAGTGGGTGGCGTACGGAAAAGGCAACGAGCCGCTCACCTTTACCTGGCGCCGCAAGACGGAAGACCACCGAACAACTCAGCCGTTGCGATTGCGTGGGTCCCTCACCGAGTTGGTCAGCCTGGCAGAGGACTCCACTTCGATCTACGCCGAAGTGAGTGTGGACATCATGCAGGGCGCGGCTAATGAAGTCCGGCTCCACCTTCCCGAGACCGTTACGGTCAACCAGGTGTTGGGTGCGATGGTATCCGACTGGCAGGTGGCGGGTGGCGAACTGGTTGTCACATTCCTGGAGCCGGTGCAGCAAAGCTCCAAGTTCGTCATCAATGGAGAGACACGTCTGGCACGCGACGGACAAGTCAGCATTCCTCTTCTTCACCTCCTGAAGACGGAGCGGGACACGGGCGGGGTGGCGGTTGAAGTGCTCGGGGCCGGTGAAATCAAGGATTTGAAGTCGCAAGGGCTGGAAGAGGCGGATGCGACCGACCTGGGCGAGACGGTCGCCAGCCGCCAGTCACCCTCACTGGCAGCTTTTCGCTTTCGCTCCGGGGGAGCCTCGACCGTCCGTGCTCTCACAGTGAACGTGGCACGCTACACACAGCAGGCGGTCTTGATGGCGAACATCGAGGAAGCACGTTACCAGGTCCTCATGAGTAAGGAGGGTAAGACGCTCGTGCAGGCGCGGTATGCGGTGCGGAACAATCAGCGAAACTTCGTAAAGATCACGTTGCCAACAGGCGGCGTGTTGTGGAGCGCTAAGGTGTCTGGGAAGCCGGTGCGGCCGGGGCAATCGCCCGATGGCAGTTTGCTGCTCCCCTTGGAGAAGGCTCGTGGCGGCGAAGACTCCCCTGCATTCGTTGTTGAAGTTGCATATATGCTTCGGGGAACAGCATGGCAGGATAAGGGCAAGACGCGACTTGCCCTGCCGGCGCTCGATTTGCCGGTATCACGGACGGGACTCCTTTTGTACTATCCCCCCTTGTTTCGCGTATCGGCAGAGCCTGGTTCGTTCCGAACAGAGGCTTACGCAGGCCCGACCTCACCCGCGTTCAGTCCGCCACCACTACCGCTACTGCCGCCATCGTCAGCAGCTTCTCCCACCAATGTTCCGGAGATTAGCGGCATGTCCAAGGTGGGCAAGGACGACAAAGACGAAGAATCCACTCAGGCGTTGATCGACAAATTCCGGTCGAAATCGATGGGAGGGCGAGTAGCGGGCATTGTTCCCGTCGGGGTTGATTTCCCGGCGTTTGGGCCCTCGACTTACCTGGTATCGGAACTCACCAGTGAAGGCCAGTTTCCGGCGGCCGATCTCAACTACCAGCGAGACAAAAAGGCGGGTGCGCGATGAAAAACCATTTCTTTGTTTTCGTGCTAATTCTTTCGACGATCGCAATGGTGGCGCAACAGAAGAGCGGCTTGCCCTTGCCAGATTCGGGCGACGTCACATTGCCTCTGGATGAATACAACAAACTGCTCGAACTGGCGAGCAAGCCGACGAAGAGACCAGAGGTCCCACCGCAGAATTACTCGATTCAGTGCGCAGAGCTGAAGTTTCGGGTCGAGAACGAATCGGTGCTGGGGAGCGTGCAGTTGGAAGGAGAAGTATTCAACAAGGGCCAGACCAAGGTTCCCCTGATCAAGGGCATGACGACCCTGGATGCACGGCAGGATGGCAAGGGCGTGCCGCTACAGCAGGAGAATGGCACCCAGATCGCAGTTCTGAGTGGACCGGCGGATTTCTCGATCACGCTGAACGCGGGCTTGCCGCTACGCATGGAGACGGGGCGGGCATCGTTCACCTTGCCAGCGCCGGCAGCCGGCAGCGCACAACTATCGCTGGTCGTTCCAGGTGAGCATACTTCGGTCAACATTAGCCCGGGTTTGATCATCAGTCGGAGCTCCGAGAACGGCAACACGACCATCGAGGCGACGCTGGTGCCAGGACAGCCGGCGAGCATTTGGTGGGCAACGCGAGAAACCGTCGCTCAAGCTACGCCCAAGGAAGTGCGCTTCCTCTCGGACGTGAAGACCCTGCTGTCTGTGAGTGAGTCGGAACTGCGCGTGGCCGCACTGGCGGACATCACGGTAGTGCAGGGCGAGCCATCTGAGCTTGAAGTTGAAGTTCCTACGGGGTACGAGGTAACGGGCGTCACCGGAGCGTCGCTCGAATCCAGCGAAGTGCGCGGCGGCACGTTGATTCTGAAGGTGAACCCCGCGAACCAACGTCATCAGTTCCTGATCTCCATGGAGCGTTCGATCGGTGAATCCAAGGCCAGCGCTCCCTTCTTGAGCTTCAAGAATGCGCAGCGTGAGACGGGCGAAGTACTGGTGGAAGGGACCGGCACGATGGAGCTCACAGCCGCCGAAGGCGGGGGCCTCAAGCGGATGGACGTGAAAGAGACCAGCAACTATCTGCGTTCACTGGCGCACTACTCCCCACAAGCTGCATTTCGTTTTCACCGGCAATCCCATGAGCAGCCGACTCTGATGTTGGAGTGGACTCGCTTTCCCGATAGCAGCGTGCTGGCCGCGGTGGCCGAGAGCGCCGTCGTCACCACCCTTGTGACGTCCGAAGGGAAGACGCTCACAGAAGTTAAGCTGATGGTCAAGAACCAAGCGCAACCATTTCTGAAAGTTGCTCTGCCGCCGGGCGCGACCATTCTCTCGGCGGATGTGGCAGGCGAGAAGGTGAAGCCCGTACAGGGACCCGATGGCAACCGTGTACCCCTCTTGCGGCCTGGGTTCCGTCCCATGGGTTCGTACGAAGTCTCCTTTGTGTTCATGCACTCGGGCGCACCATTTGCCAAGAAGGGCGGCTCCGAGCTGTCGCTGCCCAGCATGGACCTCCCGATCAGCATCCTGCATTGGGAGCTGTTTCTACCGGAACGCTACCAGGTGAAAGACTTTGGCGGTGACGTGATCTCGGCCGGGCTTTTGCCAGTGGCAT
>Ga0075030_100000902_pt1 | contig 26571 bp, 38 predicted proteins | sample LitLauG_LLR_2012_FD_71393 | JGI IMG/M metagenome (GOLD analysis project Ga0075030, IMG submission 71393) | Freshwater sediment microbial communities from Pennsylvania, USA - Little Laurel Run_MetaG_LLR_2012 | ecosystem: Environmental > Aquatic > Freshwater > Creek > Sediment | place: USA...
CATGATGACACCGCGACCATGGAAGATCATTGACACCATCACGCTGAAGCATGGCTATCTTGGCATTCGAGGCCCGAACGGAGAGAAGATCGCTGATATATTTCCGTTCGCCGGAGAAGGTGGCACTGGAATCGAAGCAGCGCGGGCGAATGTCGCTTTGATCGTTTCGTTGGTGAATGGTCATTCCACCCTTGCGGAGCAAGCCCCATGAGCGATTTGATCGAGCGACTTCTTGCTGCGGCCGAGTGCGAGGAAGAGTGTGATAAATTCTCACCGGCGGCCGTAGCGTCAATGCGTGAAGCCGCCGCCCGCATCCGCGCGCTTGAGGCCGAGCTGGATGCTTGGAAACACGCCGCCCTGGAGGCGCTGGAGAGCGGGACGCCAAAGGCAATACACGACTGGATCGCCGCCGATGAAGAACGTAGGCGGCGCGCCCGAATGGCATCATTGAGAACATAAACGGAATTTTTTATGTCTCACGGTTCGTGTCTCATGTTGATCAACTATTTGATATCGTGTGACAATTTTCGCGACATGGTAGGCGGTGACGGGCTGTGGAAATTCTGTTCTGCTCGCGCCTTGGCAAAATATGAGACACTTTCCGCCCCATCCGCCGTCGACACATCCCGCGCGACTGTCTCATCTTTTTCGCCATCATCTACGTCGTCGCCCGCTCCCCGATCAGTTTGTAAAACGCCCGCTGGAACTCATCGAGCCGCTGTCCTTGCGTCAGCATCCGCTGGTCCATCGCCGTCATGCGCTCATCCTGGCGGGCGATGCTGACCATCAGGCCCTCCATTTTCTGGATACTGGCCTTGAGCTGGCTGATTTCCGTCGCCTGTTGCGTCCCGACCTGTTCGAACCGTTCGGTTGTCCGTCCGAGCTTGTACATCAGGGCCGCCGCCGAGCCGACAATCGAGACGATTTCGAGGCCCTTGAAGATGGTGTCAAGGTCGGTCATGTGTTGCCCCGCCATTCCGACCCTCCCCCTGAGAGGGGGAAGGTGAAGCTCGTCCGCATGGAACGGCCCGCTGCATCAGCCTTTGGATGCTATGGGGCATGCTCGCCAAGCGCCGGGGCATTCGGTGCCCCCGGCGTCAAGTGATTGATCACATCGGCGACCGCGGCCTCCGGCGTCTTGCCTTCGACTTCGGCGACGGTCTTGACGGCCTGCTGAACGACGGGCAACAGCGCCATGATCAGGTTGAACCAGTTCATCGGATTTCCTTTTCGATTGTGGAGCCTCGCTCCTATACAAAGAGCCGCCCGGATTGCTCCGGACGGCCCCTCATCACAAGCGGCCTGCAGGTGCCGGCAACCCACCGCTCGATATGTCCGGCTTCCTCGTGTGCGGCCCGCCAGCCTAGCCGTGGGAATCCACGGCACGCCACCATCCGGTGACAGTTCGGACAGGCGGGGCGACTTTGCTTCTCGCGGGCCGGGCGCTACTCCGACTAGGCTCAACTTCGATCGGGATGAAGCACCTACGGCTAGCTCATAGGCCGGAAGTACGCTCGTCGGCCCCATCCGTTGCCGCTGTACCGCGCGTGTCTGCTTTCCACGCCGCCGCGAGAACTCATTAAACCATGCGGGAGGTCTGTACGCAGATGGCTCGCCAATCCCTGTCCCGCTCCGCTGGCGGCACTACGGCAATATATGGTCGCGGGCGGCACCCCCACCATACTCTGCCTATCGACGGTGCCACGGTGTTCGGCAGAGGTAGTAATCTCGCGGGCCGTTCGCTACTCCGGCAGTTGATATGCTCAGCGGGTCAGCAGCCACGCCGCCGCGAGAACTTGGTGGGCCGGTTCGCACGGCCCTCCGGGGATTACCAACATCTCTGTTGGGGCTCGCCAACCCGGTGCGACTGGTCAGGGCTGCCCGGCCAAGTTTACGGGGCTCAGACTAACGGTCCGGGTCGCCATGAAAGCCCCACCCTGTCATCGATCAGAACTTATAGTTCAACCCCACCCGAACCACGTCAACCCGGTCCTTGGTGCTGAACACGGTGGGTGCCCCATTCGCGGCCGGAACCGCAGTGTTGAAGCTGCTGAAATCATATTGCAGATACTTCACGTCAAGCACCCAATTCGGAGAAAGCGGAAACTTGACGCCGCCGCCCCACACCAAGCCGCTCATGGTCGGCGATACGCTCGCGAGCTGCGCCCCGCTGTTGAGGTCGTTGACGCTGAACGATCCGCCGCCCCAGCCCCAGCCGATCGTCCCATAAAGCAGAGCGTGGCCGACCGGGATGACGCCAAGTTCGGTTCGCACAGAGGTGAGCCAGCTATTCTTGCTCGACATCGTGATGAGGCCCGGCATGGTGGCGCTGCCGGACAGAGCGGCGGCGTCGACATCGCCCTCGATTCCGGCATAGAGGAGACTGTTGGCGAAGCGCACGCCGTAGCCGGCCTGGAGACCGCCGAGGAAACCCTGCGGCGCCATCGAGAGATTGCCGAGCGGGACGGCCTGGAATGCGGCGGCGGTGCTGCCGAGGTCCCAGCCGTAACCGACATTGGCACCGAGATAGAAGCCGGAGAAGGGGTCGTAATTGACGTAGGATGGCGCCGGAGGGGCTTTGACCGGAGCGGACATATCAGCCGCGCCGGCCGCCGTGAACGCGCCAGTGACGGCCGCCAGAGCGATGGCGGCCACGACAATGGCAGCGATGGATTTTGCCGCATGCACGGCCAGTGTGGCCACGATCGCACGGAAAAGATGATCTTTTTTCTGTTGATGGTCCGGAAGCTGTTCGAATGGCACGATGCACGGATGAGTCTTTGCGGCCGAGTCTTTGATTTCTCCGTGTTTCCAGCCATCGCGGATTTTGTCCGCCATCCAGGCGTCGTGTTGCGCGCTGGCCGCCGCGTTGGGATTTGCAAGTGCAAATTCGACACCTTTGATGGCGCTGTCGCGCTGCCACGGTTCGGCATTGTCCCATTCTTTCTGGGACACATCCTTGTGGGCGAGACACCAAGCGCGGTTGGCTTCGTGGCAAACGCGCGCGACATTAATAATGAGATCATGTTTCATGGATCAACTCCTTTACTTCGAATCGGTCGTGTATCGAGGTTAGCCTGATGGGGAGGGAGAGCGGGTGGCGGAAGGGCAACACTTGGCGATATATCTACCAATCCCATCCTTCCTCACCATTTTCGACGATTAGATAATTTTTGCCGCCAAGATGTTTGAGAACGGGCTTTTTCGGTTCGTGCCAAATACATCGGTTGCCATCGACACGTTGTCCTTGCAACCTCCATAATGATGCAGCGCGCCAAAAAGGATGCCGCCATGACAGTTCCAGTGGTATTCCCGTTTTGCTCACCGGCAAAGGCCCGAATCTCTCGCTCCATTCAAAGCGAATCTCTTTCCCGCGAACGGCAATTATATAATCGCCTCCACCAAAACAATCGCAAAAGGCGCGCGAGCCGTCGGGCAAATCAATTGAGAATTGCCGATCATGCTGTACAACATCATCAGTCATGGCGCCGCCTCCGCAAACGCAATGGTGCTGTCGATCGCCATCACTTAGATTGATGGACGCGCCACTTTGAAGCCGGCTGCATGCTTGTGACCGCCGCCGCCGAATTTCTTGGCGACTTCCGACACGTCCAATCCGTCTGGCGCCCGTGAGCGCAGCGACCAGAACACTTCGTTTTCCCCCTCGGCATAGATGGCCGCGAATGGATTGCCTTCTGCAAGTTCGCCGGCGACTTCCGAGGCCATGAACAGCGAGGCATTGACGACGGGCACGCGATAGCCGCCGATGTCGCGCATGTAGAAATGTTGCTTGGCGCCTTCGACAAGCATTCGATAATAACGCTGGATTGCGATACCATCGTCAATCAGTTCCTTCACGTCTAATTGGTCCCATATTAGGAATTCCTGCGGATAGGAACGCAACGCGGCCGTAAACTCATCAACGCAAGGAAGGCGTTTTTTCCAAAGATCGCGATCCTGAATATATTTGAACAATTCCGGTATCTCTTGTCCGGGATGGAAATGATTCCATGCCATCACGGCGCCGCTGCGCTCCATGTCGAACTGCACGGTGACGTTCGGACATTCGCTGCCGAGCCCCTCCAGTTCGGCCTGCGCCGTCTTATGGTGATCGAGCACGAGGATGGTTTCCGCCGTCTTGGCCATCTCTTTCAGCACTGGCCGCTTGTAGGAAAAATCCACGATGACGACATGGGCGCCGGCAACGTTCGGCGGGGCTTCACCATAGGTAGCGGGAATGAAACTCACGGTATCCAGACAGAAAGCGCTCCATACCGCATAGGCGGCGGCAAAACCATCGTCACAAGCTTTATGATAGATACAGATATCAGGATGGATCATGCGGATTTTTCCTCTGCTTCAATGAATTTAATGCTCGAATCGATCGCCATCATTCTCGCCAGAAATCGATCGCCATCATTCTCGCCAGAATCGGCGCACAGCCTTCCTGCACGTCCCGGACGCCGGGACGGTAGACATGATCGGCGACGAACTTCCCGGAAGTATATTGATCCGTCCCACTCCACACATATGCACTCGACACGCCATGCGCCGCATAGCCGAGCCCGTTGTATTCCTCCAGCAGCGTGAGAGCGCCGCCGATGGTCCAGTCGGTCCAGCGGGCCGCGTAGGGCGGGCAGTCGATCAAGGCATCCAGGGCGCCCCGCAGGAAGGCGTCGGGGCCGAGGAACGGTCCTCGTCCCTTTGGTTCATGGATGGAGGGATGGGCGAGCGGATCGCCCTGGGCGATGGATTTATCCCAATGCGGAGGGCCGCCGGCTTCGCGTTCGTGGATGACGGCGATGATGAACCAAGGGACGCCGGTTTTGGCGGAGATTTGCAAATAGTCTTCTTTGCAATTCGGCCATGCATGACCCGAGCTACCGCACAGCCGCTTTGCAATCGCATCGAAAACCGGAATCCGATCGGCCTTGAGATGCATGGCATGCCAGCGGGCGGCATTGGCGGCTTTTAAGGCGGGGATGGATGGCATTTCACTTCCTTCTATCTAGTGCACTTCTGCCCTTCGGCGGATCGCCCATCAGTTCCGCGATGAGAGATTCGTCAACGATCGGATAGGTCATGTATTATCCTTGCTCGTATCGCGCCGCGCTGCAAAGCCGCCCCACCAGCCTGCCGCATAGCCGACCAGAAATAGGCAGCCGCCCGCCGCGATTGCGAGGCAGATGAGCCACGAATTCATCACACGTCTCCACCAGGCACAAAGCAGCGGATGCGGTAAACGTTGTGGAATTCCTGGATATACCACACGATCGACTCGCCGGTCGGATTGCCGGCATTGTAGACGACGGCTTCCGGAGGCACCTCGCGCCATTCGCCCGCGATCGGTACCCAGTAATTATTATTTCCGGGGCGTTTGTCCCAAGTCGTCTGATGACCGTCGGCAATGTCGCAGCATGGCACGCCGTTCGGACTGCGCACGCTCTTGAACCACGAACGGATGTGGTCGGGAACATCGTTCCATTCGCCGTTGTTGCGGGCGAAAGTGGACAACAGCGCGGCGAAGCAAAGCAGCCAGAGGGCCATGACGACGGCGAACAACAGGATGACGATCACCTGGAAGATGCGGGTCATTGGGATATCTCCGGAGTGGGAGAGGCAGATCAGTTTGATTCAGGAGAGAACCGAGCGGGATCAAGCGGGAGTGCGATCATCGTTCGATCAGCGCAACTCGCGTTAGCGCGGTTTTTTCACCTTCAACGCAATTTCCATCATCCGGCGGAGCGCCTCGCTCCGATTGGGCAAGTCCGGTTGCATCCGCCGCCATTCATCCAATTCCGACAACTGGCTCGGCTGTAAGCGCACCTGTACAGGCGTACCTGTGACAGAATGTCGCGATTTCTTTTCTGGTTTCATGGTTTCATGGATTGACGATGCCATGAAACCGGAGTACAACACAATCATCGACAAGGCAAGAGGAACCCGGACATGACCAAGCAGACCGCACCGAAGCCCGCCACCCCGCCCAAGCAGTCGGACTGGGAGAAGATGATCGCAAGTAGCCGGATTGAATATTCGAGCGCCGGGGCGACCCGGAAGAAGTGAAAGCCGGCGGCCGCCGGGCCGCCTCCCCTACAGAGAGAGGAAACGACAATGGAACGCTTTCGCACCGACAACACCGAGGGTTATTCCGCCGACCAACTCGCCGAATTGAACCGTATCTATAAGGCACGAGTGGTGGCCATGCCGGACGAAGCACAGGCCGATAAATCGATTTGCGATTATGTGGCCGAACACGTGCTTGCCGAATTTGACGTTGCCTGATCCCCGACGGGCGCCCCCATGCGGGACGCCTATCGGGCGCCAGCCCAAAGAGCAGGCCAAGGGGAAGGGTTGCAGCCTTCCCGCAAGGCCCTAAACCCCAGCCATAGAGGACAAGTCACATGGCCACGGTCTATCCGCACTTTAGCACCATTTCCATCCAAAAGGAATTCCAGGTCGACCTGTTCTGGAAATTCCAGGCCGGCGAGCCGATGCGCGCCGCTCCGCTCGAAGGCATGATGGAAATCACCATCGATCCGTCGATCGCCGGCGGCGACTGGATCGTCTCCGATCTTTGGGTTTGCGCCGACAATCAGCGCATGGGCAAGGAAGCCCGCGGCGGGCTCATCAATCTCGACGGCGACACCGATGAGCATTTCATGCTGCTGGTAATGGACGCCATAGATCATCAATACGCCACCCGCATCGAGGGATGGGTACAGGACGAGCTTTCCTCCTATCGCTATACGTCATCGGCCGCGTGAGGGGAGATAGCCATGAACACAACCGTAACATTTCATCCCAATTATCGCGGCGAACCGAAGATCGTGGCCCGCAGCACTTATACGCTGTCGGCTCCCCTGCAAATCGAAATCTTCGACGGCGAGGGCAACCGCCATGGCGAGATCACGATCTTCACCGGATCGCATGCCTTCACCGCGCGCCTGATCGAAGCCATCAACGGTGCCGCATTCGCGGCGGCTGACGATATCGCCGATGCGAACCATCTCCAGGCGGCGGAGTAGCCATGCGCCCTGCCATCGTGCTTGTCCCGGCGACCTTCGTGCTCGCTTTGGTCACCGTCATCGCCCTGATCGCTCACCTGCTGGTCTATAGCTATCTGCCAGCGCCATTTTGAGGAAACGCCATGCTTGACCGCACCGCCACCGCCGTCCTGGCCGGCATCGGCCACAACAACCCTCCAGTCGAGACCACCATCGATCGCGCCAAGGCCACCACCACGGCCCTGTCAACCTGGATGGCGAGCCATCCCGCCGTTGAGACCGAGGAAGCCGCCCGCGAGGCCAAGGCGCTTGTCGATCGCGCCAAAGCCGCCTGGCAGGCCATGGAGGATGAGCGTGACGCCGCCGTGCGTCCGCTCAATACCCGCGTCAAGGCCATCAACGACAGCTTCAAGCCGGCCCGGACTACGCTGGAGAAACTCCGCGACATGCTCACCCAGCGCATCGAGGACTTCATACGCCGGCAAGAAGTCGAGCGGCAGCGCATCGCCGAGGAAGCCCGCCGCACCGCTGCAGCTCTCGCGGAAGCCGCCATGGAGGCCGAACGCAGGCGCCAGGAGGCCATCGAGGATGCCGCCCAGGGCGTCTGCGATATCGATCTCGCCGCCGTCCATGACGAGGCCGAACAGACCATCAGCGATCTCGCCCGCGCCGCCCGCGTCGTGCAGCGCGCCGACCGGGACGCCAAGGTCCGCATCGGCGGCGGCTTCGGCCGCGTCATGACGATGCGGAATTCGAAAGTACTCACGGTCACGAACTGGAAGGCTGCGATCGAGGAAATGGGACTGACGGACGGCATCGCCGAAGCGATCCTCACCGCCGCCCGCGCCTACAAGAAAGCCTGCGGCGACTTCCCCGCCGGCATCACGGAAACCACGGATAGGAGTTTGTGATGTTCCAACGCATCATTGAGGATGAAAATTTGGTTGATCCATACGAGGATTGGTCATTAGTCCGCTCCCCTTCGCGTGCGCGCCGGCGAATAAAATACGGTCACCGACAAAATATACGCATTTTATATCGACCGAAGAACACCGCGTTTTCCATCGATGGAGGACGTACTTTGATAATGCATCCGACAATGGCTGCCGCATTGCGTGCAGCAGCAATCAAACGGAGTTTGTGACATGCCCACCATGCGAATGCTCGTCCAATCCATCGAGCCGCCCGGCAAGAGCCGCCGCGTCATCGTCGGTGTCGATCCCGCCACCAATCAAACCGCCCGCGTCGGTGCCTTCAAGGAAACCGTCGGGCTGTTCCAGGCCGGCGTCACCTATGACATCGAATACACCGAAAGCACGTTCGAAGGCCGCACGCTGCGCAACGTCAAGAGTGCAACGGCGATCGAGGCCATGCCCGTAAAAGCCACCTCGACCGCCGCGCCATCCGCCGCCACAGGTTTTGGAACCCAGAGCAGCAGCGAATTCAATCGCCAGACCCATCCGACCGATGCGGAACGGATGTGGGTATGTTCGATCCTCAATGCCGCCATCCAGTCCGGCCGGGTGCCGTTCGACAAGCAGTCGCTCGCCCAGGCGACGCTGATGCTGCGCGGTCTGTGGCGCTATGCTTTCGTGGAGAGCGAACAGAGCACCTTCGTCAGCGGCGCGGCGCGGATCGCGAGGGGATGATATCATCGCCGGCCGAGGAATGGTCTCCGGTCGGCGCTTGATCACTGCACCCGGATGATCTTGTTGAGCATGATCGCGGGATTGAGGATCGTATGGGCATTGCCGCTGCCGGCATTGGCAGTTGTCGTGCCGACCGTGATGCCGGTAACCGAGGAACCTGTGTTCGGCGTCGACAATGTACCATTCGTGCTATAGGACGACGTGGCCCCGCCGGCGGAAAGCGTCGTCGTGTAAGTATGTGTATGTCCCGGATCGGTCACCGTCGACGTTGCGGTGTGATTGTGCGCCGCCAGTTCCGCGGTCGTCAACGTATGATTCTGCGCTCCCCCATTGCCTCCCAGCACGGTCCCGTCGAAATTTCCTCCCGCGACCGTGATCCGGTTCGCCGCCGAACCGCCCATATTATCCACGCCGAAAACAGTCCGTCCGCGCAAATCGGGAATATTGAATGTGGTTGAGCCGTCGCCGGCTCCATATGTCGTCCCGACCAGCGAAAAATAGGCCGCGAATGTCGTGCGCGAAATCGCCTGTCCGGCTGCCAGCGCCCATTGCGAACTCGGTGCCGCCGCACCGGTATAATCCAGCGCCACGCCGAGTGGGACGATAGCGGCCGGTCCGGCGCCGAACATCATCCACGCGCCTTGCGAGCTGTTATAGCTCGCCGCATAGGGCGTGCCCTGAATCAGGCTTGCCGATATGACGGCGACGCCGGGCGACGTTTGAAGCGGAAACGCCGTGCCGCCATCCGTCGCCAATGTCGGGGCCGCTCCATTGGTGACATGCGGCACGAAGCAAACAAGCTGGCCGTTGTTCGGCGGCGATGCAAATCCCTGATTGGTGGTCAGCGTGTAGGCCGTCGACGTCCCGGCCGTCGTCAGCGATCCTGAAACGTCATCGCGATATTCCGCGAGCCGCGCCATCATGGCACGGCCGGAATCGTTGACGCTGGCGGGCGGCATGCCTTCCGCCCAATTGATGGTCGTATCGGCGTTGCCGTTGCTGCCGGCGGTTTTCAACCATTGCCAAAAAGAAATGATAGCCTCCTATTTGACTTTTCAGCCTTGTCCCAAAGCCGCCGCTTGAAGCCTCGCCCGCATCGCCGCCGGAACCGCATACTGGATCGGCGGCGGCGCCGGCATCTGCTGCGGTCCCGCCATAGCGAGGGCGCGCTGGACCAGCATGCCGATGTTCGGAGCATTCGATTGATCCGCGGACAGATCGGCGCCGGAGAGCATCCCCATCCCAGAAGGAGACATCCCCGGCGCCGGCCCCCCAGGCGCCGCCGCTGGGACCGATGCGGCAATGGCGCCCTGGTTCGTACTGGGCATGGAAGACGCATCGGCGGCCGGCTGCGCTGCGCCGCCAAACGCTTTGGCCTGCGCCGTCCGCCACTGATCGTCGCTCAGCGGATATTCCTTGCCGGCTTCCCAGCGCGCCTGCGCCTTGGCGAGCGCAAGCCCTTGCGGTCCCGCCAACGTGTCACGAGTCAGGACCGTATCCGGCGAAAGCCCGGTCTGCTTCTGGATGAATTCTGCATAAGCCGGCGAAGAATTACCGCCCGACCATTTCGCGATCGCCGCCGACAGCGGCATGCCGGCATAGCTCTTGCCCCATAGCGCGAATTGCGCCGCCGCGCCATTGACCGGATCGTCGAATATCGCCGCATTGTTGCCGCCCGGCAACGCTTCCGCGCCCGTCGCGCCGAACTGGCGGGCGATCGGACCGAACCATTGGGCGCCGGGATTATTGGTGCGGATCGAAGCTGATTCGGCCATTGTCAAGCCCTCAATTGCATGCTACATGCCCGGCCATGCCAATGATCATGCGGATGGTTCTCACCATCGTTTTCATCGCCGTGATGGCGCTTATCGTCAAACCGTTCGTCCATGCCATCGTCGATCTCGGCTATATCCCATGGTTCCTGATGATGGTCGGGATATTCTGGATCGGCATCAGGATCGAAAACAACGACCGCAAGAAAGACGGCAGAGAACCCTATTCGGCCTATGAAGCCGGACAGGAAGTGCGGGAATATTTCCACACCTCGACGCCCTATATCCTGCTGGGGATGCTGGCGGTTGCATTACTGATCCGCCATTTGGGCTTGTAGCTATTGCTTCGTCTGATCCGGCTGCAACTGCCTGCTGGCGGATCGCGCGAACGCGACATTGAAGCGCCGCAGGCTTTCCAGCAATTGCGGATTGCGCCCCAGCATGTTCATGCCGATACGGACCTGCCCCGGATTGCCGGACGTGAGCAGGCGCGCGACTTCGGTCGCCACCTTCTGATTGACGCCTGCGAGCGCCGCCGTCGCACCATGACGAAGCGCGCCATAGACCAGCGCTCCATTGAGCACCGATTGCGGATCGCCCGACAGCAAGCCGCTGGCGCCGCCCGCCAACCCCATTTCGGTCAATTGCCGGATCGTGGTTGAATTGCCCTGCACCGCCCCGCGGGCGGCGTCCATGACGTTTTCGACGTGAAGCCGGCCCATGAATTCATTGGCGCGTTGCGTTCCAAGCGCAACGCGCAATTGCTCTTTGGCCGTATCGGAATTGGCGATACTGTTGACCACGTTCCGCCGGTCCGGAACCGACCTGATCTTCTGGATTAGCGCATCGGCAAAGCCGTCCTGAAACAGTTTCTTCTGCACGTCGGGCATCGCATCGAGGGCATCGCGGGCGGCACGATTATCGGTACGCCCCTCCAATGCGAACTTGCGCCCGGCATCGAGCGCATTTTCTGCGCCGAAGAAATGCGCCGCGCCCGCACGCGCCTGCGCATAGCTCGGCACCAGCTTATCGAGTTCGGTATTGAGATGGCCAGCGAAGATGCCGAGCCGCGCCGCTTCCGTGGCCTGCCCGCGCATCTGCGCCTGTGTTGCCGCATCGGTCAGATGCCGGCGCGTCAGGTCCCAGAAACGCAAATCCGGATAGGTCGGAACGCCGGACGGACCCTTGGTGAATTGCATGCGGCCATCCGGCGTGAAGGTGATGCGCGGATTCATCGCCCCGTAACCGCCGATAATGGCCTCGTCCTTGGTGGCGCTGGCCGCTTTCTGCATCGCGCCCGCGACCGCATCGCTGCCTGCCAGCCGCTCCAGCTCCGGCGACCACAGGCCACCCTCGCCCTCCTTCATCGCGCGATTATAGTTCGCCCGGTTGACGATGCGGGACTCGACATCGAGCGCCTGCTGTTGTGCATGGGCGTTCGGATAATTGTAGGTCGAATTGAGATCGTCCGACAGCCGCTGCGATTGCGTCGCGAAGCGGTCATCGATCGCCTTGTTGAGTATTTGCCGTCCTTCCGGCGAGGTGTTGGCCGCCGAGCGCGCCAGCGCCCGCGTGGTCTCGCCGCCGAGGTCCATCAAGTTGACGGGCGTGCCGCGCGCCTGCTCAGCGGCGAATTGTGCATCGGTTAATCCAGCCGCGCCGGCCGCGCGATCGATGCCGATGGCGGTGCCGACACGCCGTGCCGCTTCCTCGGGCGTATTGACGATGCCGCGTACCGTATTGATTGCCGCCGATGCCGGAATGCTGATGGCTCGCGCCACCCCCGGCACGACGCCGCCGATGCTGCCGCCGATCGCCGCCGCCGCCAGCGGATCATTGCCGCGCAATGCCGCATCCACCGCATTGATGCCGGCGCCGCTGGCCGCCCCCTGGCCCATCTGGGAGGCGAGCGTGCGCCCCCCGAGGCCTAGCACACGGGCGCCGGCAGCAGTGGCCGCCAGCGGCAGCGTGGCCGCCGTGGTGCCTGCCACGTTCGCGAGGCCAGCGGCGACGGGATGTTCTTCCTCGAACTTCTGGAGCGGCTTTTCGAGACTTTCCAGTGCAGCGCTATAGCGCCCGCCCAATGTCGGCTCCGGCCGCTGTTCGATCAATCCTGTTGGGTTGGTCAGCGGTGCTCCGAGTGCCCGCAATCCGGCATCGATCTTGCGCGCCACCGGCCCGAGCACCGGAACATCGAGCGCCGCCGAAACCACTCCGCCAGTCGTAATCGGAGACACCTTCGCCTTGACTTCCGGCGAGCCGAAATGCTGCGCCATGACGCGGCTGATCGCCTCGCCGTCCATCGTATCCGGGAATTGGATGGTGACCCCGTCAGGGCCGGAGACGTTGATGGTCATGATTCGACAAGTCCGATTTTACCCATCGCCGCCGCCTGACCAAGTTCAAAAGCAATCGCCAGCGCAGCGCGCTCCCACATTCCCAATCCGCCATTCCTTGGATGGAGCTTTTTGGAAATGAGCGCGTCGACCCCATCCTTCCTGAACGCGAACTCGAACCGCCGCTTATGGTCCCAGAAATTGCAATCGATCAGTTCGATATCGCTGCCGGCAGCGCCGCGCAGAAACTCCCGGCTGATCTGTTCGCCGGTCGGATATGCGCTGTGATCGGGACCGGAATCTTCGATGGTCATTTGACTTCGATCATGTGCCCAGTTGTCTCATCCCAGCGATAGGTCCCGCCCGGCTTCGGAGTGAAGCCGGGCAATCCCGAAGCCGGAGCCGCCGGACGTGCCGGCGCCTCGCCCGCCGCGGGTTTCACCCCATGCGCCCAATCGCCGATCTTCTGGAACGAATGCCGCGCCTCGTCATTGATCGCCTTGAATTCCGATGGCAGCGGCGCGGCGCCCATCGAACTGCGGTAGCCGGATTCCTTCGCTTCGATCTTGCTTTGCAGAAGGCCGCTGATTTCGCCGATCGCGGTTTTCAATTCGGCCGGCGTCTGGGCTTCGCCGATCGCCTTGTTGAAGGCATTATAGGCGGAATCCGAAACATGGCCGCCATGATAGGCTTTGGCGAGTTCGTTCTGCGTCGTCACCAGATCATTGCGGAACTTCACCAAGGCCGGTGACCCGACCGTCATGTCCGCGGCGGCATTCTTGACGTAATTCCATGGCTTGAATCCGGTATTGCCGAGTCCCTCCGCAGCATCAGCGAGGCGACCCATATGCCCTGCGACGGTGTTGAGCGCCTGGGTTTCCTGGAAATCCTTGCCCGAGGTGTAGCTCTTGCGAGTAGCCAGCCGTACCGGATATTGCGTCGCATCGAAGCTCGGATCGTATTGCGTCACCAGCGGCAGCATGGTTTGCAGATTGCGTGCGGTCACCGGCGCACGGCCTTCGGCGAATGCCTTGACCTCGTTCTGCGTCAGCGGATCGAGCGTCTTGAGATAGTCCTCCCCGGTCTTGGTCGGATCACCGGCCGTCAGCGACGAAGCGGCGCCGCCGGTATTGGCCGGCGTATATTTGCCGGTTGAAGGATCGAACGCCATCGGGATTTCATTGCCCATGCGATCCTTGACGGTCACATGCTGCAAGGCTTTCGGGCCGAACACCTGCCCGATGATCTGCTGCATGATGGCCGGATTGCCGGCCGCCGCCAGCGCAACATCCGGCGGCATGCCGCGCTTGATCAACGCCGCCACGGTCTGGTTCTGCTGCTGCTGCTTGATGTCGGCCTGCTGCGCCGGGATCGCCGCCGCAAAGCCACGGGACAGTCCCTGCCCGATATTCTGCGAGCCCATCAGGCCGGCACCGAGCGCAAGCAGGGTCGAGGACCGATTGTTGAGCATGTCGCCGATGCCGTTAGCCATGCGACCGAGCACCGAAGTCGGCGGCACCGATGCCGGTTTCTCGATGGGGCCGGAAGCAGGCGCGGAGGCGGGCGGCAGAGCGGCCGGAGACGGTACCGGAGCGGGCGTGGGACGCGGATAACCGCCGCCCATGATGTCCGCAGGCAGCGGCGCATTGAGCATGCCCTCCCATGGCGGCATCGCGGACGGCCCTGGAGCCGCCGCAGGAGGCTCGCCCATAGGTGCGGGCGCAGCGGCCGGCATCGGCAAGGGCGACGGCGCGGGCGCGGCAGGCGGCGCTGCTAGGCCCGCTGCGGCATCGGCCAGGCCGGGACCGCCGGGCGTGAACGGAACCGGCGCCGCACCACTCTGCCAATCGCCATAATCGATCGCCGCCGGTGCCGGCCGGCGGATCGAGCGCCGCAGGCGTTCCGCCGCAATCTCCCGCGGATCGCGCCCGGTGTAAGGATCGACCATCGGCTGCGCCGCCGGCATGCCGTAGGAGCCGTCTGGCAATTGAAGCATGTCGAGCATCGCCATGGCGATTTCTCACATCCAATTATTGTTGAGCATGCCAGGATTGAACTGACGGGATAGTGGTACGCTTCCGAGAGGTGGATTGCCGCCACTCCAGCCCATCGATGGCGGCAATTGCCCCGGCCCGACCGGCTTCGCCATTTGCAGCGGCGGCGGCGCAGTGCCGCCTAACGGCTGCGCCATCAAGGCGGCTTTCTGCAACAGACCGTTCCAGTTCTGGCCGGTCGAAGGATTGGCCTGCGGAGCCGGCGCTGCCGGAATCGGCCCATTCGTCCCGACGCCGAGGCCATAGCCGATATTGCCAACTTGACCACCGGCTGGCGCGGGCGGCGCTGCCATCGGCACCGGAGGCGCACCCGGCGCGTTGGCGCCCGCGATCTGTGCCGGCGGCGCACTGGGGCCAACAATTCCCCCGGATGGTTGCGGCGCATTCGGCGCACCCGCCACCGCCGGATTGAGAATGCCTTGTTGGCCAGGCGCCCAGGAGCCCCAGGCGGACGGGTTGAAGAACTGCGTCCAGTCGATTGCCATCAATCACCTTTTATTTTCGAAATTGCACGATTCGCATGCTCGACTAGAAATGTAATCTGATCGGCAGTTTCTTTTGGAAACAAAGCCGCCCAACGATCATCAATGATGATGTTAATATTTCCATCCGATGTCTGGACCTGACGAAAAACCCGGATTTGGTCAATTGGCATCGTTATGCTGCCATCTGCAAATCCGCCAGCATGCCGATCATGCGGGCACGTTCGGTCGCCTTACCGTAATCGACCGCCTTGACGCCGCCGAACTCGCGCACCGCATCCGGCCGCCGTGTCTCGACATCCTGCGCGATAAGTCCGATGCGCGGCGTGGCGTCGCCTTTGTAGCGATAGGAGAACACGGGCGTCTCGTCATATAGCAGCCCGATCGGCCGGATATCTTCCTTGGCGCGTTCATCCGAAAGCATCAGCGGCGCCAGCCATCCACTCGCCCCGAACGCTCCGGTGCCGCCGAGCAATCCCAGCCCTCCCATGGCCCCGCCGAGAATATTCGAGAACGGCGATTGCTGTTGCGTCGTCGTCCCGGTCCCCTGCGATTCCGCTCCGAGGCCGGCGATCGGCACCGTCAAGCCTTCGGCCTGCGCCAGATTCATCCAGGGCAAGCCGGCCTGCATGCCGGCCGCGCCAAGGTTCGCCATGCCGGGCTGCATCAGCATTCCCGGAATGGCGCCGGAAGCCTGCATGCCTTGCAACTCGCTCGCCAATTGCGCCTGCTGCTGCGCCGTCAAGCCGCCCGCCGTGGCGCCGGCCGCGCCGGTCAATTGATTGCCGGCGGCAAGCTGATTGCCGGTGAGCGTGTTGAACTCGTTCGTCAGCAGGCCGGCTTCGCCCTGCGAGACACCCCGCGCGATGGCCTGCGAAGCGTCGGCATTGGTGCCGACCGGACGCCCGGCCGCCGCGAATTCTCCCGCCGTCTGATTGGTGATATCCGAATTGAGCGTGCTCATCGCGGCGCCAAGATTCGGATTGGTCATCGGATTGGTATAGCCGGGATCGAGCATCGGCCGCAGCGCCGATGAAACGTTGCCGTAGGCATTCGAAAGAATGTTCTGTTGCGGATTGGTATTCGATCCGAACAGATTGTTGACCGTGCCGATGCCCTGGCCGGCAAAGCTCGGCGTGCCGGCGGCCTCGCCGGCAATCTGATTGACGGCACCGGTCTGTGCGGCGGTCGGGGCAAGGTTGCCCTGGCCGATCTGCCCGAGGATGTTGGTGAGCATCGGAATCGCAGGCGTCCACGGCTGGGTCTGCGATTGCTGCGTCTGTTGGGTTGTGGTCTGGCCGGACACGATTTATCTCCTAAAGCCGCTTTTCCAGCACGATCCAAGGCTGTCTATAATCGCGAAACACGCGCTTGAAACCTTTGCGCCCCTCGAATCGCACATAACGGCAGCCTTCCGCCCTGGCGTACGCTTCGATCGCGGCGAGGCCATGCGCCCATCGTTGGATACCGCTGCCGCCGCATGCGGTGACTAGACAGACCTTGCCGCGCGCCACGTCGATCAGCTTGGTCGTGGCCGCGGCGGCGATCGTCGCTTGCGCTTCGTCCCAGGCGATCCACAGCAGCGAGAAGCCGGAGAGTAGATCGCGATGAACGGTTTCAGCGTCATCGTCGCCGCGACCGTTGTGGAAAGCGTTTTCAATGAACGGACGGACATGAGGCCAGATTTCGGCGATGCGATCGGGCGCGACGCAGACAATATGATTCACACAAATGGCTCACCAATAAGATTGCTGCTTGGTTTATCCATCTGCTTTTTCTCATTCGCCATCGAAATAATCCGGTTTCCGGTCCTGACCATTTCATTGCGAAAGCTTTCCACCGCCGCGCCGGCTTGGCGCCCAATTTGGGCATTTTCCACCAACAGCATCGGCAGCCATGCCAACGCACAATTCCATTCGTCGGCTTCCTGGCCAGTATTGGGATTCTTGCCGCGCATCTGAATCCATAACGGACAGGTATGGCAGACCTTCGCCATCGCCTTGCGGTGCAGCGGACAGATAAGACCGGCCTTGGCACGCGGGATTTCATTCATCGGACAGCCTGCTTGACGATATTGACGACGCGGGAATTGTCGTCGATCGCCACGATTTCATGCGGATGGCCCGCTTCGAAATCGATCACCGCGCCGGCCGCATAGTCGTTCGACCCGATGGTGGGACCATGAATTCGCACCCGGCCGCGCGCCACCACGGTAATGTGAACGTCGGCCGCCGTGTGATCGTGCATCGGCAGCGTGTCGCCGGAATGCTCGAATGTGAGGACGAAGCCGGACAGGCCGCCGGTCCGCAGCTCACTAGCTTGCAATGACATGCGCTCCGGCTCCGACAGGTTTCGGCGCTGGCGGCGGCGTTGCGGCGGCGGCCTTCGCTGCCGTCCAGTCGTCGATCAGATGCTGCCAGGGCGCGAAATCGGTCAGCGGCCGATGCGGATCGCATTGGCCATCATAGGGATCGGCATCGACGAATTCGATCCAGCCGGCGGTTCCGGACCATTGGATGGCGTGAATTTTTGGATCGACCGCCGCGCAATCGACCACATGCGCCTCGCCATCAATGATCACCATGTTATCCGCCGGGACAATGGTGTATTTTGTCATGTTTTAAGCCTCAATTTTTGCTAGCGAGAATCAAGTCGACGTAATTGAGCTGCAGCGCGATCGTGTGAGTATGGGCGGTGCCGCTGCCGGTCGATCCGGTATTGCCCGTCGTCAATTGGTTCGCGCAAGGGATAGCAGGAACAACGGTACTGCCTGTAACGAGGGCCGAATGCGTATGGGCCGCCAGTTCGGCAATGGAGAGGGAATGGCCGCCGGTCGCCGATTGCGAAAACACCGTGGAGAATGCGGTATTAGTGGTGACGGCGCCCGCCGTGCCCGACACCACCCGCAAACCCACGTCGTTATAGGTGGTGATCTTGGTCCAGCCCGTCGGCGCCGCCGTCTGCTGGAACAGCATGACGGTACCGGATGGAAACGCAGCGAATGATCCTGACAGATCACTCACATCGACCTGGACGAATTCGCCATCCTGACCCGCACCGCCGCCTTTTTGCAGAAACAACCGGCCTGTCATCCGAACACCACATAGCCGAAGGTGCGATCGACCCGCGCATTATTGGCGTGCGTCACCACGAATTGCGCATTTCCCGGCGCGATCGAGGTCGTGGCGCCGTCATTGCCGGCATCCGGCGTCTGCGGCGACAACACGACGATGGAAGCCGGCGTGCAGCTCGGCGCCGCCACCGTCGTCGTCGTGGCATTGGCCGTAAGCGTGAAGGTTCCGGTGGCATTGTTTTTGCCCTCCGTCAATTGGCGGATCACGTCGACGATAATGCGGAGATCCTTTTCGCCGGGATTGAGGGTGAGACCGGCCATTATTTCTTTTTCCGCTCTGCTTCATCTCTTGACGTCTTCACCATTTCTGCCTGTTTGTCTTGTTGGCGCTGAAAAGTGGTGACTTACTGATCTTCAGTAATCGTCGCCCAAAATTGAGATGCCGCCGCGCCTGCACTTGAGACAATCTGGAGATCGATTGTCGAGCCCGGATTGACGACTTGAGCATTCGCTTGGCTGCAAACATCGGTGCGGAATGTGCTTGCCCCGCTGGCGCTACCTGACAAACTCGTTGCGCCAGAGTTGTAGCGAAGATTGTAGGTAAAGGACTGCCCAGCTCCGGGCGCTGTTCCATTAATGACCGTAAAGCACGTGATAATACCAGCCGTTGTGATCGGAATCACCCCGGCAGAACCCTCGCTTGCATTAGCACCACTAAGACCAACAAATATCGTGCTTCCTGCACCGCCGACACCAGAAGCCGTGGAAGCAGTATATTGACCGATTGCGGAAGAATGTTTCAGCAATGAGCTTGAAGGGGCACTATTGGTATAGGCATTCTGTGTCGGCACATTGCCTTTGAGCACCACATCAAATGGAGTTGGGGAAATATTCAGGGGCTGGGAGGTTACAAACGAATCGAACCAATTACCTAAAATCGATATATCTCCGCTGGTCGCATCGAGCGTCAGATGATAGTTAACATGATTGGTGCCGCTCCAGTCATAGAACAGATTTCCGTTTATGACCGACGCGACCAATCCAACGAATTTTGCGCTTTCGACGGCGCCCACTGAAGCGTTCGAATTTTGATAAAGCTGATTGCTCTGGAACGTCAGACGAACAGCACCGTTCGCAATAAATCCCTGTTGCTGGCTTTGCGTAAAGCGGTTGTCCGAAACCCAGTTTTCATTAGATGAATCGATCTCCATGCCGATCGTGTTTTGCCAGATGAAATTTCCCTTGACTTGGCCGGCGTTGGAATTCGTAAGTTGGACACCGTGGCCAGCAAATGTGACTGCACCTGAAGCTTGCCCAAACTGATTATTTAGAATGTGAAAATCGTTGCAGTATGTGTAGGATAGGCTCGTCGTCGTCGAGCCATTGCTAAGAATGAAGTTATCGGTAAAATCGTTGCCTGATGTCTGTGCACCAACGGTGCCGTTGCATTGCACGCCATAGGTGAATACGCCAATGGCGACATGATCAATCTTGAGATTGTCAACCGTGTTCGCTTCCGCGATTGCGGCCCCGGAGCCGAATGAACCGGGTTGTAAGCTAAATCCGGTTATCCGCGAGAAATTGGAATTGGAAACACTGATCAAATTGCCGGAAGCAAATGATTTAAGAATTGTGCCTTGAACGCCGGCTCCGGCCAAGGTAACATTGTTGCCACTGAAAGAGAAATTTCCCAGGCACGTCACGCCACCCGGCACAGTAATAAGACCGCCGCCAGCCGCTGCCGCTGCAGACCATGCGTTATTAAACGCGGTCGTATCATTGGTAACACCATCACATTTGGCACCATAGCCAATTACAGATATCGCACCAATCAATGCCGACGGCGCAATGCTGCGAGGCGTTGAACCTTGTAAAATATAGAGCTTATCCGTCGCTCCCGGCAATATGGTGCTTGGAAGCCCATTGAGATAATTGCTGAAGCTTTGCTGCGCTTCTGCCGGTGCCGCCAAGCACAACATACAAATCAGAATTCTCAAAACGGTCATCCGAAACTCCTTCAATTAGTCCCGTCGAGTTGCGTATGCGGCTCGACGCCCATCGCATAGGTCCAGATCGAGCCATAGGGAATGCGGATTTTGCCGCGCGCATAGCGCGTCGATACCATCGCTGGAATGAAGCCGCCCGGCGTCACCGGCCATTCCGGCGAATAGACGCGCGCCGCCTGCAAGCTCTCGCGGTAGGATACCGAACCCACCACGGCCGCCGCATCGGTCACCGGGCGAAAGCCGCTGACGAACAGCCGGATGCCGATATCGCCCTTTTCCGCCGTCTCAAGCTTGGCTTCAAGGTTCGCGCCGCTGAAAAAGCCCAGCGCATGGCTGCTGTTAAAGCCGGCCAGTTCCGGCAGCGATGAATTGGCAAAGGAATCCAATCCGACCGTCATCGCATCCAGCGGCCCGGAGATGATGCCGCCGCTCGTATAGGTATGGACGAAATTCACGTTCGGCATATCGACATGCGTTGCATCGACGACCACGACGATTTGCGATTCACCGTTGGCTTCGACCGTGCCGCCGACATTCCAGATATCGACAACGGCGGGTCCGGTCAGAATATTGCCGGACTCGTCCGTCAACGGCACCCCGGATTCCGAAAACAATTGGCCCAATACCGTCGGCCTCGGCGCGCCATCGGCCGGCGCCGTCCATGTCGGCAGCGCGATCCCCGACACCGTCAGCCGAACCTTGCCGGAACCGTTGTTCGCCGCTCCGATGATGGCAATCGTCTGCGTCGCCGCAACATCGAGATTTTCCAGCGTCAGTCCCGATTTGGTCGCAGTGAAAATGTATTCCGCCGGCGTCCCATGCAGCGGCGCCCAGCGGTCGAGCACATAATCGTACTGCAGGATGGTGTCCATCAAGCCGGCCGCGCCGTTGACGGATTTGTAGCCGAAATAGACCCGCGTCGAATTGGGATCGTTCGAGCCGATCAGCAATTGCGGATTGGACGAGTCCCAATCGGCGAAGAACGAACGGTCCACCCGCTCCTTGCCGATCGGCACCGGAACCGTGCCGGGCGTCAGCTTCTGAAAACCTTGCGCCGACAGGAAAATGATGTTGCTTGCCGCCTTGATGATGGAATAGGGCGCGAGCAAGCCCTGGTCTTCGCAGATGCGGGTAATCTGGAAGATGTAGGCCGAGCCCGGCGCATAGGTGAGTTGGCGAATGACCGTATCCTGGAAGATCACGCCATATTCGCCGCCCGCCACGCCGCGCGTTATGCCGCCATCGGTGAAATCCTGGAAATCGGACTGATTGACGCCCGCCGTCCAGTTGGTGGGATCGCCAAGCCCCGACCACACGGCGCGGAACGGCAGCGCAAGCAATCCCGTCAACACCAGGAACTGGCCGACGACCGCGATATAGGCCGCCTGGGGCGGTGAGCCGGTCTCATTGGTGAAGGTCGTCGAAGGCGTCGAGATGTTGAAGACCTGGAGCAGATCGTTTTTCTGCGTCGCGAACACCAGGACGCCGAACTGGACGAATTGCCAATTGTCGGTGCTCGCCAGCGTGCCATAGGTGCCGCCGCCGCGCGATACGTCGGTCCAGGAAAAATCCGTGTTGCTGAGCTCATAGAGCTTGGTCGCGGTGCCGACGAAGGTAACCACGGTGCCATCGGTCTTGCGCGCCGTGAAAGCGCCACGGCAGGCGGCCGGCAGCGATTTGGTATAGGTCAATAAATCCTGCGCCGGGCCGTAGCCGTCGCCGCGCGGGACGACATTGGTGATTGCCTGCGAGGCAATGCCTTCATAGTCCGACACGTCGGGGCGGTATTCGCCGAAGGGGAGCAGCGGATCAGCGGCGGCCATGATTCTCAATCGTCATCATCATCACGCGCAAGCTGCGCATGAAATCCGATCGCATGTGCCAGTTCGCGCCGTTGCAGCCGTGGCGTCAATGGTTCCTGGCGCGGGATGCGCGGAATCGAAAGACGGACTTCTCTTTCATCGCGCGTCGGGCGTCCGCTCGGATGGATGAATTGATTGATCTTCATCGCTCAAAACTCCATCGGTGCCATATACCCGCGTCCCAGCAGCCGGTTGGTCTTGCCCTTGAGCATCTCATAGGCTTCCGTCACCGCCGCAGCCATCGCTTCCGCCTGTTCGTCGTTGCGGATGACGTGGAGGAAAATTTCATATTTGGCGCGGCAGCGGATGAGCTTCTCGGCATTGGTCATCCACGGATTGCCGGTCGCGCTGTCACTGGCCGGCGGCGCCACCGATTGATGCGCCGCGATGCGCATCTGATAGACCGTATCGGGCACCGGCCCGAGCCGCAGCTGTTCGTTATAGTAGGACCAGTTCCACGGCTGGCCGCGCATCAGGCCGTTCTGGTTCAACACCTCGATTTCGACATCGGTGCGCCGCGCGATCGGCCACGGGATCGCACCGATATAGAGGATGACGTAATCGAACGCCGACAGCGTCGGGATGGCCGGATTGTCCGCCGCGGTGTAGAATTCCTGGCCCTGCACCGTGTTGAGGATGATATCGCGCGATTCCGACCACCAGAACCGTTCCGCCTGATAGAAGTCGATCGCCTCCGCAATGGCGCTGGCGACCGCCGCCGAAGAAGCGGACAGGTCGCCACGATTGCCAAGCTGGAAGGCGACATCCGCCTTCATCTGGCCGAGCGTGTTGTTGGTGATCGGGACGGTGGGCATGGGGGACGATCAGCCGTAGATCGAATAGGCTTCGGAACCCGGCGTGCCGTTGGTGAAGCGGATCATGAACTCGCGGCTGGTATTCTGCGCAATTGTCTGCGCCGCATGCGTGTCGAACGTGCCGCCCGAACCGGCAGCGACCGTGAATGCGCCGGCGCCGCTGCTGGTATTGGCAATCACGAAAAACAGCGAGTCGCCGACAATAACGCCGCGAGATGAGAAAATCCCGCGGATCGCCGCCGCCAGCAGCGCCGCGGTTGGCAGCGTCGCCGTATGAGCGCTCGCGCCGTTGCCGGCATCCAGGATCATGAAACCCAGGATATCGGTTGAGAGATAAGTCGTGGACGCTGCGGCGGCATAGGATGCCGGCGTCGGCATGTTGTAAATCTGCGGATTGCCGCACTTGAACGCCATATCCTGATATTCTTCGGATACTCCCGTGGGCATTCCGCTCAGAACGGTGAGAGGCATTTTCGTATTCTCCGGACAGCGCGACGCGACGGGCGATCATCGCCGCGATGCCGTCGCAGGAATTGATGGAAAGGGGAAACGGGAGGCGCGAACGCCTCCCGCAAGATCGCTTAGAACTGACTCTGCGGGCCGTGAACCACGGCATATTCGAGAATCAGATCGGTCTGGAGCGCAGTGAGCGTACCGGCGAGGACAAGCTGTGCCCAGATCGGCCGCTGTTCGGTCAATACATAGAGGTTCGCGCTCGCCGACAAGGTGAACGCAGCCCAGCCGGCCGCCGTACCGGTGGTAAGCGCGGAGGTCAGCGACGTATCGGCCGACGCAATGCCGAGTTGCGTCGTCATGGTGCTGCCGGCAATCGCCGTGCCGGTCACCATGCTGGCACGCAAGATGCGCGCGCCCGCCGGCAGACTTCCGATCTGGAAGTTGTAGGTGCCGGCCGCCGTCGGAATCAGCAACCCGGTCGGTTGTCCGGACGTCGTCGTGAGAGCTGTTCCCACGATGAACGTCTGATCAAGATAGCCGATCTGGGCCGTGTGATGATGGCGATTGCCCTGCCCGCGAAGGTCAACGTTAGAAGGCATTTTCGTTTCCCTCCGTTAGGTATGCGCGACGGCATAAGTGGAGCCGACGATCACGCCATAATCGACGCTGTTGAATCGAGACTTCTTGATTCCCCAGATCGACAGGGCGGAGACTTCGAGGCGGCGTTTATGGTCGAATAATTCTTCGTTCCATAGATATTTGCCGCCTGCATGCTTCATCCCGTAGCCGATCACCGCGGCTTCGGCACCAAGCAGGACACTACGCCTCACCGTCGTGATCGCCGCACCCGTCGAGGAATTGCACCCCGTCGTTACGTCGAAAGCCGACTTGAGGATGACGCTGTTGTATTCGCCGAGTCTGTTCTTCGCTCCGGATCGCTAGGCCGGAACCGCCCTTGCGGGCTGCTGAACGTCGCCGTTCAGAGGAGACTATATCTTCATCCTAAATTGCTTAGGAGCCCTGCGCTTCGGGCCGCTTAGCCCTACGGCTTTTGCCTAGTCGTTACACCTTCCGCCTCGCGGCGGCTTGGCACGGTATTGTCTCTTTCAAGAGGTTCACCGTTTTCACAGGGTTATTTTTGTAGATCGTTACCGATCTAGAGTGCCCTCAGTTTTAAGCACCCACATAGAGGGAGGAACCCTTGGCGCCGTCGCCGGTGACAACGGCTTTTTGGATATCGAGCCACTGTCCAGTCGACGTATTCGTGCGCAAATCCGTCACTTGGAACGGATGGAGGTAGCAGATATATTTGCCCTGCTGCACGCTCTCATAGTAGTCGCCGATCTCGCCGCCATGCTGCTTGACGCTGATCGGGCGGACGAGCGGAGTGGCGGTGATCGCCATTTCCTTCATCTTGTCGATGAGGCCCAACGTCATCGTGTTGGATGACGTGATGTTCTCATCGCCGGTGACGGAGCCTTGCCAGATTTGACGGCCTGACGAAGGCGCCGTGACGGCCTGGAGGCCAGTGTATTTGGTGCGAGTTTCTGCGACGTTGCCGCAGACCTGGTTGAAGAAGCTGCCTTGATCTTCGCGCCCGTTCGCTAAGCGGGCACCGCCTTTCGGCTGCTACGCATCACTGCGCAGAGGTGACTATCTCATCACTCGCTTGCGCGAGGCCGGGCGCTTCGGAGCCGCTTGGCCCCTACTTCCTTTCGGAATAGTCGATACACCTTCCGCTTGCGCGGCTTGGCTCGGTATTGTCTCACTGGAAACCATTGCAATCGCCAGTCTTACACCGACAAGCTCATCTTCCTTGCAAGATTTCTCATATTCAATTCGACGGCGTAGCCCACGAAGCCCAGCGACTTGATGCGTCAGGACTCGTTTGCGTTTTTCCATGAATTGATCGAATGAGAGGTCCACCGAATTCACCCGGTTTTATTTCCGCCAGTTTCAGTTAACGGAAATCCGCTTTCCATACCATTCCGCCAACCGATCGCGCACGGTGGCGCGGAGATCGAACGGAATGCGCTGCTGGTCGATGGTGCGATCCGACTTCACGCCACCAACGGCCATCAATTCATTGATGGTCAATTGATCGGTATAGATCGTGAGCGATTCACCATTGCCTTCCGCGATTTCGTTCTCGGTAAAACCGTCCTGGGCCATCTGGAGCGAGAGGCCGAACGTGACCTGATCGCCCTTGCCCTTTTCGGTTTCCTCCTTCTTGTAGATGACGCTGCCCGCCGCCGTGCCGATGAGCGGAGAGATTTCGGTGTACTTCATCGCTTCGACCGAAAGCTCTTTCGACCACAGCTTGACCGCATAGGCGTCATTCAAGGCAAATGAGGTAATTGCCATTGAACTTCAATCCTCGTCAGAGGTCTTGTTTCCTTTGTGAAATGCGCTTTGAGCGTGCCGCACAGCACGAAGCGGTGTTTCCAGCACACCGCAAAGCATGATCGATGACAGCCCGACCGGGCGGAGCGGCGTTAAGCGCGCACACACGCAAGGCGCGGCTGATTACGTCAGCCAAGCGGAGCAGTGTTGCGCACACCGCAAAGCGTATTGAATCATGCTCCGATGAGCTTTTGATACTCGCGCTTTTGCGCCGCCGTCAGCCCGCGTACCCAACCGGCGTATTCGTTGTCGCTCATTTCGGCGATGGCGGCAAGATCGATGCCCGTAGGCGGCGGGGCACCGCCGGCAGAGGATAGCGAGCGGCTGGCGGCCTGGCCCTGCTGGATCGACCGAATCTGATCGGTGACGGTCGTGGCGGCTGGGGGCGGCGCTGTAGCGGCTCCAGGACGCGCCTGACCGTTGGCGGCGCCGTTGGCAGCGGGCGGCGCTGCTCCATTCTGGAGCGGCGGTGCCGCGGCTGGCGCCCGCTTCTGATAGCCGCGCGACACCGCGAGGTTGAACAGCACTTCCGACGGTCCCGGCGCGCCGGGATTGCGCTGCTTGTTCTGGAAGGCGCGGGCGACGATATCGCGCTCATCCGTGGCGATGATCCGCATCCGTTCCTGCGGGTCGATATAACCGGCATAGAGCAATTC
>Ga0075030_100000907_pt1 | contig 26545 bp, 21 predicted proteins | sample LitLauG_LLR_2012_FD_71393 | JGI IMG/M metagenome (GOLD analysis project Ga0075030, IMG submission 71393) | Freshwater sediment microbial communities from Pennsylvania, USA - Little Laurel Run_MetaG_LLR_2012 | ecosystem: Environmental > Aquatic > Freshwater > Creek > Sediment | place: USA...
CCGGGTAGCAATTCCCGGGGTTCTTTTTTAGGTCAAATGCTGAATCGGAAATGGGCTTGTGAGTGAGATAAGCCATCGACACAATCGCCTCGTGGAACAGGAAAATCCAAGGATCGTGCCCGAACAACGTGCCGGGTTGATTTCCGACATCATCCCCAGCCTGCTGCTGATGGCAGCCGTATTTCTTGCCTATCAACCCGTCTGGAATGCCGGGTTCATCTGGGAAGACAAGGATTACATCGTCAACAATCCGGCCTTAAGGCTGTGGAGTGGTCTGGGTGATATTTGGTTCAGACCCGCCGCCGCCGGACACCAGCCCTGCCCGCTCAACTTCAGCCTGTTCTGGCTGTACTGCCGCATCTGGGGTTTGAATGCCACGGCTTTTCATCTGGCCAACATTTTCTGGCACGGCGCCGGGGCTCTACTGCTCTGGCAAGTCCTGAAACGATTGCAGGTGATGGGAGCCTGGTTTGGTGCGGCCCTCTTCGCCCTGCACCCGGTCAATGTCATGAGCGTGGCCTGGGTCACGGAACAAAAGAACACCCTGTCCGGAGCGTTGCTGCTGGGCTCCATGCTGGCTTATTTGCATTTTCTGGACCCGGGATGCGACGACGCAGCAAAAAGAAAGCCGCGCTGGACTGGCTACGCCCTGGCCTTGTTTTTATTCGTCCTGGCCATGCTGGCCAAAACAGCCGTCTGCTTTCTGCCCGTACTATTATTTCTGATCATCTGGTGGAAACGCAAGGACTGCAGTTGGCGCGACGCCCTGCCACTGCTACCCATGCTCGGCCTTGGAATCGGGCTGGGCCTGCTGACCAAACGACTCGAACACGACGTGGTCGGTGCGGCAGGTCACAGCTTCAGCATCGGCCTGGCCGATCGCATACTCATTTCCGGCCGCAGTTTCTGGTTCTATCTGGGCAAGGTGATTTTTCCCCATCCACTTTGCTTTTATTACCCACGCTGGGATGTGAGCACGAAAGTCTGGTGGCAATATGTCCATCCTTCGGCAACGCTGGGGTTTTTCGCGCTGCTCTGGGTCAAACGGGAAAAATGGGGCAGGGGCCTGTTCGTTGCCGCTGTTCATTTCTACCTCAGCTCTTCACTGCTCATCCTCTTGGTGGTTCTATTCAGGACCCGTTACACCTTTGTATCCGATCATTGGATGTATTACAGCGGCATGAGTGCCCTGCCTGCCATGGCGGCTCTGCTGGCCTGCGCTGCAAGGAAGCAGGATCTGAGGCTGAAAACCGCTGCCGCGGGTCTCTTGCTGACCGGGCTCGGCGTTCTGACCTGGCAGCACAGCTGCACGTACATCAACTATGAAACCCATCTCCGGGCGACTCTTAAGAGCAATCCAGCCTGTTGGGTGGCCGGCAACAACCTGGCCGGATTGTTGCTGGAAAAGGATCGTCCGACCGAGGCGCTGCTCTATGCGAAAAAATCCCTGGAAAACGGGCCGGCTCATGTGGAGGTGCACAATAATCTCGGACTTATTTGGCTCAAGCTTGGCCAGACCGAAGAAGCCAGGGCCGCATTCAAAACAGCGCTGCAAATAGACCCGGGCTATGCCGAGGCTTACAGCAATTTGGGAGAACTGGACCTGAAACAGGGACAATGGCATGAAGCCAGATCTGAACTCGAACAGGCCTTGGCGTTGAATCCGGACTCCGTCCATACCTTGTACAATCTGGGACTGACGAGCCTGAAAGCCGGACAAACCGCGCAGGCCATCAGCCAGTTGAAAAAAGCCGTCCACCTCAACCCAAATTTCGTCGAAGCCCTGGCTACACTGGGAGAGGCCTATAGGCAAAGTGGGCGGGCAGACCTGGCCTTACCCGAATACGAAAGAGCACTGCAGATAAGTCCCGGCGACACCACGGCCCTGCAGGGCCTGGCTTGGCTGCTGGCGACTTGTGCGGATCCACACCTGCGCAACGGTCCCCGGGCCGTCACACTGGCCCTGAAGGCCGATGACGGCTCCGGGGGAGGAGATTCTGTCATCAAACAAACGCTGGCCGCAGCCTACGCCGAGGCCGGGCGCTTTGATGAAGCGGTGGTAACGGCACAGAAAGCCCTGCTCTATGCCCGGGAACAAAAGAATACAGACTTGCAAAACGAGCTGACCGGCCAAATCAAACTTTACCAAGCCGGACTGGCTTTTCATGAAAAAGACCTGGCCCCGAGGAACTAGCACGGAGAACTGAACCGCCTCGAGAAATAAGCCCGGAAGACCGGCCCGGACAAACAAGCTGGAGTAACTGGCACAAGGTCTGCTTACTTGTTTGTACAGTCTTTCAAAAGGGACTTGTGTACAAACTAAAGTAAACAAAGGAGCTGGTATTGACTAAAAAAGACCACCCAGGCAGGTCCGAAAGTGGTAAAAATCGCTGTTAAATAGACATTTTCGGAGGTCGTTCTGGCTTCGGAAAACCGGTTGACGAAGCATGGCGGTTGATGGTCTAAACAAAAAAACGGGCCGTTTGCGGTCCCAATGAAAGGCTCATTGAAATCTTTGCTGAATCTGCTATCGCTTCCCCGTTGGTGCGAAGGCAGGCGGCAGAACCAGGAGAAATAAGATTATGGCAGTGAAAAAAATCGAGGCAATTATCAAACCCTTCAAATTGGAAGAGGTCAAGGAAGCCCTGACTGAGATCGGTGTCGAGGGTTTGACCGTGACGGAAGTCAAGGGCTTTGGCCGCCAAAAGGGTCACACCGAAATTTACCGCGGCAGCGAATACACCGTTGATTTCCTGCCCAAGGTGAAAATCGAAGTCGTTTTAGCCGAATCGATTATCAGTAAAGCCATTGCAACCATCGTTAAAGCCGCCAAAACCGGGAAAATCGGCGATGGAAAAATCTTTGTACTCCCGGTCGAAGAGGCCATCCGTATCCGCACCGAGGAAAAAGGCGAGAAAGCCGTCTAAACGACAACCCTTTCGATGGCTGGCGGGGCTGGACTGAAACCTCCCGACCTTGCACAATAATAATCAAGAACAAGTTTATGAAAAAAATCGAAGCTGTCATCAAGCCCTTCAAACTCGAAGACGTCAAAGAAGCCCTGTCGGAAATCGGCATCGAAGGGTTGACCGTGACGGAAGTCAAGGGCTTCGGCCGCCAAAAGGGTCACACCGAAATTTACCGCGGCAGCGAATACACCGTTGATTTCCTGCCCAAAATCAAATTGGACGTCGTGGTCGGCGAATCCCTCCAGGCCAAGGCTGTGGAGGCGATTATCAAGGCCGCTCAGACGGGCAAAATTGGCGATGGCAAGGTTTTCGTTCTGCCGGTGGAGGATGTCATCCGCATCCGCACGGAAGAACGCGGCGAAAAGGCGATTTGACCCACGGCCCGGGGGTTGCGGGACGGACCTGACCCCTATTTTTAGGCTGTAACTTGTCTGGCGCGAGGCCAGCAACTCCATAATTATTTTCTTTTGTACTTGTCGGTTTTTTGGGGATGGATTTAATAAACCTTCACCATGTCTGAAGCTCCCTTCGTAGATCAACACGATATTTGGCAAAAGGCCAGTCTGGAGCTGCAAAGACTGATTTCGCCCGACGCTTACAAACGCTGGTTCGCCCCCGTAAAGGCCATCTCCTACGAGTCCGGACGCCTGGTTCTCGGAGTGGATAATTCCATCTATCAATTCTGGATTGAGGGGAACTATCTCCCGCAACTGAAGGAGTCTCTGGCTCTCGCCTCAGGGCGCGATATCGAGGTTGGTTTTGACGTGGCCTCCAACGGCTCCCTTGCCTCACTCGACGAAACCCCGGTCGAGCCGGTACAGACCAAGAGCGGCAACGGCAAGGCTGCGGAAAACACTCTCGTCCCGCGCTACACCTTTGAAACCTTTGTGGTGGGTGTGAACAATGAATTCGCCCATGCCGCCAGTCAGGCCGTGGCGGAAGCTCCCGCCAAAATTTACAATCCCCTCTTTATCCATGGGGCCGTCGGTCTGGGCAAAACCCATCTCATGCACGCCATCGGGCACCGCATTCTGAAGAACAAGAAAAATGCGCGCATCGTCTATGTCACCTCGGAACAGTTCACCAACGAATTCATCTCAGCCATCCAGCACGGCGACCTCGTCCGGTTCCGCAAAAAATACCGCCAGGCGGACGCCCTGCTGATTGATGACATCCAGTTCTTCGGGGGCAAGGAACGCTCTCAGGAGGAATTTTTCCACACCTTCAATGCTCTTTTTGACGGCAGCAAACAGATCGTTCTGACCAGTGACTCCTCGCCGTTGGAAGTAAAAAATCTCGAACAACGACTGGTCTCACGCTTTGAATGGGGACTGACCGCAGAACTGCAGCCACCCGATATCGAAACGCGTCTGGCCATTCTCAAATCCAAGGCCGCCAAGATGGATGTACGGCTCGGGGACAGTGTGCTCAATTTCATTGCCGAACGGGTCAAGGCCAACATTCGCCGCTTGGAAGGCGCCCTCAACCGTGTGGCCGCCTGGGCGGCGCTCAATGACAAAAAGCTCACTCAGGCCCAGGTGGAGGAGTTGCTCAAGGACTTCATCCAGCAGGAAGCTCTCAATGCCCTCACCATTGACACCATTCAACGCAGGGTGGCGGAAAGTTTCGATATCCGCATGACGGACATGACCAGCAAGCGCCGCCCCAACAACATCGCCATGCCCCGCATGGTGGCCATGTATTTGAGCCGGAAACTCACCAAAAAATCACTGCACGAAATCGGCGAAGCCTTCGGTGGCCGCGACCACGGCACCGTGCTCCATGCCTGCAAGAAAATTGAGTCGGATATTGAAAAAAATCCCCAGCTCCGCCAACAAATCCAGTTCCTTTCGCAGAAAATGGAAATGCCGGCATGATTTTTCTGATTTCCTTATCCCTCCCTTCTCCCATTTTACAAACTGTTGAACTGGAATTACTTGGAATAACAGACCAATAAGTTGTGTATGGATGATTAATGACTTTTTAAAAAGCCTGTTTGCTGCCTTTACGCATCTTATTCCACCCTTCATTCACAGGATATTTTTTTCATCAACTTTTTGATAGAAATTGACTTACAACTGCCGACCTGTCTTATTAACTGGCTTATTAAGATTGATATATGTACCTCTATATAGAATAAGATAATCACGTATGAAATTGACCATCCAACGCGACAAGTTCCTGGAAGGTTTGCAGGTGGTTCAAAGCATCGTCAGCAGCCGCACAACCCTTCCCATCCTCGGCAATGTTCTCATCAAAACGGGTGAGGGAGAGATTTCCCTTTCCACCACGGACCTGGACACCGGTATCCGCACAGCCGTAGAAGCCAAGATTGAAAAAGCTGGGGGCGTGACCCTGCCGGCACGCCGGCTCTTCAGCATTATCCGGGAACTGCCCGTCTCTGAAATCACCCTTGAGGTGGATTCCAAGCAGCACGCCAGCATTCGTTCTGGAAACAGTTTTTTCAAAATCATGGGCCTTCCGGAAGAGGATTTTCCGCCCTTTCCCAAGACCGAAGGAGCGAATTTATTCAAGCTGGATCAGGCCGTGTTCAAGGACATGCTGAAAAAAACGGCCTACGCCATGTCGGCGGACGAAAGCCGTTATGTCCTCAACGGATCGCTGCTCAGTTTCAAGGACAACAAACTGAATGTGGTGGCCACAGACGGACGGCGCCTGGCCTTGGTGGAACATGATATTGATTTCCCCAAAGCCTCGGAAACAGATGTCATTCTGCCCACCAAAGCCGTCAACGAACTGCAGCGCATACTCAGCGACAAGGGAGAGGTGACCTTCGCCATATCGGAAAATCAGATTTCCTTCACGGTGGGGAATACCTTTCTTGTCTCCAAATTGATCGAGGGAAATTATCCAAACTATCGTCAGGTGGTGCCTTCCGAAACCAAGGAACGCATTACCATAGAACGGGAACTGCTGTTGAATTCCGCGCGGCGCGTGGCGCTGCTTTCCAGCGAAAAATCCAATTCCATCAAGCTTTCCTTTGGGAAAAACATTCTGGAAATTTCGGCCAACACCCCGGATGTCGGTGAAGCCCGTGAATCCCTGGCCATCAGCTATAAAGGCAAGGAATTCAGCATTGCCTTTAATCCGGAATATCTGGCCGACCCGCTGCGGAATCTGGATTCCCCCGAAATCACCATCGATTTCACGGATGAACTGAGCCCGGGCGTGATCCGCTACAACAAGCCGTTTTTGTACGTCATCATGCCCATGCGCACGGCTTGAGTGGCGGGAGAGTTAGATTTCCGCACGCGGGAATCGAATAGCTGCCGTCGCGAATGACTACGGGACGTAGGTGAGTTGGCTGAAGCATTTCAGTCCATGTCTGGACAATTGACGTTTACCTCCCCGAGTTTCGACCAGCCCCCGGGTGAAGCTTTCCTGACGCGAGGCGTTGTTGTCGAACCAGATCAGCACGGGTTGCGACACCCTTTCCGCTGAAGGGGTGAATTTGAGCGGTATGCCGACGGCGTCGCAATCAATGTCCCAGGACGTGGGCAGGGGCTGCTGAAGACCGCCCTGCACCATCCAGGGCCAGCACTTCTGCCAATAAAAGAAATCCCGGGCTGCCGGGACTCTCACCCGCAAGAGGACATGTTCCAAGGCAAAGATTTGTTTGAAGGTCAAGGGGTGGCCTTGGGCGCTGGCTTGCAGGAGGGGTGCGGCATTGACACCCAGATAATTCAGTCCGTTGTATTCGCCGTGCTCGTTGGTTCCTTCCTCACCCAACTTGACACCCAGATGATCGTGCCATTCGCAGTAGTTCGGCAGGAGGCGGAACCCGAATTCAAAATGCAGATGAGCCCGCTCGCAATTGATCCCCGCCCCGGTGTGGCCCATCAGACCGAGGACGTCGCCGGCTTTGACCTTCTGTCCCGCTAGCACTTGTATTCTGGCCAGGTGGGCGTAGGTGGTGTAGGCCGTGCCGTCCGGGTAGTCGTGTTGGATCATGAGGTAATTGCCGTAATTTGACTTGCCTGGCCGGGTGTTGGCATAGACCACCACGCCGTCAGCAGCCGCCCGCACCGGATCGAGCGGCTCTCCCCGGGCATCGCGCCGCACCGGACGGATGTCGATGCCTTCATGAAAAATCTCATAATACGGCGGATCGGGCAGATTGGAGGTGCTGCGTACAAAGCCGTACATGCCGCCGTGATAGCGGTGCATGATGGTTTCCTGATAAAATAATTCCGGATGCCCCTCGAGCAACTGGCGATTATCCGTGGGCATATCGAGCTGGAGGGGCGACTCGGACGGGGTTGGCCCGGGTGTTTGGGCCCAAGCCGAAAACGGCAGGCAGCACCCCAGGCAGAGCAGGGAAACAGTTTTCAACCGCATCGGCAAAGCATGTGCAGGCACCAGCAAAAGGTACAGTCTGTTTTGTGGCACGGCCCGGCAGCCGGGCTCTCGGAGGCTCAAGGGGAACTTAATCCCATTCCCGGTCAGCGCTTGAAACGCATCGATGCCGCCGGGCTCGGGGTGAGGGGCGCCTCGGGAGAAAACGCGCCGTGAGTGGCATTGGCCGCAGGGGATTGGCCTTGCAGCACCGACTGCCAATATTTGATCACGCTGGACCAAGCGTCCGCAGTGGCCTCGCTGTCTTTTCCTTTCATCAAATAACCGGGCTCACAGGCCAGAGGATAAAATTCCGCCGCGGCACCCCGTGAATTTTTCAGCGCTGCCAGGTAATCGTTGAAATTGGAAGTTTCCAATTTCCGGTCATAAAGGATCAGCACACCGGCGGGCAGCGTCGCCAGTTCCCCCGGCTGCAGCCGCCCGGTCGGTTCCATCCAGGTCAGCACCTGCACATGCGCAGCCGTCACCGGATCCTGCAACGCCTGCAAGACCAAGCTGAGATTGTCACCCCAGACGGCCAGCACGAGTTTTTCTGTCCGGTAACGCGGGCTTTGGCAAAGCAGTTTGCCGGCGGCTTTCAGGGTCTGCAAAGAGGTTTTTGGCAGGAGTTGCTTTTGGATCTGAGCGGCTTCGGCCTGGTCTTCCGCAACGCGGCCATTGTAAAAATCCACCGCGGCCGCGATGTATCCCAGGCGGGCCAGTAAGTCGCAGCGGCTGGCGACCACTGCCGGGTCGGCCATGGCATCCGGTACCAGCAAAACAGCCGCCTTGGGTTGAATGGCCGGTAGGGACAGAAAAACGGTATCGTCGGCCCCGTAATCGTCCAAACGCAAAAGATCCCCCGCCAGCAGCCGGGCGGCGGAAAGGCAGATAAGGGCAAAACAAACGCAAGTGACGCGTGGCATAGGGAAAAAACTGCAAGATAATCGTGCCGGTGGCAAGGCACGGCGCGGCCATGTCAAAAGTGCTTTTCTTCTCCGGTACTTCCCGCAAGATGTCTGCGATGCTGAACAGGGTATTACCGGTGCTTCTGTGTGTCTTGTTGCTACCGGGCGGGATGCCGGTGCGGGGGGATGAACCCAAGGCGGATTCCTTTGACGATGCCCTCATTCTGGAAATCCATGCGCTTCATGAACAATCGGTCAACGGGGACAAAAGAGCCACCCGGGTATTGGTGCAAAAACTGGAAGGCTTGACCAAACAATATCCGGACAAGCCGTTGTTACTGGCGTATTTGGGCAGTGCCTATACCCTGGCCAGTCGCGATGCCTGGCCCGGTCCCTCCAAGTTTAGTTTTTTGAAAAACGGGCTGGCCACCATGGATCGCGCTGTCAATGCCGACCCCTTGAACATACCCGTGCGCTTCATCCGGGCGGTGAATAATTTTCGTCTGCCCGCCTTTATTTGCCGGCGCGACAATGCCCGGGCTGATTTTGCCATCCTGACCCGGGAAATTGAAGCCAAGCCGGGTGTGGTGGACAATCGGGTTTGTGAAGCCATCTACTATTATGCCGGTCTCTCGTTCAAACAATTGTCCAAAATAGAAGAGGCGCGGAGCTGTTGGGGCAAGGGTCTGGCCCTGCATGCCGATCCGGATTATACGGATAAAATTGCGCGGGAACTCGCGCGGCTTTAGTCTTTACGGATGCTTCCCGGGAAAACGCTCATTTCGGCCCCGCGCCTGCAGCGCCGGGTGCGTGAACTGGCCAGGGCCATCCAGAGCCACTATGCGGGGCGGCCCCTGACCATTCTGGGTCTCATGAATGGCAGCCTTTTTTTTCTGGCCGATTTATTGCGGGAACTGCCGGAGGAAACACGCTTTGAATGCCGGGCCGTTTCCAGTTACGAAGGACGCCGCAGCAGGGGTCGGCTCCAGGGATTGCAGGGTGATTTCGGCTTTGTGCGGGGCCGGCAGATTTTGATCGTGGATGACATACTCGACAGCGGACTGACTTTGCACAGTGTGGCAGAAAAAATCCGCCGGGCCGGAGCCCGCGACATAAAAATCTGCGTTTTATTGTCCAAGAAAGGGGCCCGCAAAAAACCGGTCCAGGCGGACTGGGCGGGCTTTGAAATAGCGAATGCCTTCGTCGTCGGTTATGGCCTGGATTGGAACGGAAAATACCGGAATTTGCCCATGGTCCGTGTTCTTCCATGACTGAAAAAATATCTAATAGTTCGCTCTCCATTTGTTTTTCTACTGGTTAAATAAGAGGCGCATCTCTATTTTGATTTCCATTATGGCTGTAAAACGTATCGGTGTACTTACGAGTGGCGGCGATTGCCCCGGGCTGAACGCGGTGATCCGCGGTGTTGTGCGCGCCGCCTCCCGGCTGGACTGGGAAGTGATTGGGTTTCTCGACGGCTATGAAGGCATTTTGCCGCCGGTCCGCTTCCGCTTGTTGGATCGTCAGGCCACGGCAGGCATCATGCACTTGGGCGGCACCATTCTGGGCACCACCAACAAGGGCCATTTCGTTGCCAAAATCGGCCACGGCAACAAGGCCGAGTTGGACCCTGCCATCATCCAACAGACCAAGGAAACCATGCACGATCTGGACATCGAAGGTCTGATCTGCATCGGAGGCGATGGCTCGCTCAGCACCGCCCTGCAACTGAATGAACACGGCATTCCCACCATTGGCGTTCCCAAAACCATTGATAACGACATCGATGCCACAGCCATGACTTTCGGATTCCATTCTGCGGTCAGTTGTGTGGTGGACGCCCTCGACCGTCTGCACACCACGGCACGCAGCCACAAGCGCGTGATGGTGCTGGAAGTCATGGGCCGCTACGCAGGCTGGATTGCGTTGCACGGCGGTCTGGCCGGTGGGGCCGACATTATTTTGATCCCGGAAATCCCCTTTGATCCCGAAGCCGTTTGCGAAGTCATTCGTCAACGGGAAGCCGACGGAGCCTTCACCAGCATGGTGGTGTGCGCCGAAGGGGCCTTTCCGAAGGATGGCGGTTATACCACCAAGGACGCGCAGGGTCGCATTGGTGAAGCCGCACTCGGCGGCATCGCAGAGCGGGTGGCCAAACTCATCGCCGACAAGACCGGCAAGGAAACGCGCTCCGTGGTTTTGGGCCATCTCCAGCGCGGCGGCAATCCCACCGCTTTGGACCGCATTCTCGGAACCCGTTTCGGCGTGGCGGCTGTGGAATTGATTGAGCAGAAGAAATTCGGCTACATGGTCAGCTACCAGAATTATTTGATCGGCTCCGTGCCGATGGCGGAAGCCGTCAGCCGACTGAAGCGCGTTGATCCGCAATCGCAGATGGTGCAGAGCTGCCGCGAAATCGGCGTTAGTTTCGGCGAATAAATTTCAGGCCGCCACGGCGGCGGGTACAATCACGGCATCGCGCATGCCGTGGATGAGTTTTTTGTCGGCCGGACAAATGGTGGCGAGTACGCCCTTTAATTCCACCGCATCACCCTGGACAAAATAGTAGGGGCACAGCCTCACCCTGCCGCTCAGGGTCTGCAACGCGCCCTGCTCCTCATCCCAGTAAGGGTGTTCGACCACCTTGCCCTTCACAAAACGCTGCACAAGGTAGGGGTTGCTGCTGAAGCTGGCCAGGGCCGCCTCCAGGGCTTCCTTCCACTCCACGGCACTGACATCGGAGCCCAGAGTCACACCGCGCGAACCCCAGGCCAGCGGTGAAAAACCGGAAATTTTCAAAATCAAGTCGCGCTCTTTCTGGGAAAAGTGCGCCACTTCCCGCCAGCTATGGGCGGAGAGGCCGGGCAGCACCGCCGTGGGTGGCAATTCCCCAGGCTCCACAATCCAGCTGAAGGGGATCAATTTCCGCAAATCCTCATCATAGCGGGTGCCCAATTCCCGTCGCCAAAAGTCACGCAAGGGATGCAGCCAAAACAAAGCCAGCCAGAGTTTTTCCTCAAGGTGCGGCTTGAGCGGAGGATCCATCCGGCAGTTGGCCGACCAGGAGGCGCGTAATTCCGGAAGATTGGCCCAGTCGAAACACTCAAAAAAGCGGTACACCGGCTCACCGTTGAAGCGGTAATTCTCCGCTGCCTTGACCCGTTCCGGGCCGTAGAGCCATTCGAATTCCGGACGGTAATCGGAAGCCTCTTCCGACACCACCACGGTGCCTGCCGGGAAATGCCGCAGCGCAGCCTCCTTCATTCCCAGCGTACCGCCCACCACCGGCTCGCCCAGGCCGCCGTAAACTTCGTTGAGCCACGCCGTCAACCCCACCCCGCCCGGCACAGAGTCAATTTCCGAAAGCGCGAATCCGTTTTCAGTGAGGATCAAATCCGGCCGGATGATGCCGGGGATTTGCAGGCGGCATTCGCGCGACCGCGCAATTTCCCGCAGATCCGCTGGCTTGCCCTGGTCCAGCCAGCCAGCCACCCATTCCGGCGCCTTGCCTTTCAAACTTTGGTGATAAAGCAAATCGGCTGACTGGAGAAATTTCAGCAGGCGCGGCCCGAGCTTTTGTAAAAAAAGCAATTGCTCCGTGCTGAGGGGGAAGGCCTGCGGTGAAACCCGCCAGGTTTTACCGGCAAAGAGGCCGCTGGACGGCATCTGCCCGCGGATTTGCCGCGCCCGTTGTTCCGGTGTGTTCATGAACCCCGTTGCACCAGACGCAGAGCCAGTCGGATCGCTTCAGTCATGCTGCAGGCGGAAGCCCGGTTGCGACCGGCCAGATCCACGGCTGTGCCGTGATCGGGGGAACAGCGCCAGAAGGGCAGCCCCGCTGTAAGATTCACCCCGTCGTCAAATGAAACCAGTTTGAAGGGAATCAGACCCTGGTCATGATAAAGACAGACCACACCGTCAAATTTTCCCGCCAAAGCCTGGCCGAAAACGGCATCCGGACTGAAGGGGCCGGAAATACGCGGCCCGAATTTTTTTTGCAGTCGTTGTACGGCCGGCAGAATGATGCGGGCTTCTTCGTTGCCGAAAAGCCCGTGTTCCCCGGCATGCGGGTTCAGTCCACACAGTGCGAGTCGCGGCTTTTTCACGTCGAGACGCAGCAGGAGATCATGCATACGCGAGGCGTGCAAAACGATTTTTTCCGTGGTCAGGCGCGACACGGCTTGGCGGAGCGAACAATGGGTGGAGACCAGCGCCACCCGCAGGCGGCTGGATTGCATGGTCATGGTTACATCGTCCGGCCCCAGCCCGAAGGCATGGGCATAAAACTCCGTCTGTCCGGGAAATTTGAAGCCGGCGCGGGTCAGGTTTTCCTTGCTGACCGGCCCGTTCACCACGGCCTGGATGTCACCAGCCCGCAACAGATCAACGGATTGATGCAAGGCATCGAGCGCCAGTCGGGCCGAGCGCAGGGTTAATTTTCCGGGAGTGCAACCCTCCACCGTGCCGATCAATTCGATTTTGACGCCCCGCCGTTCCGGCCCGAGGCGCTGCAGGGCCTGGCGGATGACTTCCGGCCCGATTCCGGCGGCATCCCCCCAGGTAATGCCGATGGCGGGAGAAATTTTTCGCGTTGGAGCTTGCATGGCAGGCGCTGGCCGGCTCAGAAAAACATCTTGATGAAAGCCTTGGAGCGCAGGCTGTCGATCCATTCCTGCTGCAGGCGTTCGCGCTCCTGCTGCAGTAGGGTGCGTTCGATGCTGTCATGGACATCCGCCAGGGCCATCACCGTGGCCTTGCGGGTGTCTTCCACCATGAGGAGATGATAGCCATCATCGGTTGTGAGGATGGAACTGTTCTGACCGGCGCGCAGTTTGAAGGCCACCTTGGCCAGTTCGGGGCGCAGGGTGGATTCGGAAACCCAGCCGAGATCCCCGCCTTCGCTGCGCTGGGCTCCCTCGGAATAGCCCCGGGCCAGGCTGGCGAAATCGGATCCGGTGCGGATCTTGGCCAGGATTTCCTGCATGATCATGTATTGCGGGTCCACTTCGAGCTCGTTGCCCTTTTCGTCTTTGCGTTTTTCCGAGAAGAGGGCTTTTTTCATGAAAATGTCGCGCAGCTTGATTTCGTCGGGCTTGACGAACTGGCGGATGTTGTCCTGGTAATATTGCTCAACCTGGAATGGTGAAACCACCACGGCCGAGGACACGTTGCGCTGGCGCATGGCCTGGACAATGATCTGGTTGCGCAGGTTATCCTTGAAACCGGCAATGGTCATGCCCTGTGCCTGCATGGTGCGCAGCAGCGTGGCGCGGTCGCCTTCAAACTGCTGCTCCACGATTTTCTTCATGCGTTCTTCCACCACGTTGTCGGGGATGAAATACCCGGCGGTGTTGAATTCCTGGATGATCAGCTCCCGTTCGATGAGGGCCTTGAGGGCGCCGAGGCGGGCTTCCTTGATTTTACCCACCAATTCCATGCCGGAATACATGCTCCGGTATTGTTCCTCAACCTTGTCCACTTCCTTGCGGACTTCGGAGAAGGTGATGACCTTGGTGTTGACCACTGCCGCCACGCCATCTGTCACCTGGGCTTGCACCCGGTTGGGAAACCACAAGGCCAGCAGCACGGCCAAAACAATCAGCTTTTTAACGATAAAATCCATTTCTCCACTTCCAGCAATCGCGCCTTGGTCCGGGTCCTGGCCAGTCGCGGGAATTTACCCCCGACCATGACATAGTCACCGTTCCGAAACATCATCAACTTGTCGTTTTTCGTCTCCACGCTGCTGATTTTTACAATCGCGGCATTCAGCCTAGCACGATTATAAATTAAGAGCAACTCCACGGATTCAGGCCATGTGCCGTGGCAATCCTTCCAGCGTTTGCGCAATTCCTGCCATTGCTCCAGGTTCTGCAGTTCTGACAGTTCCCGGTAGGCACGGATCCGCCAGCGTACATCCGGCATGTACGACTCGGGAATAAAGGCATCCGCATCCACAACACTTCCGCCTACCTGCAAAAAGTCCAGCCGCATCCGCACTTCCGGAAGATCGGGCACGGACCCGCCCTTGATGGAGCCCACCGCCTTTTTCAGGAGGCGGCAGTATAATTCAAAGCCCACCGCCATGATATGGCCGCTTTGCGCCGTGCCCAGCAGATTCCCCGCCCCGCGGATCTCCAGATCGCGCATGGCGATTTTGAAACCAGCCCCCAGCTCGGAATATTGCTGTATGGCCTGCACCCGCTTGCCCGCATCACCGCCCAGCATGTCGCGGGGCAGAAGCAGGATGGCATAGGCCCGGTTCTGGCCCCGACCCACCCGGCCGCGCAACTGATAAAGATCAGCCAGGCCGAAGCGGTCCGCCCGGTCGATCACGATGGTATTGGCATTTGGAATATCGATACCGCTCTCGATGATGGTGGTTGATACCAGAATGTCGGTCTGGTGGTTGACAAAGCGGTGCATGACCTCCTCCAATTCATCCTCATGCATCTGGCCGTGTCCGATGTCGATGCGGGCTTCCGGAACCAGAAAGGCCAGGCGCCGGGCGGTTTCTTCGATGCTGTGTATCCGGTTGTGCAGGTAAAAGACCTGCCCGCCCCGCGCCAGTTCCCGTTCCACGGCGGTGCGGATCAGGCGCTCGTCATAGGCACAAATGATCGTGTCCACGGGCAGACGGTTTTTGGGTGGAGTTTCGATTCCACTCATGTCCCGCGCTCCCATCAATGACAAATACAGGGTCCGCGGTATGGGCGTGGCCGACAGCGTCATGACGTCGATCAGACGGAAGTCGCGCTTGAATTTCTCCTTTTGTTTGACACCGAAGCGCTGTTCCTCGTCGATGATGACCAGGCCCAGACGGAGAAAAACCACGTCCTTGGATATGAGCCGGTGAGTGCCGACCACCAGATCCATTTCCCCGGAAGCCAGTTTTTCCAGGACCACCCGTTGTTCGGCCTTGCTTTGGAAGCGGCTGAGGAGACCGATTTTGACCGGATAATCCGCCATCCGTTCGCAAAGCGTTTCGTAATGTTGCTGCGCCAGTACCGTGGTCGGCACCAGGAAGGCCGCCTGCCGACCCGCCGTCACCGCCTTGAAGGCGGCCCGGATGGCCACTTCCGTTTTGCCGAAACCGACATCGCCGCAGATCAAACGATCCATCGGTTGCCGGCTTTCCATGTCCCGTTTGACATCCTCGATGGCACGCAATTGGTCCGTTGTTTCCTCGTACAAAAAAGCCTCTTCAAACTCCTTTTGCCAGGGCGTGTCGGGAGGATAGGCCGTGCCCTGCAACGTTTCCCGCTCGGCCTGGATTTTCAGCAATTCCGCCGCGTAATCATGCACGGCCTTTTCCGCCTGGACTTTGGCCCGCTCCCAGCGACTGCCCCCCAGCGTGTCCAGGGCGGGATGTCTTTTCCCCACGCCCACATAGCGTGAGACCAGATAGGCCTGTTCGAGCGGTACGTAAAGCCGCGCCGATTCGGCAAATTGCAGTACCAAAACATGCTGTTCCCCGCCTTCCGCCGCGGGCAGGATTTGCATGCCGCAGTACAGTGCGATGCCGTGTTCGACATGCACGACATAATCGCCCTCCTGCAGATCGGAAAAATCCAGCGGCGACTGCCGGATTCGTTGCTCCTGCAGACGGGCATTGCGGCGGAGGGAGCGCAGGGTTTGGTAGCGGCCGAAAATTTCTGCATCGCTTAGCACCACCACCCGGGCTTCGGTCCAGGCAAAACCGCGCAGCAAGGGGCTTTGGCAAAAATGGCACTGCGGCACCGGCAAGCCCTGTTCACGGAACCATTCCCGCAAACGCTGTTCCTCGCCTTCATTGTTGCAACTGATCCAAACCGACCAGTCCTGCTCGATCCAATCCCGCAGATGTTCCAGCAAAAGCCTGTGCCGGTTCTCCTGCAACACCGGGTCCATGGACGATTGATGTAAAAACGTATGCTCAAAAAATGTCGCGGCCAGTCCGGCCTCCCCTTCCTCCATTTTCCAGAGCAGGGGGGGCTGCGGAAAATAATCGGCCAGCACCGCCGTCGTCCCGTTGGATCCTGTCTCGGCCAGGATCAGCGAAGCCGACGACAAGATCCTTACCGATTCCTGGGTCGCGGGGTTGTACTCGCGGATGGATTCAATTTCGTCCCCGAACCACTCGATGCGCAGTGGCAACGAACCGTTCCAGGAATAAACATCAAAAATCCCGCCGCGCCGGGCGTACTGACCACGTTGCACCGCCAGACCCTCGTGTTGATAGCCGGCCTGTACCAGCTTTTCCGCCAGGGTTCCGGGTTCGAGTGTCTGTCCGACCTGCAACTCGGCGCGACCGTTGTGCAATGCGGTCGGCGAAAGAATTTTCCGCGACCAGCCAGCCCGGCTGGCTGTCAGCAAACGCTTGGGATTCTGCTGTAAAAGCAGCAACAGATCCAGGGTCTCGGCTTGCGACTCGGGATCGGCTGCTGCATCCGATTCCCAGGCGCTGGATTCCGGGAAAAAAAGAGCTCCGGCCTGCCAGGCCTCGAGGTCATTGGCCATCTCCTCCTGCTTTTTGACGTCGGGAGCCAGCAGAACGAGGGCCTGCCCGGGCCGGCGCCGTCCCCAGGCCGCTGCCAAAAAGGCCAGGGCACAGGACGGCAGGGGAGGCAGGCAGAGCTCTCCCGTTTCCGGCAGGCCGGACAGCAGATCGTCCAGCGCCGGGTGATGGAGCAACTGCGTCAGTCCAACTTCAGGCATGAGGGGAAACGCTAGAACAGATCATGGAGCGGTGCCAGACCGGAAAATGAGTTCTGGCCATCTCCGCGCTGTTCTGTTAATTTTTACGCTCCAAATTTGGAAAACACTGTGGCAGGCGATACAATAGAAATAGAGGGCGTGGTCAAGGCGGTCATGAAAGGCACTACCTTTCGTGTACAGATTGCCAACAGCCATGAAGTGCTTGCTCACATCTCGGGCAAAATGCGCAAGAATTTCATCCGGCTCAACATTGGTGACCGGGTTAAAATGGAAATGAGCCCCTATGACCTGACCAAGGGCCGCATCACCTTCCGTTGCCGTGAAGCCAACGAAGTGTCCCGTCCGCCGATGCACCGGCGCCACTAAAAATAAATTCCAGGCTTTTCAGCCGAGGGGCCGGATCTCGTTCCAAGCCTTGCCCAATTTCTCAATCAAATCCGTGGCTATCAGGGTTTGCTCGCCCCGTTCCCCCAGACAAAGTTCCGCTGCCAGTCCGTGCCAGAAGGCACCGAGTCGGGCGGCAGCCAGGGGATCATAGCCCTGCGCCGTCAATGCGGTAATGATTCCCGCCAGAACATCGCCAGACCCGGCTGTGGCCAGGCCCGGATGACCGCTCCCGTTGTAACTTTCCAGCCCACGGCCCTGCCGCACCAGGGTGTTTGGCCCCTTCAAAAGCAATACCGAGCGCGGGTGCAACGCCGTCCAGGCCGCCACCGCCGCCGTGCGTTCACAAATTTCCCTACCGCTCAGACGTTTGAATTCACCTTCATGCGGCGTTAAAATGCTTTCGGCAGCACAGGATTCCAACAACCCCGGTTCACGCCCCAGCAAGGTCAGGGCGTCGGCGTCCAAAACCACCGTGCCTTTGGCGGCGGCCAGCAATCGGCGTAATTTTCCCGCCGCTTCCGCACTGGTGCCAAAGCCCGGACCGATCAGCCATGAATTCACGGCCAAGGCAGTTTCCGGAACAGCTCCACCGGCCCAGCCCATCGTCATCACCTCCGGGGTGGCCAGCGCCAATTCATCGCGGCACTCCGGGTGACAAAACAGACGCACCACGCCGGCGCCCGACCGCAGGGCCGCGCGTGAACTGAGCAGTGCCGCACCGGCGAAACCCGGTGATCCGGCAAAAATCGCCACTGCGCCACGCTGATATTTGTGGGTTTGCACGGACAAGCCCGGCGCCATTTTTTGTGCCTCCACCAAATCAAAAAAGTCGGGCATTTCACCTGCGCTGTCTTCGGCAAAACCGATCTCCACCGGCAAAATGCGCCCGGTCAGGCGCGGGCCCGCCTGGCGCAGACAACCCTGCTTGATGGTGCCGATGGCCAGGGTCCGGTCGGCCTGAAACGCGAAGTCGTGGGCGGCTCCGGTGTCGGGATCCAAACCTGAAGGGCAATCCAGACTGAGCGTGCTGTGCCAGGATTTTTTTTGCAGGCTCCACCACTGCAGAATTTCCAGGGCCGGTCCCCGCAGCGGACCCTGCGTACCCAGCCCCAGCAGACAATCCAGCACCAGCACGGGCTCCGCCGGCAATGGGGGTTGCAGGGGCCAGACCAAGGCACGCGACTCCATCCCGATCACCGCGTCCACGGCCACTTTTTTTCTGTCGGCTGGCGGGTCCGACAGCAGTATCTGCACCTTCCAGCCCGCTTCCTCGAGAAGGGCAGCCAGCCAAAGTCCATCATTGCCGTTGTGGCCCTTGCCGCACAGGAACAGGGCCTGCCCGGGACGCGGGAAATTTTTTTGGATTTGTTTCAGGCAGCCCTGAACCGCCCGGCTCATCAGTTCCCCAACCGTGATGCCGCTGGCAAACGTGCGGCGTTCCCAGGCTTGCATCACGGAGCTGGGAACAATTTTCATGCGGAAACCAGGATGGCACTGGCCGCGGCATAGCCCTGTGTGTGGGAGAGGCTGATCAAAATTTTGGCGGCGCCGCGAGCGGTGAGCAGTTCCAGCCCCTTGCCGTGCAATTGTACATAGGGTTCGCCGCTTTCCCTGCGACAGACTTCAATATCCTTCCAGCCGAGGCTGCTGCAGATGCCGGTGCCGAAGGCCTTGCTGACCGCCTCCTTGGCGGCAAAGCGTGCGGCCAGGTGCAGATGCGGAAATTTGTGGCCGTTGGCGTAGGCCAGTTCCGCAGGCAGAAAAATGCGTTGTAAAAATTTATCACCGAAACGCTCCACGGAATCGCGGATGCGCTCGCATTCCACAATATCGATGCCGCTGCCGAGGATTCCGTTCATGGCTGGTGAGCGTTCGCGTGTTGCAGCAGGACCATCATTTCCCCAACCGCCTGCCTCATTCCCACCGACAGAGCCCGGGAAACGATGGAGTGTCCGATGTTCAAGGTGTGCAGATGCGGCGTGTGTTGCAGAAAACCGGGGAGATTCCGGTAATTCAAGCCATGACCGGCATTGACCTGCAGGCCGAGCTCAAAGGCCAGTCGGGCCGCCTCGCGCAGGGTTTCCAACTCACGCGCCTTGGCGGGTCCCTGCGCGTTGGCGTAAGCCCCGGTATGCAGTTCGATGCACGGCACCCCGCAATCCCGCGAGGCCCGGATCTGTGCCGGATCCGGATCGATAAAAAGACTGACACGGATGCCGCCCTCCCGCAAACGCCGGGCGACAGTCTCCGTCCGCGCCACCTGTGCGCACACATTCAACCCGCCCTCCGTCGTCACTTCCTGACGGTTTTCTGGTACCAAACAGACTTCAGCGGGTTGCACGCGCAGTGCCAGATCCGTCATGACGTCCGTCATTGCCATCTCCAGATTCAGCGGGGCCAAAGCCTCCGCTTTCAACAAATTCACGTCCTGATCCTGAATATGGCGCCGGTCCTCGCGCAAATGTGCCGTGATGGAATGGGCCCCGGCGGCCACGGCATCCCGTGCCGCCTGCAGGGGGGAGGGTTCGGACAGATCCGTGCCCGCCTCCCGATAACGGGCCTGGCGCAGCGTCGCCACGTGATCGATATTGACTCCCAGGTACAACATGAGGGTCTGATTATCCGACGCGCCTCCTTGCGGAACAAGCCGGAAATGCGCCGGGGGCCACATTACAGCTTGCGACTTGCCCTTGGTACACGCATTTTGGAAATCAGACCCATTGGTATGGCCGGACATTTGGAAAAAGTACTCAAGCACGCAGAACGCAAACTGCTCAACCAGTCGGGCAACAGCCCCACTGACCTGCTCGATATCTACCGTAATTTTTTAAAGATCGAGGAGCACCGCATTTTTCTGGGTCACAAGGCGGGCGACAGCGGATTGGAGTCGGAAACCAAGCGTGCGGATCTGATCAGCGAGGTACTGCGACATATCTTTAATGCTGCGCTGGAAAATGCCGAGACCGCCCACAGCGTCAAGCGAGGTGATGTGCGGTTGATCATGGCAGCCACGGGTGGATTCGGCCGCGGACAACTCGCTCCCTACAGCGACATTGACCTGCTCTTTTTATACGAACGTCCCAAGAGCAACGACCCACAGAAGCGTTTCATTGAGGACACCATCCAGCAGGTGTTGTATTTGCTGTGGGATGTGGGCATGAAGGTGGGTCACGCCAGTCGCACCATTGACGAGGCCATCCAGCAGGGCCGGGTGGATTTTCAAACCCGCACCGCCTATCTGGAGTCGCGCCTGCTCTCCGGGCCGGCGGATTTATTTGCCGAATTTCTGCGCCGTTTTGAACGGATCTGTCTGCGCGGCCATGAGCAGGAATATGCCCTCTGGCGTCTGGAAGATCAGGCCAAGCGCCATGAAAAATTCGGCAACACGGTTTTCCTGCAGGAACCCAACATCAAGAACAGCTGTGGAGGATTGCGCGATTATCAAAATCTGCTCTGGGTCTCGCATGCCCTGTATGGCCTGAAGTCCACCGCCGAACTGCAGGCGGCCGGGCACCTCACCGCTTCCGAGCGCAAGGCCATCGATCAGGCTTACGATTTTCTCCTGCGCATCCGCAATGAAATGCATTACCTCCAGCACCGGCCGGGCGAGATCCTGACCCTGCGCCTGCAGGGGGAGGTGGCGAGCAGCCTCAAATACCATCAAAAATCCATCCTGCGCCGCACTGAAGCCATGATGCGGGAGTATTATCATCATAGCCGCAATCTTTTTCTCATCACCAACATCCTCGCCCGCAATCTTTCCGGTCGTAACGAAAAAAAGCGTTCCCCGCTCTGGAACCTGCTTCCGCAACGGGCCAAAAAAGAAGAGCATCACAACGGCTTCATTCTTTCCGGGAACGAACTGCGTGCCGAAAACGGCTCGGTTTTTGCCGATGACCCTTTGCGCATGGTCCAGGTTTTTCAAATCCTGCAACAACGGCATGCCCTGCTCAGTCCGGAACTGGAGAGGACCATCCGGCGGCGCCTGGATCTGGTCAATCGTCGTTTCCTCTGGCTGCCGGAAGTCCGGGAAATGCTCACCAGCATCGTGCGGCGCAAGGGGGAGGTCGGCCGCATCATCCGCACCATGCACGAGTGCGGCGTGCTGGGTCGCCTGATCCCGGAGTTCGCCCCCCTGGACTGTCTGGTGCAGCACGAGTTTTTCCACCGCTACACCGCCGATGAACACACCATTCGCTGCATCGAACAACTCGATCTGGTGGTGAACGACGACCGCGAACCCTACGTCAAATACCGCCAGATGTTTCTGGACTGCGAAAATCCCGAGGTGCTCTACCTGGCCCTCATCCTGCACGACACCGGGAAGTCGGATAACTCGCGCAGTCACACCCAGGGCAGTGCGCAAAATGCCGTGCGATTTGCCCGCCGCATGAAGATGGACAAGCTCTCCCTGCAATTGATGGGCTTTCTGGTGGATCAGCACATGAGCCTGACGGAATCCGCCCTGCGCCGGAATCTGGACGATCCCCAGACCATCCGCGCATTTGCCCGCATGGTGCAGAACCAACAGCGTCTCGATTTGCTCATGCTTATGACTTTTGCCGATGTGCAGGGACTGGGCGACAGCACCTGGTCCGGCTGGAAGGAGGGGCTGGTCTGGCAGCTTTATCACCGCACCCGTGAAATGCTCGATGGCGAGGATGAATTTTTACGCAAGGCGGGCTTGCGTCGCAAGGCCCTGCATGGCCGCGTGGTGCGGGAGTTGGAGGGTGAAGTCGGCCGCGACGAATGCGAAGCCCACATTTCCGCCCTGCCGGAAAGCTACCTTAACGAGGTGGATGAACAGCGCATCCTGCAGGATCTCCGTCTCATCCACGAATTTTTTCACCAGCAAATGACTCCGGACCAGGAGCCCCTCCTGCCGGTGGTCAGCTGGCTGGAGAAACCCGCCGAAGGCCATTCCGAGGTCACGGTCGTCACCTGGGATCGCGATCGTCTGTTCTCAAAAATCGCCGGCGCCTTTTCCCTGGCCGGCTTGAATATTCTCAGTGCCGACATCTGGACGCGGGAGGATCATATTGTCATCGACCGGTTCCGCGTCTGCACGGAAAAATTTCAAGCCGTGACCCATGAGGTGGACAAGCGCAATTTTTTGCAGGCCCTTTCCCACGCCGTGCTTGATCCGGGCTACGACATCAGCCGCGAGATCAGCCGTGAGCGCGGAGCGCAGGAAGAGGCATTCCTCGGTGAGGAAGTGGTGCGGGCCTCGGTCGGAATCGACAACGAGAGTTCGGAGGATTACACACTGTTGCATCTCATGGCCGCCGACCAGATCGGCCTGCTTTACCACGTTTCCACAGCCCTGGCCGACAACTCCATTTCCATCGCCAACGCCCGTATCACCACGGAAAAGGGCGCCGCCCTCGACACTTTTTACCTGACCGCAGCCGACGGCAAAAAAATCCTTGATCCCGAGCTGCAGCGCAGTGTGTTGCGTGACGTGCGCAAATCCGTCCGGCTGGAAACTGAGACATGAAAACCGTTCTGCCTGATAAAAATCCGGGAGTGCTGCTGGATCCCCAGGATTTGCTCAAACGCGTTCTGGAAATGGCCGTGAAAACCGTTGCGGCGGACAGTGGTTCACTCATGCTGCTCAACCCGAACACCGGCTCGCTGGACATCGAAGCTTCCGCCGGCCTCAGCGTCCGGGCGCGCCGCACCAAATTGCGCATGGGCGAGGGCATCACGGGCTGGGTCGCCAGCACCGGCCAATCCTTTCGCAGCGGTGATGTGCGCTTGGAGCGGCGCTATGTTGAACTTGATTCGGGAATCCGCTCCGAACTGGCCGTGCCCCTCGATCTCAAGGGACAGGTCATCGGGGTGTTGAATGTGGACAGTGACCGCTGCAACGCTTTCACCCCTGAACATGAAAAACTGCTGCTGCAACTGGCCCGGGATGCATCCGACTGGATAGGACTGGCCTGGGAAATCAATCAGCTCCGCACCAAGGGCGACCAGTTGGAGGCTCTGGTGGACATGGGGCAGATCATCATTTCTGAAGAGCAGCCCGAGCAGGTGCTGGAACGCATCGTCCACGATGCGCGTCGCCTGATGAAAGCGCGGCTTTGTTCGTTGATGATGCTTTCCGATGCGGGCGACGAATTGATTCTCAAGGCCTGGGACGGGGCATCGAGCGCCTACATCAAAAAACCCAACCTGCTGGTTTCCGAATCACTGGTCGGTGTGGTCCTGAAACGTTTCAAGCCGTTGACCGTTCTCAATGTCCAGGAAAACCTGCGCTTTCAGCACACCGAACTGGCGCGGCGCGAGCACCTTTTTTCCCTGCTTTCCGTGCCGCTGGTTTTTCAGGGGCGGGCCCTCGGCGTGTTATCCGTTTACACGGACGAGATCCATCGTTTTTCCAACGAGGAGATCCGGCTGCTCTCAGCCATGGCCGGTCTTTCCGCCGTGGCCATTGCCAAGGGTCGTCTCTTGGAACGCGTGGTGCAGATGGAGGAGGACCTGCGCGCCTCGGAGCGGCTCTCTGCCCTGGGCTGGCTGGCCGCGGAGATTGCCCACGAAATCCGCAATCCCCTGACCGTGGTGCAAATGGTGTTTCATTCCATGACTCAGGAACTGAATCTCAAGGGAAATCTGGCGCGCGACGCCGCGCTCATCGAAAGCAAGATGACGCAGATGAACCGCATTCTCGAACAGATTCTGACCTTCGCACGTTCCTCCGAGCCGAGCATGGAGGAATTGGACGCTGCCGATTTGCTGGAGGATGTCTCCCTGCTCATCCGGCATTTGCTGGTGGAGCGTGGCATTGAAATGAAAAAACAGTTGGCGTCGGGCCCCTTGCCGTTGCGGGGGGATCGCGCGCAACTGGAACAGGCCATTTTGAATCTGGTGCTCAACGCCTGTCAGGCCATGCCCGGCGGTGGCACCCTCACCCTTTCCGTCCGCCACAACCAGGTCAACAAACGAAAAGTCCTGGTGCTGTCGGTCAAGGACACCGGTCAGGGCATGAGCAAACAACGCCAGGAGGAATTATTCCAACCCTTCCTCAGTGACAAAAAAGGCGGCACCGGCCTGGGTCTGGCGCTCGTGCACAAAACCGTGCAAAGCCACCAGGGCAGCATCCGTGTAAAATCCAAAATTGGCGGCGGTACAACCTTTCAGCTCCTCTTTCCTGCCGGTTGAAATTCCCCGATTATTTCTGTCAGCTCCGGAGCCACTTCCTTGCTGACCCGGCGTTCAAGGCGCCGGGGGAATGTTTTTTTTGATTCTACGGATATGGATGAGGGCGGCCATCAGACCAATCAAACCCCCCAGATAAGCGGCGTTATGAATATAGGCGACGCGGATGAAATCCGGCACATCCACGACCCGCAGCGCCGATGCCAGACCCTGCCACTCTGAATAGTCGGTATTGTGCCATAGGCCGAGCAAATACCCGGCGACAGAGGACGCGAACCCGAAGGCGATGATAATGACGAAACCGCCAAGGGTATGGCGTAAGGCCGCCGCGCGGGAAAAAGCCGGAACTGTGAGCCGGGCGATGAACCAGGCTGCAAAAAATCCAACCCACCAGGTGGCCAGAAAACCGATCTCCGCCACAAAAATCCGGTGGGGCAGCCCAAAATCCGCGTAGTGAAACTGAATGAACTTGAGTCGTGTAAAATATTCCGGCGAGATGCTGTAGGTAATTTGATCGTGAATCGCCCCGTACATTCCAGCAACCAATCCGCCCAATGCGGTATGGCCAAGCATGACGGGCAGGTCGGCCAGGCGGATTTTGGGATAGAGGAAATTCATTACTCGGAAGCCTGTCGGAAATCTGTGCGGACCTCCCACGGGTGTGAGAAATCCGGCACGATGGCGGCATCAACCGCGCCGATCAAGGGGTCGGTGTTTTGCCGTAAACCAGTTTTTCCAACTGCTCATCACGCGGCACGCCCAGCTCCAGGGCACGCTCGTAATGGCGCCGGGCCAGTTCGCGTGAGGGCGGGCGTTGGGTGGCGTAAATGACCGCCAGATTGAAGTGGGCATCGCCGTATTTCGGATCCAGATCGATGGCCTTGCGGCATTCCTGTTCGGCAGCTTCCTGCCAGCCTTTTTGCGAGGCGGAAATGCCCAGGTAATTGTGCGTCTTGGGATCGTTCGGATCCAGCGCCACCGCACGGGTCAGCACCTGCACCGCATCGTCGTATTTGCCCTGCTGATACAGCGCAATGCCGAGGATGGAATGCGAGAAGGAATCCTGGGACGATTGTTTGACGGCCTTGCGGAGGAATTCCTCGGCCAGTCCATACTTGCCCTGTTGGAATCGGACCACGCCGAGATTGGAAAGGGCGTAGAGCGAATCCGGATAGCTGTTGAGAATGGTCTGATATTTGGCCGCTGCCTCGTCGAATTTCTGCTGGGCGAAAAGCTCGTTTGCTTCGCGGGCCGTATCCTTGAATTCCGCCGGCACGCGGGGTTTGCTGGCGTAGTCGTTGCTGTTGTCAGCCGTGCCCTGGGCGGGAGCGGCAAAATTTCCACCATCCATCACCAAACCGGTGGCGGCGGGTTGTTTGAGCAGGGCTTTTTCCTCATCCGTCAATTCCACCAGCGGTGAACCGAGAATATTGATCTGGGTCTTGAGTTTTTCGGAATCGACCGCCAGGGATTCGAGTTCTTCCAGGGCAATGCGCTTGGCCACTTCGCGGCGGGTTTGCTCTGTCATCTGGCGTTTGATCAGGCCGCGCAGCACTTCGTTTTCTTTGCGCAGGGGATCTTCCTTGGGAATGGCGGCCAGTTTGATGTTGGATTCATCCACTTGCTTCTGTGCTTCCTGAAGTTTGGCGCGGTATTCCTCGTTGGTCTGGCGCAGGGCCTCGTTTTCCTGCTTGGCCAGGGCGAGCTGGTCTTGGATCTTCTTGACCTGTTCCGTCATGTTGGACACGGACCCGTCACTGTTGCCATTTTGCAGGGTGGTCACCATGCCTTCAGCTTTCAGCAGGCGGTCTTTGAGATTTTTGTTTTCCTGCAGCAGGGCGGCCACTTTCTCGTCAGAGCTGCCTTCCAGCGCCTTCTTGAGGTCGGTTTCCAGCGAGGTTACACGGGTGCGTAAAACGGCGGCTTCGGTCTGGGCCTGAGTCAGTTTGTCCTTGGTGTCAGCCAATTCGCTCTCCAGATCCGCCACCCGCTTCTTCAGCACGGCCGTGTCATCCGCAGAGCCGACGGGCAGGGGGTTGCTGGTCTGTATGTTGGGCGGAATCTTGG
>Ga0075030_100000910_pt1 | contig 26468 bp, 27 predicted proteins | sample LitLauG_LLR_2012_FD_71393 | JGI IMG/M metagenome (GOLD analysis project Ga0075030, IMG submission 71393) | Freshwater sediment microbial communities from Pennsylvania, USA - Little Laurel Run_MetaG_LLR_2012 | ecosystem: Environmental > Aquatic > Freshwater > Creek > Sediment | place: USA...
CCTGTTGCCCCCGCCGCCCGCCGACGAGAGCGCACAAAAGGCGCTGCATCGCTACGGCGCCGCCCGCGGCGAGGACGGTCGCGTGTCCCGCAGCACCGGGCGCGACGTTCAGTTCGCCACGATCGTGACGCCTGAATTCAAGGACTGGATGAAGGCGGAGGCCAAGCGGCGGGGTAAGCGCATGTGCGTGCTGCTCGAGGATATGCGCGCCGCCTACGAGAAGGTTCACGCGTCTTCAAAACGCTAACGAAGCATCGTCAAACAACCCCGGTCTATTGTCATGCGTTGGATTGTATCAATCTCCTGCGTAGCCGGCGCTTTGCTGTTTATCGCGGCCTCCATGCTCATGAACTGGAGCTTCTGGTCGGGGCAGGGGACCGATGAGAAATCGGGACAGACGCTTGGTGCGGTCTCGATTGGTGTCGACATTTTCAAAGACACACTGCCGCTCATCATCGGCTGGGCCTTGCGCGAGCGTCACCGCTTCGGAGCACTCGTCGGCATCGTCTTCATGAGCGGATGCCTGGTGTTTTCATTTGCGAGCGCAATTGGCTTTGCCGCGACATCACGCGGCACGGTCACAGCCAGTCACGAGGCCTCAGCCTCGCACCTCGCGTCACTAAAAAGCGAGGAACAGAATCTGCAAGCGCGCGCGGCAAAACTCAACGCGCCGCGACCTGCATCACTGATCGAGGAAGCGATCACCAAAGCGAAGCAGGATCGCCGCTGGGATAGTTCGAAGCAATGCAGCGATCCCACAGTCGAACCGAGCCGCGTCTTTTGCCGCGATATCGGCGATCTCAGGATCGAGCTGGCGGCTTCGGCGGAGGCGGATCGCATCGCTACGCGGCTCAAAGCTGTACAGATCGAGTGCAATCAACTGACCATTGCCGGCGCAGGACAGGACAAGGACATCCAGGCGGGATTCTTTGCGAGGATCACAGGGCAGGGTATCGATAGCATCCAAAACGCTCTTGGTTTGCTGTTAGCGCTGATGGTCGAATTCGGCGCGGCGTTCGGTTTGTTTCTGGCGTTGCTGCCGTTTCAACAGCGCGGCGATCGGGACGCGAGAAAAAGCCCGACTACCCTGCTTCCACTCAGACAAGCCCACGGCAGCACGATCAAGCGACTGCCGGGACCGACGAAGTTCGTGCGCACGGCAGATGGCCGTTTGATGATCGAGTGAGGGCCGGATGGATTTGTTCAAGGCACTAATCAAGAGCGGCCCCCTGGATGCATCATCCGGCACTGATCCGCAGCACCAGTTGCCGATCGAGGAACATCATCTAAAGTTGCATTCACACCGGGCGAAGTCGCTTCGTGACGCAGTTTATGCCGTCAGGGTGCGGGAAGGTTTCAAATCCGAGATGCTGCGTCTGCAGGCGGAACTGCAGCTCGAGCGGCAGGATCAGTTCGGTAAATGCGGCAAGGTCACCGGTGGTGAAGTCGTCGAGTTGATGCTCCAAGCCTTTAAGGCCATGCGGGGCAAACACAAGCCGTCACCCCTCGCCGTGCCGCTCTCGCAGGACGTCTGCGAGGGCATTCACGCCATCGCCCGGTTCTGCCGCATCACGCCGGCCCAGGTGGTCGAGGCGCTGGTGGTACGGCAGATCAACGAGCTTGGGTTGATGCCGCAGAAGCGTGGCTGAGAAAATGTGCCTGACGTGAAGAGAAAAAAGGCCTCCGATAGTCAGCGTTTTTTGCTTGAACGGGTCCGAGAGGCCGATCTCTACGCTGATTGACTGTGACCATGTTGCTTCAGCTTTCCGTGTGACGGTGAACAGATTTCCGCTCCCCTCCGATTGACGTCGCCCGGAATCATTTCGCAATAAATGCAGGGTTTCCGCATATTTCGGGCATGTTTATTGAGGTCATTCATGAAAATATATCGGTCCGTTCTACTTGTTGCGGTAGCCGGTGGAGCCACGTTAGGAGGCTGCGACAACCTCCCACCGTTGGAACAGGGGCCAGCCGTTTCTACGACCCAGATCGTAGAGCGCATAAGATGCGAGTTGGCCGAAGCAACCAAACCCTATCTTGGAACCAACAGTGATGGAAAGGTTGCATATCCGTGGTTTCAGAAATGGACAGCATTTGTTGATTTGACATTGGTTGTAGCTGACGTGACGAGCGCGTCACCTTCTTTCAATATTGTTGACCCTCTGAAGTCGGCTGTTTTGCCGGGTGTTGGATCGATACCACGAAACGTCACGGTTGCGATTAATGCGGGTGTTTCCGCTAGCGCATCCAGAACCGAGCAGATGAGTTTTATTATCGGCCTTGCGGACCTTAAGGATGAATTGAATAAGCCTGTTTGCAGCGCACTCGCCCACGATCGTGATTTCAATGATAATCTTGGCCTTTCTGAATGGATAAAATCGGCCTTCGAGCCAATAATTTCTGGTGATCTAAAGCCAGGGGCTCAGAAATATCAGAGTCCCAAAGCGCTCACAAAAGTTCAGCCTCCCGCTCCGGCGCCAAGTCCGCCTAAGCCTTTTGCCGTGGCTAGTTTCTTTGTGCAGAACAAGGAGGCTTTGAAGAACATTCTTGGCGCAAAGCCGCTTGCGCCGCAGTCAGAGATCTTAAGCCAGGACTTTAGGAATCTGAGATTTAATAAAGAGGATTTGGAGAAAGCCTTAGCGTCGAGGGATGATGGCAACCCACTGGCCGTTCTGATGTTTAAGGTCGTTCGGTCGCTTCCCAATCCAAATGCGACACTGGCTGATTTTGTCAAGGCTAGCGAGGATTTCGTTTATCACCAAGATGACTATAAAGGGGAGAAGCTGACGCGGAAGTTAAATAGTTATGTTTCCATAATAAAAGATCTTAAGGCCAATCTTAGATACATTCATGATCATGCCGACGATCCAGCACTCAAGATTCGAAACGACTTGGATTCCTACGTGAATGCACATGGTCTGCTTGGAGAAATCAGGCTGAGCGAGTACATGACCAACTTCTATAGCGATTTGGATGCAGCTCAGACATGGGCGAACGGGTTGCTACCGAAAAAGTCCGATCCGGGTTCTGCTGGGCCCGTAGAAGTGATTGAACACTCTGTGGAATTCGATGTTGCTTTGACGGGGGGCGTTGGCCCTAATTGGACACTGACGCGCTTTAAGGGGCCTAATGTAAGTGGCAACCTTTTTGCTGGCTCTCGCACTCGTAAACACGGCCTTGTCATTACCATGGGAGATCCGACGTCGCAGACTGTCGATAATAGTCGGTCCACAGCGTCTCTGGCCGCCGCACTGCGGTCCTCGGGCATTTCGATCACGCCCTAGTAATGGCACGAACGGGAACGGGAGCGTTGGCACTAGGGCCAAATCCCCCGAACGTTTTGTGACGGTGATGAATTGTCAGTGGGCGCACTCACAGGCTGTGTTGGCAACCTCGCATACTGCCAAATTTTCGAGGCGTTCTTTCGCGTGCCTGTTCCTGGAGTCGTGGCAACTTGTACAGGACTTATATTATTTTCAGAGGGATATGATCATGCTGAAAGTTACGAGATTGCTGGTTGCCGCCGCCATTTCGGCAGTTTCAACGCAGGCGCTGGCTGGCGAGAAATGCATCCAGGACGGTGATCGCGCACAATATGCCGGACAGCAGGACTCTTACGACGTTACAACACCGATCAACAGCCAGGACGATGGAACGACACTTGGGTGGTTGTGCTTCTTTGATAACCCGAACAAGGTCCTTGAGGTTGACCCGGTCGTGTTGCTTGCCGACGGCTCGCCCGCTGCCTATCGACTTCAGAATATAAAATTCAATCCCACTTACCTCCCAGGCTGGACCGCGGTCGGCGTGACGTTTCACGCTGTCGATAAAGCCGTTCCGCCTAGCCAGCTGAAGATCCACTTCTCCGTCTGGTTCGAAGGGAGCGGAAAATAGAGCAGTTGCGAGTGACGCTGCTCATAGCCTCGATTGCGAATGTCTAGCCAGAATTGCGGAGTAAGATGCCGTGCTTACAGGCATGTCGCCCTGACACCAACAACTTTAATCGGTTGATATGTATCACTTAATTGATCCGCGCCGCAATTAAGAGTTGTTTAAGCAACTTTCATTAAAGTGAACGCTGTTTTATTTATCACTTTAGAGGTTGCCCATGTATTCCCTATTTCGCATTCCGGCTCTTGCATTTGTGATCGCAGTCTCAGCGTTTCCTGCTCTGGCCACCGATATTCAAATGCTTCCGCCAGTTGATGAGGGTAGCACCGCGGCATGCGTATCTGGATCGTCGCGCGTTTTAACCTGGAATGGCTCCACTTCTGTGACCTGTGCACAAGGAGTCACGGCATCCAAGGGCAATGTCATTGCCACAGGCACAATTACCGTCGGCCAAGCCGCAACAACCGCCTGCACATCCGCCAATGTTGGTGCAATACGCTTTAACGCAAGCACAAGCCTGTTCGAAGGGTGTAGCAATGGGGCTTCATGGCAACCGTTAGGCGGCAACGTTCCGTCCGGCACGCTATGCGGTTCAGTATTTTGGCAAACTGATGGTGGTTTTGGTTCCTGCAACAACATTCAAAACGATGCGCCTTGCATGGGCGAAGCGTTGATGAAAACTTGTGGGGTCGTCGATTGCCCAACTGGCTATAAACCCGTGTCTATTGCATATTCCTGGGGCCCCAATCCAACTGTCGCTGACGGTATCTACAGATATCAACAATACTCTTGCGCGAAGGAATAAGGGCAGCTTATCGAGTAAATACCGCCCCTCACCTAAATACCGCTACGGAAATACACGTTGGATTATATACTGGGCCGCTATTACAAATAGTAGCTGAGACGCCCATTCGGTTTATTAACGGTTGCTTAGGCAACATGCGTTAAGGTGATTATGTTTTCTTTATCACTTTAGAGGTTACCCATGTTTTCTCGAACTTGCGTTTCGGCTCTCACATTTGTCTTGGCGAGTTTTGCAGCCTTCTCGCCTGCAAAAGCGGGTCAACTATTCCCACCCAACAACATCGGCTCAAACCCTAATATTTCATGCCCGAACGGCGAGTTATTATCGTGGAAAGGTGATCATGTTGATTGCACAAATCCGACGCCGGGTGTGACTGTTTCGTGTCCAGAGGGACAAGTATTAACGGGCATCACGCATGGCTCACCGCTTTGCGTAACGGCTTCGAGCGGATCATGGCAGGCGTTTGACATCACCGATGTCACCACCAGGTTCAATCAACTCTGCGAATATCGAGTTTGGCTTTCTGCTGCATCGCAAAATACCTATGCGCCGTTTTTTTTAAGTACAGTTGGGCCCACAGTATTATACATGGAAGGCGTTGGTCCAGAGGGCGATCTTATAGCCGTTGCCCACTCCAGTGTGGTCTCCGGTGTGCTTCATACGGACAAGACGAAATGGGTGTGGACCAGCGGTGGTGGATTTGCATCATTGCCTGAACATTCAGTGGTTGCAATTGACCAAAAATGCCAGTGATGCGATTTTACACTACTCTGTAACAGCTATCTTATGACGATCACCGAAATTGCATTAGGGTCAACTATGTATGCCCGGACATTCAGGGTGGCAGTTGTGCGACCAGCTGTTGGCGTTTGAGGTGCATAGGGCGTGGTGACGCCTGACGTATTCCCAAGAGTGAGGTCCGCGACATGATTCACATCTACCCTATAGTGTACGTCGTGGGCATTGTCGGTGACACCGGAAACACGCCAGGAGCCGCGGATCTTGCCGGTCGATCCGGTGGAAACAATTCATGCTTTGACGAGATCAACCGACGACGTAGCCGCAGTAGTTTGCGTCGTGCAGTCTGGAAACTTCACGCCGCCTGATGTGGACTCAATCGTTCCAGCAATGCTCTACTTCTGGCCCCGTGCTATTGTACCGATCCTGACGGCACGTCTGGTCACACAATGGTTTTTGTGCCAACGGACTCATCGATTCCATTAGTGAGTAGCCCGGGCGGTCTCAGGAAGCGGCGCGCAAAAAGCCGGAAAAGGATTTATGTGCGCCCTTGTTTCTGGTGGTTCGCTCTCAACGATATGTAACGTTACACCCGCCACCATGCGACCTTTGTGATGAGCAGGCAGCGAACAAGCATCGTCAACCTTGCTGTCGATTGATTGCGGCCACAGCGCCGCAAATTGTGGCCAACCTTTCTTGCTTATGAAGAACACCGGTTTATTGGTGACAGCGGCTTCTGTCGCCATAAGAATCTTGGCTTCATTGAGCGTACCGTTAAACGCTATCTCGGTGAGCGGACTTTGCATCACGCGTACCGTTTTAATGGACGGTGGGAATAAGTTTTGATAGGTTAGATCAAGTGTAGACAGTCGTACATCTTTAAATGCAACAAGTGCTTTGTCTGCTTCCATCGAATGGAAATCAGGACCGAGGAAAGAGGCAATCTGCGAAAACACCAATCCGCGTTGTGGCACAATCGCATGGCACGCGGCGCAGGCTTGGGACATCTCACTTTGTTTTGACTGGGATGGGGCAATTTCGTTAATAGCGGGATCAGCCGATAATTTAAATATGGCGTAACCCCAACCTTCGGTATCTTTATATTTGTGATGGTCGCGCACCATCACTTGCACGACTGAAGCACCCGATGGCACCAGCGAATCTTCAAACGCAGGATCTTGACCTGTGATTATGGCGATCTTTGCAAGTTTTGCACCATCCGGATAATCGGTGGAATGTGCCTTCAGCGCATTCCATGCCAGATCATTGGCGTAGGTAATTCTTTGCTCACCTTTATCGGTTCGGAACCGCACTGTCACAAAATGCCATTTATGGATAAAGTCGCCAAGATCGGTAAGCGATATGTCGTTCATACTCAAAGTCAAGCCATGAGCAATTATGTCATTGGATTTATTGGGCATTGCTGCATAGCAAGGGCTAGTCACAAATTGACAGAGAAATAATGAAATCCCCAGAATAAAGATGTCAGTGCGCAGAAACATGTTTAAAAAATTCGTCATGGACTACATGTAACAGGAGGATGCAGAGTAGGTAAGAATGGCAATTCCAGGAATGCCAACCGTCCCGCCTAAACCACTGGTCGCGCCATTGGCTCCCCAATTGCCATAGCTAACGCCTCCACCCGATCCATAAGCACCCCCGCCATGACCTTCGCCGTCACTACCGCCTGTGTGCAAGCTACCGGCATGACCGTTAGCAACACTCCCCGTTCCAGCAGTTCCCCCGGTTGTTGATCCGCCGCCACCAGCACCGCCACTATAACTACTTACGCCACCTGCGCCGCCATTTGCGACCGCGACTACGGTGGCGTTATCCAAAATGGCGGTACTGCCACCCCCACCACCACCAAGAAATTGGGTAGAAGACTGTGCTCCATCTGTAGCTTCGCCACCGCCTCCGCCGCCATAATAGCCCGCACCGCCACCGCCACCGGAAGTTTTATAATCGGCGCCGCCTGCACCACCGCCACCACCAACGTAAACTTTGACTGCACTACCCGATGCCGTCCATGATCCTGTCAGGGTGCTGCCGCCGCTGCCATTCGTTGAGTCGGAGCCGCCTCCGCCCGCACCTACAAGTGTGTAGTAAATAACCTGCCCTACATTCGGTGCGAGAGTCGTCGTGCTCGTATAAATAATCTTCGTGCAGGCGGTTCCGCCGGAACCCGAATAGGTTCCTGTAACGCCGAGAATGCTCGTGCCACTTTTTATATTGGCAGCTGTGAAATTCGCATCGCCGCTCGACCGAGTGGCACTTAGCCAGCAAGCCGCTGTGCTCCCAGTGGAGCACAGCGGTTGTTCAAAAGGGGTCCACGCTGACCCGTTGCAGTAAGTCATATTTCCGCTGCTGTAGCGTATGGCTCCTGCATTCGTTCCTGAACAAGTTGCTCCACTCGACCCGACTTGAACTTCGCCCGCATTTACGTGCAACAGGGATTGGGGCGAGGTTGTCCCAATGCCTACGCTGCCGCCCGTTATGTAGTGCGTTTGGGAAGCGTTATCCTGGATGGCGAGAGCTGGAGAGCCGGACGCAAAGAAAGACAGAACCAAAAATCTAACGATGTATCGGGCCGGTCGGGCAAAGCCGTTTAAGCGGTAAAACTTAGTGTGGTCGAAAACGATAGTTAGCAATTAGCGACGCGTCACTCCTTTCACTTTGCAGATTCCAGTTTTTGAAGTTCGTCTTTGATCGTTATGATTTCCAACGAGAAGTTTTGGTTCGCTGCTTTCAGACTCTCGATAGCTTTTTCATCATCGACATGGCGCGCCGTCAGATTGTCGTTAGCGGCTTTGAGTTCTTTGACCGCTTCGACGAGGAGCGGGGTCACGCTCTGGTAGGAGACATTCTTGAAGCCAGCCTGATCGGTGGCGACGATGTCGGGCATAACCTTCTCGACGTCTTGGGCGATGAAGCCGATTTGTCGACCTTCCGCAAAACGCATCTGCGAGAATTCTTTGCGGCGCCAATCATAAGTGACACCTTGCAGGCGGTTCACGCTATCCAACGCTCCAGTGATGGGGTGGATATTCGTCTTCCAGCGGCGATCGGAGGTGGTGTAGCTGCCTGTGAACCGTGCCTGGCCAGTGACGTCGAGGACGTAGGATGGCGACGTCGTCCCTATGCCAACTCGACTATTCGTCGTGTCAATGTTCATGACGTTCGTTGAGCCGTTGGCTTTATCAAACTGTATTGCCGTGGTGCTGTCCGCCGACGGGTAATGCAGTCCGGCGATTATGCCGGTGTCGATCTTCGCTGTGCCGTTGACTTCGAGCAGCTGTCCTGGCCCCGTCGTCCCGATCCCGACATTTCCCGCGCCGGTTATTGTCATCGCGGTTGCGGCGGTGTTGTCGGAGGTGGCGGTGCCGACCGTGCCGGGAAACGTCTGAAACTGGATCTGCGACGTGCCTGTGCCTGTCGAGACGCCGGAGGTCAGCACCAGGTTGCCGCCATTCAGATTGCTCCCACTTGTCACCGCTCCGCCTGCCTGGAGCGTCAGGCTCTGGCCTGCGGTCGAGGCGGTATAATCGCGTTGCATCCCGATCGTGCGTGCGCTCTGCCCATCGAGTGAAAGCAGATAGCTGGCACTGCTTGTGCCGAGGGCGATATTTGCGCCCGAGACATACAGGTTGGGCGTTGCGGAGATCGCATTGGCGGCTGAGTAATAAGCCATCTGGCCGGTGGCGCCGGGATTGATCGCGGTCGTACCGGCAAGGCCTGCGAGGCTGCCGAATGCCGAGCCGTTGCTGATGACGTTCATCGTCACAGAGGCTACGGTGCCGGAGGTGCCGAGAGGCGTAGCGGCGCCGGTTCCGGCGGCAAGGAGCTTGTTGGTATTGTCCCAGGTCAGCTTGCTGTCGCCGCCGAAGGAACCACCGGCGTTGAACTGAACCTGAGTATTCGAGCCACCCGGCGTGCCGCCGCCGCTGCCACCAATGATGCGCCACGCACCCGTTGCACCGGATGAGTTCGTGGCGGTGTTGTCATATTGCAGAGTGACGGCGCTGTTGGCGGCGATCTGTAGATCCGCGCCGGTGCCAGTGACGATCTGATTGGCGGCGGTGGTTTCCGATGCGCTCTTGTTTGAGAGGGTGAGCGTGCTCGTCGAGCCGTTGTGCAGATAGAGCACCTGGCCGTTCTGACCGGCGGCGATACCGTAGAATGTAGCCGCGCTGCTGCCAGTGTAACGCACTGACGAATAGCTGTTGATGGCGACGTCCTGCTGAGCCCCGGTGGTCGTGTAGTTGGTGCCGTACTGGAACGCCGTGGTGCCGTTGACGGTCAGGGTGTTGGTGGCGGTCGCGGTTCCGATGCCGACATTGCTGCCGTTGGTGACGAAGCTGGTGGCCGTTGTCAGGCTGGCGCCGTTGAAATAGGCGACGCCATTGCTGTTCTGCGTGGTCGCATTAGTGCCGCCGTTGGCGATCGGCAGCGTGCCGGTGACCTGGGAGGCGAGGTTCGCCGAGGCGGCGGTTGCCAGCGCCCCAAAACTGGACCCGTTGGTCTTGGTGCAGGTGATGGCGCCGGTATTGGTGATCGTGCAGTCGCCCGACAAAGCGACGGCGGTCGCGACGTTTGAGTTGTTGCCGACCCAGAGATAACCGGATGTCAGCGACGGCAAGGCCGTGAGCGCGGTGCCCCACGTGTTGTCGCCGCGCAGGAAGGTGGTGGCATTGGCGGTACCGGTTGCCGATAGCGACGAGGTGCCGATGCCGGTGAGGCCCGCGCCGCCCCCGACGAAATTGGTGGCATTGATAATGCCGCTGACATTGAGAGCGCCATTGAGAGTGGAGGTGCCAACGGCGAGTTGGCCGGAGAAAGTGCCGTTGACCCCGGAGATGGTGCCGGTAAAGGACGGCGAGGCTGAGAGAGCCACATTGCCGGTGCCGGTCGAGCCGGTGGTGCACGAGATCGCCGTGCCGCTGGTGGCCGTGCAAAAGTCATTCGTGATGAAGGTGCCGAAGCTCGTGGTCGAACTCGTGCCCATGTTGATCCAGCCGGTACCATTGCAGTAGGCCATGACGCCCTGCGTGGTGCTGAACTGGATGTCGCCGGCGTTGCCAGTCGGGCCGGTGCAGCCCGCATAAGCGGCCGTTGGAATGCAGGCGAGGAGCGCGAGAAGGGCGAACGGCAGCCGGGCTGCTGAAGAGAGATCAAAAGAACGCATGAAGGAAGTTTTGGGAGCCCGTGACGTTGTGACCGACGACTTTCGGGAGGTGACACCTCACGGTGCATTCTGTTCGTATACGGATGAAAATGCAAGGGTTGCGACAGGGCCGTCTAGCTTATGAGTGATGGCCTATGGGGCGAATGCCCCGGTGACGCTGAGTTGGGCGCAGGGGTTTCGGTCGGGACGGATGGCTCCGCCTCGAGGACTTGCGGTTGCAGCCCGTTCAGATAAGCGACGGCTGTCGAAGCCGCTGCGGCGGCGGTGAAGATCGCACGCGTATCGTTCTTCAGGACCTCGAGCCAGCCAGCGATGTACTGGGCGTGGTCGGGACGGGGCACATTGGTGATCTCAAGCTCGGCGCAGAGGTAAGCGGCGGTCAGCTCGGCAACCAGTTCCTCGAAGGCATAGGCATGATCGCCGAAGCGCTCGCCGTAGTTTCTGTTCAAGCGATGGTCCGCGCCTGACCAGTGGCCGAGCTCGTGAAGCCTGGTCGATTCATAACTCTCGGTCGGTGTCGAGGTGTCGGTTCCGGTGAAGAGGGTGCGCGGCGGCATCTGGATGAAATCGCCTTCTCCATTAGACGATCGATGGCGATAGAAGGCGCGTTGTCCGCCTTCGCGGAATTCCGCGCCTGTGGCCGCGAGATAGGCGTCGGCATGGGCGAGCCGCACGGTCAGATCGGGCCGCGGCGCCTCAGATGGCAGAAGCCGGGCGCGCAGTTCGGCCGGCGCTTCGACCTGGTCAATGTTGAAGACATGGGCCGGCTTTGCATAGAGGCGCTTGGCGGCGTCCTCTTCGTCGTTGGATTGCACATGCTTCTCGCGTTCGGATTTCGGGACCCACTCGCCGTATTTGACGATGAGAGTTCCTTTTTCGCCGCCTCGCACCTGGGCGCCCAGTTCGCTCCATTGCTTGTAGGTCGCCCAGACCTGGTGCTCGAACTTCTTCTCGTCGGCGTCGATCCAAAGCCAGAGGATATTGCTGCCGCAATAGCGTGCGTCCGTGAGGGCGTTCCTCGGGATCGTAAAGCCGATGCCTGGCCGGTGCCAGGGCATCTTGAAGGCGCCGGAACCGGCTTCGATTTGGGAGACGATCTTCTGCGTCAGCTCGGCGTGCAGGTCTCGCCCCGGACGCGATCCGGGGTCGCGGCGTTCGGTTGCGCTGTCAGCTGCTTTGCCGAAGCGCCGTGTCATGACGTCGGCGGATGCTCGAGTGACGTGCCGCCAGCTATTGGGTTTGGCAACACCGCGTTCATCAGGCCTCGGGCGTGTGTCGTTTGCCAGGTTTTGGTTTGGCAAGCGTGGCGTGGGCCACGGCACCATCAGGCCCAGCTGGATGTTCGGTCGCGGCTTTCGCGGCGCGTTGGGCTTCGAGCAATTGCCCGGATTTGTAGAGTAGCACATCGCCACCAAAGCGAAGGCTGCTTTTGCCGCTAAGATCGCGGGCGAGAATGGTGTAGCGGCCTACGGAATTCCAAAACGAGCCGATGTGGGTGAAGCCAGGGCCGGGTTGGTGGCGCATGTTGAGGTGGAGCGGGCTATCGCGCTCACCTGGTGCGAACAGCTCGGCCGGACGATCTCCAGTCCTCTTGAAGCGTTTTTGCAATCTCGCGTCCTTGGCAGCGAGATCGCGGTCACGCGCTGTGGCAAAGCCGCCCCAGATTATAGATTTGATGTCGGTACGTGGATCGATGATTTGATATGGGCCGAATTTATCGATGGTATATAAGTGGCCATCTGGTGTTTTGAAGTAGCCGTCTAAGCAAAAGTCGTTGATAAATAAATTGTAGTGTATTTCAGATTTGGCTATTGGCGTACCACTCATGAATATGTCCCTCAAATAAAGAAATGGATTTCCATAAATTCTATGCATCTATTTCGTCTGTGTAAAGATTAATTACGCGCATCCGGTTCAATCTCGTCGGCACTTAGAATTTGTGATTTTATCGAGATCCTTGGCCTCAATGCGTTCCGCTTTGCCGTTCAGTGCCCCCGGCCAGAGCAGATCCCATGCTTTCTTTCGACACCACCCGAGGCTTACTTTCGTCCCGACCAGAGATATCTCAGGCCGTCGCGCGCAGAGTGCGCCGAAGGCTTGCCCGTAACGGGTCCGAGGACGAAGGTAACCTTCAACCAGACGGGGAGTCGGCGGCGTCTGACTACGGGCGGCTTTCTGTTGCTACTGGCGGTAAGGCTCGATGCCGACAGGTGCGAGGCGTCGAGTCCATCAGGCCTCGGGTGTGCGTCGCTTACCGGGCTTTGGTTTGGCAAGCGTGGCGTGAGCCGCGGCACCATCGGGCCCAGCTGGATGTTCGGTCGCGGCCTTCGCGGCGCGTTCAGCTTCGAGCACCTCTGACGATTTGTAAGGCAGCACATCGCCACCGAAGCGCAGGCCGTTCTTGCCGCCGAGATCACGGGCGAGAATGGTGTAGCGACCCGTGGAATTCCAGAACGAGCCGATGTCGGTGTAGCCTTTGCCGGGCTGGTTGCGGAGCGTGATGTAGAGCGGGATATCGCGCGCTTCGGGCACGAACAATTCAGCGGGCCGTTGACCGGTGCGCTTGAAGTCGGTTTGCAGCATCGCATCCTTGGCGGCGACATCGCGCTCGCGTGCGGTGGCGTAGCCGCCCCAGATGGTGGCGACTTCGCCTGTGCGTGGGTCGGTCACTTCGCGCGGCTCGAGTTTGCGGATGGCGTAGGCGTGGCCGTCGGGTGTGGTGAAGTGGCCGCTGAAGGTGCCGTTGTTGATGAAGAAGCCGTTGCGCGCTTCGGATGAGGTTGCTGTCGGTTTTGTTGTCTCGCTCATAGGGATGCTCCTTTGACAAGAGAAAGGGATTTCCAAAAGCCTAGGCAGCGATATGATCAGTGTAAAGAGGTATAATGCAGACCTCGACCCGTCGGCTGCCCGCGCTTAGGGGAGGTTATTCACAACGCCCTTGGTCTCGCGGGGAGCTGCTTCGCGGAGCCGTGGAGGTCGCGGGCCTTCACCCGCACCGGGGGCCCGCGACCGCCACGGAGCCGCCTCCCCGCGCCCGGGGGGCTGCTTCGAGGTGGGTGGCTGTGAGCGGTTGCCTTCCTTCACTTGCGCTAGGGATCAAAGCCCGAAGGGGCGAGACGCACTGTAATCGGCTCGATGCACGAGAGCCCGACCCGCGGTGCGGGGAGCGCCCAACTTCGTGAGCTATTCGCGTATTATGCAACTGTCTGATGTCCCAGGGAGATAGGCGAGCCGTCAAACAGCGATCATTGGCAGGTAGCTGACTAACTGTCGTTCGCTCTGGCGGGGTGTGTTGAATTCGGGAACTTGTCGCGACGCGTGACCTGCTACCGCAGACAAGGACCTGTCTATAAATTCTTTGCAACAGAACGCCTATTCAGGTCGCGTTCAACTCGCCGCATCTATCAATTACATCATTAGATATTTCAACAACGGAGATTTACTGTGGCACATTGGTGGGATAACGAGCCATTGGTGCGGGTGGGAGAGCACAATACGCCGAATTTGCAAACCTCCGTCAGGGGTAGCAATGGAGACATTTTAGTCGTCGCTTGGGAACATCATGTTTTTGCAGACTTTATACACGATCACAATGTCGGGTTACAGGCGCAGGGGGATAACGTCGTAGCCGTGGTTACAGGTTTAAACGACGACCGGGTTTATCTCTACGGCATTCGCAATAATGGAACGCCGGTAATAGCCATGCCGCCGCAAGTTAATTTCAGCGGGGGTGATCGCTCTTGTACCTATCAAGGCAAAAACACGTTTGATGTGAAGGTTGACGGCGCCGAAATTTGGAAGTTCCATTTCGATGGCCAGGATTGGACCCAGTCCGACGCCGCTGGTTTAGATGTCGATCCGAATCACAGGTGCCGACTGGTTGCGTTGCGCGATCCTGGGAACGTGAATGTAACCGTCACTCGCGAAGATAATACGTTATGATAACAGCTTACGACATAGCTCTTTAGACAGAGGCTGAACGGTGCATCGGTGATCCGGCATCAAGGGTCGATGCTGTGGGTACGTGAATAACTTCGTGGGTCACACCAGTGTCGCTCCGCTCAGTGCGCAATGAATTCGGACCGTCCGTTGACGTACCCTTTGCAGGGCTTGCCGTCGTTGCAAGTAGCCTCGATAGTGATGAAATCGCCATCGGCTTTCCCTGTAATGACGACGACTTGGCCCTGATCGAGCTTGCCGATGATGCTTTCGGCGTCCGGGCTTGGTTTGCTGTGAACGTTGAGCTGCACCGGTACCACCTTGCCGCGCGCGGCGTCAGCAGAATTTGAAACCAGTGTCGGCGCTGGTTGTTCGGCGGTGATCTGAAAGACCAGATAGCAGTCGCGGTCGCCGCAGTTGGCAAGCGCGTGTTGCTTGGCGGTCTCGAGATCGTCGGCCTCAGTCTCAAAGCCGCAGTTGCGGGCGCTGACCGCGAAGGCACCGAAGGCGTTGGACGTTGTCCACTTGTCGAAGCTGACGCGGCAGCCGCCACCCAACGGGAACGGGTCGCGGTGGATGCGGGTCAGGATCGGTTTCGGCGGCGGCCCTGCGGGCTTCGGTTTCGGCGGTGTGTCGGCGGTGATCTCGGCGACGATGGCGCAGCTGCGTGCCCAACTGTTAGAGCACTCTTCAACGGCCTTCCGTCGTGCCGTTGCGATGTCGGGCTGGCCGGCGGAGTAGTAGCAGCCGGCGGTGAAAGCCCCGTAGGGCAGCGTCGCCCGCCAGACATCGTAGTTGTGATCGCATGTGCTCTTGGCCTGCCACGGAAACACGCCGACAAGAACCGAGAGCTTCGGTGTGAGCGGCGGCGGCGGCACCGGCTCGCCCGGTTCGGGCGGCGGCAATTCCGCTCCGCTCGGCAGGTCAGGGACGTTGTTGCGCTCACACAGAATGCAGTAGTTGGGATCGCAGTCGGTGCACAGCTTGACCTTGAACTGGCTGAACCACAGAGCGACTTTGTCGGTCGCGAGGTTGATCTGTTTGATCTCGAGTTCGGCGCGCAATTTGCGTGCGATCTGCCGCGAGATCTCGGTCTGGGTCAGAGTTTGTTGTTCGGTGATGCGCGCTTCGCTGGTTTGCGCGTCGGCTGCTGCGGCAGCTTGCACGGCGGAATTTCCGGCTTTCGCTTGGGCGATCTCGGCTTCGGCCGCGGCCTTCAAAGCGCCGGCCTTGGCCTTGCGCGCATCTGCCGCCTGCTTCTTTGGCGCGTTTGCGGCGATGGCGGCGGCGGTGAGTGATTTCTGTTCAGCGATGGCTGCTTCGGCCTGTTGGCGCAGCTTGGCGTTGTCTGCGATAGCGGCGGTCTCAATTGCCTTCTCACGATTGACGAGGGCCGGGATCAGGCCGGCATTGTAGTATTCGAGCGCGGTCAGCGCGAACAGCAGGACGACGATCGGGCGGTTGGCCAGCAACGACTTGGGGAGCTGCACGAAACTGTCCAACCAGCTTTTGCTGTCACTCATGGGGAAAGCGCCCTCGTATCGTTAGCGCGACTCGCACAGACCGTGTTCAAAGGCGTTGATTTTACCGATGTACGTGTTGCCGGGACAGTTGATGAGGCTGGCCATGTAGACCAGCTGGCGAAGTCCCTGGCGCACGGATTTGAGGTTCTGTTCGGCGCTGTCGGCTTCGGTACGTTTGTCCAGCGCCGCCATGCGTGCGGTCTGCAATGCGGCGAGCGCAGTCTGCCGGTTCAAATCGGCCTTGGCGACCATGAGGTCGGCGTCGGCTTTGGCTTTGACACGGGCGTTGGCGGCCTCGGCTTCAGCGCTCTTGGCCTCGGCTTCAAGCTTGTCGGCTTCGGCGTCGGCCTGGTCAGCGTCCGCTTTCATCCTGTTCGCGGCATTGCGTGCCACCTCGAGTTCGGTCTTGGCCTGTTCATAGGTGGCAACCGCCTCACCATGTTGCTTGACCGCGGCATTGTCGGCCACCTCGTGCGCCGTTCGCCATTGGGATGTGTTGGCGATGGTGGCGGGAAGCTCGGCGCCGATGGCGAGCACGATCGCAGCGATGGAAAAGGCCGTGACAAGCTTGCCCATAAGCGTGTCGAAAAATGTCGTGCCGCTCGACGGCTCAACTGGTGAGTCTGGCATACCGAAGGGTCTCCGAAGTCAGAAGAGCCTCACTCGATCGTGTCTACGCGTCGGTCCGGATTTGGATCGCCTGCACGAAAAAAGAAGACTGATGTGTTGCACGCACGCACGCATCCAAAATGCGCCATGGAAATTCGAAGTTGTCGTGAGGATACTAAGGGCGATACGGGCCTGCAGGCCTATCGACGTCCGGGCGGGAGTGAGCTGAGTGACGGGAGGATTGCGGCGATGAGCGAACCAGATCCGAAAGGCGATCAGGCGATTGCGATCTTAGACGCGGTCGGCGCCCGCTTCGTCGATGGCAATTGGCAACTCCTTTCGGCACTGCCGCCGGACTATGATGACGATGACATCTCTTGGCTGCTGGGCGGATGGCGTCCGGATCTGTGGCTTGCGACGTTCGGTCAGCCAACTATGCGCGATCTGATCGACAATGCGATCCAGGAAGCAAGATCCATTACGATCGAACTCAACCGCAAGCGTGATCAGGCGGTTGCGATCTTGGAAGCGGTCGGCGGTTTCTTCGTGGATGGGTGCTGGAAATTCCCGACGCTAGAGGCACACGATGAAACCGGGTTCGCCGGGTTGTTGCAAACCGCAGGGATGACGGGCACATGCGTTACGCACCACTGAAGCTTCGTTGCTAGGCTCGAGTTACAAAACGTCATCGCACGGCCGGGTTGTGGACGAAGCGGGGCCTGGCCTGATAGCCTTCCTCGGCGGTACAGGCTCGCGAGATGATGGCCGTGCAGGGTAACGGGCTGCCGTTTTGGAATCCGGCGTCGGCCCTTACTATCTGCGTTGGAAGTTATTCGTGGGGTAATTCTAGGGGTAAGGAGGGAACGGCTGGCAAGACGTTGCCAGCCGTTCCTGTTTCGAGGTGCGGAACTCCTCCACATCGCGAGAAGTCTTGCTTTTTTAAGATGAGCCTATTCAGCCACTCAGCTCAAATGGCCGGAACCGAATTCAAGCGACGCGGCTCGTGTTTGCAGGTGTGACGCGAGATCGTGCCGCGGCGTGTTCGGACTCTGAGCGACGGTCTCGACACGCCAACGGTCGCGGGCATTGCGACGGGCGAGGGTTTGTTCGTCCGAGAGTGCACGCAGAAGAGCGAATAAATCGGACGGCCGTGCGGTGGCAAGGATCGCGGCGCGTCGGGCGGCGAAAGACAGGTCGACAGCAGCCAACTCCGCCGTGATGCACGCGCCAACATTGGGACGCGGAAGTGCGGGCGGGTCTCGGAGAGTTAGAGTTCGTCCTTGGCGGGCTTGAAGCGATCGCAATCGACCATGCCCGCCAGCACCGGCGCCCGGTCGAGCAAGCACACCGTAATCGCGCCGTCCTTGCCGGTGCGCGTCCAGCCCATCTCGCAATGGATGCAATGGGTGGCAGCGAAGCCCTCCGGGGTTTTCCACGAGGGATCGGGACTTCCAAAGTGAGGCTTCTGCATGGGTTCCTCCCATTGTTGGTGGTGGCCGGGTGAAGCGGACGACGCCCGGCAGATCGTCGGTCTCTTGCAGCCAGCGCATGAGATCGCCGGCAGGGTTACGGCATAGCCTGACGTAATCTGCGACCAGCGCAAGGCCGACGAGGGTCCGCGAATCACGCGAACCGCGTCGGGTCCTGGCTTTGGGCTTCGGCTCAGGCAGTCTTGGTTCGGCGACTTGCTTGGCTGCCCGCGAAAACGCAAACAGCAGCGTCCCGCGCGCCACGTCTCTCTCAGGCGGTCCCCGTGGTGACGGAGGCTCCGGCCCTGGAACAGTGGCGACGCGCGGCTTTGACGGCCGATGCCACGCGTCGGTTATCGCCCCGAACGGCCTCCGCCATTTTTGCCAGAATTTCCGCGCTCGCTGCCCCGGAAGAAGAAGTCCTCGCGGATCTCGCGTGCTTTCCTTTTGGTCTCCTGCGACGCCAGGATGGCGCGACCTTCGCCTTGGGCTGATGCCCTGTCGGCATCGGTGACGCTACGGCCAGAAGCTACCGCCTGTCGGATGGCCGATTGCTTATCGGTTTGTTCGCGGGCCTGACGCTGCGCAATGATCTCGCGGGGCGTGACCGTACGCTGCGCGCGAGCCTGCTCGCGCGGTCGCTGTCGTGACGCGGCAGCTGCACGGGTCTCGTTCAGCTGGCGGATGGCATTCAAATCATACCGGATGGTATGACGCGCCTCGCTGGCGGCGCGCGCCTGTTCGCCATAGAACTGGCTGGCAGCATAAGCCGTGCCGAGCGCTCCACCCTTATCCTCACGTCGCGCGTGCTGCTTGATCATGGTGACCGCGGCGGTCTGCACTGAGGCCATGTCCTGCCGGTTCTGAAGTTTGGCGGTCGTGCGGTTGGTCTGTCGTGTTGCATGAGCGTCGCGCCATTTTTCATGGAGGGCGAGACGCTCGGCAATGTGCTGACGCGAGAGTGCAGCAATCTCTTCGGTGTGGCGCTGCTTCAGGCCGACGCGCTCCTGATCCTGCGTTTGCTTCAGCGCCTGCCAGGCTTGGTCCTTGATCGGACGTGCCGCTTCAACTTCTTTGGCGGCCGACTTGTCATAGGCGAGCTTCTGCTCAGCCTTGATGGTCTTGGCTTCGCTCTCGCGCTGCTTGGCGGCCTCGAGCTTGCGATTGTCCTGCCAACGCGGCTCGAATTCCTGCCCGACACTTTGATAAGCCTTCTCACGCGCACTGGCATAGAGAGCGCGCCCCCAGCGTTGATGCTCGAGCTTCTGCGCATCCTGGGCCATTCTCAACGCCTCGCGATCGCGCGCCTGTTCGGCATAAACGCTCTTGCGTTCGGCCGCCTGTCGGTCGCGCAGCACTTTCTTCTCGTGCCCCTCGCGCGCACTTGCTGGCAAGGCCTGGCGGGTCGTCTCGCGCTGGCGATTGTCGTTGATGATTTTCTGATTGTGTTCGGCGCGGCTGCCGGCATCGAGCAGGGTGTAGACGTTCGCGTGATCGCCGCGGCGCCGATCCTGGCTGTCGAACTGCTTGCCCTTTTCCGCCATCGCCTGGCCCCTTGGGCCGACATGGATCTGCGCCTGCCGATCGATCCCCTGTTCCTTCAAGGTACGGTGATCGAAGCGGGCCTCGAGCCCGTGACGCTCCATCTCGCTGTTCAGATGTGCGCACCAGGCTGCGCGCAGATCCTTGGTCGTCATGCGCGGCGGAACCTTCCAGCCGCGGTCTTCCGCTTCCTTGACGTCCTTGGCACTGGTGGTGGTGCCCAGGACCTTGCGGCCGGTCTCGATATCGGCGTCGCGCAGGATCAGGTGGCAGTGCGGATTGTGTTCATCCTCACCCTTGTCATGGAACGCAGCGAGCCACGCGATGCGGCCCTGGCCGATCTTGTCCATGAACTTCTGGATCGCTTCCCAGCGTTGCTCTCGCGTCAACTCGATGGGCAGGGCGATGATGAAGGTATCGGCGACACGCGCATTGGCAGCGACGCCGTCCTTGTAGGCTTGTGCGTCGAAGTGGGTGCGCGCACCGTCCTCACGGCAATCCGGCATGTTCCCGGCCAATATCTTGGAGCACGCATCCTCGCGCGTGATGTAATTGACATTCTGATACGCAAACCCTCGCTTGTGCGTCGTCTTGCCGATCGGCTTATGGGCGAAATGCGGAAGCGGACGGGTCCCCATGCGATACTCGAACTTTCTGCCGCCAACGGGGCGACGCGCCAAGGCTGAGCCGCAAATCAGACGCGAGATCGCAGCTTCTGGGAGGGTGTTGCCACCAGACTCCAAGCGCGGTGCTTAAGATTTCGTTAACCATGATGAGGTCGGGCCGGGGCCCGGATTGCGGAGGTCGCCAAGGGCGCGGGCAACTCTGCTGGAACTCAATGTAGCTGAATATGTGACGTGCGGCGAGAGTGTAATCGCCAATCCCAAACCAAAGCCGGGAGCGGGCAATAAAAACGCTCAAACCAACCAATAACCAGTGACGTGGGGCGCAAGGGGGTGCCAACCCCCATTATTGCGCCTAAAACTATTTACGGAATCCGAGCCTGAATATACCGACATAGAGTCACGGCAGGCCGAGTCGTGCAAGCAAAACCGTATTGCAGCCGAATCGATAGAGCCGCGTAACGAAATCGAGGTTTTGTTTGGCGGGGCCGGCCGTTGAGGTGGTGACGGGGGAGGTGACGCTGACGGCCAGATCGACGGGCAGCAGTCGAGGCGACGATACCCCCTGCTCAGCCCCGACAGCGACGGCCTCCTAATCCTACCGGCAAGCAACCTATGTCCTCGGGGCCACGCACCAATCGAGCCCCTGCCGCGCGCGACAAAGCTGTCAGTACCCTGCCCTGTCGACGCCCCCACCGAGAGGTACGCATTGTCAACTTTGTAAACATGCGAAACGCGGCGCTGTGCGCCGCGTTTACAGAACGAAGTTTTGCATGGCAACTTTGTTTACAAGCAGAATGTCGGCAATGTTCCATTTGTTTACAAAGCAAACGCCAGCAAAGTCGACGAAGTGGACACACCCATCAGAACAATTGAGAAGATTGGGCTTTTATTGATCTGAGCCGCAGCTCTATTTAATGTAGACGGAATTTACTTTGGGGGATGGGACAATATGGCGAGTGATCCTGTGATGTTGGCCTGGATGGTCAAGCGGTTGCGCAATGGGCGGAAGATATGGACGCGCATCGGCAGCGTCTATCCGCACGAGCAAGGTTCCGGCTTGACGGTGGCGCTCGAGGCGGCACCATTTGATGGCCGGATCTATCTGTTTGAGCTGAACGAGCAAGACGACCGTCGAATGAACGCCGCGATGAAACCGGCACCAAAGAAAACCCAGAACGCCAAATCATCCAGGCCTGCGATAAAGCCCCAATACTAACGGCTGGCGGCTGTAGGTATCGGGAGTAAGTCAGCGATGCAGTCTATGAAGCGTGAAGCCGTTTCGACGGCGGCTGCGGCACGATCGTGGGGGATGTTCGAGCCTTCTCCAAACTCATAATCGACGACCGCCTTCAGATTGTAGGCTGTCGGCAGAAAACTGAGCAGCTCCGGGGTGATGCGTTGTTCAAGGGTGGCGAGCTGGGCAAATTGTGAGTGCGCGCCGTTATGCGTCTTGGCTGCCTTGCCAGCGTGATCGACGATGTAGGCTTGGGCGGCATGATAGGTCGCAATGTAGGCGTCACGCGCCGCTGCGTTGTCGTAGCCATCGGCGACGAGGTTCTTGGCGGTGGCAAGCACCTGCTGCGCTTTGCGGAGATGAAGAATGGCTTCGGGCTTCACAGTTCGACGCCCTCTTCGCGGATGTTGCGCATCAGCGATGATGGATTGTCGTTGTAGCTACGTTCGTCATAGGGCAGCGCATGGACGACAGCAAAGCGGTGCATGAGGATATCGCCAGCCACTTTATTGATGCGGTCAAACTCCGCCCAACGGTCGGTCATACCGTGGAGAAATACGGCAACATCGTAATCGGAGTCTGCTGTAGCATCGCCGCGCGCGCGCGAGCCGAACAGAACAAGCCGGGCAAGACGCGAGCCGAAGGCGCCGCGTATGCCAGAGCGCACATCTTGAAGGATGGGATCGGTGTGAGTGACAGTCTGCATGGCGTATATTATACAGTAGTCTGACGATAATCTCGATAGGAAAATGCAGCCATGCAGCGCCTCAATCATAGCGCCAGTCGCGAAGTTCGTCGGCCTTGGTCCATTCGACCTCGGTACGGATATACCCGATGCGATTGACGAAACGAAATCCGGCCGAAACGTAGAGCCGGCCGTCGCAGTCAAGAACGGTCCACCAGTGGCGACCGACGATCGGGCGCGGGATCTCCTCGATATGCCAGATCAGCGAGCCGTCCTCGCGAATGACAGGCTTGAAGCGGCGCTCGAAGTGAGCCCATGAGCCTGTTCGCTTTGGTGCGTTACTCATAGTGCACCTCAGCGTCCTTAGAGAGCTTCTCATCGAGAAGATCGATAATGTCGGTTGGCAGGTAGTGGCGGGGATTGTCGTATCCGACCACGGCCGTCGGCGGGACCAGGTCCTGCTTGTCGCGTTTCACGGACATGATGACGATGTTGTGGAAGCCCCAGGGCTCAACCGTGACGGTGTAGCCAGCCTCTCGCAGAACGTCGGCAACCGTGTCGGTCATGACCATTCCGTCACCGTCGCCGAAGCCGAATTTGTCGAAGGCGTCTTCCCACGACCAGTGGTAGGTGCCGCCGCAGGTGCCACAGGTTGTGATGCTCACGCCCGACCTCCCTGCTCGCGAAAGTCTGCCATGCGCAGCCATGTGAGTTGCGTGCCGTCCGCGCGGTTGGGCGACCAGACGACCCAGCAGTAGCGTTGCTGGACGATCGACAGCCCTGCCCCGAATGGATTGCCATTGGGCCAGCATATGAGATCATCGAGGACGTGGATGCGTGCGGGTGGATCATTGCGCCATTTCGCTGTGCGGTATCGGCTCGCGAGCGAAGCGAGATTCAGCAGCATCGCAACTTTGCCGCCGGTCGTTCGCGCGACCTTGAGTGCCTGGCCGACGAACTTGTCACCGATACCGGGCTTGTAGCCGTAGGGCGGGTTGGTGATGATGTGGCGCAGCTGAGGCTGTTCGATCATCACGCGGGTCAGCGTGATGGGTGAGAGGAAGTCATGCTCGCTTGCGCCGTAGCCTCTATCTATCAGATCCGTGGAGTGAACCTGATGGCCGTGGCGCTCCAGCTCTTTCGAGATGGCGCCGTCGCCGCAGGCCGGTTCCCAGATTGGGCCGTCGAAACTTTCAACACTCAACAGAGCACGGACGGCTTCGGGTGGTGTCGGGTAGAAATCGTGCTCGGCACGGAGCCCGATGGTTGGAGGAGCCCGGAAGCTCGCCCGTGAGGGCGAGCGTGGGGCGCAGAGAGTGTGCGCGATGTACATTAGGCCACCTCCCCTTCGAACGTTTCGGCAGAACCGTTGGCGGATTTCGGTGGCATTAGGATCAGCTTGCCGTCGAAATTGAACGGCAGGGCCTCGAGTTCGAGATTGAAGCCTCCCCCGTTGCCATGGCCCCAGACGGTGCCGATGCGGGTCCAGATGGCTTTCTTGCCTTGGCCGCGATCGCGGACGGTGTAGGCGTAGTACTTGGGTGCGTTGCTCATGGGTCTTCTTCCTTTCTTCTGTTGTGTGAGGCAGCGCCAATCGCGGCCTCGTTGCCCCCCGTCAGCCACGAGGGAAGCGGAGCGTTGCAACGCTAGAATTTTGGGGGACCGTTATTTTTGCGCTTGAGTGCAGCGGCGCGGAGCCCTTGCGCTTGTCGCGAGGTGCGCAAGCGGAAAAATTATGGTGGAACCAAAATTGTGGCGTTGAGGCCCCCCCTTGGGCCGGCAACGGGCTGCCCCGAGTGGCAGGGATCAGGGCAACTTGCAGAGGCCGTTTTGCGATTGCCGCTCCAGAAGAAAATTTGAAGGGACTTGTGACGTCGCACATGAGTGCCACAGCTCTCGCCGTGTCGGAGGGATGAATATCTGGTTGCCCGCAACCACCGTTTGAGTTGGGTCACTAAGGGGCAGCATCAATGATCGGACGAGGCGTCGGCTCCGTTAAAAGGACGGCGCCAAGCGTTCCGGTGGCGGGTGAGACAGTCAGGATCGAGCCACACCGAGATCAGGGGGACGACATGGACCACACGGACGACCCCGATCCCTTCGAAGCGGCTCTAAGGCGCGATCTACCGCGCGGCCTCGAGCGTCGGGCCAAAACGCCTGGCCGTGACCGGGGGGTATCTTCCCACTGGCTGACTCCAGACGAGATGTCGGGCGAGGCCTGGGAAAGCGCCGACGGCTTGCTGTTGGGCCGCCGCGCCGGTCGCGTTATCCGCTGGAAGGATGACCGCCATGTCATGACGATAGCCGGCAGTCGCGCCGGCAAGGGCGTTTCACTGATCATCCCGAACTTGATATTTTATCGTGGCTCGGCGGTTGTCATCGATCCCAAAGGCGAGAACGCAGCCCGGACGGCCAATCGCAGAGGAGCGGGCGTCAAGGGCATGGACGGGCTTGGCCAGGTGGTTCATGTGCTCGATCCCTTTGGCGAGACCGGCCTCGCGTCAAGCTCCTTCAACCCGCTGGAGGGTCTTGATCCGGGCAGCCCGAATGTGATTGAGGACGCCGGCCTGTTCGCGGATGCGCTGATCATCAAGGATAAGGCGAGTGAGTCCCACTGGGCGGAGTCGGCGCAAGCGCTGATACGGGCGTTGATCCTGCTGGTCGTGGCTGATCCGATGTTCATCGGGCGCCGCAATCTGATCACGGTGCGACGGCTTTTGACGCTGACGGACGACGCGATCGACATCGTGATGGTTCGCATGAAGGAGCGGCTCGAAGAGCGCGCCCAGGAGCAAGCCAGAAAACGTCAGCGTGACGGGGTTGATGTTGGCCCCGACGCCCGCGACGCGCCAACGGCGATGAACGCCCTGATCAAGTTGTTGCGCGATGTGGCGAATCCCGAGTGCGAATTCGTCTGCCAGGGCATGGCGGAGCAACTCGCGGCCATGGGCGACAAGGAGCTGGGCTCGATCTTGTCGACGGCGAGAACCCAAACCCAATGGCTCGATAGCTCGAAGATGGGGAAGGTGCTCGAGACTAGCCAATTCAAACTCGAGGACCTGAAGCTGGCGAAGGACGGCATGACGCTGTACCTCTGCTTGCCGGCGTCGCGCATGGCGACGCATGCGCGCTGGCTGCGGCTCATGGTGATGATGGCGCTCAACACCATGGAGCGGGTCCCTATCAACCCCAAGCGGCCTGTGCTGTTCGTGCTCGATGAGTTTCCGGTCCTGGGTGCGATGCCATCGATCGAAGTAGCCGCCGGATTGATGGCTGGTTTCGGCGTGAAGCTCTGGACCATCGTGCAGAATCTCGGACAGCTGAAGCAGCATTACCCGCAGTCGTGGGAAACCTTCGTGGCTAACTCCGGCGTGGTCACGGCGTTTGGCGTCGCCGATACCGAAAGCCTGAAGGCGGTCTCCGAGCTGTTGGGCCAGACCGGCCTCGTGACCCGGGTTGATAGCGGCGCTCCTCTTGCGTCGCGCCTGGGAGGCACGCCTTCGACGCGGGAGGATCGGAGCGTGGTCCCCCTGCTCGCTGAACATGAACTGCGGTCGGTGTTTGCCCGCAGCAAGAAGCGCGCCCTGGTCTACACGGTCGAAGGCGATCCGGCCGTGGTCGAACGTTTCGAGTATCACGCCAAGACGGGGCGGGATTTCGAGCTGTTCGGCGGCAAGTACGACGAAGATCCGTTACGGAGCGATACTCCGTGATCCGCGATCTGACTCTCGCGCATGATGCGGCAGGCTTTCCCGTTGTTTCTTGGTCCGAGCATCGCAGCGCTGGCTCGGTTGCGGGTCCCGGAACTCAGAAAATTGAGTGCCGGATCGTGAAAGACGCGAGCACAGGCATCCTGCTCTTGTGTTTTCGTGGCCGAACGCGCGGCAGGCCGTTTGAATTCGCGCGGCCGTGGGAACGCCTGGCGGCATTCGCCTTCACGTCCGCTGTCCACCGGCACGAAAGCCCTGCCGAGCACAGACAGCGAGAATTACTCGTCCGCAAACCTCATCTGAAGGCGCTGTGGGGGGACGGCGGTCAGGCGCTTTATGCGGATTTCGCAGGCAGTGTCACTGTTGACGTAAGCTGCCCGGAGATCTCACAGGTCGAGCAGGAGCAACTGCACTACCTCCTCGAGCGGGAATTTGTGAGCCTGCGGAATGATTACGTCGCCGCACGGCAACTCGAGGGATTTCGGTGGCCCATCAACAACGACCAGATCGAG
>Ga0075030_100000914_pt1 | contig 26427 bp, 17 predicted proteins | sample LitLauG_LLR_2012_FD_71393 | JGI IMG/M metagenome (GOLD analysis project Ga0075030, IMG submission 71393) | Freshwater sediment microbial communities from Pennsylvania, USA - Little Laurel Run_MetaG_LLR_2012 | ecosystem: Environmental > Aquatic > Freshwater > Creek > Sediment | place: USA...
CTCCTCGTCCGCCTCTTCCAGTATCGGCGCGCCCCATTTCGCGGCCCGGTTTTTCACCCAGTTCTGGAACTGGTCAGCTATTTCTCCGAGGTACCGCCTGGTCACACGCTGGCCATCGCGATATGCGTTAAAGAAGCCCAAGACTCGTTCTGGCTGCTGGAAGGACTGAATGGTCCCGCTCCGCAGCAGTCGATCGAAACATCGATACCCAAATCGAATGTTATCCTTGTGATGCTCGTAGAAGGCGTTCATGGAAATCTCCAGTGTGGTGAGATACCTGGCAGATTACCGCATGCGCGCCTTCTCCGGCATCACCGTAGCGCCACGATTATTGTCGGATATCCAGGCGCAGCCTTGGCTGGTTAGGGCGGCGGCTCGATATTGAGAATAGCCAGTTCCTGTTACTCTGCAAGTGGCCCGGCCGGTTCTTGGGGGACGGGAAGAGTGCCGAATCGCGCCAGGCGGGCGTGCGCCTAGCCTAGAACGCTGCTTGTTTGAGCAGCGCTGGGCCAGGACCGCAACGATCCCTTCGACAGCCCCCATCTCCGCCGCACGCTGGAGGAGAACTGTAAGATTTTCCGGAGCCCGCTGCGGAGGTAGGTTGGGCGCGGATGGTTCGCTATGTGGCGCAGGCGCAGTCCGGATTCAGGCGTTGCCGAAGCGCACCTTATGTAGCAGCCAGCGCCTCTCCAGCTCGCGCCTTTGCGACGCTTGCAATACTGACTGCCCGCCGCGCTGTGCCAGCAGGTAATCCAGCAGTTGCGAGACCGGCACGAACCAGCCATTCCGACGCGCCAGGCGAGTCATCGACTCGGCGAATCGCGGGTGTATCCCGCCATCCCAAAAACCCAGGCCGAAATGCGTGTACATGATGCACGCTCCACCGTCGGCCTCCAGACCGTCCAGATGGGCTTCACTGATTCGATCCAGGAACGGCTCCACGGTGGCGCCCTCCGCGGAAGCGTACCAATAGTTCACATAAGGCCGGTCCGGATCGTGGTAAGGCATATAGGGGCACGCCCGTAGCGTGTTGGTTTCGGCGAAGGTGAAATTGCGCACGTAGCGGATATACTGACGGCACAGGTCCCCCCAGAACTCCGGGTGTCCAGGGATGTGCCCGTGGAATCGATTGCGGTTTTGGCCACGCGTCAGAGCGCTGTAGAGCAAGCGGTACAGGCCACTGACGCGCTGGTCTCCCCAATAGACGTTTTCATTGCAGTAGTAATGCTGGGCCATGGTGATGGGATATCCGCCGAAGTATTCCGCGAACGTCTGCAAGCCCAACTGAGTCTGCTGGCGGATGGATGTATGCAGCGTGGCGTTATGCAGCCCGATTTCAAATCCCTTTCGTTGGAGGTCTTGCACCCAGGCACGGTAGGCGGGCTCGGCGCAAGTGCCGCCATGATCGGAGGGCGTTCCCGAACCGCGGATCGGCCATACCCCCTTGGTGGTACGAAAGCCAAGGTCGGCCAGAAGGGCGTAGACTTCGCGCCCAGCTTCCAGGGTTTGCGAATCCGGGTCGTCGAAGATAGTGAAGGCGAACGATTTTCCGTCCGGCCACAGCACTCTATGTGGCCCCTGTGGTCGTAACGACTTCACGGGTTGATCATCTTCCCTGCCATTCGCTCGAACTCATTGAAATCGTTGCCAATCGCCATGGCGAGAGCGAGAAGTCTCTGCAGCGCCTCACTCGGCGAGGAGAAGGTTATCGAAATGGCTCCCGGCGATACCGAAACGCCATCGGGCAGATTGGCGAGTTCCTGATTGAGCACGGTTGTGGGCGCTTCCACCAGTAACTTCGGCTGAGCCAGCGCCGCCTGCCGCAGTCCTTCCAAAACCTGGGCGAGCCTTTGGCGGCGACGCCGTTCATAGTGCGCTTCGTCGCCGACCGCCAAGCGTTTCAAATGCGCGATCAGTTCCTCCCGGCCGGCCACACCGTTAGCCCCAATCTGGCGGGCAACGCAAGGCCGCAGTATTTGTTGGGCTCTTCTTGGACCCACCTGCAGGAGAGACTCGAGCGTCTCACGATCCACCCAAGGCCAGGGAAGGTTGCCAAGCTCTGCGATGATTTGCTCTAAACGCCCATACCATGTGGGTTTATCGGGCATCGTACTAAACTAACATGGTGGCCGCGATTGTGCGCATGTGCGAAAGATGCGAGAATCAATGACTTCTGATAAGAGAACGTTATCAGAAGTGTGATAGAATCGCGCATTGCTTGAGATCACCGCGCTCCAACCGGCATCCGATAAGAGCAGCTTAGCTTCGCTCGGGTGGCAGGCTCAGGAATTTGCGGCGGCCGCCAAAGCCGGCAACACGCTCCGCGCTTACCAAGCCGACTGGACGGACTTTCGCGACTGGTGCAAGGCCCATCAGGTTGATTCCATGCCGGCCACGCCGGAGACGGTAGCCCTGTACTTGACCGACCGTGCGGCGACGCTCAAGACCTCCAGCCTCGCCCGCCGCCTGACGACGATCAACCGGGCGCATCAAGCGGCTGGCCAGCCTTCGCCCGCGACGATGCAGAATGCCATCGTGAGTGAAGTCTGGAAGGGAATCAAACGCAAGAAAGGAACGGCCCAACATGGGAAGAAGCCGTTCCTGACGCCCGATCTGCAGCGCATCATCGCGACACTGCCGCAGGATCTCCGTGGGCTGCGCGATCGGGCGTTGCTGCTGGCTGGGTTTGCCGGCGGCTTTCGAAGATCGGAACTGGCCGCGCTACGCGTCGAGGACCTCGAAACGACGCCGGATGGACTTATCGTGCGGCTGGGCAGGTCGAAGACCGACCAGGAAGGGCAGGGAAGACCGGTGGCTTTGCCGTACGGTTCCGATCCGCAGACTTGTCCGGTGCGCGCGCTACGCGCCTGGCTGGAACAAGCGGGTATCACCCGTGGCGGGCTGTTTCGCGCCATCGACCGATGCGGTCTGGTGAGCGACCAGGCCTTGCACGCGGATTCGATCGCGTATCTGGTGAAACGCACCGCTGGGCGGGCTGGTCTGGAAACCGGGGAGTACGCTGGTCACAGTCTGCGCGCGGGTTTGGCCACCCAGGCCGCCATGAATGGCGCCAGCGAGTTGGCCATCATGAAGCAGACCGGCCACCGGTCGCTGGCCACCGTAAGAAAGTACATCCGCGAGGGATCCCTGTTTCGAGACAACGCCGCCACGAAGCTGGGACTTTGAGGCTATGGCGCATCGCCGAAGTACGCCGCAATGGCCTGGCGGATGCGGTCGCTGGCGCGCCCATCGCCGTACGGATTGTGGGTGCGCGCCATGCGGCTGTACTCGGCTTCGTCGTCCAGCAGGCGCCCGGCTTCGTACACGATCCGGTCCGCGTCCGTGCCCACCAGTTTCACCGTACCCGCTGCCACTGCTTCCGGCCGTTCGGTCTTTTCCCGCATCACTAGAATTGGTTTTCCTAGCGAAGGCCCTTCTTCCTGGATGCCCCCTGAATCGGTAATCAGCAGATGTGCGCGGCGCATCAGGTCCACAAAGCGAACGTAGTCCAGAGGTTCGAGCAGAACCACATTCGCCAGCCCGTCCAACTGCCGGTATACCGGTTCCATGACGTTCGGATTGCGATGCACCGGGTAAATCAGTTGGGTATCGTCGCGACGCGCCAGACGGGCCAGGGCATCGCAAATGTGCGCGAAACCCTCGCCGAAACTCTCCCGGCGGTGGGCAGTGACTACGATCAGCTTCTTGGACGCATCCAATTGGGGCCACGTACCCGCAGGCAGCCGGCCAGCGGCCAATGCGTCACGCACGTAGAGAACTGCATCGATCCCCGAATTTCCGGTGACGGAGATGCGCCGCGGGTCGATGTGTTCGGCCAGCAGGTTGCTTTTTGCCGTTTCGGTGGGCGCGAAATGCAGGGAGGCGAGGCGGGTCGTCACCACACGATTCATCTCTTCGGGAAACGGCTGTGACAGATCGCCGGTGCGCAGCCCGGCTTCCACATGGCCGACCGGCACGTGTTGGTAAAAGGCCGCCAAGGCGCCAGTGAGCGTGGTGGTGGTGTCGCCCTGCACTAGCAGCATATCCGGCTGCTCGGCTTGGATTACCGGCTCGAGGGCTGCCAGGACGCGCGCGGTGATCTGGGCGAGCGTCTGCCCGGGCTGCATCAAATCCAGGTCGTAATCCGGCGCGACTCCGAAGGCCGCCAGCACTTGATCGAGCATCGAGCGGTGCTGCGCGGTGACGCAGACACGCTCCTGAAACCGCGGGCTCTGCCGCAGGTTCAACAGCACCGGGCAGAGCTTGATGGCTTCGGGCCGGGTGCCAAAGACGAAGAGGACCTTACGCATGGCTCACCACTGCCTGCATGATTTGGTCGAAGTAGGCGGCCACTGAAGGCCACCCATACTTCTCTTCGACAAGCTGGCGCGCGGCTCGGCCCAGTTGTGTCCCACGTTCCGGATCGCGTAAGAGTTGGACCACTTGTTGGGCGAAGTCGCCGGGATCGTCTGCCAGAATGATGTTCTCCCCGTGGCGCACGGGCAGACCTTCGGCTCCCATGGTGGTCGAGACCACTGCTTTTCCCATGGCCATGGCTTCGAAGATCTTGATGCGGGTTCCACTGCCGCTGCGCAGCGGCACGACGCACACGGCGGCTTTGCCGAGATAAGGGCGGATATCGTCCACCGCGCCAGTCACTACCACATGACCGGATGCCAGCGCTTGAACACGTCGCGGCGGACGGCGGCCCACGACCCAAAAGGCTGCATCCGGAATCTCGCGCCGGATGAGCGGCAGGATCTTGTCGACAAAGTAGACGACGCCGTCTTCGTTCGGCATCCAGTCCATGGTACCGGTAAAGGCCATAGTGCCCGGCTGTTCGGGTTCCGCCATCCGATTGTGGCCCTCGGCTACGGACCCCGAGGGCACCCCCGGCTGGAAGTATTCCGTATCCACGCCAGTGGGAATCACGGAGATGCGGCTGGGTTCCACATATTGGAGAAAAAAGTCGCGATCGTTTTCCGAGACGGTTAAAACGTGATCCGCCAGTTCCACGTAACGACGCTCCGTGTGGGCCAGCGCGCGCGATTCCAGCCAGCAGACGGTCTTCATGAGCGGATTGGAAGTGACCTTGTAGTGACGCTCCCAAACCTGGGCCTCCACGTTATGCGTGAACAGGATGGTGGGCGGCAGTGTTTTCCAATGCATGAGCGAAGCTGGCACGAGGAAGTCGCAGACGATCACATCGAAAGAGGAGGACGCCAGGAGTTCGGCATAGCGGCGGCGCACTTCGGGGTAGAGGAACTTGTCGATGGTGACGGGGCGGCCGACGGCCATCATACGGGCGGCCCGCACATACTCGCCGAGGCTGCGGCGGGCCGGGAGCGGCAAGGGCACGGGCACTAGTGCCGAGAAGATGCCGTTCCCGCGGAGATGCTGGTCGTCGGGATGCTCAGGATAAAAGGTGAAGAGGGTGATCTCGTGGCCGCGGGCGAGTTGTTTGAGGATATTGTAGCTGCGGATCTTGCCACCCATATCGGGGGGGAGCAGGCCTCCAGCTTTGACCCATAGGAGTTTCATAGAGCGAATTCCGTGACGCCTGCGGGACCGGTGGCGCGGTAGATGAAGCGTTCGCCGAAGATGAACTCGTGCGCAGCATGGGGTTCTTCGTATTGGTAAGAACCGGGCACGGTTTGGGTGAATTTGCCGGGGACGGCGGGAACCAACAGCACGGCGAATTCGGCGGGCAGCGCGGTCTCGGTGGCGAACCGGAGGACGAAGGCGGGTTCTTTTTTGCCGTACACGGGGGACCAGGGCCATGGTTCCATCGATTGTGCCCACTTGTGGCCGGCAGGGGGGAGTATGGTTAGATCGTGTTCGTTGAGGAAGTGCCAGTAGATGGCGAGGCGATGAAGCAAGGTGGCCTGAGAGGCCGCCGGACCCAGAGGGTGCCCCTGGGAGCCTGCCCCACAAACATCGCGTACGAGCCAGAATTTGGATTTCAAGCCAAAGACCCAACGATGGTGGATGACGGGATGGTAGCCGTTGTGGTGTCCGGCGAAGAAATCGAAGGTTTCGCCGGTGTGCCAGCGGTCGACGGTGGTTTCGGGCATGCCGGTCCAGGCGAAGGGGCCGTTGGGCTGGGCTTGGTCACGACCGTCCACTTGAAGTGTATTGTGGGCTGCGGTGCCACGGAATCGATCTCGCTCGGGGCAGACGTAGCAGAAGGTACCGGGATCGATCAGTATCGGGCGGCCAGCGGTGATGAGCTGGACACTCAGAGCATCTGCATGGCCGTGACCAGCGGTGAGGGCGCCCTGCGGGCCCGCGTCTATGAAGAGCTGGGAGTGCCGATCAGTCATGATGTGGACTCCGCCTACGGCCTGAGCGGGCGAGCGGGCCAGCGGGCGAGGAGGCGATCCTATGACGCGGCCTCCATCGTCGTCTCCGAAGTTTGGTGGACGGCCGGCTTGGGAGATTGCTGCAAGGGCGTTGCTCATTTTTTCGATTGTGCGATCGAATGACGGTGGGATGGCGAGCGCATTCTTTGCAGCCAGGTTGCGGGCGAACTGAAAAAAATCGAGGGCGTAGATGTGGTAGTAAACGGATTGCTCGAAGTGAAAACCGTCGGGGCGCACTTGCGTTTCGGCTTGCCGCAGGACGATCGACCAGCCGCGGGCTTGCCAGCGGGGCGCTTCGGCGATTTGCGGGCACAGTAGGCCGATGGCGAAGAGCGCTACGCCTTCGCCCAGCAGATGCGTGTTCGGGGAGAAATAGGTGGACAGAAAGCGCTCGATATACCAACCGTGGAGGTGGAGAGCTGGGAGCAGGCCGCCGTGAAAGTCTCCAATCAAGTGGCGAACCCAGAGCCAGGACAGAGCACGGAAGGCGACCTCCAGCGCGCTGGCCCAGTTGATACCGATGGGGTATGGGTTCTCGCGTTGCCAGTGAGTCCACTGCGCGAGGATCTCGGCTCGAAAGCGGTCGTCTTTAGTGGATTGCCAGGCTTGGGCGAGCGTGACGAGGTGCTGGTGGCGGTTCAGCTCCCAGATGATTTTGTGGTCGCCGATTTGATCGAAGTCGAGGAAAGGAATTCGATACCAGGGTTTCCGGGGAGATCGCTTGCCATGCACGGGGTCGAGGTGCCAGTCGATTGGGGTGCCGAAATCGAGGTCTTTGTAGCCGAGCAGGTCGAAGCGGTGTTCGCAGATTTTCTCAGCTTGATCGAGCGAGCACGGTGGTGGGTCTGGGAAGGCGGGGGTGGAAGACAAGCCATGGTTTGTCTGGCAGGCCGGAGGCTTGCCCCACCTTTTCGAATAGGCTTGCCGGGCGCGGGTGCCGATTTCGGCCGGGCTCATTTGTAACAGGCGGGGGAGGTTCATGAGGGATGACAGGCAAGGATGCCTGTCCCACGTGTGATGAAGATGTTGCCCCAGAGCTGCAGGTTCAGGAGCCGCCAGATGCGGTCGGTGGCATCTTCACGGCCGCTTTTGTGGCGGGAGAGGAGATCGTCCAAATAAGTGAAATCGATATAGGGGGCCAGCAGGCCGTTGCGGTCGTGAAGCTGTGCGATCAGGGCATCGGCGCTCGGTTCCATCAGCCATTGACGGAGCGGCGTGGGGAAGCCCATCTTCTTGCGGTAGACGATGTCACGCGGAAGGATGTCTTCGACGGCACGCTTCAGAATGTACTTGCCCACACCGCCGCGGAGCTTCATGCGATCGGGAACGGCGGCGGCGAATTCGACGAACTGGTGGTCCAGAAAGGGGACACGGCTTTCGATGGAACACGCCATGCTCATTTGGTCCTGCTTCATGAGCAGCTCGACGAGATAGGTTTTCTGGTCCGCGTAGAGCATGCGGGGGAGCAGGGCGGCCTGGGGTTGCGACTCCCAATAGTGGAGATAAGAATCGTAAGTTGTGTCGAATGGGGTCGCGAGCAAGCGCTGCTGTTCGGCGCGCGAGAAGGCGGCATAGAAGTTATCCAGATAGAGGGTTTCCAGATCTTCGCTGCGGCCCAGTACGGAATGCTGCAGCTTGCGGCGGATATTGCCGGAAAGCAGGCGGGAGCCGGCGATTCCAGACCGAAGGGAATCGCGCAAGGGGCGGGGTATCACACGGTAAGTTTTCAGCAACTGCTGGTTGAGGATATAGGTGCGATAGCGGGCATAACCGGCGAATAACTCGTCGCTGCCTTCACCGGTGAGGACGACCTTCACCTGCTCCGCGGCCAGACGCGAGACGAAATAGAGCGAGACGCTGGAGGGCCAAGTGATGGGCTCATCTTCATGCCAGATCAGTTGCGGCAGCGCGTCGAAGAAATCGTCCCGGCCGATGACTACTTCGTGGTGTTCGGTTCCGATCTTTTCCGCGACCTGGCGGGCGTAGGCGAGCTCGCTGAAGGCCGGTTCGCGATAGCCGACGGCGAAGGTCTTGACAGGCCCATCGGACATGGGTTTCATCAGCGCGGCGATGGCGCTGGAATCTATGCCGCCAGAGAGGAACATGCCGAGGGGGACGTCGCTCATCAGGCGCGTGCGGACGGCTTCTTCCAGGCGGGCGCGGCATTCGTCGATCCAGGATTGGTCGTCGCGCTTTTCGTGGGATGTGGGGCAGGGGATCTCCCAATACTGGCGGATTTCGAGTTGTTCCGGCGTCAGCCGGAGCCAATGGCCCGGCATGAGCTTGCGGATGCCGGAGAACAGCGTCTGCTCGCCGGAGCAGTAGCCGAAGTTGAGGTATTCGGAGAGCAGCGCTTCTTCGAAGCGCGGGGAGATGGAGGGATGCTCGAGCAGCGCCTTGATCTCGGACGCGAAGGCGAACAGTCGGCCGTCCCAATAGTAGTAGAAGGGCTTTTTGCCGAGGCGGTCACGGGCGCAGAACAGCGTGCGGGTGTTCTTGTCCCAGATGGCGAAGGAGAACATGCCGCGGAAGCGCGTGACACAATCCGGCCCGTATTGCTCGTAAGCGTGGAGGATGGTTTCGGTATCGCAGCGGGTGCGGTATTGATGGCCGGCTTGTTCGAGGGCGGGACGGAGGTCGGCGTGATTGAAGATTTCACCGTTATATGTGATCCAGAGCGCGCCATCCTCGTTGGACATGGGCTGGCGGCCGTCGCGGACATCGATGATGCTGAGGCGGCGGTGGCCCAGGGAGGCGAAGGGGTCGCGGTAGTAGCCAGAGGCGTCGGGACCGCGATGGCGGATGATGTCCGTCATGCGGGCTACAGCCGAGTCCGGCGATGCGCCAGGTACGCGGGTTACGAATCCTGCGATGCCACACATTATACGAGACCGGGGGCGGGAGACGCACCCTACATGAATTCTCACACAAGACCGCACTTTGCGCGGCGGTGGCGGGTGCTGGGTGTTGGGTTTCTGGCGCAGATCGGCATACGCCTTCCGAACGAACAAAGCCCAAGTTATTGATTCTACATGAGCGGTGAATTTTAAGCTTGACACCGATTACGTGCGCACTTAATATGTGTTCATGAACGTTACTTTATCCATTGCTGACGACGTGATCCAGGAAGCGCGGCGCCGCGCCGAGGCGATGGGGACGAGCGTGAACCAGCTTGTGCGCGAGTACCTGGAGCAACTGGTGGGGAAGGCCGATCCGGATGGCGATGCCGCGGAGTTCGAACGGCTCTCGCGGCTCGCTCAGGGCGACTCGCATGGCTGGAAGTTCAACCGCGACGAACTGCACGAGCGCAAATGAACGGCCTCGCCTTCTTCGATACGAACGTGTTGGTGTACGCCGACGATTCTTCATCGCCGGAGAAGCGGGACCGGGCGATTGCGCTTTTTGCGGAGCATCTTCGTCGAGGAACGGCTGTCGTCTCGCTGCAAGTTCTGCAGGAGTACTTTGCAGCCGCGACGCGTAAGCTCGGGGTGGCGCCGGAGATGGCGCAGCGAAAGGTCGAGATCCTGGCGCGGGGCAGAGTCGTTCGATTTGATGCGGGTGATGTTATCGCAGCGATCGAGTTACATCGGCTTACGCAGATCTCGTTTTGGGACGCCTTGATCGTTCACGCGGCGCGGTCGGCAGGTGCGGCGGTGCTCTACACCGAGGACCTGCAGCCGGGAGCCGTAATGGGCGGGGTGCGCGTGGTCAATCCGTTTCTGGCATAACGCCCACGGGTTGTCTCTACTCGATCTTGAACAGCGCACGACGCGGAGGCTGCGCGCAGGCATGATGCAGCATTCAGGCCTGCCACTCAGGTCTCCTGGCGACAGGATACGGAGCAACTCGAGGTCGTCCATGATCCTAATTCCGTAACGCGAACAAAACTCCCGCAACCGTACAAATCACATCTGCCGCTCCCGCGAGCGCCGTGTAGATCACCGGGGAACATCGTCAGGACATTTGAGTATGACCGGTGGCCTTCTGCCGGGGCGACAAACTCGCTCAACGATTGCAGGCAGTCAATATGTTACGTTGCTGGATGTCAACGTCAGTGAGCTGATACAAGGACTGGATACGCGGGTATTTCAGAACCCGCTCGACCTCGCGGATGAGATACGGAGATAAAACGAGCACACCGCCACAACGTTCTAATGGTTTTCAGGAGCTAAGGAGCTCTTTTGCGGGACCCGTCGCCTTGATGTTGGTGCGCACCAGGATGGTAGTTTCAAGAGTGATCCTCATTCACGGTGATGCCTTACGTAGTCGATCGCCTCATCGATCACCGCGCCAACGCCGGCTTCCGGCACGCCCTGGGCTCGCGCGGCTGTTCAATACGAGCGTGCAAACGGCGAAAGGCCTCCGCCCGATCCTCGCCGGCTGGGTCTGCTTGACAGTATCGCCCTTGAAGGCGCGGACACTGGTGCTCTCGGGCTTCGGCGGCTCGCCCAAGGTCAGGCGAGAGATTGCTGGCTCTGTGAATTGAACTGGCGCCATACAGATCCCCTTCCTCCCCTTGCGATAGTACCTAGTTCGCATCCTGGAGTTTGACCCGCTTCGAGTCGTGAGCGGTCGGTCACAAGCCACGCCAACATTTCGATGCTTGTTCTTTCTATGACTTGCATAGATTGCCCCATCAGTTCCGTCCGGGAGTGTGCTGGACTCATATCAGGAGTGGCCTCGTCCTGTCCAGCCGACTGGCTTCCAGCCAACTTAGAGGCCTTGCGAAAACATGAACAAATGTAGACTTGCAACAGGCTTCTTCTTCCTGTGGACGGTGTTTGTCGCCGCGGGAGAGGGTCAGACGGTAGTTGATTTGCGCACGCAGAGCAAGAGCGTCGATTTTTCAGCGGCCGGTTCCACGAAACCGATACAAACGGGAAGCAGCCTACCCTCCACCTGCGCGGTTGGACAGTTCTTTTTCCTGACGACGGCATCCGCGGGGAGCAATGTATATGCGTGCAATCCGGCAAACACATGGCTGGTGGAAGGCAACAGCCTGTCGGTGAGTTCGAACAGCGCAAACGAAGTGCTGTCGAGCAACGGGAGCAACATCCAGTGGCTCGCGCTAGGCGGAGACGTATCCGGCGCTCCGGGCGGACTGACGGTAAATCGGCTGCAAGGACGGAATGTAAGCAACACGGCTCCGTCCAGCGGTCAAGTACTGCAATGGAACGCGGCCACGAGCCAATGGCAGCCGGCGCTGGCCGCAGCCGGTAACTCCTCGTATGCGTTCGCGTCGCAGGTCAGCATCACGATTCCGGGGACCGTACACCAGTTTGGAACGACCAACCTGGTTGTGGATTGTTATGACAATTCGACGACGCCGCAGCGCGTGGAGCCGGACAGGGTCCAGATCAATCCAACGACATACGACGTGACGGTGAATTTCAGCACGGCGCAGACCGGCTATTGCGTGGTGAACGGCGCGGGCACGGCATCGGTAGGTGGGGGCGGCGCTGCGGTAAGTAGCGTGTTTGGCAGAACCGGCATGGTCACAGCACAAACCGGCGATTACAACTTCGGGCAGATATCCGGCACGATCGGCTCCAGCCAACTTCCCGGCGCGGGCGGCGATGTGAGCGGCACACTGACAGCCACCACGGTGAGCGGCATCCAAAACCGGGCGGTGGCGAACACCGCTCCGGCCAATGGCCAGGCGCTGGTATGGAATTCCGGGGCCTCCGCATGGCAACCGGGCACCGTATCGGGCGGCGGCGCGGTAAGCAGCGTATTTGGCAGGACCGGCGCGGTCACTGCACAAGCCGGCGATTACAATTTCGGGCAGATATCCGGCACGATCGGCTCCAATCAGCTTCCCAGCGCGGGCGGCGATGTGAGCGGCATATTGACAGCCGGTACGGTGACCGGCATCCAAAACCGGGCCGTGGCGAACACTGCTCCGGCCAATGGCCAGGCGCTGGTATGGAACTCCGGGGCCTCCGCATGGCAACCCGGCACGGTATCGGGCGGCGGCGCGGTAAGCAGTGTATTCGGCAGAACTGGCAGCGTCTCGGCACAAGCCGGAGACTACGCCTTCGGACAGATATCGGGCACGGTTGCCTCCGGCCAACTACCCGGTGCGGGAGGCGATCTCACCGGCACGCTGACTACCGCTACAGTGAGAGCCATTCAGGGACAACCGGTGGCCAGCACGGTCCCTAGCAACGGCCAAGCCCTGGTGTGGAATTCCGCGGCGGGAGCCTGGCAACCGTCCAGCGTCTCCGACGGCGAAGGCGGCGGCGCGACCATGGCGTACCAACTCGGAGATCTGGCCGCGGTGCGCACCTCCTCCACCGCGCTGAGCATCGCCGCCGGCTGCACGCCCACGTCGCGGTGTAATGTGCGCTTCGGTTACCAGGTATACAGCATTACGAACAGCGCGACTGCCACCCTCAGCGGGAGCGGTACGGGGACGGCGTATGTTTACGTCGACAGTTCCGCAACTCTCATAGTAGGGCATAATTTGACTGTGGCGTGCTCGGCAGGCTGCACTCAGCAGCCTGGAATTACATCATTTCCGCCGAACGTTTTGCCGCTCTATACCTGGACGGCAACCAATGGCACATGGGACAGCGCAGGGGGGAGCGACCAACGCGCCTTCCTGAACGCGAAGACGCTGGTCGGCGGCCAAGGGATCATCGTCACCGAGGTTCCCGGACAGAGCACCGTGGCGGTCGACAATGGCGTGATCCCTACCTACTTGACGAACTCGGCCACACTGAACTTTCCCAGCATGGCCACAGGCGCGTGTGCCGCGGATCAAGCTATAACCGTGACCGGCGCCAACTCCGGCGACGGTGTCGCACCGGGCTGGCCGGCGCTGCCAGCAGGCGTCTTTGGCGTCATGCTGGTGAGCGGCACGAACACGGTAACAGTGCGCCTTTGTAACCTGTCGGGAGTGGCAGTTACCCCACCCGGCGCCACTTACCGGGCTACAATCGTGAGGAATTACTAGACATGAAGCACTCAGGCAGCAGCTTTCAGCTATCAGCCATCAGCGTTCAGCTTTTGGTTCTCCTGTCAGGCAGCGCAACCCTTCTCACAGGGCAGACAGTAGTCAATGGAGGCCGTGTTCAGATCGGTCCATGGGACGCATCAGGCGCTACGTACACATTACCAGCAAAGCGCGGAACAATAGCTCAATTGCCGGCAACCTGCACGCAAGGCGCGGAGTACTTCGCCACGGATGCCACACCCGGACAAAACAAATATCTGTGCACGGCCACCAATACCTGGACACAGCAGCAGACGGGAACGAGCACGTTCCTACAGGCGGGTACGGGCGCCGTGGCGCGCACCGTAACTTCCAAGCTGCAGGACGTGGTTCACGTCAAGGATTTCGGCGCAAAGGGCGACGGCGTTAGCGACGATTCAGCGGCTTTTGCGGCAGCGCTGGCCTCGGGCGCCGCCGAAGTACGGGCCGACAACGGCACCTACGTCATCAACAGCGTCATCACTTTAGTCAAAGGACAGAAGATCTACTTTGGGGTAGGGACTCACACGGTGGGGGGCATCCGGCTTTCCGACTCTCTCACCGACCAAACGGGGACGGGCAAAATCGAATGCGCCGGCTCGGGAGTGAGCACCCTGATGCTGAAGAACGGCGGGAACCAAGATGTCATTTCGCAGACAAATTTCGCCGCGTTGACCGGAAAGAACAGCAAGTATGGATTGTTCCGAGCAGAGATCCGCGGTTGCACGATCGATGGCAACAGGACGAACCAGACGGGGGCCAGCTACGGCATCCGGCTGTATGGCCACGGCCTTGAGATGACGGATGTATCCGTTCGGAACGCGTACTCGGACGGGATTTACACCGAGTGGGGCTTAGATTCCAGTTTCAGCACGCCGTTCGACGACCTGGAAGGCTTTTTCACGGGGATCCGGTCGGCTTTCAATAACGGAAATGGCTGGACGTTCCGCGGCCCGCACGACTCCGATTTCGTAGAGTTAGTGCTCTACCAGAACGGCGGCTGGGGAATGCAGGTCCAGACCTCCAGCACCTACAACGGCAACGGGCACTTTTCGAACATTAATACGTTCCTCAACACTCTGGGCGGTGTATACAGCAATAGCTCACTGGATGGCAACCAAATCGCGGCGACCACGGTCACCGGATGGGGAATGCTCATCGACAGCGGCGCCGGCAGCCACAATCTTGCGGCCGCGGAGTTTGCCGGCCCCACGGGTTTGGAGGTGCGGGCGCCCAGCCAGATCATCTCGGGCAACGTCGTCAACACCACTACGGCCGGATTACGGTTGAATGGAGGTTCGGGGAATTTCACACTGCAGATGTTCAACAACACGGGCTATCAAATCGATTTCGCGAACGAAGTCGGGCCGAGCGTGATTTCCGCCAACTCCGCGAATGCGGCGCCCGGCGCCATGTTCAACGGCTCGCCCGGTCAAGCGGATTTCGTGTTCGTCGATTTCGGCGGCGGCTCCTCGAACCGCTACACTTCGCTGCCGGTGCAGACGGTCCACGTGGCCGGATGGGCACCGCAGTTCCCGCAAAGCAATGCCGTGATGGCGGTAATCAACGATACCAGCCAGACCGGCAACCTATCGGCTACCAATCTTACCCTGAGCAACTCGGCGCTGGTTGGTAGTTCCACATTCGCCAGTCTCGGCAGCGCCGCCAACGGGAGTATTCTGTACTGCACGAATTGTACGCAAACCACCGCATGCGCGGCGGGCGGCTCCGGGGCCATGGCCATGTACGTGAACGGGGCCTGGTCCTGTGCGGGAGGCGGGGGCGGAAGCTATATCTTTCGCAATAACCTGGCCAACGCGTCGGGCACGGTCGATTTCACCCCGCTGGATGCAACGGTGATGAACGCAGTGGAAGAGTTCTTGCCAGGTAAGGACACAAACGGTACGATTGGCGCGCTCCAATGGGGTGTCGCACAAGTGGGCGCGTCCTGCAGTAGTTCCATGATGACGGGCACCGCCAACCACCCAGGAATCTTTCAACTGTATACTGCCGGATTTACCGCTGGTTCCGGCTGCTCAATGACGATATCCGATTCGGTGGAAGGAGCATTCTATCCATTCGCAAATATGGGGTCGGGAGGAGGCTGGTCCTCTTGGGAATCGCAGGCTATCTTTCTCACAGACTCAGGCACCATAGCGAACGCTAGGTATCTGGTGGGCTTCAGCGATAATAACGGCGCATATCATCCCTCCGGTGGGAACCAGATTGCGGTGCGCTTCGACTCTGCCGGTGGGGGATGCTCGCCCGGCGAGAGTACCACAAATTGGGTGTATGAAGTAATTGTGAGCGGGACAAAGACGTGCGTCAACAGCGGCGTGGCGTTAACCCCGAACACGTGGTATCACACGCGCATTTATTCCACCACGCCAGGAACCATCCAATTTCAGATTAACGCCGCGAACTCAGGAAGCATCGCGACAGCCCCCACAGCCACCCTGGCACCTCAGTTTATGGTTTTGACAACTGGGAGCAACACCGAAAGCCTTTACGTGGACTGGTGGGCAATGAAGATTCAGGGGTTGACCCGATGAAATCCGTTGCGCTGTCAATCGTCTGGGCTTGTTCATGCACGGCAGCCATCGGGAATTTCCGCGTGCTTGGCACGACCGCCACGCAAGCCCTGATTGCGTACACGGCGCCTGACGGAAATGCCTGTACGATCCAAGTGAGCCAGAGCGCTGGTTTGACGCCGCCGGCCCTGGACGTGGACCCGGGCACGTTCGCCAATTCCAATTCCGATCTCAGCCGGCCTAGCACGGTGACCAGCGGCCTTTCCCGCATGGTAGTGCTCGGCCAGCGCACGGCGCAGTACGCGACTGCCGGGACGTATTCCGGCGTGCGCCATTACTCGCGGGCGCTGGAAGCCTACAAGCCGTACTATGGCAAGATAACTTGCCCTTCCACCGGCGACACCCAGACCTTCACGTTCACCACGGGCAACATTCCGCTGGGCCAGACCTACGGCGACCCTTGGCTTTCAGATACTTCACACCCCGGAGACCAACCCTGGCCGGAATGGCTTGGCGGCTTGACGCCCGAATCGTTCATCGATCCACTGACCGGCGTAAACGAGTACCGGATTGGGCTACGCGGGAATGTCCCGACTGTCTGGAATCTCGCGTTTGGTTCCGCGTTCAATCAAGGCCAGACGACGCCATGCGATTCCGCCGGCCCATGGGCTTCACCGTGCAATGTGACGGCAGGCTCAGGCAGCGCCACGGTAGGAAACAGCACCGCTCGGCTGGTGCTGCGTCCATCCTTGGCGGTGGTGAATAGTCCCTGGAATACGAACTACAATTCGGGCTTTTCCATTGAAGAACTCGGCGCATCGCTCACCGGCTATGTGAATTCTACGACTGCGAGTTTCCGCAACCTGGACTTTTGCCTCTCGCTGAACGGGGGCGCCACGTGCGCCAGCGGCATCCGACAGATCGCCATGGGCCAGACCAGCGGCAGCGTTACGGTGGGAGCGGCACCCACATCGATGTGGGTTCCATCCCAATTCGGTGTCGATCCTTGGGTGCTCGATACCAATCCGCGCCTGAATTCGCAGGAGACATCGCCACATTCCGGCAGGGCCACTGTCACGAACAACGCCGGCACGTACACTGTCACAAACACCAGCGGAGACCCATTCAGCCTATACTGGATCACCGGCGGCGCCGGCACGATCCGGCTTTCGACTACTAACGACGCCTGCACGACGCCACCGGCCAGCACCACTTCGGCCGAATACCGGATGGCTTCGTTTACGGACGGCAATAATCTGGTTCTGGCATCCGGTGGCACGCCTCCGACGGGAACCGGTGTCTACTGGTGCGCGGACAATTTCGCTATCTTGGTTTGGCGCGACCAGTTGCCTACGGACGGCAGCACCGTCACGCTCACGGCAGCAACCCTGAATGTGTTGGGCAGCTACTCCCCAGCGTATTCCGACAACGGCGCGGGCACGGCTTGTTTCAACAAGCCGGTCTATGGTGGGTATTTTTGCCTTTACGGCGGCATGTATTGGATAAATCCGAGCGGCCCCAGTGTAGCCTATTTTGGGACGCCGATAGCCGCGGGCCTGGATGGTTCCGGCAACCCCATCACGAACTCCTGGACGCGCGTATCGGCGCCGACCCCGGAGAGTTCCGCTATCAATCAGACCGCAAACGATTTTACGTTTTATGTGATCGGCGGCGATCCAGGCAGTACCCCGGCTGGAGCGCCAGTAATCATCCGGGGTGTATTCACTCCGACCGCCACCCCGGTGCAGCCGACCACACCGCAGAGCGGCGTGGGCATTGCTCAGATCGCCAACGCGCATGTGACGGGGACCGACGCATACTCGGTGACATGGAGCGTCTCCACGCCCTCGCCATGGTCGATGACATGGACGAACTTGAGTCCGCAAACCACACCGACAACCTGTCTTGGAGTGTCCGGCGCCGGTTGTGGAATCGTGCAGCAGATGGCCACGTTCGATCCTACATTCATTCCGTCATACTTCAACCAGACTTCTACGGGTGGCTGGAATTGCAACCTTACCGGGGCCGCGTCTCTGGGGATGTTATTCTTCACTTGTCTTTCGGGTGCAGGCGATAGTCCCGGGTGGATCTTCGCGTTTTCACCCGGCGACGGCATCGCAGCGCACGCCGGGCAGCCCGGCGGACCGCAAATCAACGGAGCAATCAATACGTTCAACACTCCCAACGGCCCGGTATCCGCCGGCCAGGCGGCAATGACTGGACGAACCCTGCATGGTATTGCCGAAACCGGCGAGACAGGATGGCTTAGTATTACGACCTCCCTGAACTATTCGAGTCAATGGGTGCCGGTCACAACGAGCGCCAACACCAGCGGTATCCCGGCCAGTGGCAGCGCAACTAGCTGCTCGGCCTACGGATTGCCGTCCGGCCACGACTGTGTGTCGATCCAGATGAAAAGCTACACAGCCCACAGCGTCACCGGATACGAGCCGTACCTGGCATCCCCGGGATCCCCTTGGCTGGGAACGCCCGGAGAGGAGCGCACGACGCAACTCGGCGACACCGTTTGCGTGACCTCTGGGGCATCATGCAGTTACATCGGCGCTCCACCCGCTAACGAGTTGATGACGCTGGTTGCCAAGAACTATGGCGGTACGCCCGGCTTGTGGGTGTTCCAGCGCAGTTCAAACGGCGTGGAGCTTCCGATTGCAGCGTCGACTCCGATCACCCTTTGGTGGGAAAGCATTATGGTCTCGATTCCCGCCACTTCCGGCAACCAAAGCCTCAATACAACCGAATATTGGAATCCACTCAAAGGATGCGCGGGTTCTCCGGATCCCCACGGCAACTGTCTGATGCAGGATACGAACTTCGCAGAGGCCCATGGAGAGTGGCGCGATGGCGGCGAGGCGGTGGGGGTGAACGTACCTAACTGGGCGGTGCCAAGCTCGGCTGTTGGGATAGGCGTTCCGTGGCCCACCGACTATCAAACTGTGGTCGGCTCGGTTCCCGGCATTCTCAGCCTAACGCCCGCCAACTTGACTCCCGGTGCGGCCGCCGGGGTGAACTTCGTAAGTGGCAGCCCGCCTTTCGCAGGAGCTTTCGGCGTGCCTTTTCAGCCTGACGGAGGCACTCACCCAAATCCACCGGGCGCAAATGCCTCCGCCTATGAGGCGCTCGAGGCGTTCGACAACACGCCATTGCAGGGAGGGACTTACGAACCGGCGTTCACTTTGGTTTCCGGCCAATTGTACGATTACATTCCCAGTACGGTCAAAGACTCGGACGATTTCTACAGCGCCACCGGTGGTTCCGGTGGCTATGGCGTGACCACCATCAACCGGAAGCTCATGGCGACGGGCGCGTCTTGCGGTTCGCATCCGTTGATCGACATCAGCAGCCCCGCGACGGGAAACGCGATAGCCACGGATACCACGGCGTCGTATGAATACTGTGTGGCGCGCAATGCCAACGAGTGTCGTAGCGGCAGTTCCCAAGGCGAGATATTCGTCAACTGTCCAGGTGTGGTGTGGCCGCGTTGCGAAGGGCTTTCCATCCACGGTGGCGTGCCATTGGGCGTTGGCAACGACATCTGCGTCGGGAACGTTTCCAAGGTGGCAGACGCGATCATACAGTTTACCCTGGCTCACACGGATTACTTCGACGCATACACCCGCATACTCGCCAGCGCCACGTCCCGCCGGCGGATGGTGAGTGGATTTGAAAACAACCGGCTTCTGCCCGACAACTCGTGGATTTTATACCGGCAGGAATATCTTAACTATCAGCGCCAGGAGATGTGGATGGCCAAATTGCCGCCGTACCCGGCAGTGGACTCAATCAACCGGGGGGCCTTTGTGCCCATGCTCATCAATAAGTTGCAGGGGCCACCGGGCACCGACAATGCGATTGTCGAGTTCGGCCATCAGGAGTACGGCGCTCCGCAACAGGTCAATTGCACCACGCGCAACGACGTGTGCCTTGCAACTGCCAGTACGGTGCCAGCCGGAACCCAGCCATTTTACTTCGCGTCGGAGAATCCTGCCGGCGCACCCTGCGCCACGGGATGCACCATCACCATACCGGCCATCTCACAGAGAATTCTCTACTATCGGGTCAAGTATCGGAACGCGAGTAATACCGTGCTGGCCGCCAGTCCGCTTACCGCCGTGGTGGTTCCCTGATCACGAATAATCGCGAATGGAGGAGCGCCGGACCGGCGCACGTCTTCGAGGCACGGCTATGTGATATTGCTACTATAGCGTGTGGCTACAGCCGTGACAAAGGCCGATGGGTAACGTGAATCGCGTAGATCGAGAGCTTGTCTTCGATATTGGCCTTCACAATGGTGACGACGCTGCCTATTATCTCGATCTCGGATACCTTGTTGTCGGAGTTGAAGCCAATCCGCTGCTGGCAGCCCGATGCACCCAGCGATTCGAAAACGAGATCCATCAAGCACGACTGAAAGTAATCAATGCCGGGGTGTTGAAGGAATCCGGAGAGTTCATCTTTTATCGCAATCTTCGCGAAGACGGCTGGTCCTCGTTCCAACCGGAAAGGGGGAAGAAAGGGGGAGCGTGGGAAGAACTGAAGATCCCCTGCATCACGACACAACAACTCATAGCGGAACACGGAAAGCCTTTCTTTATGAAGGTGGATATAGAAGGGGCAGACCTTCAGGCTCTACACTCGCTAACGACCGCGACCGCCCCCGCCTATGTCAGCCTCGAGCTGAATTGTGCCGATCCGATTTTGGAGAGATTGATCGAGTTGGGATACTCTTCCTTCAAGTTCGTGAATGGCGAGACCTACTGGCCCACGCCCCCGATACTCGAGCAACAGATCGGCTGGCGGCTTTTGAGGAAAATCGGGCGGCTCGCTCCATTCGTCCGGAACAGCATCTGCCGGCTTCCGCAGCGGCTTCGTCCCAACTCCGAGTACGATCCGCCTGGCAAGTACAGTCCCGCTGGCTATGCATTCGGGCGTTACAGTTCCGGCCCGTTTGGAGAGGAGGCCGCCGGTTCGTGGTTGAATTCGGCCGCCGCACTCCGCTGGTTCGGAGTTCTAAAGAACAAATATCGCAGGGCTGCCAAGGAAGACGTGTTCTGGTGGGACGTGCACGCGCGTCACTCTCAAGTGCATCGATAATCGCATGTTGATCCGGAGGGTGGTCGTTTCCACGCCATAGCCCTACCGCAGCCGAGCGTTTCCGCCCGGAACTGGGCCAGACAGAGCCTTAGGCGCCGTTGGTCTGGCATCGGTTGGCTCCCATTCAGCCGGCACCTGGGACGAGAGTTGCGCCGCGATGGTCCGGTCCAAGGCCACGCATAAACCCGCCAGCATCGGAAAGTAATACATATAGGCATTACTGGCGAAGAGGCCGGTGCCGGCGAACGCGATTAGCGCCAACCGGAGGGCGAACGCCATGTGCCGTACGGAAGACAAGGCTGGATACGGACGAGCCCGCTTCTCAGCCGCGTGTACGATTCTGAAACACAACAGCAGCGCCAGGCAATACAGAAACAATCCGGGTAGGCCGTCTTCGCAGGACAGTTGCGTGAACGTATTATGGGTTTCGTGCCACGCATTTGCGTTGGACCGTCCCGTGGCGGCCTCCACATGGCTTGCGTTAGCGACCGAGAACATCCCCGGACCGACGCCCAGCAAGGGATGCCGCAGGGTCAATTGTAAACTGGAAAGCAATAGCTCTTTCCGTAGGTCCGCGGATTCCATCGCGGATCGCTCCGAGTCCGATAAATGTACCGGGGCGGAATTACTAAACATGGTTCTAAACCGATCCAAAGCGCTCCGACTCGAGCAGGTGATGGCAATTACGGAGAGAACCAGCACGACAAAACCCACCACCACCTTCTGGGTGGCCGGCAGCGGCACAAAATACAGCAGTAACAGGATGGCGAGGGTCACCAGACCGCCCCGCGAGCCAGTCGCCGCTACAGTCACGGGGATGCAAAGAAGCATCAGCAGACAAGCGAACTTCAATGGCGACAATCCAGGCTTGGTGCGTATTACGAAGAGACAAAACGGCACACCCATGAGCAGTATCAGGGCCAGATAGTTGGCGTTCCCTAGAGTGCCCGCCAGCAGGGCCACACGGCCCCCCTGTACCCGGCCCATCACAAGGGTAAAGATCTCGATGAAGACAGTGGCCGCCGCCAGGGTGTACATGATCCTGCGGCACTGCTCCAGTCCCTGCACAGCAGATGCGATGATGACGTAGGAGAAAAGCGCTATGACCCAAGAATCCCGGAGCACTTTGACGCTCCCGCCGCGCCATATGCTGAATGGGACACAGACACACATCCACAGGGTGAACGCTATCAGACAGACGCCGACTCTCGAGAAGGCGGCACGTATGTCACCGCCGAACAGCAGCGTGGCCAAAAGCGCGAGACCCATGATGATCCGTACCGAGTGCACCGCGGACCCTGTGACCATCTCCATGATCTCGGGAAACCGGGCATACACCACAAATACAAAGACCGCGGTGAGATAGAACGCCGGGCGGGGCGCGGCAGTGGAACTGGCCGGCCAAGCGGGCTCCGCTGGCCTGGCGAAGTTACTCCCGCGCAACGCCTGTGTGTGGGGCGGAGTCATGGCCTCGGTCTGCGGTCCTCCGTGAATTCAGTGTAGCATCTCAGCAAACGTCGGCTGAGGCCGCGGACGGTTTCCTCGCGCGGCGAGGCGTGCGAGGCCGTCAGGAGGTAGCCGATCTCGAACCCCTGCCGGTGGAGGCTCTGCACCCACTGCCGGTAATCGTCCTCATCGCTGTGGCGCCGTTGTCCGATGGGGTGCCCTTACCCCTGATAGGCCAGACCACCAAGGCGGTCCGCCAGCAGCGCATAGACGGCTTTCCCCTTCTCCAGCGTTTGCGAATCGGTATCGTCGAAAATCGAGAATGCGAAGCTCCTCTTTACCGGGCCCGAGCATCACGCTTGCTTTCGCGCGGGATTGAAACGCCCCATCAGCCGCTGCTTGCGGTCCACCAGCTTCTTTGCCTCATCGCGCAGCGTGCCGAGAACCCTAAAACGCGACTTGGAAAAGAAAGGGACTCGGAGGGGGACGCAGCCGTACTTCCGCTTGTAATCACCGCCTCCGCCCCAGTCGTACAGCTCGATGCCGCACTTCTTCCAATACCGCATGGCGTACCACTGGATGGCCTCATTCGGCCGCCAGATCTGTCCCCAACGGAAGCTGGCGTTGCCCCAAAACTGCGCGATCTTGTTCATGCCCGGAAAAATCCCGGTACCGATGCACCTGCCTTCAGGGTCGCGCGCGCGCAGCAGCAGGAGGCGCCCAGTGGGCTCCAGGTGACGAATCAGCGCGCGCACGCGTTCCACGTCGTAACTCGGCATCTTGTTCTGCTTGGCGAACACGTCGAGCAGTTGCGCATAGTATTCGTCGGCAAACTCGATGTCGTGCGCTTCCTCAATCACCACCCCGCTCTTTTCCGCCTTCCGTATGCAGCGGCGGCACGCGCTTTCCATGGCGCCGAATATCTGCTCTTCAGACATCCGCAAGTCGGTTTGGTACGAATCGTAAGACCCGGGCGTGAATCCGAGCCCGGCGCCATCTTCAGCCGTGAAGCCGGGATCGGCAATCTCCAGGTGCAGGCACTTCAGGTCGACGAAGGCCAGTTCCTCGACAGCCGCGAGCGCCGCCTGGCGCGGGACGCCCGGCAGCAGGTTGAAACCGACGTAAGGCGTGGTCCACCCGGGGAAGGGGCTGCCCAGGATCTTCACGCCGAACTTGTGGAATGTCAGACCGGTGAAGTACCCGGCGACGTCTCCGCCGTCCCGGACTTCCGCAAGCAATGGTACCGCGTCCTTGGCTTCCGCTACGTAACGGACCCATTCGCGCGTCTGGAAGACGGTGCGATCCGCGAAGAGATTCAGCGCTTCCCAGTCCGCTGTCGCCGGGTCGATCGGCACGCACTTAAGCATAGCGGTGAAGTCCATCTCGGGTCCGCGCGGCTCGTGTGCACGAAATCTCTGTTCTCCTCGAAAGGCGACAGCAGTTCCATATGCTTCAGGGCGTGAATGCCATGCACAAAGTCGTTCTGGAAGCGAGGAAAGGCTCATTGTAAATCATTGCCCTGTTCTCTTATTGCGTAAAAGCCGCTCCCGTCGTTGAATATCCTGTATCCCACCCGCCGATGTAGCCTGACACTCGCCACGTTCCACGGCTCTATGTGGGCATCGACACGGGTAATACCGGCGCCGGCAACTAGCTTGAAGAATGTTTCGTAAAGCCCGGCTCCGATGCCGCCACGCCGTACCTCGGCGGCGACACCGATGAATTGTATTGCGGCGACGTTGGCGCCACCCGCACCCCATTCATGCTCATTGGGCCCCGGCTCAAGCATGGGCCACACCGACTGGTCGCTCGGTTCTTTATCTAACGGGCTAGCCTTGCTCCGAAGCCGGCTCATCAGGATCAAGAACGCAGCTATCGGATGGCGGACCACGAATCGCCTCCAATAGCGCCGCGGATTGTGGACGGCGATAACCAACCCAACGAGGGCACCGCCATCGTCTGCGACCACACATCGAACTTCGCGCCGCTCGCTTGCTTCGTGACACATCAGCCGCTGCACCCTCGCATTGGCGCAACCGGCGAACGAAACGCGCATCCGGGAGAGAAGTTCGAAGAGGGGGCCTTGGTCGGCAGCAGTCACCTCACGAAAAATCATCTTCCGGCCTCGCAAGAATCTCCATACTCGGCTTAGGTTTAGGGGCCAGATATCCCGTTTTGCAAGTGGTTGGCCAGACCTCTTGGGCCTCAGTTAGTCACGATTGTGTCTTCAGTTTGTAGACGTGGCGGTCGCGCCACTGATAGAGCGCCCGCAGGAGGCCGGGCGCCACCCGCAGCACCATCAGTACCGCAGCGAGTTTCAGGGATTTGTATTGGGCGTTCGCCCGCGCCAAATGGCTGGTGGCGGCTTCGGCGTCGCCTGCCAGCAAAGCGTTCTTGCCCTTTTGCAGTTCCAGGCTGGTACGCTCCACGGTACCCTGGCGTTCCAGGACCTCCCGCTGTGCGACTGTCAGGTCTGGGTCGCGGGCGGCCTTCGCCAGCACGGCCAAGTACGACTCAAGCATGGCAATCGGGTCTGAGGAGAGACTGCCCACGTGGCGACGATAGTATCCCAACACCCGCCGGTGGTAAACGATCCGGCCCCCATGTTTGGCGATGCGCAACCACAAATCGGTGTCTTCGACCCGCCGGAGCGCCGGATCGAACAGCCCGGCGCGGAGCAGCGCCTCCCTGCGGCAGAGGGTTACAGACAGGTTCACCGCGCACTGGCGCGCGACCAGCCGCTCGAAGGTGACCTCGCCCACCGAGGGAGATAACTCCATGATGGTTCTGCCCGCTTCCCGTACATCGCCGAAAATACGGGCGTCGGCATATACCACATCGATAGACGGGTCGGCCTCGAGCAGCGCGAGTTGCGCCGCCAGGTACTCTGGGGCCCAGATGTCATCGGCGTCGAGCGGGGCAATATATTTGCCCCGCGCTGCCCGGATGCCGGTATTACGGGCTCCGCTCACGCCTTGATTCTCCTGGCTCAGGTAGGTGATCCGGTCCCAATACGGCGCCAGAACCTTCTCCAATTCCTCGGTATCCGGCGAGCCGTCGTTCACCACGATGATTTCATAATCTTGGAAAGTCTGTGCCAGCACCGAGTCCAATGTGGCGGCGATGTATTGCGCAACCCGATAGGCGGGAATGATCACGCTGACCAAGGGGACATTGCCGGCTGCTTCCGTTTCCTGCACGACTTGCAGAGTAACATATCCGCCGGGACTGCCCCGATTGACAGGCCAGGAAGCCTATCCCACTTGCTACATTGGTTCACTGAAGATGCCTATCCATCAGCGCGTCCTGGTGACCGGGGGCGCCGGTTTTGTGGGATCGAGCGTTGCACGCGCCATAAAGAGAAACCATCCACAGACGCACGTGACCGCATTCGACAACCTGCATCGCCGCGGGTCGGAGCTCAACCTGGACCGGCTGCGTGAAGCAGAGGTGGCGTTTGCGCATGGCGACATCCGCTCGCTGGCCGATCTCACCAGCCTGCCGGAGCCTCCGGACCTGATCGTAGAGTGCTCGGCGGAGCCGTCCGCGCAGGCGGGCTATGGCGGCTCGCCGGAATACCTGATCGACACCAACCTGATCGGCTGCTATCACTGTCTGGAGTTGGCGAGGTGCGTCCAAGCCGATTTTGTTTTCATCTCGACGAGCCGCGTCTATCCGTACCGGCGCTTGAACGATCTGGCTTTCGAAGAAGGGCCGGAGCGCTTCCACCTTTGTGCGGAGCAAACCGTAGCGGGCGCATCGGCTCTGGGCGTAAATGAGGATTTTCCCCTAGACGGGCCGCGCTCACTCTACGGGATGACGAAGCTGGCCGGAGAATTGATGGTGGCCGAGTATGCCGACGCCTACGGGATTCGCTACCTGATCGACCGCTGCGGTGTGCTGACCGGGCCGTGGCAGATGGCCAAAGCCGACCAGGGCGTCATCGCGCTATGGATGGCCGCGCATTATTTCCGCCGGAATCTTTCCTATATCGGATTCG
>Ga0075030_100000915_pt1 | contig 26394 bp, 20 predicted proteins | sample LitLauG_LLR_2012_FD_71393 | JGI IMG/M metagenome (GOLD analysis project Ga0075030, IMG submission 71393) | Freshwater sediment microbial communities from Pennsylvania, USA - Little Laurel Run_MetaG_LLR_2012 | ecosystem: Environmental > Aquatic > Freshwater > Creek > Sediment | place: USA...
GTCTTCCGGGCCCACGAGCACCAAGCGGAAATGTTTGCGGGCATCGGGCCGGTGGTCGAAAAATCCGCGCATTGCGCGGAGCAACGAATTCGTGGCATTTCGCCGAGTACTCTCACCCGATCCCAGATTTCCAGCATGAACCAACTCAAAGAACCCGGAACCTTGGACCGGGCTGGTACTGGAGCCGATGTGCGGAACGACAACAGATTTGCCGCGCGCTTGGGCCAGTCGCAGGTGGTAGTCACGCAGGCGGGAACTCGGGAAGGTTAGCGTATCCGCCTTCCGCATGACACGGCGCAGCCAGAAATCTGAAGCCCTCAGCGCGAGAGTGCGCTTGCGTTTATGTCGATCCTGAGGAAGCAAATGCGCGCCCTCAAGATCCCACGGATCATTGAAATTTGCTATCCAAGGCCGTCTGATTGCACGTGAAACCCAGTACGCAGCGATATGCGCAACGTTTGGCAAGCTGCGCGAATACACTACGTCGCAAGGCCGGACGCGATGAAGGCGCCGCGCGTTGGCAACAACAGTTGCGATCCAACGCGACCATTCAGGGGAAAAATAACGCAGACCAAGCAGGGGCGAAAGGAGCTTGGTCTTGTTGCCATCCGGCGGGACGGATGACGTGATGCGTTCAAGCGGGTGCCATACGGGAGATACATCGCGGGAAAACTTGGGGTGCTTTACGTAGTCAACGTCAAATACGGTCACGTCAACACCGGCGGCGAGCAGATGCAGGGCGACTTTGCCACCGCAAAACGCCTCCGGATTTGCCAGCGGAGGGAAGAATGGGCTGATGCACAACACTCTGGGCGACGGAGTTGTTTCCATCTTAATGGAATATACAAAATCCGGCCTCTGCATGGTTGCATTGGTTGCCGGGCAGGTGATATTCATTAAATCGTTTCATATTTCAAACACGCTTGAACGATCCGATCGGCGGCCTTTCCGTCCCCGTAGGGATTGTGAATGCGCGACATCGCCGCGCGGGCTTCGGGATCGGTCAGCAGCCGGGTCAACCCAGTCACGATCGCGTGAATGTCTGTTCCAACCAACCGGACAGTGCCCGCTTCAACCGCCTCCGGTCGTTCTGTCGCTTCGCGCATGACCAGCACAGGTTTGCCCAAGCTTGGCGCCTCTTCCTGCACCCCGCCTGAATCGGTAAGAATCACCGACGCACGGGCCATTAGGCCTACAAATTGCAGGTAAGCCTGCGGGGGGATGAGGTGGATGTTTCCCGCATCGCCGTTAGCGGTGCCGAGGATTCGCTGCACTGGCTCGCGCACATTTGGATTCAGGTGGACAGGATAGACGAAATGCACCTGTGGGAAAAGGCTCGCGAGAATCGCAATCGCCTTGCAGATCGACTCGAAACCTTCTCCGAAGTTCTCGCGGCGGTGTCCGGTGATGAGTACCATCAACGGTCCGCTTTCAAAGGCGCTTGCCGATTGCAGAAAGCCCGGAAGTTCCGGAATGGCAGGCGGTGTGGCGCGGACCTTCTCAATTGCCAGCAACAACGCGTCAACCACGGTATTTCCAGTCACGTAAATCGTCCCAGCGGCAATCCCTTCCCGAAGAAGGTTCTCGCGGGCTCTCCCGGTCGGAGCAAAATGCAGTGCGGCCAACCGCGTCGTCAAAACGCGGTTGGCTTCCTCAGGCCACGGAGCATGCAGGTTCCCCGTACGAAGGCCCGCTTCGACATGGCCAACCGGAATCCGGTGATAGAAGGCTGCCAGTGAAGCGCAAAACACGGTCGTGGTATCACCCTGTACCAGCACCAAGTCGGGCCGATCTGCGGCTAGGTAACGATCAATAGCTTCGATCGCGCGGGTCGTAAGCCCGGCAAGGGTCTGATTCGGCTCCATTAGATCGAGATCCGCGTCCGGTTCGATCGCGAAAACAGCGAGCACTTGATCCAGCATCTGGCGATGCTGCCCGGTCACACAGACACGGCACTCGATGCCCGGAGAGCGCCGAAGAGCCAAAACCACAGGCGCAAGTTTGATCGCCTCCGGGCGCGTACCAAAGATGACTGCTACTTTCATGGAAAAAATCCGTGATTAGACATTTGATGCAATTTATATAGAGACTCCCACCGATTCCGATTGGAAAAGTTGCTGGATTATAATGGTTTAGGCACATTTTTTCATAAGGTCGCTACGCGATTTCGATCCAATGAAGCCAATCTGACAATCACAAAAAATGTGTTAAAGGCATAGTTACAGATGAAGGCGTTCGCTCCCAAGCATGCTCTCGATAACCGCATGTAATTGGCGCGCGGTTGTGTCGAGAGTATTTTCATGAAGAATTTTTGCGCGGGCACGGTGTCCACAGGTGCGGGCTAACTCAGGGGCATCCGCAAGTCGAATAATATGCTTTGCCATCGCATCCACATCGAGGTAGGGCGCAACAAATCCGCACCCATCACGGGCGAACTCAGGCATTCCACCGGCACCGGCAAAGCAGACCACAGGGGTTTCGATGGCTGCCAACTCAAGACAGGCAAGCGGGTAAGCGTCGTCGCGCGACAACAGGGTGAAGACGTCAATGGCGGGAAAGAGTTCAAAAGGATTTTCCACTTCCCCACTGTTGTGAAAAATGGCTTCCACGCCAGCCGTCCGCAGATCGTATTGCAGGTTGTATTCTTCCTCGGCAGACCCTGAACGTCCGATCCAGACGAAATGGATGTCCTTCTCCGGCCGGTGGCGGCGCAGGGCAAGCAGAAGCTGGGGGATAAGATCCCGTCCCTTTCGCCAGTGCTCAGCACCGCAGCCACCGACAACAAACGCTCCGGCAGGAATTCCAAACGCCTCACGGGCTGATGCTTTCTGGGCTGCGCTGGGTACCGGTGGCAATTCCCGGATATGTTCGTAAATCACCGTGATCTTTTTTTCCGAGATATTGTGGTTGCGGACGAGGTTCTCCCGGACGGCTTCGGAGACCGCAATGAACGCATTGGTATGGGCCAAGACCCGCTGAAGGTTCTCCGCACCAGCCCGCCAAATCCAATAGGCGAGTTCGTGTACATGAGTGATCACAGGCACCCCAAAGGAGGCCAAAACCTCAAGCGCTCCTCCGTTTGTGATGGTATTGGAGTAAATGAGATCGTAGGATCCTTTTTTGAAAATCCGCCGGATTTTACCCGTTTCCTCTCCGAATTTGCGGGGAAGAAGCCGACGCACTCGCCGCCCAAGGCGGGAGCGGAAGAGGAATGAGGTTCCGAGCGTCACAGCCGGGCCGAGTTCACGAAATGAAGCTTCCAGTGGTCCGGGTGATCGCAGGAGGGTGCCGAGTCCATAGTCCGTGTTGGCGCGAAGCCAGCGCATAAAGGCGAGCAGTCCGATGGGAGCCCCGGTGCGCCCGGCATCATGAGACACGAATAAAATCTTCGGCGCAGCGGCGGACATGCAGGATCAGGACGGTATCTCCCCCAAGGCAGGTTCTGGAAGAAAAGGGGCATTGAGCGCCGCTTTCACCGCATTGAGATAGCCGTGTCCGAACTTCTGATCGGGTTCGAGATAGTTGCCTTCCGCCCATTCGTTCCAGGATTTCACGAAAACGATGCGCTCCTCGGCTGGTCGGTGGGCGACGGATTCGATGCTATCCTGGAGATGCTCGGCAAAAAGCTCCGGCGTTGATCCGTGAAGCACGATGCCTTTCCGACCGGCACGGGCGGTATTGTCCCATCCTGGAACCACGGACGGATAACACCCGATTTCCAGCGCCGCTGCCGACTTGAAAAATAGCATCGCGTCGCGATAGTAGTGGACACCGCCCGGCCAGCGGAGGAGACGCTGGAGAACCCGGTGTCCAAGAAGGCGTGCGGTTCCGGCTGCCGTCTCAAGAGTTTTGCGGACTTTGAGGGCTGCAACCCTTTCGTTTTTCGCGATCCGAAACCTCTCTTGGGCGATGTTCCATAAGCGACGCCGGATGAGCTTAAGTTCGTTCGTCATCACGGCCCCACCGTAGCCGGCATTGTGCCACGGATAATCGAGTTCATGATCAAAAAGGTGAGCGACAAAGTGAATCCCATCAAGCCCATTCCGAACCGCCAGTTCCTGCCAAAGTTCGATGAATGCCTCACTGTCCGGCAGACTTTTTGGACGAAAGATCGTGAAGATGGGGCGGTTGTGGACACGGATGTAACGGGGATCGTGAAACGCTTCCAAGAGGGTATGAAAGTGGCGTTCGTGATCGGCCTTCCCAGGGTAAGTCTGCTCGATCAATGTCCGTCTCTCGGCCCCATACCAATGACCGCTCCAGGTATCGTTGGCCCAGGCGAGGCAAAATGGGTAGTCCGGTTCTCCGGATGAGACGACTTCCTTAAACGGCCGTTCGAGCACACGGCGACCGGCGAACCAGTAGTGCCAGTAACAAAAGCCCTCGATCCCGGCCTCGCGTCCAAGTTCTGCCTGGGTGGCACGTACTTCCGGGACGCGGAGATCATAGAATCCGAGATCCGCCGGAAGGCGCGGCTGGTAGTGTCCGGGAAAGAGCGGCTTCGCCCGCGTAACATTAGTCCACTCAGTAAAACCCTTCCCCCACCATTCGTCGTTCTCAGGGATAGGATGAAACTGCGGAAGGTAGAATGCAATCAGCCGGGCGCGTCTCATATGGCGACGGTTTTGTGATCCGGGGTGCGCTTCCGCAGCCCATGCAAAATGTAGTTTCGGGCCCGGCGGCGCTCCTGCACGAAACGAGCGCACTTTGCCATATCCTGAATGTAGCTCAATTCCCAAGGAGCAATTCCTTCATCGTCGGGATTCCGTACACCTTCACACGCTCTCCGGAACGACAGCTTCGTGAAGTAGTAAAGGCGCATTAGTGAGGGATGTTGCATGCGCTGGTGAAACCAGTGATGCATGAGGTAGGCACGCGTCTCACCTTGCAGACGAGCTGCATTGATCCAGCTTTTGTACCGAAGCCGTTCAGGGTCCAGATGGTGCTCGACCTGAACGTCAAGAGCACTGGCCAGCTTGAATCCAGCTTTCTTAAGCTGCCAGGTCAGTAACGACTCTTCCCCTCCACCCGTAACCCCAGGTCCCAATTCGGGGTCAAAACCGCCGATCTTGTCGATCACTTTCCGGCTCAACGCCATATTCGCGCCACACATTTCCGACGGACTCTCGGGTGACAGGTAATCGGCGGTGGAAGCCAGCCAGGCTCGGTGCGTGTGATTCATCCAAGGACGCAGCAGATGTGGGGCAAGTTTCACTCCGCCAGCGACGGCATCGGCTCGACCCGTATGGATTGCTTCACACATGCATCGTACCCAATCGGACGGAAATCGAACATCGTCGTCTGTAAAGAGAAGAATTCTTCCATTTGACTCGGCGATGGCTCGATTGAGTGCGTTTGACTTGCCCGGCACCGCCTCGAAAAGATACCGCGCCGTAATTCGATTGTGCCGGAAAGACGCAGTTGCAACTTCTGCGCTCCCTTTGACTCCATTTTCCACCACCAGCAATTCCGCCCATAAATGCGAGGGAACCTCCACCCTCGACAACGATTCGAGGGTGTTCGCCAAGTCTCTGCACCGACCACGCGTACAGATGATAATGCTTGTGAGAAAGGAAGATTCTGAAGCTTTCTGTTTGCTATTTAACAGCAGGGTCATGACTTGCATCAATGTCAAGATGATTGCGGATGACGCGGCACAGGACGGTGGTGGTGTCCCAGATAGAAACCATCTCCGCTTAGCAAGCTTCGAGAGTTTCTCAGCAAACGTCCCAGGAACGGGCAAACGGCTCTATGCGGGCCTCGACTGAATATGCGCAAAACGATCCTTCAACCGGAGGAACGGAAGTTCCAAAAACCGATAGCTCAATGCCGCCAGTACAACCGTCAACGCAAATGCCGCCATAGACCGTCCAAACGGCATTCCGGGAATTGCAAGGCGCGGCGAGAAATAGATCGCCAATTGATGGAAGACATATAGTCCGAAAGAGATTTTTCCGAGATAAACCAGAGGCTTGAGCTTCAGAAACCGCCAACCCGATCCACGGATCGAGAGGAAGATCAGCGTGCAGGCAAAAGCGACCAGCGGAAATATCACTGCTTTTGCCCACCTCGAATCACCCAACGGTGACGAACAGAGCACCGGAATCGCCAACCCCAAAGACAACATCCCAACGCGCAACTTGCTGCTGAAGGCAGGGAGTTGGTTCCTTGCGAGTGCAATGATGGCCCCGGCGGCGATTGGCTCCATGCGAAATGGTGTCGCAAGCCATAGCATATACGAGCTTGCTCCCGCATGAATCGCATAGATTCGAGCTATGATCGAAATGGCAATCATCCAAATGGCGATTGAGCGAAGCTTGATCAGACCTAGAAATGCTATCAGCATAGGCCAGATAAGATAGAACTGCTCCTCCACCGATACGCTCCAAAGCACCAAGGTGGGGCTGCCTCGTCCGGCATCGGAGAACGCGATCGCCCAGTTTTGAGTGAACGTCAGCAAACCGATGACATGCGCGTTTTCAGGCGGCGGCACAAAGTGGAAGATCCTCGGGATGAGAAACCCGGCGAAACCGACGAAAAAGAAATACAATGGCCAGATTCGCAGGCATCGGCGGATCCAAAATCCCCGGATATCGATCTTGCCAGTTGCGTTGTGCTCACGGCGGAGCAGGGAGGTGATTAAAAAGCTTGAAAGGAGAAAGAAAAGGTCGACGCCGAACATCCCGGCTTGAATGACTGTGGTGATTGCCCTAGCGATGATTGCCGGCACCCCGGCATCCGTGTAACGGGACACGGGATCGTCAAAGCCGTGAACGAGGAATACAGCAAGAAAGGCGAAGAATCGAAGCGTATCGAGTTCCGGCAGGTAAAACCGTTTGGCACTGTGCTGGTCTTTGTTTTCACCCCCGATTGTTTCGAGTTGTTTTTTGATAGGAAGCATCGAATCAATGGTTGGACAAACTTTCTGATGCTGGTTGAGCATGCAGGCGGCTTTCTTGATGGCCTTTCCTGCAACGGTCACGAAGTCGCACGCGAACCGAGCGACGCAAAAACGGTTTCATATCTGGACACAAAGTCGGAAAGCTCGAAAAACTCCTCCGTTCGTCGGCGCCCGGCTCTTCCCATGGCAGCCGCGTCCTCAGGGTTTTCCAACATGGTGACCAAGGCCGCCCCCAGTTCTTGCCAAGATCCCGGAGTCACGAGCCTTCCGGTTACACTATCCTCGACTTCCTCAGGGATGCCTCCGACCCGGGAAGCCACCACCGGGACTTCGCATGCCATGGCTTCAAGCACCGTGTAGGGCAGGTTGTCGGCCAATGAGGGCGCAACGAACACATTGGCGGCCGAGTAGTAGCGGGTCACGTTTTCGGGACTCACGTATCCAATCGGGCGGATGTTTGGCAGGTTTGGAATCATTCCACCTCCAACCGCCAGCACAATCACGTCTGGAAAGCGCGGGATGACGACCTCGGCCAAGGCGCGCGCAAGAATATGCCCACCCTTCCTCTCGTCCATCGACCAGCCGCTGTGATGGGCTACGAACGTCAGGACACGCGCCTCGCCGGGAATCGCCAAGGCTGCTCTCGCGCTGGAATCCCGTCGAAAAAGTTTAAGATCGATGCCGTTATGAATCCGCTCCACGCGAAGCCGCGCCAGTTCGGTTTTCATCAGCCGCTCCCGCATCCAGTCGCTCACGCAGACGATTGTCGTGGTCTCGGGCAGCCGGTCGTGGACCCACCTTTTTGCCAACCGCTCACGATAGTAATTGTGCCAGAACAACGTGTAGCGTTTCAGTCGTCCTATCATCGGACACCGGAAGCAGGTTCGGCACTCCTCACAATTCCAGCACTTCAGCATCGTGCTGCCGATTGGCCGCGGATCGTGGGGTGTCAGCACCGTTGTATACCGCTTCGCCACTTCACCCATGAACGAGTAAGGGAGGTCACCATAAAAGGAGTGGAGGTGGACAAAATCCGGGCGAAATTCCTTCAATGCCTGCAATTGCTCCTCGACCGTGAGCTTCCGGCCGTCCGGGAAGTATCGGACGCTGTGCTTTGCCTCGAGGCCGCGCTGTAAATCCCTCGCACAGCGGGTGGCGCCTGCGGTCCACTGCTCATTGACGATCGCGATTCGCATACTAGTTTTGCAAGACTCGTTACAATCACGTGCAGTATAAATCGAAAAATGGCCTGCGCCTGGAACGCTCCCGGACCGGCTCCACCGGGATCTTTACCGAATGGACGCGATTATCTTCCCACCGACCCGTAGTTTGCATGTCTGGGCTCACTGGCGTAAGAGAGTTTCTATGCCTCTTCGCAGCCGCCCCCACAGGTTTTGTCTCACGTGAGTGGAAACGCTCTTTACCGCCTCGTACAAGGGTTGTTGAGACTCCTGCACGATCAGCGGTGCGATTCGTTTTTCGGGCGCGAGCAATGCACATGCGAAACCTCCCCACATCGTCCTAGGGGCGGCGGTATCGTGCGCCTCGTAATGGTAAATACCGGGAATGAAATCCAGATCCACTTGGTGCACAAAAGGACAACTCGCCCAGTTTGCCCGGCGCATCCCTTCCCGGCAGGCTGGATTGAAACTGTCGTGGAGCAGGATGACGATCTCCCGCTGAGGCTGCAAGTTGAGAAGCTGCTCGATATCCTGCTTCACCCCTTCTGTTGAATGATCCCCGTCCACGAGGACAAACCCGAGAGGTCTCTTCTGTTCGTTCATTTCACGCACCAAATCCGACAGGAGTTGATGTGAATCACCCGAGCGAAATTCCACATTAGGAAACTTCCCCGCCAGCCGTGTTGGAATACCGGGGTCTATATCCAATGAAATTACTGCCTCAGAATTCCGCGCCAAGAACTGCAGTGATCCGCCTTTATAAGTGCCGATCTCCAGAGCTACAGTCGGTTTGAGTCGTTCGAGCAAGCCGGACAACGCAAAACGCTCACACGGAGTCATCTGCGAGTGTAAGACAAAGCCCGGTTCCAAACCTAATTCTTGAAGAGTCAACATGGCCCGGAAATAAAGTATGCGTCGTCCATGCGCGGTCTTACACATCCCGAATCTTGCGGGCGGGAACACCTCCCCAAATCTCATTCGGTGGCACATTCCTCGTTACCACACTTCCTGCCGCTACTACAGCGGCGTCACCTACTGTGCATCCAGGCAAGACCGTCGCTCCCGCTCCGATCCAGCAATTATTCCCTATTTTAATTCCCGTTTTCCCTTCATCATAGCGAAGCTGCCAATAGATGCACCCGCTCTTTATTTGATGATTGGACGCGATCAGGGAAACGTTTTGGCCGACCAGACAATTGTCGCCTATTTGAATGATTCCTCCCGCCGCGCGAATGTTGCACATCGCTCCAATCGTGGATGCACTCCCGATTCGTAGGGCACCAGGAACGCGGCTCATCGGATCCGCGGATAAAGCGACGATTTCGCAAAAAGGGCCTATTTTCACCTGCCTGCCCAATGTAATCACTCGGAAATCGTCATTAACCCAGGATATGGGATGAACGAAATTCACTGTATCGTGCATCGCTTCAATCCGATAACTCATCAGCCACTGGCAAAACGCGCTTTTCAACCGCGAGGCACAGTATCGTGGGAATTTGATCATATTTTAAGCATAGGCCCCATCCGTCGGATGGAAACGAAGTGATGCGCTCACATCGGAGGAACCGACACTGCACGCACTCGTTTCTTGGAGAGTGCCGCATAGGCTCTCGTTACTAACTGCCAGGGAAAAATACGGATCATCGATTGTTCAAACAAGAGCCGCTTTCTGCGGTTTGCATCGCAATGCACTCGCGCATAACGCAGAAGTAACCTGGCTGTTTCCCTACGGATGAATCTCGCTGTTCCGGGCGGACTCCTTCGAGCTTGGCAACATGTGTACTTTTCGATGAGTTTCAAAGCCTCACGCCATTTGGTCGGCACCTGACGTACCCGGTTTCGCATAATTTCAACGGCAGCAATCGCCGTCTCCCCATCCAAAGTCACACCGAGGGACGCCTCCAAATGCGCCTTGGACACCAAAAGAGATGTCTTCAGCAGTTCGTCGCTCCTGGTAAATGTAATGCTCTGCGGATACACGCGATACTGCACCAGACATTCGGGCAACATGAAGGCGTTTGAAACCAGTGCTATCCTCGATATGAGATCATAATCTTGGACGCACCAGAGATCCTCCCGGTATCCGCCGGCTTCGATCATGGCTTCGGTTCGTGTCATGATCGTGGAATGTCCGATGAAATTTTCCCACCCGAGCTTCCATCGAATTTCGAATGGGTCATGGACGCCGCAGCTGCGGTTTCCAGCGGTTCCAATCTCATTAATTTCCTGATATTCACAGCTGCAAAGCGCTATTTCTGGGTGCGTTTCCAGATACTGTAATTGCCTGCCTAACCGCCCCGGCATGGCCACATCGTCGGCATCCAAGCGCGCGATATATTTTCCGCGCGCCATTGGCAAGGCCAGATTTGCGGCTTGTGGTCCCCCGTTCTTTGTATTCACGATCCGTACCAGGCGCGGATCCCGGATAGAGTCAAGAAACTGCTTAGTGCCATCGGTTGAAGCATTATCAACCACGATCAACTCTAAGTCGGAGAAATCCTGGCTCAGGATGCTTTCCACTGAGAGCGGCAGATAGCGCTCACAGTTGTAGGTGACAATAATGACCGAAATCGCGGGTTTATCGAGGGGCATTGCAAACTGGCATCGCGAGGTATCGACCTACACACGTATTCCCCGCCTTCTTTCGGTAGATGTTAGGCTTTAGACACACTGCAAAATTCGTCAATCGAAGCATAATAGCCACAGCATAGGTAAACTTATGTTTCAGGAATCCGGCGCCTAAGGGTCACACTTATCGCCTGTACGGTAACATCCTCGTAAGTAAGGCCGCGACCGAAAAAACATTCCGGATAACGCTTTATCAAATAAAGAAAACTTTTAGGTGCCCAAAAATCCGATTTTATCGTGTGCCATGTACTGTCAGACCATAAATTGCAAAACTCCCCTACAGTCCAGCGATTCAATGGTTGTAATGAATCGGACTGCTTGCCTAGGTCGCATATTCCTGTCTCCTTGATCTTTTCGCTGATGAATTTTTCCGAAAACAAGAACTGCGGGTATGGCATTTTCAAGCTGCTCCAGGCATGCAACCCCCATGGACTTGCATAAAGCGGTCCAAAACTCAGGTGAATAACGCCCGATGGCTTTACAAGCCGACTCAATTCCCCAAAGCACTTAGCCGGATCCTGGAAATGTTCAAAGGAATTGTAGGAATAGATCAAATCGAAAGTGTTTGGCGCAAATGGGAGCGGACGCTCTAGATTCTGCTGGCAAAACTCGAGCGATGCAGCTCTTGGATCACGCCAGTCGTCCATATCTGAAACCGTAACCAAGTGCCCATGAATGGATAGCATATAACCCGTCATCGCATCACCACAACCCACTTCCAAAATCCGGCACGAGTGATTTGGCTCATGTAACATTTCTGACAAAAGCGATGCTCGTTCCATACCCCTTTTCCAGACACTGTGTGGATCGAAGCCATATTCTGGAACTCCGTTAAATTCCTTTTGTAACTGACCAAAATCACTCTCGGCTCTCGTCGTTTGAGACTGTTCTCGGCTGGCGAGAATTTTCGAAATTTGCGACCGCACAATTGAATCGCGACTCCAGCGCAACGGCTTCGCTAGTGTCGGGAACAGTGCCGCCATTGCCTTCATTTGCTTGTTAAATGTCGGCATAATTATTCGGCGCAAGTCCAGTCGCATTGTGGCACAATTGGAAAGCCCCTGTTTTCTATGTAGAAACCTTGGTTGTAAAAACCTGGATCAACGGTTAAAGAGTAACAATCCCAAACTAGATCAAACGTTATATGACCATAGCCAATCCAAACAACCAAACTATATCTCCCAGGTGCCAACGGTAAGCGATCCAAAGCCACGCGATACACGGATTTGCCTGGAGGAATAGCAAATTCCGTACCAACATTATGCGAGTATAACTGGAGAAGGCGGGTTTCTCTGTCGGAAAGAAAATCGACCGACATGTTGGCAGCTAAATCACCGGTCAAGTTGGGTGCGCGACTGACATGCACAAAGCATTCGAAACGCGCACCAGTTTGAATCGGTTGTGGCATTATTTCCAGATTCTCGACTATCACTCTCCTGTCTCCATCCAGGACATTGGCTCTCGAGAAACGATAATCTTCCTTCTTGTCATTCAGAAAGGCCGGAACAACCGTTGTGCTCTGGCCAGTCATCTTCAAGCTGCCTTTCTCCAACAGTAAGCACCTCTTGCACAGGTTCAGCACTGCGGCCATGTTGTGGCTTACGAAAAGCACGGTTCGGCCTCCTTTGGCCACCTCAGTCATTTTGCCAAGACATTTTTTTTGGAACTGTGCGTCACCCACGGCGAGTACTTCATCCACGATGAGGATTTCTGGCTCCAAATGCGCTGCTACGGCGAAAGCCAGCCGCACATACATGCCGCTACTGTACCGTTTAACTGGAGTGTCCAAAAACTTGTCCACTTCCGCAAAAGCAACAATTTCGTCGAATTTGCTTTTGATCTCGTCTCGACTCATGCCGAGAATTGCACCATTCAAGAAAATGTTTTCCCGGCCAGTCAACTCGGGATGAAATCCCGTACCGACTTCGAGCAGGCTTCCAACACGGCCGCCAATAGAAATGCGACCCGCGGTCGGTTCGGTGATCCGACTCAGGATTTTAAGCAAAGTACTCTTGCCGGCACCGTTGCGACCAATGATGCCGACGACTTCGCCCTGCTCGATTTCAAAAGAGATATCTTGCAGAGCCCAAAATTCCTCCCGTGCGTGACGCTTCCGCCGGTTTCGCTCCTTCACCCAATGGACAGGATTTCGGAGCACAGCTTCCAAGGTATGCCGGAGGCCATCACGGACGCCGTTCTGATGACTGATGAAATAGCGCTTGGAGAGGTTTTCCACGCGAATTGCGAGCGTGCTCATGCGGTTCAGATCACGTCAGCAAATGCACGCTCCGTCTTCCGGAAGTACCAGATTCCGGTGACGACCAGAGTGACGGTTATGGCCACGGAAACGGCCAGGCTCGGCCAGTATACGGTTTGTTCTCCGCCGACAAGACACCACCGGAAACCGTCGATCACACCGACCATGGGATTAAGGGAATAGAGAAGGCGATACTGTTCAGGAACAATGGTGCTTTGGAACCCCACAGGAGACAGGTAAAGACCGAACTGGACAATAAATGGAACGATCGCTCGGAAATCGCGATACTCTACCATAAGTGCCGCGATCCAGACGCCAGCACCGAAAGACGCGCCCAAGGCCAGCAGGATAAAGACGGGCAAAAAGAGGATCTGGAGAGGAGGAACAACGCGGTACCAAACCATAAGGACCACAAGGAAACAGCCGGAGATCGCGAAATCCACGAGGCTCGCGATGATGCTGCTGGCCGGAACCACAAGGCGGGGAAAGTATATCTTGGAGATCAGGTTAGCATTGTTAATCAGACTGGCCCCGCTTTCCGAAAGTGCATTGGAAAAAAACTGCCAAGGGAGCATTCCGCAAAAGACCAGGACTGCATAGGGCACCCCGCCGGAAGGCATCCTGCCAAACCTGCCAAAAACCAGGGTCAGGACAAGCATCGTCAACAACGGCTTTAGCAGAGACCATGCCACTCCAACCACCGTCTGTTTGTAGCGCACAAGAAAATCGCGCCAAGCGAGGAAATAAAACAGTTCGCGATAGCGCCAGAGATCGCGCCAGTAATGGCGTTCGGTTTGACCCGCTTCAATAATCAGTTGATTCATTGTTGTTGCCCGTCACCATGCGATCCCCGAGTAGTCTTTTTGTGTGGCTCCGGCGTTGCGCAATCCCACGAGATCGTAGATCACTTTCCCTGTGGAGTGAGCGGCCAGTGCCCGTTCGATTCCGGGGCCTTTGTTGACCACAACGAGTAACTCGGAGTTCCGCACCGTTTCAGGAAGGTCGTCCGTGATAAAGCGGGAGATGAACGGGATTCGTTTAAGGATGTAATCGCGATTGGCCCCCGTGAGATGGGAAAGGTGAACGTGGGGATCACAGATTCGGATGTTGAATCCCTTGCCGAGGAGACGCTCGATGACATCAATGATGGGACTTTCGCGCAAGTCATCTGTGCCGGCCTTAAAGGCGAGCCCGATAAACCCGACGTTTTGCATGCCGAAGTCGAGTATGCGTTTAAAAACCAGATCCTTCTGCAATTCGTTGCTGTGCTCGATGGCTTCGAGCACCGGGGTTGCCAGATAGTGGTCGTGTGCGATGGTCCGGAGCGCCTTGAGATCCTTCGGCAAACACGACCCGCCATAGGCAAAACCGGGGTTCAGATATGCCTTGGAGATATTGAGTTTTGTGTCCCGGCAGAAGACATCCATCAACTGGTGGGAATCGATTTCAAGCTTCTTGCAGATGTTCCCCACCTCGTTGGCAAAGGTTATTTTGAGAGCATGAAACGAATTACACACGTATTTCATCAACTCGGCCACTTTCGGTGCCGTGGTGATGAACGGAGCATCAATCCGCGCATAGACTTCGCGCATCACCTCCGCCGCCCACCCGCAGTCGGAACCGATCAGGGTGAACGGTGGATGATCAAAGTCTTCGACCGAACTACCCTCCCGGAGAAATTCTGGATTAGAGACGACGGCGAAATCCTGGCCAGGCATGCGTCCCGAGACGCGGGCGATGATTTCCGAGACAGCAGCGCCAGTGCCGGGAAGTACGGTGGACCGGACCGCAATCACATGCCGTCCCGTATGTTTCTGGCGCAAGATCTCGCCAATCTGCTCAGTCACTTTGTGGATAGCCGAGAGGTCCAGATGACCATTTGGCGTCGAAGGTGTCCCGACACAGATAAAAGAAACATCCGTCTGCAAGACGGCTTCTGCGACGTTCTGAGTGGCCGAAATGCGGCCCGCGGCGTGTTCCGTCGCCAGGATCTGGCCGATGTCTTTCTCTATGATAGTAGGCCGTCCCTCTTTGATGAAATCCACTTTCGCGGCCTGCACATCCACGCCCACCATCCGGTGCCCGATTTTCGCCAAGCATCCCATGCCGATGCAACCCACGTATCCAAGTCCAAAAACACTGATGCTGGCCATCTTACTTTAACAGGGAAGAAACCTGATCGAGAAAGCGCGCCTCTTCCCCGTTCCAGAGATGTTTTCGATAAACCTCCACTCCACGCGCCACAAAAGCTAAGACCTCATTGGGGTGCGCCCTGACCCACAGTATCCGAGTTGCCAGATCGTCCACGTCGCCTGGTTCAAACCTCAGGATCTCATCCGAGCCGAAATAGTCCCTGATTCCCCTAGTGTTCGGAACGATCACCGGCCGGTGCATGGACAAGAATTCGAAGATTCGGGTAGGCAGGTTGATCTCGGTGAAAGCGGAGCGCCGGTTGGGGATCACCCCCAAGTCAGAATTCCGGATGGCCAGTGCGATTTCCACCTGGGACTTGGGACCGTGATAATGAACAATGTCCGCAATCCCCACCTGCCGGGCGATCTCGAGAATCGTGGCAACAAACGGAGTCTCGCGACCATAAATATCTAGATGAACCCCAGGAATTTCGGGCCGCACCCGCGCAACCGCCCCAACCAACAAGTCGATTCCATGCCGTTCCACGAGTTCGCCGTGGTGCATGATCCGGAATTCTCCTTTGGCTGGCCCCGGTGCGGAGTCTGGTCCAAGCCGATCCGGATTGAAGACATCTTGCCTGGGTGAATTCATTACGATCTGCATCTTTTCCGGCGGGCAACTGCGCGAGATAAATAGATTTCTGAACGTGATATTCGGTGTCAGGGCAAGGTCGGCAAACCGGATACTCCATCGCTCCAAGAGGCGCAACAAACTCACCGCCGGATGCCCGGCCTCCACACCGTAGATGCCCATCATCAGCTCCGGCATGGGGTCGTGCAAATCAAGGATAATGCGAGCACCACGAAGCTTCGCTGCCAAGCTGGCAAAGACGAGCGCATCCGGCATGTTATGCACATGAACCAGGTCATATTTCCTTCGCCAGCCGCGCGAAAGCACAAACCAGAAGGAGGAAAGGATGAATCGCCCGTAGCGCCAGATGTAGTTTAGTGCAGTGCCACGCACTCTTTGCATACGCGTCCGGAATATGTTCACACCATCCACTGTCTCACGCTCCGCCTCCGTGTTGCTCTGCCGGAGGCAAAGGACATCTACTTCCATCCCAGATTTCGCCAAAGCTTCCGCAGCCCGTCTCGGACGCGGATCAGTGAGATAATAGGAGTACAACAGAACCGCGACACGCTTCCCTGCTAAAATGCCTTGACTAGGTTCCGGTAGGGAGGATGCCGATGACATGCGGCTCTCTTCACGCACTTTGCTCAGCTGTTCTATCGCGCTTTTCTTATACCACGCCGCAAGTTCCTTTGCGCAAGGGTTCCAATACATTCCTGAATACTTTTTGGAAACGTATGCCATAAATTGCCGGATCAATGCCGCAGGATAACTGTCCGACGCAAATCCACCGCTACAAAAATCGATGTAGTCGGGATGGATATTTAGCAAAGCCATCCCCCCGTGCTCGGCGATCCAGTCGAGTTTTCGTATCCAGATTTCAGGCGTTTTCTCACCCAACAAAAGAAAAAGGGTGGAATCTTGAGGCAGGGTGTATGGAAGTTCGACGTAACCGGGGCGACGATGATTCGAGGCCGCCAAAGGGACACGCACCGAATCTTTCAAAGCATCCTTACGTTCTGATGCCTCCTTGCCATGAGCTGGCACCCAAAACGGAAAAACTGTGTGCTGGCCGTGGGGCTGTGGCTCGAATGGATCGGTATCAAATGTTGATGCATCGTACTGGATGTCGAGGCCGTGAATCCATTCGAGTTGGTTCAGCATGAAGCCGGATCTAAATCCGACGGCATTCCACTCTTTCAAATAGTGGTTGATTCGCTCTGCATTGCGGTCAAACCGGCTCCTCGATCGATACAGCAGCCCATCGTGCCTGAGATCATGAACGCCAACCTCAAATCCATTTCCAACCAATTCCTCGCGAAGTGCGCTTGGAGTTGTGTAATCCCCCTCTGGAACAAAATTGAACGAGGAACGGAATCCAGCTTCCATTTCGAGCGCCATTAATTGGCGGCACCTGTTCAATCCTACCTGCCCTTCCACATCATGGGTAAAAACTAGGGCGAACTTCTTACCATCAGGCCAGCCGGGCCAGTCTTTAGGTTGGCGCTCAGAACCCGGCATGACCGGCCAAATTGCACCGGTTTGCGCTCGAATCCGCATGGAAAACAAACGCCGGACAAGCATTCGCAACCTGCGCGGTATGATCGGCTTCAAAAAAAAGTAAAGCCGGTTGCGCAATCCGAGCCCCCCACCTGCGATGCCCCGCTGGTTTTGTGCCAAACTGCTCCCAAAGCCAGTAAGTTCCAAGGTATCCTCCTGTTTCAAGGGTTACTGGTTAGATGTTACTAAGTTACTAATGGTAGGTTGTACCAAAAAAGTCGGCTATGCAGCGAGCCACTTGGGAACACGTGACCTAGTCTTGTTCACCACTGCACATACATCAGCCCTTACCGAACGAAGCTCAGTGAACGAACGCTTAATGAAGTCCCTGTTCGTCCTTTCTGCCTCGACGACCATGATGACCTTATCCATGAAACCCGACATCGCGAGCGCCACGCTATTTTGGGCGAGTGGTGGCATATCGAAAATCACGTAGTCGAAATCGGTACCTTGCAAATGCGGCAGGAGATCATAGAATCTTTTGGGCACAATCCGTGAGGATCCGGTGCTGGGAGGTGGAATCGCCAGATAGAGGTTATCCGCGGCGGAATTTACCACCGCACCAGGCTTCAAGACATCCGATAGTGAGCACGTCGGGCGTCCTTCAAAGAAAGGATGTGCCTGTGCCTGACCCGCGTTCATGTCCACCAGAAGAACTTTTCCATCCCCCGTATCTGACAGCGCCACCGCCAATCCCGCGGCGATGGTGGATGTACCTTCGCGACCCTCACATCCGGTGATGGCAACAAATTTAGGTTTGCGCTGAATGTTCTTCAATTCGAACTCCAGGACAATCCGATCGCGAAGCACCTCAGCATATGGGCGCATGAAGTGGGAGGACTCCCATGGTGCGATTTCCAAATTTCCAACGGCCGAGGGTACCGCATTCGTGTTCGTGCCATCGCGTTGTTCGTGTCGCATCTCCAAGGCATCACGACCGGTTGCCTGGGGGATCGATAGTAGCATGGGAATTCGAAACCGGGTCTCTAACTCAAGCGGCCGTTTAATCGATCGATCGATCAGCAATTCCAGAAGAGCAACGATCCCAATCCCCAAGGCAACTCCCCCGCCAGCCAACCGCATCGCCAGTTTCCACAACGTGTCGGTTATCGTTTTAGATCCTGGTGTCGGCTTTTGCACAACATTAATGTTGGGCATTTTCGCCGGATTCAAGGTTTCGTCAATACGAGCCCTCTCCAGACTGCTTGCGAAGTATTTTGCATTCTCCTCCTCGATCTGCTTGCGCCGTTCGAGCTGAGCGATAGCAATGGTATTTTCTGAAAGCTTCTCGATTGCCTTCTGAGTCTCTTGAATTTGTGCTTTCAACGTCGCGATTCTCGCCTCGGTCCCCGCAAGCCGGCTGCGGCCAACCATGAAATCAGGCCGCACTGGTTGCGAGGACACAGGTTTTGACACAGGAGCCGCTGCGGCAAGACTGGGGAATTTCTCATCCATATCGCGCCGCTGTTTCTCCAAATTCAGGATTTCATCGCGATTTAGTTTCACAAGCCGGTTTTCCGGCGTGTATTTCCCCTCTAGGTTGAGTTGATCCTTTCTTAGAACTTCCAAGCGGACTAACAGCACCCGATAACGCTGTAACTCGTCACCGTTAGGCTCGTGTCCAGAAACTGCCGCGCTTTCAACCCCGTCTCCGGGTGTTTTTTGCCCCGAAGACCGGGTCGCGCGCTCAACACCGACACCGGGCGTCTTTTCTCCTGAAGACGCCGCTTCGCCCACGGCACCGTTGCCAAACATTTTTTGTACTTCGAGAAGCAACGCCCGCTGTTCCGATTCATTGGCCTCGGCCATTCGCAATTCCTCTTGCTGTTTGACGATGCGGGAGTTGAGGGCCTCGGTGGTGTCTGCAAGCGACGTGATTCCTGCCTTGGTCTTGAGTTCCTTAAGTTGCTCCTCTGTTTGCGCGAGACGCGAACGCATTTGATCGCTCTGCTGGGTAAGGTATTCAAACGCGCCACTCGACCGATGAACTTCCAAGTGCATCACCAAGTAACGATTGATCAGTTCAGTCAGCACGGACGAGGCTACCTCCGGGTTTTCGTCTGTGTACGAGACCCAAATGATTTTGCTTCCGTACGCCGCGGAAACCCTGAGCCCCTTACTGATTGCCCCGGCTGCATCATACTTTGTCACCTTAGCCGCCGAATGTGGAAGAATACGCTCCGGGGTGATTGCTTCTGCCACTTGGACAGCCAAATCCCAACTTTTCAATATCTCCACTTCCGTGTTAATAAGGCTTTCGTTCATTGCCAAAGGCGCCTTTGCCTCGGGTGAATCGACCGCGTTTGTGTCGACGACGTAACGAACCAGGACCTTGGCTTGTGATTCGTATGTTGTCTTATGATTTAAAATCACTACGCCGGCGGCAACAAAGCCTGCAAGACTGCACAGCAGAATTTTCCATTTGTGCTTGAAAAACATCTCGAGGATGTCACTAAGGTGGACTCCCGGCGATGAAGTCTCCTGCGGAGGTGTGGATGTGTCCATAATTTGCGAACAGCTAGTCGAGGTGCGGATAGAGGATCGCACCGGCGAGGCGGTTTAAGGCGACGGGCAGTTTCTGGAAAATGTTCGTGTGAAACCCGGTACTTTTGTCGTTCTCATCCAGCCACTTTTCTGAGACGGGATGCCACTTGTAATAGTGAACGATCTTCTCCTCCGCTCCCCAACCAAGCTTAAACCGCCGCAGACCGGTATTCTGAAGCGAAGTCCGGCCGAAATCGAGCGTTTCACAACCACTGGCGGCAAGGGCCTTAATCCCCTCCCACATCACGCAATTATTTGCACGGAGTTCCTGTCTGTTTTCGTCTGAAGCGCCAAACTTATAAACCGCCTTGTTGCCGAATCTGACAAACACTGAAGCAGCAATGGGAGTGGAATCCGCCGTGGCGAGCGCCACGAAGCCGCCACCCGATGAGATAACCTCGTCGAAGAGAATCTGAAAAAACCTCCACGGCTGCGGTGGGGCCCCATGCCGGCGGCGGGTCAGGCAATGAAGGCGATAAAAGTCCCGCATGGCTTCTGGCGAATGCCCGATTGTGATCGTCAGGCTATTGCGTTCCGCTTTCCGAATCGCACGGCGAACGGAGCTTTCCAATCCTGCGAATAGCTGTTCAGAACCGCATCGCAAATCCAGAAAATGATGGAAGAAACTTAGTGAGGGCCGCGTCACGCTGGCAGGAGGCGGGTTGCCTCGGATCTGCAGATATTTCCATTTTCTACTCCGCGCCAGATAGCTAAGTTTCTCAAAAATATCGCAGCGGTCACTTTGTTGGAAGATGAGCGGTTCGCAAGTGTCAGTAAAGGGGAGCGACACACCCCTTCGTCCGGTCCACGGACTTCGCACTTCCATCAGGGGCACCAATGCCACCACCTGTTCCGCACAGGAAAGCCTAAGGTAATAGGGGCGATGCCCATAGGTTCTGGTGAGTATTCGTGCCCATGCGGCAGAATGAAAGAAAGTGGAAGACGCGTGCGCTGCCACCTCACGATCCCACGCGGGGTCAGACAGTGGATCAATGCGTGCCATGGCAATTTCCGAACCAAAAGTTCCGTGATCACGGTTTTTCCCGATCACGATGGCACTGATGGGTTTTATCATCTCACTGAAGGGAGTGAAGATTTCATAAAATGGGTTCTGTCGAAGCTAGTTCACTGCCACGGGATAATTGCTTTTCCCGACAGTCGTCGAATCCGCAAGTTCCGATACTGCGTCCGCAACCGCATGTACTTGGGCGGCAGTCAATTCGGCGAACATAGGCAGCGAAATGAATTCCTCAGCGCATTTCTCTGCGCAGGGAAAGGATCCTTTGCAATAGCCAAGGCCTCGATAAGCCTCTTGGAGATGAACCGGCACAGGATAGTGGATTCCAGTGCCGATTCCCCTCTCAGAGAGACCGCGGATCATTGCGTCTCGGTTGGCAACGCGAATCACGTAAAGATGATAGGCATGCTGAATCCATGGTGGCACTGATGGGGTGATGACGGCATCACAATGGGCCAACATCCGGTCGTAATGCGCAGCCCATAAGCGCCTACGTTGGTTTCTCTCTTCAAGGTGCCTCAGTTTGACCCGAAGCACTGCGCCTTGGATACCATCCATTCGGCAATTCCATCCGATCATGACGTGGTGATATTTTCGGATCTGGCCGTGGTCGCGAAGAATTCGGATCTTTTCGAACATATCCTCATCATTGGTTACCACCGCACCTGCTTCGCCAAAGGCACCCAGGTTTTTTCCCGGATAAAAACTGAAGCATCCCGCATCGGCGAGACTTCCGGCCTTGCGTCCCTTGTATTCCGCACCGTGCGCCTGGCAGGCGTCTTCAACAACTGTGATGCCATGTTTCGCAGCGATGGCGAGGATGGGATCCATGTCCGCTGGCTGACCGCAAAGATGAACTGGAATAATAGCTTTGGTCCTCTTGGTGATCGCTTTCTCCAGTTGCTCCGGATCCATATTGTAGGTCCGTTCATCAATATCGACAAAGACCGGGCGGGCTCCGCTTTTGCTGATCGCTTCAGCCGTTGCCATGAACGTGCTTGGCACCGTGATTACCTCGTCTCCCGGACCGACATCCCTTGCAACTAAGGTCAGCCACAGCGCGTCGGTGCCGCTGGAGACTCCAAGTGCATGGGAGGTGCCGCAGTAATCAGCAAAATCTTTTTCAAACTGTTCGACGAAAGATCCGCCCGCAAAAGCACCGCTTTGGATGACTTGTTCGATGGCAGGCATGATCTCCATTTGGAGATCTTCATTTTGAATCCTGATATCAAGGAACGGAACTTTCATGGTTTTTGTGCGGTGGAAATGGATCTCAATACCTTGGCCGGGTTTCCTGCTACGGTGCTATGAGGGGGCACATCCTTGGTGACGACGCTTCCGGCCCCCACTACTGCACCTTCTCCAATGACAAGCCCACCAAGAATAGTGGCACCAGAACCGATCGATGCACCACGTTTGACAAGGGTCATCCGGCATGTCCAGTCCGCCTCCGACTGCATCGCACCTTCCGCCGTGACCGCACGGGGATGGTGGTCATTGATAAACGTGACGCCATGGCCGACGAACACCTCCGACTCTATCGTGACACCTTCACAAATGAAGGTATGGCTTGAGATTTTGCAACGCGCACCAACTTTTGCCCCTTTTTGGATTTCGACGAAGGTACCGATCTTCGTATCATCTCCGATCTCGCAACCGTAGAGGTTTACGAAACCGAACAACCGGACGTTCCTGCCGAGTTTTACGTCCGGTGAAACCTGACTGAAGTCGCGCAAAGGATGATTCATGCCTGCACGAGCGTGGTTTCCAGCGAGTGGGAGACATCTGCCTTCTTGGATGACAGATAAACGTCCGATCTCATGAACGGGACTGGAGCCCCGTTCGCCTTGAGCGACTCGGTGGACGCCTCGAGAATTCGCACCAAGTCCAAACCGTCTTGCCCATTGCTAAGCGGACGTGTCCCCGTGGCAATGCAGTCAAGAAAATGCTGGCATTCGACTCTCAAAGGTTCCTCCTGCTTGATGTGCGGGATATAGCTGTCTCCGTAGTGGTATGAATAGTGGAACTCCGCAAAAGTGTCGTAGTGTGGCGGACGCTCCACACGCGCGTCGTAAATCCGGATTTTTTCGGAAGCCTGCAGATCATCGTAAACGATCATTCGCCGGGTGCCGACGAACGTCATCTCCCGGACTTTGCGCGGCTCTAGCCAACTGCTTTGGATTGTGGCGAAGCGCTTGTGCCGGAATGTAAGTGACATATTTGTAACATCCTCAACCCCAGGAGTTACATGCGCATTTCCCTGGCAGTTCACCACCTTTGGAAGTTCCCCAAGCACATGCAAGATGATGGAGATATCATGCGGAGCGAGATCCCACGCAACATTGATGTCTTTTTGATACAGACCGAGATTCAATCGGCGCGAGTTGATGCACCGGATTTCTCCGATGTCACCGGACTCAATAATTTCCGTGATCTTACGCACCGCAGAAGAATAGAGAAAGGTGTGCCCAACCATAAGAATGCGCCCCTGCCGTCGGGCAATCTCGATCAATTCCTGACATTCCGCAGAAGATGAAGCGAGCGGTTTCTCAACCAATACGTGTCTACCAGCCAGCAGCGCCGCTTTCGCCAGGGGAAAATGAAACCGGACCGGGGTCGCAACCACGACGGCATCCAATTCCGGAAGACCAATCAACTCCTCGTGGCTTGATGTCCCCATCACATCCGGATAGAGGCTTCGCATGTGTTGGAGCCGGCTTTCCTTTGCATCGCAAACAGCCTTGACGTGGCAGGCCTGCAAAGCCTTGAAATTGCGGACGAGGTTTGGCCCCCAATAACCGCACCCAATGACACCGATGGAGATTGGCTGTTTCATGTTGTGTTATATTTGTTTGGGTTGATTGCTGCTATTGGTCATTACCTGCTAAACTTGCTTTACTTGCGGCTCGCGGCTTCATTCTTGAAGTGAGAACCTGCTTGGCGAGGGCCGGGATTGTCTTGAGAATAATGATGATATCCACCCATGGCGACATCGTCTCGGCGTATTGAATATCCCAATCAATCATCTGGCTGAAGGTGGTCTCATTCTTGCCATTGATCTGCCACAATCCTGTAATACCCTGCGGAACCTCCACACGCCGCTTCTGCTGCGCTGTATAGTTGCTGAATTCGTGCGGTGTGCAGGGACGCGGCCCAACAAGTGTCATTTCCCCACGGATCACATTGAAAATTTGGGGCAATTCATCAAGACCCAGCGCACGAAACAACCGACCACCAGGGATTAGCCTGGAATCACCGGCATCATCAAGTTTGGTCATGGGAACGTCTGCCTTGATCAGTTGCTGCAGGTAGCCCTCATGCGTCTGCGTCTCCGCATTCACCTTCATGCTTCTGAACTTAAAAATCATGAATTCAACCCCTCCAAGACCAATTCGCCGCTGCTTAAAGAAAACCGGCCCCGGAGAAAAGATTTTCAAAAGCACTGCTACAAACACCATGAGCGGCAGCCAAATGGGCGCGGTAATAAAAATCCATCCAAGGTCAAAGGTACGCTTCCACACTGGGAACCGGAATCTGCCAACGCCTTCCGCTTGACCTTCTTCCCATGTACCGGAATGCACCGAGATCAGCGTTCCCCGCTTCTGTGTCCATTCATCCTCACCGTTCAGTGACAGACGATCTATTTTTGATGGTTTGTCCATGAGAGTTACCTAAAATGCAAAACTGGTCCTAAATAGCCCTTCAGAAGAACGGAACGAGGAACTCTTGGACGAGGAGGAATTGTCGGCGAGACTATAGGAGAAAGACGCAGACCACCTGGAACTGAGAATGAAGTTCAGCCCGACTTGCGCCGTATACAGATCATCTTTGCGGTTGCCTGAACTGCCAGTGGACGCCGCATCATATTCGGCACGTTCATATCCGGCTGAAAGCATCAGGTTCAGCCGAGGGCCCAAACGCTGTGACGCACCCAACTGAAAGCTGTTGCTCACGAAGTTTGCGCCTCCGATGCTTGACGAGCTTTGAATGTTTCTCGTTGCAGAAAACGATACGGTGGTTCCCTCCCGCGGCATCCACCCCGCGCCAAACGTCAGGATCGGCGTTTCGGAACGTTGGCTGCCCGTGTCGCGGGATTCCATGCCAAGGGTCGCAGAGCAGGAGAATCGCGGTGAAGCCGCGAAGGTCACCCGGGCAAGCACTTCTTCAAATGTTTGCGTCCGGTTGGCACTGGCCAGGGCCGACCCATTTGCACTCTGATCCTTTTCGATCCCGTAAGTGAACCCCAGACCCACGGTGAGCTTGCCATCCAGCTTGTGATTGATGAAGTTGGTGCTGCTGAATCCGGTAGAATTAATGCCTCCCTGATACTGACTGATCGGGACGCTAATGTCCCAGTCAAAGCTGGTTTTTGGGGTCCATGCGTATGTCGAGGTAAGCGCGACATTCAGCAGGTTGCTATTGACTTGTGTGCCCACATCCCTGTTCACGCCAGACAAGCTCGCAAACGAGACACCGAGACCGAGCGAAAGTTTGGTAAATCTCAGGGTTCCAGTGACGGACAGATTCTGGTCAACCGGCTGTTGCACTGTCTGCCCGCCAAGGCTGCTCACAGCGGACTGGGACGAACTCCGGTACGAAAGCCCGTAGCTGACCGTGGCGAAGTGGCCAGTGGCTGGTTCGCCAATCGTCATGTTGATACCCGCCCCGGCGGACACGCCAAAATCATCCCATTGCTGGACAAACGGCCTGCTCATGCTCTCGTACGTCGCTCCGAGATTCACGCTGGCCTGAAAGGTGACCGGGCCGATTCTGAAACGTTTTGCGCTCACGGGTACATTGGGGTTTTCAAAAGGAGATGATACCGGCGCGGGAATTCCACCAAGCCCATCAAGCATTGACTGTGCCGCGGTCAACGAGCGGTATCCGGCCGCTCGGGAAGTCACATCCTCATGAATGGGCTGGGCCCAATTCAAAGACGAAGCGTCCCCCACCAGGGTACTCTGCGGTACCGTGCCGCCCGATTGAAAATCCCCAGCAGCCGCCCCACGCATTGCGGGAGATGCATCGTTTCCGCCGACACCGTCATCCCTTAACACGGGATTCATACCCTGCGGAACGGTCACCGGGCCGATTCTGAAAAGTTTCGCGGCCCCAGGCACTTTGGCAGGTTCAGATGGAGGCTCGATTGGTGCCGGAATTTCGTCAAGACCGTCCGGTTTCGATTCCAACGCTGCCAACTGGCGGTCACCCGCCCCAAGCCCAGTTTCACCAAAACGAACAGGCTGTGAGACCGGCACGACCGGGGCCGCATCCGCAGACAAGCGAGGTGAATTCACGAAACCTGACTGATAGTCCGCTACAGACCCATAAGGCGATTCCGAAGGCGCGTCAGCCCCCACAGGATCCCGCCTTGGGGCGTTTTCATTCAGCGCAGGACGGTCTGACATGGGCTCCACCCAGTGGGAATCCGCCACGGTCCGCGATGCGCTTTTAGCCGGCGGTGTCGCTCGGGTGACCGCAGTGGGAACATCGGGATCAGACAGAGCTGCTGAAGCGCAGCAATTCGCAACTGCTGCAAAGG
>Ga0075030_100000918_pt1 | contig 26312 bp, 23 predicted proteins | sample LitLauG_LLR_2012_FD_71393 | JGI IMG/M metagenome (GOLD analysis project Ga0075030, IMG submission 71393) | Freshwater sediment microbial communities from Pennsylvania, USA - Little Laurel Run_MetaG_LLR_2012 | ecosystem: Environmental > Aquatic > Freshwater > Creek > Sediment | place: USA...
CATTGCTTCCAATTCCGGCAACGCCAAGGCGAAACGCGCAGTGCTCCTCGTCATCTTCCGCCAGCCCGGCGCGAACATCATTTCGACCGTGGATAACGTGCGAACCCTGTTACCGGAACTCAAGGCTTCGATCTCACCCGCGATCAACCTCGACGTAGTGATGGACCGAACCCTGACCGTGCGTGCATCCGTGCGGGACATTGAGATCACGCTGCTGATTTCAGTGGTGCTCGTGGTCCTCGTGGTATTTGTTTTTCTGCGGAATCTGCGCTCGACCATCATTCCCAGCGTTGCGGTTCCGCTCTCGCTCGTGGGCACGTTTGGCGTGATGTATCTGCTGGGCTACAGCCTGGACAATCTTTCCTTGATGGCGCTCGCGATCTCCACGGGTTTTGTGGTCGACGACGCGATCGTAGTGCTGGAGAACGTCAATCGCCACCTCGAGCAAGGTATTGCCCCCGTCCAGGCTGCGTTTCTGGGCGCCAAGGAGATTGGCTTTACGGTCTTGTCCATGAGCACCTCGTTGGTAGCTGTGTTCATCCCAATTCTCCTGATGGGAGGCATCGTCGGAAGGCTGTTTCGCGAGTTCGCGGTTACGCTCAGCGCTGCCATCGGAGTGTCATTACTCGTCTCGTTAACCACAACTCCCATGATGTGTGCCAAGCTCTTACGGCCTCTGGAACGGGAGAACCACGGGTGGCTGTATCGCGTCAGCGAAGGGGCATTTGAGAAGCTCCTGAGTGGCTACGGGAAAGGCTTACGCTGGGTCTTGCGCCACCAGATGTTGATGCTGCTGGTCACGGTAGGAACGGCTTGTCTAAGCGTGTACCTCTACATCATTGTTCCCAAGGGATTCTTCCCGCAGCAGGACACCGGCCGCCTTGGGGGTTCGATTCAGGCGGAGCAGGACATTTCCTTTCAGGCCATGCGCGACAAGATGAACAGCTACGTCGACATCATCATGAAGGACCCGGCGGTAGATACCGTGACGGGCTTCGTCGGCGGCGGCGGCACCGCGAACACCGGACGGATGTTCATCATGTTGAAAGACCTAAATCAGCGCAAAATCAGCGCCGATCGTGTCATTGGCCGCTTGCGAGGCAAGCTCGCCCACGTCGTCGGAGCGACCCTGTATCTGCAGTCGGCGCAGGATCTCCAGATTGGCGGCCGTCTCGGTGCCTCCCAGTATCAGTACACGCTGCAGTCCGAGAATCTTGATGATCTGAATCAGTGGGCCCCAAAGGTGTTGGCGGCCCTGAAGCATCTACCCCAATTGAAAGATGTGAATACCGATCAGCAAAACCGGGGACTGGAAGCGAAGTTAGTCATTGATCGGGATACAGCTGCGCGATTGGGAATTCAACCGGCCGCGATCGACGCGGCGCTTTACCAGGCGTTCGGTCAAAGTCAGGTGTCCACGATCTACGAGGAGCTGAATCAATATCACGTGGTCATGGAGGTAGATCCACGGTATCAGCAGACCCCGGATGCGCTGCAGGCCATATACGTGCCGTCGAAATCGGGGACCCAGGTCCCGCTGGCGACGTTCAGCCGCTATGAACCCTCAAATACACCCTTGGCGGTGAACCACCAGGGGCAATTCCCCTCGGTCACATTCTCTTTCAACCTGACCGAAGGGGTCTCTCTGGGCGAAGCCACCCAGGTGATCGAAAAGGCCGATCGAGACATCAATCTTCCGGGTTCCATCCATCCCAGTTTCCAGGGGACCGCCGCCGCTTTTCAGGATTCGTTGGCCAATGAGCCCGTCCTCATCTTGGCCGCCCTTCTCACCGTCTACATCGTGCTGGGCGTTCTGTACGAGAGTTACATTCATCCGATTACGATTCTTTCGACGCTGCCGTCAGCGGGCGTGGGAGCGATACTCGCACTGCTGATCACGCGCAACGACCTTAACGTCATCGCATTGATCGGCGTTTTGCTGTTGATTGGCATTGTGAAGAAGAACGCGATCATGATGATCGACTTCGCCCTGGAAGCGGAACGAACCAGTGGGCTGTCCCCGGACGAAGCGATCTACAAGGCCTGCGTCCTGCGTTTCCGGCCCATTATGATGACCACGATGGCGGCCCTGCTCGCCGGCCTCCCGCTGGCCCTTGGACGTGGAACTGGTTCTGAGCTACATCGTCCTCTGGGCATCACGATTGTGGGAGGCCTCATCGTGAGCCAGATGCTGACTCTGTTTACGACTCCAGTCGTATATCTGTATCTCGACCGGATGCGGCTCCGCTTCCGGAGCGTTGCGAGGATGCCGAAGCAAAAGAACGGACTCGTTCAACCCACCTGAGGGGACTGCCGTTTGAGGCTGGTCCTCATCATCGCATTGCGACAGCTGGTTTCACGTCTTCCGGCGGCCCCACGTCGGGCGGAAGAGGCCCAGTCAGAGACTCCAGAAACTCCAGCAAATCTCCTCGTTCTCGACCGCTCAGGAAGTCAAGCACATGAATCTTCTTGTCCTGGTGGGGGTTGGAATTGCCGCCTCCAATGTAGTGGTCGATGACATCCTTCAGCCTAGGCATGCTGCCGTCGTGCATGTATGGGGCCGTCAGGGTCACGTTGCGCAGACTCGGAGTCTTGAATGCGCCCATATCCGCGTCGTTCTTGGTTTCGGAGTAGCGACCCGGGTCGGTAAGAGTTCCGTCCGTATTGGCGCCAATGCCCAGGTTGTGAAACTTGTGGTCGGTGAAGAGGGCATAGTTTTTGCCAATCAGATGGCACGCCTCGCAATCGCCTTTCTTCGGATCGGTGAAGACGCGCAGTCCGCGCCGGGCCGATGCCGAAAGAGCGTTCCTCTCGCCGCCGTAGTAGTAGCGATCAAAGGGAGAGTTGCCGCTCAAGACCGTGCGCTCAAACGAGGCGATCGATTTCGCAACCATCTCGATGGTGATCCGATCCGAACCCCAGGCCTTGGCGAACTCTTCACGATAGCGGTCGCTCGCCTCCAGGCGCTGCACCACGCCGTCTAGCGTTTGTGCCATCTCCAGCGGGTTCTGGATGGGACTTTGCACTTGCTTTTCCAAATCTGGAGCGCGGCCGTCCCAGAACAGTGTGCGATCGTACGCGCGATTGATCACGCTTGGGGCGCTTCGAGTACCCGTTTTGCCCTGCACCCCCGTGGCTACCGGCTTATTGTCTGCAAATCCCAGGGTAGGATTGTGGCAAGACGCACAGGCTATGGTTCCATCGACGGAGAGCGCTGGGTCGTAAAAGAGCCGTCGGCCCAGTGCGATGGTCTCGGCGGTTGGGGGATTGTCGGGTGGAATCGGAACCGGGGGAAGGCCAAGCGGTGCCTTGATGGTGACACGCCGGCCGATGGGCCGGACCGCAGGCGGCTCGCTGTCTCCCGCCGCCCGTGCGGTTCGCGCATGGAGGAGCACGATTGAAACCGAAAGAATCCAAAATGTCGCCGTGATGATCCTGGGATGGGTGCCGGTCGATCTCACTCAGGGGCCCTCGACCCAAGCATAAACCTTACTACCCCGGTCCTTTTTAGCGCTTTGCGTCGGTCATCATAATTACAAACAGAATGGGAAGATAAGCCACCGTCGCTTGCAGCCAATTGGGACGAGATTGCGAAACGACGCGAAAACCTGTCTTAGACAGATAGCTGATGGCCGCAGGAGCTTTGGGCGGCCTGGACCGAGAATCTGCCCTCGCGGCTGGGGATTGCACTTAGGACTGTCACTGGTAACTTGACTAACAATCCTCTCCTCAGAGAATTCGTAGCACGTCAAGCGCCTGTTTTCGACTTGTCGCCAACAATTTGCAAGTTTTTACACAAAATTTGCAAGTGATCGTGAGGCGATGTACCATCCGCGCCACTCACGGGGTCTTCGACATTTCTGTTTAATTTTCTTGACGGCAGTTCGAGTTTCAAGCGCGCTATGAACTCTGTCTCTGTTTGGTTTTTGAATTAGTGTCGGTGAAAAAGGCGGAGCGCGCCCAGACAGGAGTTCGTATGCAATTCTCCGGTGACCAACTTCTCAGCAGAAGGACGCCGGGTTGTGCTCTCTCGGCGATCCGATCGTTCTTTGCGGTCACACTTTTCCTCGCATCTTTCGTGGTCACTAGCAGCCAACCGGGTCATGCCATTCCTGCATTTGCGCGGAAATACGGATTGCCTTGTTCCGCCTGCCACATTGGCTGGCCGATTTTGAACACCTTCGGGCAACAGTTCCGCGACAATGGCTACCAGATCGGCAACGACCGCGACTCGCCGATTTACCAGAACCCGGCGTATTGGCCGATGACTTTCCGCATCACGCCGAATTGGCATTTGGAGAGCAAAACGAAAGTGCTCGTGGACCAGACCGGAACGCTGGGTGTGGAGAAGACCATTACCACCGATGGGTTTGACCTTTCCGGGTTGGATCTTTGGACGGCGGGTACCCTGTACAAGAACATTTCGTTCTCGGTGTTGCCGTCCATGGCTGAAGGACAGAGCTTCCACCTGGAAAACGCCTGGGTTCGGTTCGACAACCTGTTGAGCTCTCCCTGGCTGAACCTGAAGTTTGGCAAGTTTGAACTCGATAGTCTGCTCTCGGAAAAGCGCTTCCTGACGCTCTCCAACGTCGGGGGCTTCTGGTACAACTACCACTTTCTGCCGCCGGGAGACAGCAACGGATTCGGAGGAGTGGGCAACAATCAGCTGGGGATAGAGTTGCTGGGGCACTCCCGGAACAGCTACGCGCGCTATTCCATTTCGCTGTTAAGCAGCGTAAATGGCACTCCTGGACTGACCAGCGCAGGGCAGGGTGGCACCTCGCGAACCTACGATCTCTACCTGCACGCGAACGAAGGATTCCAGGTCAAAGGGTTGGGTGTGCAGCGGGTTGGGGTATTCGGGTATTTCGGGCAATCGCCGACGTACTTTCTGACCAGTCAGGGAACACCCATCGAAGCGCAGGGCGACAAGAGCTTCTCGCGGGTGGGCGCCTATGGTTGGTGGTTCATCAAGGACTTCGATGTGGAGACGTTTTACCTGCACGGCCAGGACAATGTGTTTCTGGGCAATAGTGTGGCAGCCAACCAGCCGAACCTGTTGCCCGCCGGAGCAGTTGGGCCGAACTGGAACGGGGGTTTTGTCGAGGCGCACTACGCCTATAGTCCGCAGTTGATCTTCACGGGGCGGTACGAGTTGGTACACATGTCGCGCCAAGCCAATGCGGCGGTGCAGGGAGCTACACCGAACCTCGGCAACGTGGACTCGTTCACGATCGGGTATCGCTGGTATCCGATCATGTTCAGCCGAGCCGGACTGGCATTCCACAACGAATACGCGCAAGCCAAAACTGGCAATACCTCCATCCTTACGAATTCGGACCAGACCGCGCGCAGCGTGATGCTTGGCTTCGACTTCGACTACTGAGATCGCGACAGGTCAGGGCCAGAGCTCATGAAGCAAGTGTTCTCATCCACGCAAGCGTCGATGCGGAGATTGCATGAGCGAATTGTTCGCACGAAGCAACTCTGGGTCGCGCCTGCATTGTTCCTGTTGTTGTGTGGGATGGGCCATGCCCGAACGCGGGAGAAGGCGGCGCCCAGCTTCACGATTGAAGTGGATCAGCCCTATAGCCGGGTGGTGGCTGCTGTCGAGGACGTGGCGCGGAGCAGTGTGATTAAGGGGACTTTCGAATACACCGGCGACGACCAACTCAAAGGTGCGCAGTTCGAACCCAGTTCCCGCCTGTTTCCCGTGTGGACCGGAGCGGGCAAGGTGTTTCTCAAGGTCCGCAACCGCACGTTGGCCCCGAAGCATTTCATCCAGAGCAACGATGTGGGCGCGGTCGCCGTTCGGTATGTAGTGCAAGAGAACGGGGCGAATTCGACGCGGCTGGTGATCGATGCGGTATTCGTGGAGAATGCTGGCCACCACGGGCACCCATCTGACGGCTACGTGGAAACCTGCGAGTTTGCCGAGATCGGCAAACGGCTCAAGGAGTTCGATCAGCAACGCACTCTGCGGGCCTCGGGCCACGAGTTCGCGCCAAGTCGGGAGAGCTCTTCCCAGCTTGATAAGCCTGTCGAGCCGGTGATCGATTCGAGTGCCACCGCAGACATCCGGCGCGCCATCGCCGACCAGGAATCGCAATTGGCCGCCGACACCGCGAACCTTCGGCAATTGGAAGCGCAGGCACGAAAGATTCGAGCCTCAGAGTTCGTACGCATCAATGCGGAACGGGCAGAACTGAAAGCTTCGCCGTATTCGCACGCGCGTGTGGTCGCGGCGCTCAAGCAGGGCCAGGAAGCTACGGTTCTGGTCAAGAGCGCCTATTGGTTCCGCGTCCGATCAGAAGATGGGCAGGAAGGTTGGGTCTCACACTCCGCTCTCGAGGCCCAACCATGAGGCGGAAACTGGTGACGATTTCGTTTGGATTTGCGACCCTTTGCCTCGCCTCGGTCGCGGATCTGCCGGCGTGGTCGCAAACCGAAAGCGGTGCCTCGGTCGAGCGCACACTGCCCTATTCCGTCGACGTTGTGAATCGTGGTCTGTCGCAAATCGGTGGCCTCGAGGGTGGAAGGCTGCCGATGGTCGAAGGTTTTGTGCCAGCCTCAATTCCTCAGCTCGATCGCTACGAGCGGCCTTACTATCAATACCGCGTGCAGGTGAACGCGGCCGGCGCGAACACCACCTCGGTCAAGGTGGAAGCCAGGATTAGTGCCTGGTACGCGGATCCGGAACCATCTCATTCGCAGTATCGCTCTCTCCCATCCAACGGTCGGTTAGAGGCAGATCTTCTTGGTCGACTGCTAGACACGCTCGGATCGACGTCGGCGAAGCCCGAAGCCGTTGCGCCGACGGCAAAAGCACCAACCGTCGCGATGCCGGCTTCCCCTGATCCCCTGCCCCAGCTCGCGAAACCCTCGCCGCCCGCTGCCAAGCCCGCGAATTCTTCGCCTACTCCACAGAAACAACTCGACGCGCTGCTGGCGGAAAGGCAAGCGGTTCGCAACCAGACCGCCGCCGCCCTCGCCCAGATCGAGCAACTGAAAGCCGCCGATCGCAAGTCCGACGAAGTCGCCAAGCTGGCATCGATCAAACATTCCGGAGTGGGTGTCATGTCCCGCAAGAACTTCGGAGGCCCCGTATTATTTCGGGCCCAGGCGGAGGACGAATTCGAAGTGCAGTCGCTCGATTCCGGGTGGGCGCTCGTGCGCCTTTCCGACGGCTCGACCGGCTACATTCAAGCCGATGAGATGAACCTTCCCTCGGGCATCGTGGAAAAGCCCTCAGTGGCGGCGGAAGCCACACCCGCGGCGCAGCCCGCGAAGACGTCGGAACCAGACCTCGGATTCTGGGTAAGCCGTGAAGACGTAAGTGTCTTCGCCGGTGATTGGGCACGACTGAAAGGCAAGAGGGTTCTGTTTGTCTACGCGCAGCCCCGAGGACTGCTTTCTGATCTAGCGGGCGACGACACCAAGTTGGCCTACGCCAAGCGTGTCTTTGTCACACGCTTTCATTCTGTGGCCCAGTCGTCCCCTAACGTCGTCGAGGGCGTTGTCGTCGTATTCCTCGGGAACAAAGGTGGAGTGATTGCAGCCACTCTCCCCGACATCCAGCGATGGGTGGAGGGCGGGTTGGGCGATGAGGCTTTCGTCAACCGCTGTTCGCTCGACCCCCCTGCAGAATTCAGGCGGATTCACCTGAACTAAGAGGATTGGAGCGGCATTTTGCGTGAAGATTCGAACGAAATGCCAGCAACATATAAATAAATTGTAAACAAATATTTTCAATTCGATACGGCCAGCGATAGTATCGGCCTCCGTTTCGTGGGGTCGTTACCAGCTGAAAAACTTCGAGAGGTCGACTCGAAGGGCTGTGGAATGGGCCTGAGTCGCGGATGCCCGAGCTGTGGGGTCGCATTCCTTATCTTCGGACCTTGGTAACGCGCAGGGGACGGACCCTGCGGAATTCACTCGAAGGGTGAACCCTTATGAACGCAGTCTCGAAACGGTTTGTCTTGAGCCTTGGGTTAGCTGTCAGCGTGGCTGTGCCTTCCTTCGCGCAGCAAGCCCACGCCGGGAATTTGACCGGCCACGCCGCCGATGGAAAAAAGTTGTATCGCCGGTACTGCATCGGCTGTCACGGTCCGCTTGGCGACGGAAACGGAGAGAACGCCCAGTGGATTGATCCGAAGCCGAGGGACTTCACGGCCGCCACTTTCAAGTGCCGCTCCACTCCCACCGGCACTCTGCCCACCGACCAGGATCTGTACAACTCCGTTGGGCGCGGTTTCACCAACTCCAACATGCCTCACTGGGATGCACTGACTAATCAAAACCGGATTGATCTGGTCGCGTTCATCAAGTCTTTTTCGCCGCGGTGGACAACCGAGAAGCCGGGCGATCCCATTCCCATTCCGCCCGAACCGGCCATCACCATGCAGAGCATCACGCATGGCGCAGAACTTTTCCAAAAGATGGAATGCTGGAAGTGCCACGGCCAGCAGGGGCGCGGCGACGGCCCGTCCGCTTCGACCCTGACCGATAGCAAGGACAATCCGATCCGGCCCTACAACTTCGCCGCGGGCGCCGACGATTCCCGCTTCAAGTGCGGAGTTACCAACCAGGATGTCTACAAGATCTTCATCACTGGGGTTGACGGCACGCCGATGCCTTCTTTTGCGGACGTGATTCAGCCCAACGATGCGTGGGACTTGGTTCACTTCCTCCGAACTCTGCAAACCAATCGGCATAGCAAAGAGAACGACGTGTTGAAGGCCGCGGGCGGGAAGATCCCGACTAAGGCTCCTGATGCACCGGCCAATACCGACAACAAAGGGTCCGGCGGCGGGAACTAGCGATGGGAAATCAGGAGGGAATGAATCGGATGCCCGCGAAGCAGCTTTTCTTAGTAGCACTCGCGATCATGGTTTCTCCGGCGCTGTTGTTGGGTGCGGGCACGGTCAGCGGCAAGGTGACCTACACCGGGACCCCGGCAAAGCAGAAGACCATCGACATGTCCAAGGAACCATCCTGCGCCAAGCAGCACCCGACTCCCATAACGACCGAGACGGTCGTACCCGGAGCAAGGAGCTCGCTGGAAAACGTAGTGGTTTACATCTCGGCTGGAGCCCCCGACGAACCCAATGCGCCGGCGCAGGCAGTCACCTTTACCCAAAAGGGTTGTCAGTACATACCTCACGTGCTGGCCATGCACACCAGCCAGGAACTGAAAGTTGTGAACGACGATCAGACCTCTCACAACATTCACCCGCTTGCCAAGATCAATCGCGAGTGGAACAAGTCCCAGCCCCCGGGCACTCCCCCGCTGTCGGCAAAGTTCGACAAGGAAGAACTTATTGCCGTGAAGTGCAACGTTCATCCCTGGATGCACGGCTACTTCGCAGTGCTGAAGACTACCCACTATGCCATTTCTGGCGACGACGGTGGATTTATGCTGCCCGATCTGCCGCCCGGGAAGTACACGATTACGGCCTGGCAGGAAGACTACGGCACGCAAACCCAGGATGTAACCATCTCCGGCAACGAAACCAAGACCGTCGACTTCACCTTCAAAGCGAAGCCGTACTAGACGTTTCCATGGGAGGCCGACCAGTCCCCGCCGGTCGCGGTCCCACCATCTCCGAATCTCTTGTTCGGGAAGATGCGAGGCACAATGAGCAAGCTATTCGCAGTGATCCTGACCGTGATTGCACTGTTGTCGGCGATTCCCATCGTCATTCACCGGTGGTATGGCTCCGGAATCTCTCTCGCGCCGCTTGAGGACATTTCGACCCAGGCGGGCTCGGTGTGATTTATTTCATGCACCTGCTCGACGAGCGCAAGAACTTGCAGCTGGCCCTGATTCCGGCCACGATTTTCGTGCTGCTTATGATGAACATGATCTGGTCCGACAGCTTCCGCCTTCTACACATGCGCCCGTTTGCGAAGTGGGGAGGGTGTGATGATGCGAAATACCAGGGTTCCCCGCTTTTGACTTGGGCCAGGCGCACTTTCTCGCGGTTCGACTACCTGCCCGATTCAAGTGATGCTTCCGGGCACCGGTAGCCGCGCCTCGCCAGTTCTTCCTCCACTCGCGGCCGATTCTTCGAAACTCGCGTCACGCTTGCGGTTAGAGCAGTCTTTGGGACCATGAGTACATGGTACTTGCGGGGATTCCCAGCGCTCGATTGTGTCGTCGCGTTTGTCGACCAAAACGGCTAGAATGGGCACCATCCGGTTGGGCTACAGTTGGAGGACAAGTGATGCATTCACGTCGCCAGGCTTGGATCAGAATCGCGCAAATCGTATTCGTGGGGGCTATGGTTTCAGGCCTCAGTGCTCAGATCAGCGACTTTCGGCCACAGATAGGGATCCCTGAAGACTGGACGCATCACCACATCAAGTTCAGCTCCGCGGCCATTCGGCAGCACCCCGAGATCGCCAGCCGTGAGCCTCGCGCCGCTCTCCATCTTTATCGAGAAGCGTTCATGGCCGCTTTGAAATCGTCCCAGGACGCTTCCACGAGCGCCGCTGTTTCACAGCACCGCGACTGGAGCATCAACCTGGGCACGGGCCGGATTCAGTTCGGCCAATACCCGGCGAAGTGGAACGCCAATCCCGACGTCGCACCAAGTTGCACCAAGGACTTCGTGATCTATGGATTGAATGTCGTGGGTGCGACCGGTGGACAGGCGAATCTGGTAGGTCTCACCAATCTCTACAGCGGCGGCACGAACCCCCTTTGTCCGGGAGCACAGCCGTTGTTCCTGTTCTCCTTTAATACGACCACCGTCCCCAACGGGAGGATCGTGACCTCACCGGTATTGTCTCTCGACGGCAAGAAAGTTGCCTTCATCGAAACCAGCACTGTAGCTGGGGCGAAGGCGACTGTTTTGCACGTGTTGACCGTGCCCACGACAGCAAGCCTTAACGGCACCTCGGCGACCGCAGCAGTTGCGCCCGGCGCCGCCATGTCGAGCTTGACGATCATTAACAATAACTCGGACACCCGGTCCTCTCCCTGGGTCGACTACCCCTCAGACACGATGTACGTCTGCGCCGACAACGGCAGCCTCTACAAGATCACCGGAGTCTTCAACGGCACACCCACTCTCGCCGGTGGTCTCTGGCCAAAAACCGTCAACCTGAATTCTGTCTTTAGTAGCCCGGTTCTCGACAGCGGCACCGGAAACGCTTTCATGGGCGCGGGCAACGGGCGCGTGTACGTGGTGAACGTTAACAATCCAACCACGGTAACGACGATTCAGGTGGGAACAACGGGGGCTCTCAACCCTGGCGTGTTGGATTCTCCAACCTTTGACGCAACCGGCAACACGATACTCGCGGTAACTTCCAACGATACGACTGGCGCAGCCGTGGTGCAGGCCAGCACTAGCACGCTGCTCGAAGTTGGTCGCGTCCACATCGGAGAGGGCAGCACCGGCGGTACGAGCATCACCCTTTACGACGGAGACTTCGACAACAATTACTTCACCACTCCGTCCACCGGACACATGTACATGTGTGGTACCGGGCCTGCCGGGGATACGAGTCCGTGGCTGTATCGTTTGGATTTTGGCGGCACGGGTCTGCTGACTGCTTCCACTGCGATCTTTCACATTTCCACAAACGCTGCGGCTCGGTGTGGCCCGATCACCGAGTTTTTCAACAAGAATATCGGCGCCGGCACCGACTTCTTCTTCTGGGGTGTCACCAGAAACTGTGTGGGGGCAAATGGTTGCGTGATGTCAATGGCCAACGGCGCGGTACCCGCAACGACGCCCGCGACGGAGATCGGCGGAGCCAGTGGTATTATTGTCGACAACAACAGCACCGTCGGCGCAGCATCCAGTATTTATTTCACCACGGAACAAAACCCTCTCAATGCGGTCAAACTTACGCAGCAAGGGCTCAACTGAGGCTGGCGCACCGATCTAAGGGAAGTTCGCCACCGCTCGATTACTCAACCACAGGCGGCCCGTCCGCCTGTTGGCGGAGATCTTCTTCTTCCTATCTCGAACCCGCGTGACTGTCCCGCCGCTGACAAGAAGAGCCTTCGTGAAAGCCGCGGCCGCGGCCGGCATGCTGGCCGTCACTGCCGATGCAGCCTTGATCGAACCCAGCCGCCTACGCCTGGTGCGCGTGGACATTGCCTTACCTCGTCTTCCCCCAAACTTCGACGGCCTAACCATCGCTCATCTGAGCGACTTCCATTTCGATCCTTATTTCTCGGTGACTCCAATTCAGGCCGCCACGCACATAGTCAATGATGTGCAGCCGGATCTTGTCGTTCTTACCGGCGACTTTGTGACTCTTCCTCTGCTCAAGACGCACGCCACCCTGATGGCGGCGACCAGGCGGGCTGAGCCGTGCGCGGACCTCCTGCGTCAGCTACGCGCCCCCCTGGGAATTTGGGCGGTCCTGGGAAACCACGATGTCTTTACCCACGCCCTCCATATCGAGACAACCCTGCGGCAGGCCGGGATTCAGGTCTTGCGGAACCGGGCGGTCCCACTTGAGCGCGGCGGCAAAAGGATCTGGTTGGCCGGTGTAGACGATGTGCTTGCCGGCGTTGATGATCTTGATCGAACTTTACGCGGCGTACTGGCGCCGGAGGCGGTGGTCCTGCTCGTGCATGAACCCGATTTCGCCGATCAGGCCGCGAATTATCCCATCGACCTGCAACTCTCCGGTCACTCTCACGGCGGTCAGGTTCGCTTGCCCTACGTCGGTGCCCTTTACCTTCCGAAACTCGCGCGAAAGTACCCGTTCGGCTTGCGACAGATCGGCGGTCTGAAGCTTTACACCAACCCCGGCGTAGGGACACTCCGGATTCCTGTGCGCTGGAACTGTCCCCCTGAGGTGACCCTCATCCGGCTGCGTTCACTGCCCGCGTGACGATTGTGAATCAGACCCTTGCGCCGCTCCGGGTCACACGTCCGCTACTCGCTAACGGCGTGCCACTCCGTACCCTCTCTGGCAAATGACATTGTGGCCTTGGTCGGTTGTCCGTGATAGAACTTGGCGCCATACTTGTCGATCAGCGTTGCCCGGTCCCACGTATTAAAGCTTTTCACAAGCGGTCCGGACGCCTCAAAAAACTCGCCAACCTGGTTGGGCTGCCATTCCCAGGTGAACTCCACCGTCGCCCGTCCAATGCCATTCATGGTGACCTGCGGAGTTCCGACCAGTACCCTCTCCGCAATCGGCACCAAGTAGGTCTCGCTTTTCTCCTTGTCTTCCTTGGTCCGGCTGACTCCGGGGAGCCCCTCGAACATCTTTCGGCCCGCCGCCGTCAGAACAATCGGTGTCCTCCGTCCATAATCCTGATCCTTACCGATCGTGAGCATCCCGGCCTTTTCCAGCAGCCGGTAGTTCGGGTCATGCGGTCGCTCCTGGACGCTCGCGGTCACGATCCCAGCTTGGAAGTGAATCGTAGATGGCCCCGCTTTCTTGAGTTCTGCGGCCACGAGTTTGGCCGCATCCGCGCTGGCGAGAACTTTTCGGTTCTCCATCAGGTAGTAGCCAGCTACGCCCACGATGGCCAGGATCATCGCGACGATCAACAATAAGGGGACAACCGAGGATTGCCGTTGTTCCATTTCAATCTCTTGTTCGAACATCGGGATGTTCCCTCCACCTTCAAGATGTGATGGCGCGCGGTTGAAATTGCGCCTGGGAAAATTCTCCGCGACCTGCTCATAGAATGATGTGACTTAGCTCACCGATTTCGGGGCCGTGGGTCACAATGGCCCGCAGGACCCGCAGGTGGATAGTCCGCGCCCCGTGTCAGGAGTGGAAAGCAGTGGTGGGTGCCACGCGCGCCCGCAATCGCTTCCGGCGTGGCCTGGGTGCCGTGTGGGCCAGATCAGCCAGCGTTGTCCTCCGCATCATCTCATCGATCTCTCCGCGCACGCTTTTCCACAGATCGTGAAGCGGGCAGGGATCCCGATCATCACATTGCGACAGCCCGAGGACGCAGCCGCTGGCCAGATCACTGTCAGGCGTGACAGCAAGAATCTGACCCAGCGTAATCCTCTCCGCCGGTCGGGCCAGTTCGTACCCGCCCCGTACGCCCTTAAACGACCGGACCAGCTTTTCCTGGCTGAGGTGCCGGAGGATCTTCCACAAGAAGGGCATGGGAATCTTGGCAGCAGCCCCGATTTCCCGCGCTCCCGTCAGTTTTCCGGATGGTTGTGCAGCCAGATAGGTTAGCGCCTGAACCGCATATCCCGCCGATCGCGAGAACATGGGAAAATTCCCCCATTCAGCAGTATTGGTCTCGTGTTTCATGTTCCGCAAGGACCCAGTGCCGACTATTCGACAGGCCGTGCCGAATCGGGACCGCCTGCGCGTTGACTTGAGCGAAGCTGCAACGCTTTTCACTCACGCCTCCCGGCCGGCGCCCCGCCTCCGAGTAAGTAATTGATAACAATGTCTTTATGGGAGCAAGGCCGCTGGCAGTCAGATTGCCCCTTGCCAAGACAGGCACGTGCAGCGTAAAAACGCTGATTTGGTACTTACAGGTGACGGATATGATTCCGCGGAAACTCTGGCCCTTATTGTTTCCCATGGTCATCACAGTTTCGTCGATGGCCTCAAATTCGAACCAGGCTCTTCGAGTCTCACGCGTAGACCCGTTGGTCGGTAGGGAACAGCAGATTTGGAAAGCGCCGGTGCACAACTCGGAATTCGCCGACGTGCCGCGTACCAGCGCCCGTTCGCAATGTGAACAGGCCGAACCGCCCGAGGCCCTGGCCACACCCAATCCTGTTCTCGGAACCGTGGACCCGAGCATCAAGGTTAAAGTCAGCTTCATCGTCGGAACTGATGGACGCGTGCACAGTCCGCTGATCCTCGAGAGCGCCGGCAGTACTGAGGACCACGCCATCCTCGAGACCGTGCGCGCCTGGCGGTACCGACCCGGAATGTGCAACGGGGTACCCACTGAGACAGAAGGGAAGATCGAGTTTTCGAGTCGCTAGCCCGGGGTTTGCACTAGAATGAGCCTGCGGACGCTGAATGGTGGACCCCAAGAAACAACCTGGACCCGCGGGCACTCCGCCGTCGGGCTCCGGCGACGAACTCGAATTCAACTCCACGGTCGACGAGTTCTTCAAACGCCTGCAGGCTGATATGCGTCGCCCCCAGCCTAGCCAGGAGGCCGTGGCCGGGGCCTTTCAGACCATGCAGCGCCTGGCTGCGGAATCCTCGGCTTCTGCAGTGCCTGGCCCCGAGGAGACTTCACTGCTCATCACCTGCGGAACCTGCGGCCACCAGAACCGTCCCGGCAATCAGTTTTGTGGGATGTGCGGCTTGTCCTTGAGTTTCGCAGGAGAGTCCGCGGCGCAGGAACAGCCAATCTCCGGCCCGGCTGACCCGAGTGTTCCGCCCACTCAATCCGTTGGTTCCCACCACTTCCACCACCATTACCACCACCACTATTTTCCCCAGGGAAGCGAACTACCGCAGTTCGGCAGTGGAGCGGGCGTGAGGGCCCCGGCGTCCGACAGCGCCATGCGAGACGCGAAGCTCCGTCCCGCTGGAAGCGCGCCCATGAGCCGTGCCGAGACGGCGGTGCGTAAGGTTACGCTCGACTGGGCCCTGGCCTGCAACAACAAACAGCTGGACGATCTGGTGAGTACTTACGCGACCGATGCCATCGTCCTTCGCCCCAACCACCCCGCCATTCGTGGAACAGCAGCCATTCGGGAGTATTTTGTCGGCGTCCTCGACGCCGGTCTCGGAGAGGTCGAACTCGACCCCCTCAGAGTGGATGTGATTGGCGACGTGGCGTACGAAGTGGGTCGCTGCAAGATGCTGGTCCCGGTGGTAGTCGGCAAGCGGCGCGAGGAACGTGGAAAGTACATGACCCTTCTGGTGAAGCAGCCAAACGGAGAATGGAGAATCGCCGCCGATTGCTGGTCCAGCGACCTGAGCCTGACTTCCAGTGCGGAAGCAGAGGGTTCCCGGGCAGGCTCTCCCTCAACTCCGGCGCTAAAACCACCCCTCCCGCGCAAGAATCCCTAGCGCTGCATCCGCGAAGTGTCATTTTCAAGCCAAGTTAGGCGAGAGCCTGCCCTGAGCGCAGTCGAAGGGGACCCTGCGTTTCCACGCAGCACGCCGTTACACCCCAAGCTTCTGCAGCTCCGAGCGCAGCTCTTCGGCATTTTCCATCTCAATGGTGTACATACCCATTCGTTTTGCCACCTCGAGATTCAGCGCCCGGTCGTCGACGAAACAGCATTCATCCGGACGCTTCTGCGTCATCTCGAGGGCAAGTCGGTAAATTTCAGGTTCCGGCTTGCGCAACCCGACAAAGCAGGAACTGACAAACAGACTGAAGATCGAGCGCAGTCCGAACTTCTCGATGCGGTACAAGTTCAATTCGCGCGACTCGTTGTTGATGGTGCCCATCAGGTACTTTCCGGATCCTGCCAGCGTTCTCGCCACCGACAATACTTCCTCACTCGGCTGGGACAGCCTAAGCACGTAGTTCTTGAACTCATCTTTGCTGAAAGGACGGGTCCGGTAGAAGACAGTCCGATCCAGGTATTCATCGAGACCAATCTTCCCGCGCTCGAACGAGGACACCACTAGCTCATGCCGGTCGGTGAACTCTTCTTCGTCGAGCTTGAAATGTTCAAGCGCAGCTTCCCGCTGGCTCCGGTCCCAGGCATTGGTTAGGAGCACACCACCAACATCCCAGAAAATCGCGCTGATCTGTGCCAAGAGAACCCTCCGTCCTTCTCCCGAAACGACCCCACTCTCAGCGGCGGTAGACCGTTGTATCGCGGTGGTAGTTTCGCCAGTCGAACCAGTAGTCCTTGATCGCCGGCAGCGGCACCAGGCACTTTCCCGTGGCCGGCCCCGACACTGCGCAGCCCTTGAAATTCCACTCACTGGCGCTCGCGGAATCCACCAGCACAAAATCCGATGCGCCGCTCTTGCGGAAGAACTCCAGATCGGAGCCGTCGATCCGGCTCACAAATGCGCGCACCGACTTTCCATCCGTGCCGGAAACCACCAGGATCGGACTGTCGCCCAAGTGATCCTGGATCGGGCTCTGCTTCACAATCGTGTCCTGCGGATATGCTCTGGCTTGTCCGGCAACCTCCAGGCCCACCACCACGTCCCGAGACTTGAGCTCGGTGCCTGGGAAACTGATCACGACAGGGAGCTTCGCGACTTCCGCTTCCCACTTGCTGTCATACTCTTTCTGGTAGCGAGCGACGGGGACCAGCACTTGGCCGTCCGGAGATTCCGCCTTCCAAAGTCCGTAACTCAGCTCGTCGCTGGGTGCTAACTCCAGCGCCGCTCCCCGCAAGGGCCCGTAGACGGCCTTCCCAGTGATCTGCTGCCACCAGGAACCCGTTTCCCGGTCGCGCATCAGGAAGTTCTGGTTATTGATCCCAGCCAGGTAAAAGTGCAGTACCCTGCCTGCCAATGTTCTCTTCCACACCAGACCGGTGTGACAGAGCGTTCAATAGGTGACCGCTACTGGTACGCCTCCCACCACGTCGTTCACGATGTGGTGATAGGCCATCTCACGCACCGGGTAGGCGCGCGCGTCGTGGTTAAAAGCAAGGGCGAGGACCATCTCGCCCGAATCCAACTTGGTCTTTGCGATCGATTCGAACCCCGGTTGCTGCACCGGATGGAACATCCACTCAAAATAGTTCAGTCGGGTCATCGTGGCAGAGAAAGTGACCAGCAGCATGCCTGCGCCGAGGCCGAATCGACGCCACCGGGTGGCCGTTCCCCAGACCACGACGGCGAGCAACAGACAAACCAGAGCCGCGACCAGCGACGGCAGCGGCGCGCGCTGCTTGATCGCCATGGCCAGCCACAGAGCCCGGGGCGATTGGTAACGAAACGGACGGATTACAAAGGCGGGAATGAAGAACAGCGCGACGCCGATCAGCCCGGAGAGCCAAAAAGCCCGATACAACCATTGTGAGACGCACTCCGATCCAGCTTGCATTTTGCTTGAGTTCCTCCCCACTTCTTCCGATTTTCCGCAGAGGCGATTTTAACTGATGGAAGTCAACCGTGTGGACGCAGCAGTGCAAACAAAACCCCGGTCCGTTTGGACCGGGGTTCGATGTTGCACCGCGCCGAACCCTAGTTGGTCCGGGCGATGAAGTTCTGGCGGTACGTCAGGTTGTCCACGTTACGGAACAAGGGCGTTCCGGGTGGCAGGTTCTGGGGCTGCGCGAACAGCGGATCGAACACATAATCACGGATTGGCGGGTGATACACGAGGTTGCAGCACTTGAACGTGCCGGTAGCGTACGTGTTCCAGAAAAGGCTGACCATGGACCCCTTGTAGTAAAGGTCTTGGCCAGTCCAGTCTTCCAGGAACCGCAGGAAATTGTGCACGCCGCCATCGATCCCGAACGCCCACGTGGGGTTACTGTTCAGGTTAATGAAGGCCATCGGTTTACCGGCCGCGATGGCCACGCGGTAATACGTCGTGGTCGCGGTCTGCCCGGTCACGCCACCGTTAGTTACCAACGGGCTGACCAAGCTGCCATAGACAGTGACCTTGCCGGCAGGACAAACACCGGCAGCAACGCTCCCCGCCGTGCAGGAACCTTCATCCTGCCAGGTATTGGAGAGCAGGGTCACCGCATCGGCAATCACGGCCGCCGCGGAGTGAACGGGCTCCGCAGCCGCTGCATTGGTCCAGGTCGGGTCCGTCGGCGGCGCTGCGCTGTTGTAATTCCCTAGGATGTACACCGGATTCTCTGAAGCGACGGTGAAGCCGCCGCAACCGGTGGGGCTCGCCGCACTCTGCGTGCACCCGCTGGCGGCTGGCATCGTAGGTAGGTTCCCTAGCGAGCCGTCCACCAGTTTGAGCACACGGCGGGCTCCTGTCACACGGTTAGCGCGCCCGTAGGTGAACAGCGGAACCCGATGGTTCGGAGCATACGGTGTAGGTGGATTTGTGGTATCCGTGTCAGTCTGGGTGAGCGAGCCAAAGGCATCACCGACTCCCAGCACGCCATAGTTGTCGAGCCGGTTGTTGCCGTTTACGTCTTCCGGAGAGACCGTCTTGCCTGGCTGGATCGGCTCCAGCGCGCCGTTAGGAGCGAAGTTGTTCCCGGCGTTTACGTAGTTGATGGTGTCTTCGAACCCGTACTCGCCCCACTGCAATTGTGTCGGATCGGCAGCAAACTGCATCCCGCGTCGGTCCGAGAAGAACAGAATGTAGCCGTTGTAGGTTGTGTAATTTACGTTGGCTCCGGTTAGGCCGGTTGTGCCCGCCAACCAACGTTTCAGGTTGCCCACATCCAGTTCCACGGCGTTCATGATGCCGTTCGGTGTGCCCGTTCCTTGCGTAAAGGTTGTGGGCGGCGCATCCCAGACTTCGCCTTCACGGGTGTCGTAAAAGTTGATGGGGTACCAGTTGTATTGCGAGCCGGCACCGGTGGTGTTGATATTGTTCCCCGCAGCGTCCAGGGCAGCCGTAACCACACCGTCCCCGTTACGATCGGCCTGCTGCTGGAAGTACAAGATGGCATTTTTGTGGTCGGTGTTCCCGTTGGTGAAGGTATTTGTGCCGGGAGCCGCGGGCGGGGTCAAGCCGCGGGCAAAGCCCAGGCCCAGCCATTCCTTCGTGACGCCATGCCACGCCCCGTCGTTCCATTTGGCTTCCACCAGCAGCCAGCCGTCAACCATGGGCCATTCCGCTACGTTCGCGGTGCCAGGCGCCCCGTTGAAGGTGGTGTTAGCCGGAAAAGCGACGCTATGGAAAAACGGCGGTTGCAGGAAATTGATGTCTTTGTTGCACACCCGGCTCGCGTTCGGAGTGCCGCACCAGGCTTCGCCGAAGTAGTACGTATTGGCCCCGACGACGATTCCGTTCTGCGCCCATCCGCTTCCCGCCGCCAGCAGAGTTGTCGGAACCAGGCTGGCCAGTTCGATATCCTGGGTCGGGTCGCCGTTCCAGTCGGAAAGATGCAGCGCATTCTGCGTGTCGCTCAGCATCACGCGAATCTGCGCCATGTTGCCTTCGCGCGAGGCGCCGAGGATCGTCCCCACCGCCTCAATCGGCGGAGGCCGGCGGATGATTTGGAACGGCTGCGCGGTCCCGTTGACGAAAGGCAGTGCCAGGTTTGTGGCGCCCGTGCCGTTCGCCCCGCCGTAGTTCCCATCGATCAGGAAAGAGTTAAACAGGCTCTTGGACGTGGTCTGCCAGGTGCCGTTCTGCGCTGAGGTGGGACCATTCACCACGCTGCCCTGGTTCATCGCGATCGCCTGGCAGGCGGTCGGAGCCGGCGTGCATCCGTTGCTCGCCGTGGGGATGTCAACGGTCCCAGCGTCATTATTGGCACCCGCGGTGGCGTCCAGCCCGTTTTGGGTGATGTTGCGCACGACGTTACCCCACGCCGACAACTTGTCGTAGAACGTCAGCGTGGACCCGGTCGCAACTCCAAGGTAGAGGTCCCCGTTGGTGTGCACACGGCCCGCAAAAGTCAGGTTCGGGCTGCTGCCGAAATAAAGATCGGCGTCAGAGAACACGCCGAACTGGAACACCGGGATCAACGCCACTTCCACCGTGCGCGTCATGCTGACCGTTTCACCGGTCCCCATTTGCGCCGCTGTGTTCAGCGTGACCGGGATGATCTGCGCATACAAACCTGCATTCGGCCCGGCCTGAATCGGGCCATACACTGCCGTCAGGGCCGCCGAGCAACCTGAGATCGGCGCCACGTTGTACAGCGTGTACGTCACGCTGGTGTCCCAGGTCGGATACTGACTGCTCAACGCACAGATTTGCGACGCCTGGGGCGCCTGAATCGTTTTGAACACGGCCCCCAGGTCCGAAGTCATCTTCTCGATGGCGCCTTCGGCAGCGCGGGCGGCATAGTTGTTCTGCAAGTCATTGCCGCCAACCCGCTGCTCCGTGTTCACCATCATGAGCAGGCCGAGCGCAAACCCTGACAGCAATGTCAACAACAGCAGGGATGCTACCAGAGTGAATCCTCGCGAACCGTGTTTGGCCCTTTGCATCTTCGTTCTCCTCATTCCTGTGCCCACTCCCTCGTCCCCCCAGCCTTAATAAGCCGAACCCGAGATCGGGTATTCCTGCTGGTAGGTCATGTTCCGCGCTGCAATCGAAGTCTGCAGATCCAGTCCCTGGTAGCCGGTGGCACCGGGGGCCTGGCTGCGCATCGTCAAGTGGGCGATGTTGACTTTGGTGATCATGGTGGGGGCGGTGCCGGCGGGGAGTGAATTCTGACTCGCTACCACAGCGCCGTTGAACAAGTCATAGCTGAACTTCAGATAGCCGACGTTCTCGGCTACCGGTGTGGGGGTCTGTCCCGCCACGGCCCGCATCAGCCGCGGCGTGACGCCGTCGTTCGGCGAGATATCCAGGTAATACGTGATCATGCGCAGCCGGGTTGCCGTTCCCGAGGTGTTGCCGGCAAGCTGCTTCAGGCTGCCTCCGGCCGCGGCCGGCTGGTTGATGTGCCCTACGTCGCCCGCCGCGAACCCGACCACATAGCTGTTCGGTCCAGCTCCCGGGGCTATCGAGGAGACCGAGCCAATCGCGCTCGCGGTGGTTGCGTTTGCTCCCACGCCGACCGTTACCTGAAAGTACAGCAGGTCGCCCTGCTTCAGCCCCACCACTCCGTCGTTCAAAGCTTGCGGCGCCGCCAGTCCTGACGGCAGAACGCACGTGGCCGGAAGAGGCACGGGCAGGGTGAACGTCCCTATCGTGCCGGTGGCGTCCATTGACACCTGGTAGCAGTTGATGGCGAAGTTTATGTCCGTATACGCGATCGAAATGATGTCGGTCGCCTGCCCATTGACCGCGATCCCCAGATTGTTACCGGGTATGATCCCGTACAGGTACGGCACTCCAGTTTGCGTCGGATACGCTGCCGCTCCGCTGTTGACGTAGTTGCAAGCGATGGCGCTGCACGGATACACCGGCAACGTGCCCGTTCCCGAAGGCAGCGCGATTCCGATGTCGCCGATCCCCGCTCCGGCCAGACTGATGTCCCGCGTCAGGATGTTGGTGGCGGCGCGAAAGTCCTGCTGCAACTCCGCTTTTTGCGAAGTGATCCAGTGCGCACGCATCGCCTGGCTGAACATCTGCACCGCTCCCCCGACCACGATCGACCCGATCGCCATGGAGACCAACAGCTCGGTCAAACTGAAACCGCGGGTTGTTCGCTTGCGTTGCATAGTTTCCTCTTTACCGGTAAGACGAGATGTACTCGTTGAGCACATACGTCTTGTTCGTAGCGTACTGGGGGGTGGAATAGGTGATGGTGATGGTCACGGCATTCAAGGTTGGGATGGGGTTGCCCGCAGCGTCCGACATCTGCACGATCTTGATCTGGCGCGTGAAGTTTCTGAGGGAAACGATGATGTCGTCGGCTGTTCCCAGGATGCCATCCGGTCCCGGTTCTGTCAGACATTCAACTCCGCCCGGGCAGGCCGCTCCCGAAGAGGTCGTGCACGCGACATCATCCCCCGTTCCCACCATCCCGTCCGGCCCGGGGCAGAGCAGAGTTTGCGGATTGTCCAGAAAAATTCCGCCGTTGCTCACGTTCTGAATCTGGGCCCAGGTCAGCTGCGAAGTGCTGCGCGCGGTGAAGATGCTCTCCATCGCCTCCGAAGCCAGTTGGCGCGCGATCATGTCCTGCTGCGACGTCTGGTTCGCTTTGATCGCCAGCCCGAACAATCCCAGGACCCCCAGCAGCCCGATCATCAGGATGAAGGTCGAGATCATGACCTCCATGATCGAGAAGCCCGCTGCGCCGCCTCGCTGTGTGATTCGATTCTCGTTCACTGCTGCCTCCAGATCACGCCGGCGCCGTTCGGCTGCAGTCTCCAGCCCCGTATCCGGCCGGTCGTGCCCCACAACGTGATAGCCCGCGAACTCTTCAAGTCGCCGACTCGCGCCATGTACACGATGCCGTTGTTGATGTTGCCGTTGATGTCCACGACTGTGCCGTCCGGCTGAAAATAGACGCTGGTTGCGCCGCCCAGTCCGACGCCTTGATCAAAGTCGATCGCATTCGAAGCCGTGCCAAACCCATCGGGCGTGGTCGGCGCGACCGTAGGAGAATTCGGCAGGCCGGGCTCCAGGTGGAAAGTGACGTCCTGGGGCAGAACGGTCGTGAGCAACACGGGCCCGTTGGGCGAGTTCTGCGTTACCGTGACTGTGCCCGGTTGAGTAAAGGTGACTACGTAAACTCGCATGTCGGCCGCCGCCTGGTCACGTGCCCGCCGCATCGTCATCAAGGTTTCGTTGTAGGCCGTGGTCACGTGTTGCGACTTCAGCGCTGGCTGCAGGCTCAAGTAACTGCCGCTGGTGATCATGAGGATGATTGCCGAAACCACCACCATCTCGGTGATAGAGAAGCCGGCAGCGCCGCGAGACGCAGGGAACCCTCTCCCTGGAGAGTGCGAACCACGAATCTTTCCAGATGCAAATGTCATTCTGCTCTCCAAAATGCACGTATCGCGTGTCCGTCCGGGGGCGGAAATGACACATAAGGCACGTCCCCGCCGGCTCAAACCGGCTGCGGGTCGCCGCCTCTCAAGTCATCGTAGGAAGGGTGGCTGGAAGCGTCAAAGCACTGGGGTACAGGAAGAGGTGAATGGCCTTACGTAACGTAATGCGGCCCCGGTAACGACCGTGACTGGAGGGGCTCAGGCAGGCTCGATCCGCCCCTTCCATAGACATCCTCAAATCTTGTCTAAGTCCTGCCTGCACAAAAGCTTGCCTGAACAAGACAAACTCGCCGGAGATCGGCTGCGCAATCGGCCAGTAAGCGCCGCGACTCGGCGAGGCTCGCCCCTCAATTACCCGAGTAACTTGTCGCTGCGCAGCCGTAACTTTTAGGATGCAGGAGGTATGGCGCTCACCAGCCTCGTAGTGTGTTCGGACGAATCTACCGCCCAGGTGTTGCGCCGCATCCTGGAGGACCTCGGCATCGCTGTCGAGCACTGCCAGGAAGCTTCCGAAGCCGAGCTCAAGCTGGCCCACACCCGCTTTGACTCGGTTGTCATCGACTGCGAGAACGAACCCGTCGCCACCGAAATCCTGCGCAACGCGCGCCTCTCCCCTGTCAACGCCTCCACTCTGGCCGTCGCCATCGCGGGCAAAGAAAACAACGTGCGCCAGATGTTTGCCCTGGGAATCAATTTTGTTCTCTACAAGCCGGTCTCGGAAGAGCGCGCTGCCAGCAGTTTCCGCGCCGCTCACTCGCTGATGACCCGCGAGAGACGGCGCAGCAGCCGGGTCGCCGCTCATGCCAAAGTTGCCCTCGACTACGCCAATGTCGAGAATGTTCCCGCTACCCTTGTCGATCTCAGTGAGGAAGGTACGGCGGTCCAGAGCGAACGCAAGCTTCCTCCCGATTGCCGGGTCTACTTCCAGTTCGCTTTGCCCGGCCACACCTCCCTGATCCGGCTCTCGGGAGAAGTTGTTTGGCAGGACTCCGCGGGTCGTGTGGGTGTGAGGTTCGTCAACGTTCCCACTTCTTCACGTCGCGTTCTGCGCAGCTGGCTTCAGACCAGCATCTCTTCCGCCAAGAATCAGACCCCCCTGGTGCCGCGTTCGGCGTCGCCCATTACCAAGACCACACCTGCTTCCGGCGCAAGTGGCCGTGCTGCAGACAAGGGCATCGCCCGTTTGCGCTCTTCGCCCGGAAACCGGCGTGGACAATCACGCCACGCTTGCCGCCTGAGTGCGGACGTGTTCCGCATGGGTGTCGCTGTCCCCAACCGCTGTAGCTTGACCGATATCAGCGCGGGCGGTTGTTACGTGGAGATGCCCACCCCGTTTTCGTCAGGCACACGGGTGGAGATCATCGTACGCACGCAGGATTTGAAATTGCGGACCCAGGGCGTGGTGCAATCCGTGCACCCGGGCTTTGGCATGGGGGTCCAGTTGACTCTTTCGACCCAGGAGGACCGCGACCAGGTGCAGTCTCTGATTCGTCTTCTGGCCCAGTCCGGCGAGGAAGCGGAACTAGGCCCGATCACCGACCCCTGGACCCGCTAGAGTCCCGCCCGGAATCTCCGTGACTACGCCCGCGAAGATGTTTCCTCCGCCACTGCCTGGCGGAAGTATTCCAACGACATCTTCAGCCCGGTTTCCAGATCGATCTTGGGCTCCCAGTCGAGCAGTCTCTTCGCCTTGCTGATATCCGGCCGCCGCTGCTTCGGATCGTCCTGCGGCAGTGGTTCGTAGCGCACCTTGCTCTTTGATCCCGTAACCGCCAGCACCCGCTGCGCGCATTCGAGAATCGTGAATTCCGTCGGGTTCCCGACATTGACCGGCAAGTGTTCGGTCGATTTTGAAAGGCGCAGGATGCCCTCGATTTCGTCGCTTACATAACAGAAGCTGCGCGTCTGGCTGCCTTCGCCGTACACCGTCAAATCCTCGCCCCGCATGGCCTGCCGCATGAAATTCGGAATCACCCGGCCGTCGTTGATCTGCATGCGCGGCCCGTAGGTATTGAAGATCCGCACGATGTGCGTATCCACGCTGTGATAGCGCAAATACGCCATGGTCGCGGCTTCCGCGAACCGCTTGGCTTCGTCGTAAACCGAGCGCGGTCCCACCGGGTTCACGTGTCCCCAGTAAGTCTCTTTCTGCGGATGTTCCAGCGGATCTCCGTAGCATTCGGAAGTTGACGCCAGCAGATATCGTGCGCCGTACTTCCGCGCCACCTCGAGCGATTGGAATGTGCCCAGCGAGCCCACCTTCAGGGTCGGAATTCCGTGGACGCTGTAGTCCACCGGACTCGCCGGACTCGCCAGGTGGAACACGGCGTCCACCGGACCGCAGTCGAAGGGCTCGCACACGTCCAGTTGCCGGAACTCGAAGCGGGAATCATTGCGGAGATGATCGAGATTCGAAAGGCGGCCGGTGAGCAGATTATCCACCGCAATTACCGAACAACCGTCGCCCAGCAGACGGTCGCACAGGTGTGATCCCACGAACCCAGCTCCCCCAGTAACCAGGGCGCGTTCGCTACTCATATTTTCTTATGCCCCTGGCCGCGGCCGTCTCCAGCAGTCGGCGAGCCTTCGGGCAGAGCGGGCGCGCGGCCCACGCTGTAGTAGCTGAATCCGTGCGCCGCCATCGCTTCCGGATCGTAGAGATTGCGCCCGTCGATCACGATCGGGTAGCGCAGCTTGCGGTTGAGTTGCGCAAGATCGAGGGTTGTGAATTCTTCCCACTCGGTGAGAATCAGCAAGGCATCCGCCCCTGCCGCCGCATCATACGGATTCGCGGCAAACTCGACGTTGGAGCGCAGCACTTCCCGCGCGCGCTCGGTGGCTGCCGGATCGTATGCCACGACCACACAGCC
>Ga0075030_100000926_pt1 | contig 26266 bp, 19 predicted proteins | sample LitLauG_LLR_2012_FD_71393 | JGI IMG/M metagenome (GOLD analysis project Ga0075030, IMG submission 71393) | Freshwater sediment microbial communities from Pennsylvania, USA - Little Laurel Run_MetaG_LLR_2012 | ecosystem: Environmental > Aquatic > Freshwater > Creek > Sediment | place: USA...
ACGAGTACATCGAGCGGGTCGTCATCCTCGGCGAGCGTTTGCGGGATGAATCCGTAGTTCGCGGGATAGTAGACAGCGGAGTAGAGAACGCGGTCGAGGCGGATCAGGCCGCTGGTCTTGTCGAGTTCATATTTCACGCTTGCGCCGTAGGGGATCTCGATGACGGAGTCGAATTCCTGCGGGAGTTTGTCGCCGGGAGTTACATCGTGCCAGGGATGGATCATAGGATTGTTGCGCTCCGGAAATGACTATTCTAACGGACGCTGACTTGGGCTAGGTCAGAGGCTCACTCGCACGCGTGATGAAGCACCCCGGAAAAGCTTTCACCACAGGGGGCACAGAGGGGCACAGAGGTAAGTCAAAATCCCCACCCTTTTCGCACCAGCGCGAAAGAAGGGTGGGGCACCCTGGAGTTACTGAGTCAGGTGGAATTCAGAGTGGAGCTTGGCTTGGGAATTGTCTCCGGCCCAAACGTCGAAGCCTTCCGGTTCGACTACCCATTTTTTCAGAGCCGGGCTCCAGAACTGGAGTTCGTCTGGACCTAGCTTGAAATGAACCGTTTGCTTCGCTCCAGGTTGCAGACTTATTCGCTGAAATCCTTTGAGCTGCTTGACTGGACGCGAGGCGCTTCCGGCTCGCTGGTGGATGTAGAGCTGAACCACCGCATCGCCGGCGCGGTTGCCGGTGTTTGCCACGTCGACGGAGACGTCAAGGGTCGATCCTACTTTTGCTTCCGGTTGGCTGAGCTTCAGGTTGTCGTAGGAGAAAGTTGTGTAGCTGAGGCCGTAGCCGAAGGGATAAAGCGGTGTGCTCAAGGCGTCCCAATAACGCGAGGTGAAACCGGGGGCGTCTTCGGGAGCCTGGGTGAGAGTGTGGTTGTAGTAGAGCGGGAGTTCGGCGGAGTTATGGGGCCAGCTCACTGGAAGGTGTCCGGCCGGGTTGGCGTCGCCCAAGAGTATGTCAGCGATTCCGTTTCCGCCCTGGCTTCCGGAATACCACGTTTCGAGAATTGCGGGAACGTGTTCCGCGGCCCATGTGATGTCGAGGGGGCGTCCGTTTACGAGAACGAGGATCACGGGCTTTCCAGTGGCAACGACGGCTTCGAGCAACTCTTCTTGTCCGCCCGAGAGCTTGAGTGAGGATCGCGAAGCGGCTTCTCCGCTCATGAGCGCAATCTCTCCGAGCACGACGATGGCAACATCGCTGCGCTTCGCAACATCGACTGCGTCGTCCATCGCTTTCCGGGCTTCTTCGGGAGTTTGTTTTGGCTGTTCTCTGACCGGGATGAACGGAATGTTTTCGAAGAATGACGGGATATCGCGACGAATGTTGGGTCCGTGAGCGAATTCCACTCGAACGGAATCGCCGACTTTGTTCTTGATGCCCTGCAGGATGTTGACCGTCGGCCCGGGCTTTGTCATCGCTCCCCACATATCCAGCAAGTCCGCTTCGGCGTCGGCCAACGGGCCGATTACCGCGATGGATTTGATTTGGGATTTACTCAGCGGCAGCGTGTTCTGCTCGTTGCGCAGCAACACGACCGAGCGCTGGACGGCGGTGCGGGCGAGTTCCTGATGCTCGGGAGCGTTAAGCACATCAGGGATGCGCGCTTCGTCGACGTAGGGGTGCTCAAAAAGTCCGAGTTTGATTTTGGCTTCGAGGATCGGAAGAACCATGTCGTCGATCTGCCGCATCGGAATGTGGCCCTGCTTCGCTTCGGCGATCAGGTACTTGAGGTACGTTCCGCTGGCCATGTCCATGTTCAGCCCGGCGGAGAATGCCTTCATGGCCGCATCTTGCCCGTCGCGAGCATAGCCGTGGGTGATCAGACTGTGGACGGCGTTGGCGTCGCTGACCACAAATCCGTTGTATTTCCACGCGTCGCGCAAGACATCATGCAGCAGCCAGCGGTTGCCGCTGGCGGGGACGTCGTTGAGGTCCATATAGGCGCTCATGAAACTGCCGACACCGGCATCGGCGGCCGCTTTGAAAGGGACAAGGTAGGTGTTCCACATTTGTTCTTCGGGGATGTAGGAAGAATCGTAGTCGCGGCCGCCGTCGGCAGCGCCGTATCCGGCGAAATGTTTTGCGCAGGCGAGGACGCGGTCGGGTGCGCCCGGTTGCGTTCCCTGGAAGCCGAGCACTTGCGCACGGGCTATGGCGGCGCCGAGGTAAGGATCTTCGCCGGCGCCTTCGACCATGCGTCCCCAACGCGCGTCGCGGGCGATATCGAGCATGGGGGCGAAGGTCCAGGCGATGCCGGCGGCACGGGCTTCGCGGGCGGCAACGGTTTGCGCTGCTTCAACCAGCTTGGGATCCCAGGAAGACGCCATGGCAATCGGCGCCGGGAAGATGGTGTGATAGCCGTGGATCACGTCGAGCCCGAACAGGATGGGGATATGTAGGCGGGATTCATCGACGGCGATGTGCTGTATGCGGTTGATCTGCTTGGGGTCAGAAACCCACAACACCGAGCCGGCGCCGTATTTGCGAATGACGTCTTCGGGGCTTCCTACCTGCTGCACGAATTCGGGGATCGGAAAGCCCGGGAGCTGGGAGAGTTGGGTGATCTTCTCTTCGATCGTCATCTGGCGCAGCAGGTCCTTGGCGTTCGGGTGAGTTTGAGCCAGGAGTTCGGGGTTCGAAAACTGGAAAAAGAACAGCAAGGCAAACAGCGGTGAAATGAGTGAGAACCGATATTTCCGCAACGAATCAGACATGGTTCCTTTCTCCTCGGGGAGCAACTCGGCGCCTCGGTAACACGCGCGTAACCTGGATGATTGAGGCGAAAAGAGTGTAAACCTTTCGAGGCAAAAGGTCAGTGAGGGCGGGGGTCCTTCCGAATCTTGATCTGGAGGCCGGAGGACGCGTAAAGTTGAACGGTAGATCTTCCTCTGGGGTTGCCATGTCCAGTCAATTGAAAACCTACTTCAAGTTCGGTGGCGCTACCGTGGCAATTTTGTTGTTGCTGGCGTATCTGGCATACACGGGAGTGCAGGACAGCAAGAGCTATTACGTCACCATCAAGGAACTGCACAAGATGGGTGACGGCGCATATACCAAGCGACTGCGGGTAGCGGGCAACGTGCAGCCGGGATCGATCAAGCGCAAAGGAACCCACGTGCAGTTTGTGCTGGTCGAGGAAGATCAGAACCTGGCGGTCGACTACACCGGTACGGAAGCGCCGCCCGATACGTTTAAGGATGAGTCGCAGGCCCTGGCTGATGGCAGCTTCGGGCGGGACGGTGTTTTTCATGCTAAGCAACTGCAGGCCAAGTGCGCATCGAAGTATGCACCGCAGCAGCCGGGAGCAACTCCGGCGTCGACGCCAGCCAAGAGTATGACCCAGGTCCAGACCAGTTCGCCGGAACGCGCGAACTAGTCCTTAGAGTTTATTCCGCAGGGTTCGCAACGCGGGCGCTCGTGTTATCTCTGGCGATTCTCTCCTTTGCAAAAAATCCGTGAAATCCATAGATTCTTGCTGTGAGTGCTCCCTCGAGTGTGCCGACAGGCGATTCGACTGTTTCCGTCAGGAATGTGATCAAGCAATTCGGGCGATTTGCCGCCTTGCGCGGCATTTCGGCCGAATTTGATCCGGGGCGCTTTCACGCCATTCTCGGCGATAACGGGGCGGGGAAGACTACGCTCTTGCGCGCCTTGGCGGGACTGGCCCAGCCGACGCAGGGGACGATTTCAATTTTCGGGAAGAGCCCGCGCGACGCGTGCCGCGAGATTGGGTACATGGCTCATCCGTCGCTGCTGTACGACGAGATGAGCGGGATGGAAAATCTGCGCTACTTCGCGGGCTTGTACGGGCTTGGGAGTGATGCCCGGTGCGAGGAAGTGATTCGGGCAGTCGGGCTGGATCCGGAACTCAATCGCAGCGTCGGCCAATACTCGCAGGGTATGCGGCAGAGGATGTCGCTGGCACGAGCCCTCTTGCACGATCCGAAGTTGGTCCTGTTGGACGAACCGTTTTCCAACGTGGATGTACATTCCGCGCGCGAGATGGTTGGCCTGCTGCTGGGTATGCGCGATGCGGGCAAGACGATTTTCGTGGTGACCCACCAGGCCTTGCTGCTGGAGGGCGTTGCCGATGAGTTCGTGTGGATGCAGGCGGGGCAGATTGTCGATCGGACGGCCAGGGCCGAGCGCGGACGGGCGCAATGACCTCGTTCTGGGCGGTGCTGTCGGCGACGCTGGTGAAGGACATTCGACTGGAATGGCGCTCGAAAGACGCGCTGAACTCCATGTTGTTTTTCTCGCTGCTGGTGGTGGTGATCTTTGTGTTTTCCTTCGATCCGCTGGCAGAGGAGTCGCGGCATATCGTTGGGGGGCTGGTGTGGGTGGCGTTTCTGTTCGCCGCCGTGGTGGCTCTGAATCAAACGTGGGCGCGCGAATTGCGGAATCAAGTGCTGGATGCATACCGGGTATCACCGGCTCCGGCGAACGCTCTGTTCCTGGCGAAATCGGTCGGAAACTTTCTCTTCGTCAGCGTGCTTGAAGGGTTAATGACGCCGCTGTTCATCGTGTTTTACAACCTGCACGTGCTGGGACCGGCGTGGCAACTCATTCCGATTGCACTGCTGGGAACATGGGCACTCGTGGTCAACGGGACGTTTTTCGCGGCGATGTCTCTGCGCACGCGAAACCGAGAGATCATGCTGCCCTTACTATTGTTTCCTATTTCGATTCCCGCAGTGCTGGGCATGGTCGCGGGAACCACCGCGATTCTTACCGGAGAGAGTTCCGCTCACTTTTATATCGTATTGCTTCTGACCTACGATGTGGTGTTTACTACGGCTAGTCTGGCCTTGTTCGAGACGATCCTACACGCTGAATGAAAAGACTCTTCCCAATCCTGTCGATCGTGACGGTGGTTCTGCTGGGGTATGCACTCTACCTGGCATTGGTAGTTGCGCCGACGGATGCCTTGCAGGGCGAAGTCTACCGCATCATTTACTACCATGTGCCGTCGGCATGGACTGCGTTTCTTCTGTTCTTCATTAATTTCGTAGCATCGATTCGGTATCTGACACGGTCAAAAGCGTCAACTGAGAATGCGGCGAAGTGGATTGCGATTGGAATCGGGGTTGTAGGCCTCGTCGCGCCATTTCTTCCCCCGGTGCGGCGACTGATTCCGGCCGGGATGGAGCCGAGCGCAGTCGCGACTACGATTGTGTTGATTCCGGCATTTTACTTCTTGGTGGGCAAGTTGTTCCCTGGGGACCGCCTGGATGTGCTGGCGGTGACGAGCGCGGAGGTAGGAGTAGTTTTTTGCACCATCGTTCTGGTCACTGGGCCGCTATGGGCAAGGCCGGTATGGGGGATCTGGTGGGCTCCGGGAGACATTCGCCTGACTTCGACGCTTGTGTTGTGGCTCATTTATGTGAGCTATCTGGTGCTGCGGCGATTCTCAAATAGTGCCCAGACGCAGATGCTCGCGGCGGCCCTGGCCGTATTTGGCGCGCTGGACGTGCCTTTGGTATACCTATCGATCTGGTTCTTCCGGACGCAGCACCCGCAACCGGTGATTGGTGGCGGCGGGTCGATGGATCCGCGGATGCTGCATGTGCTTCTGTTCAGCTGGCTGGCGTTCTTGTTGTTTGGATTTCTTGTGTGCTGGTCGCGCTTTCGGCTGGAGCTGTTGAAGCGGGAGGTTGAGCAGGCGCACGCGATGGAGTCCCTGGCCGGCGCTGGAGTTTCGGAGAAGGCGAGCCTTCCGTTGAGCAGGAGTGCCGGATGAACGCAGTCAAATTCTTGTTCGCCGCCTACGTTGCGACCTGGGTGATCCATCTCTTCTATCTCGGCACTCTTGTACGCAGATTCAGCCAGTTGCGCCAGCAACTTCGCGAATTGGGCAAAGGGAAGTAGCGGGCGGGGTCGGTATGAAACCGGGTTGCTTCTTTGGGGGAATGACACATCTCACGCTTTCCGGTAGTTCCTGTCATTCCGAAACGGCGTTAAGCCGTTGAGGAATCTGCTGTCGCCTGTAGGGCAACGGTGCCGGCCACAAGCAGATTCCTCCCTTCGGTCGGAATGACAAAAGTCGTAAAGCGGTGGAATGACGACAGATTGAAAGATCCTTCGCCGCCAAAAGCTGCGGCTCAGGATGACAATCGCTTGAGAGCTATCGTTCAAGGGCGGCTTGCGGTTCCTTGACCGCGTATTTGATCAGGCACCAGAGTGCGCGGACGCCATCCTTCCAACCAATTTTTTTGCCCTCGGCGTAGGTGCGTCCCCAATAACTGATCCCGACTTCGTAGACCCGCAGGTTGCGTTTGGCGATCTTCACGGTCACTTCCGGCTCGAAGCCGAAGCGATCTTCCTCCAGCGGAATCGACTGGATCACCTCGCGACGGAAGACCTTGTAGCAGGTCTCCATGTCGGTCATGTTGAGGTTGGTGATCATGTTGGAGAGCTGGGTCAGGAACCAGTTTGCGATCCAGTGCCAGAAATAGAGGACGCGATGCGGGCCGGAGCCCATAAAGCGCGAGCCGTAGACGACATCGGCCTGCCCGGTCTCGAGGGGTTCGAGCAGGCGGCGGTAATCGTTGGGATCGTATTCCAGATCGGCGTCCTGGATGATGACGTAATCTCCGCTCGCCTCGCGAATGCCGCGTCGCAAGGCCGCTCCCTTTCCCATATTGTGGGGCTGCAGGAAGACTCGCATCTGCGGACACTGTTTTTCCAGCTCGGCAAGGATTTCTCGCGAGCCGTCGCCGGATCCGTCGTCAACGCAAAGCAACTCAAGTTCGACGCCGACTGATATGACGCGATCGATGACGCGGCGCAGCGTCGCCTGTTCGTTGTAAATCGGCATGACGACCGAGAGTTTCATCGCGAGAAAGGTTACTTTACCAGAGAGGGGAGTGGCCCTTCGTGTTGGCCGAAGAGTTCAGCCTCAGAGGGCAAAGCGCAATGCATGATAGGGCCTAGCGGCGCGAGTCAACTCGTGCTCTTTCGGTCCAATGGAATTGAGGTTGTTCCTAGTTCGTGGCCTTCCACTCGTTCTGCAGGGCTGTGAGGAAATCAGGACCGCCGTTGGAGCGGAGGAACTCGTAGTTTTCGATCATGGCAGCGACGCCGATGCGGGCGGAGGGAAGCGGGTTCTCGACTCGAATCACGCGGGCTGAGAAGCGGACGCGCACCGCATCGGTCAAGGTGACGTGTGGAGGAAACGTCAACGTGACTTCGACCTTGGTTCCGGCAATTACAGTTCGGTCGATATAGAAGAAGACGCCGCGGGCGCTGACATTCTGGGTTTCGGTGTGGAACTCTTTCGCGCCTTCCAGGCGTACGATCGCCGGCAAGCGCATGTCGAAGCGCCGCATGGTCCGCCGTTCCTGTGAGTTTGCTTGCATGTCTCGCCTAACCGCGAGTAGTCCCCAGATGCCGGAAGATGGTAGACAGCAACCTCCTCAGAAAACTTGAGAGCAGTCTGCAGCCCTCAATCTATAGAATTGTTGGCCGTTTGCAATAGCAAAATGCCCTTCGGAACTGAGTGGGTAAATCTCGGCGGAACGCCGGTCCAGAGACCTCCGCAATCCAGGGGAGGGCGCTTTAAGGTGCGCAGGGCTTAAGGAATTGGTATGCAATCGTACTGCCAAGTGCGGAACGCAAGGATGCAAGTCCTCGGAATGGACTCAGCTTTTTCCGCGGGTCGGTTGCATAAGATCGCCCACTGCAGATTTCGTCCGGCCAAGAACGAGTCAGCGCATTCTTTTGCTCCAGCGCCCCGGCATCTTTACTGCCAAGCCACTGCATCTGACGAAACTTGGGGAGTCACGGTTCGGGTCTAGTGTGTCAGGGCAGCAACTACGCGACTTTCCCACGAAGGGCGACCTTCGCGGAGAGTTTCGGCGCCCAGAGTGCAGGGGGATTGAGGGAGTCGGCTTGACTTGTCTATCCGTCAGATGTTTAAGTAGTTATTTAATTTTTTCCGCCAGTTCCTGTGACCAGCAGCTGCGGGTGAAGTTCGCCCGGGGACATGCGCCGGCGCGAGGCTCTACTTAAATAGTGCGTCCCTCATCTCACCACTGGTTTGTCAGAAACGATCCGGACGAAAGCTTGAGCGCAGGAACTGACCTGATTGCATCGGAGGAACGCGTGAACGTAGATCGCCGTTGGTGGGGTACATCCCTGGTTAGGGTTCGCATCCTGTTGGCCGGGCTGGTGTTGCTCGGGGCCGGATGGGCTGTTCTCGGGTGGGGGGCCCGCTTTGGCAAGATCGTTCGCAATCCGGCAAAGGCTCCGGGGGTGTCGGTCGCCGGACTGCAGCCGAGTGGGGAGATGCAAGCTCGCGCGCGTTCCATCCTGGCCGGACTGCCGCTTATCTTCGAGCCAAATCAGGGACAGGCCAATCTGGATCCCGCCGACCGCCGAGCCAGGTTCGTGACCCATGGGTCGGGATACAGCATGGTTCTGGGGTACGATGGGGTCATCCTGAGCCTGGTTTCCAGAACCCACGTCACTTCCTCTCGTTCGGAAAGCCGAGTCCAGACCCTGGGGATGAAGCTTGCCGGGGCGAACGCCAACGCCAGCTTGGGCGCCGCTGACCAGCTTCCGGGGAAGAGCAACTATTTCATCGGAAACAATCCGGCCAAGTGGCGGATGGGTGTGCCACAGTTTGCGCGGGTGCGCTACGAGAATGTTTATCCCGGCATCAACCTGGTCTTTTACGGAAATGAGGGACATCTGGAATATGACTTCCAGGTGGCGCCAGGCGGGGACCCGTCGCAAGCTGAACTTGAATTCAGCGGGGCGAAGAAGCTCGAACTGAAAGATGGTTCGTTGGTGATCCGGGGAGAAAATGGAAGCCTCCGGCTCAATGCGCCAAGCGTTTATCAGGAGATCGACGGGCGCAAGCAGCCGGTCGAAGGCTCTTTCGTGCTGCGCGCTGCCAACCGGGCTGGGTTCGCGGTTGGAGCCTACGACCACTCGCGGGAACTGATCATCGATCCGATCCTCAACTTCTCGACATACTTCGGCGGCAGCGGCGACGAGCATTCAACCTCAGTTACGGTTGACGGAAGCCTGAACATCTATCTCACCGGGTCCACCACATCTCCGAATCTTCCGGTCACCCCGGGCGCAAAACAGGGAACGCTCAACGGTGCGCAGAACGTGTATGTGGCCAAGATCCAGCCTCCGCTGGGCTCAGTACAGGCGCTGCTGATGGAGCTGACTTATCTGGGTGGCAGTGGCACCGATTACCCAGTAGGACTCGAAGTGGATGGCGAAGGCAATCCCTTTGTCGCTGGGACGACCACTTCCGCAGACTTTCCAACGACCGCCACGAATGCGTACCAGGCAACTGCTGCGAGCGCCGGCACGCACGTGTTTGTGACGAAGCTCAAGTTTGACTTCAGCCAGTTGGTGTACTCGTCGTACCTGTCGGGGAACGGGACCGACATTGCCAGCGGCATGACGATCGACCCGGCCGGCGATTTGTACGTGACCGGAACGACGACTTCGGTCGAGACATCATCCAGCGAACAATTCCCCGCGAGCAATTTACCCGAGAGCCTTCCATTTCAAAGCACTCCGCGAGCGACGTCTGGAACGGCCCAGTTTTTTGTGACTAAAGTGAACACAAACGCGCCGGGTATTGCCAGCATTCCGTACTCGACCTACTTCGGCGGGGGAACGTTCAACGGAACTCTGGTCGCGACGGGTGGCGGCATTACGGTCGATACGAACCTGAATATCTATTTCACGGGCACGACGAACTTCACGTATTCAGGATGTACCGGGTGCAGCGTGACCGACTTCCCGATCCTGAATGCCTACCAGCCCTGTCTGGACACGCCTCCGGCGACGACGATTGTGAATCCCCAGTCGTGCGCGAATACGGCGACCCCGACCGCTCCGGATGCTTTCGTCGCGAGGTTGAATCCCAATGCAGTTCAGGGACAACAACTGATCTGGTCGACGTATCTGGGTGGCACTCAGAACGATTCGAGTACCGGCGTTGCGGTCGATTCCGGGGCGGCGAACGTATACGTCGTTGGAACGACAAACTCGCCGGATTTCGTCAATACCGGCGCCATCAACAGTTTTGCCTCGTTCCAGAAGTGCCTGAATAATCATCCTCCAACTCCAGCAAGCGGAACCGTTACATGCGCGACGCAGACGAGTCCAGCCCCGGACGACGCTTTTGTGGCACGACTGAGCAATCCCAGCATAGGTGCGATAAATATTGCTCTGAACTACTTCTCGTACCTGGGAGGCGCAAACAATGAGCAAGGTCTGGCGATCACGGTCGATTCGAACAGCGGCGCGTTGATTACGGGATGGACGCAGTCCCCGTTCGTTCCCCCTGCTGGGACGGATGGGAATTTCCCCGTGACTCCGTATCCGAGCTCGATTCAGAGCACTCTCAACGGAACGCAGGATGCGTTCATAGCCCGGCTGAATACGGGAGCGATCGTGGGGCAGACAACTATCGCCTCATGGGCCAGCTATTTTGGGGGCAGCGGCATCGATGCGGGTACGGGTATCGCCCTCGACGTAAACCAGAATGCTTACCTGGCGGGGGAAACCAATTCTACGGATTTGCAGGTTGCCAAAGCGCTGCAAGCCAATAACGGCGGCGGATACGATTCGTTCGTGACTCAATTCGGAACTGCGGTGAGCCTGTCCATTCAAGGCGTACTGAGCCTGGGGACAAACCAGCAGTACATCAGTGCCGGCAATCCGGCGACCTTCACCTACACGGTGACAAATAATGGGCCGGACCTGGCCAGCAACATCGTGGTCATCGCGAATATGAGCACGCAGGCGACGGGAGTGCAGCTCACGGGTGTTTCGGGTAGCCTGAACGGAGCGGGCACTTGCAGCGGGAGCGGGGCTACAAACCCCAACATCAGTTGCGGCCCGATTTCTCTGCAGTCTGGCTCGACTGCGACCCTAACCATCACAGCAACACCGACCGCAAACAGCAGCGGCACTTCCCCTGTATTCTTCAATGGTGGTACGGTGCAGGCCATAGGGCCCGGCAATATCGTGCTGGCGCAGACGTCCGTCCCGGCGCAGATGACCGACTTCAGCATGTCGGTCAGCCCCAGCAACCAGAGTATTGCGGTGGCGGGAGATACCGCCACGTACTCGGTGCAATTGACTCCGCATCCCCTGTACACATCGAGCATTACGGTTTCGTGCTCGGGACTTCCGTCCGCGTCGACGTGCAGCCCCAGCACCAGCCCGGTGAGTTTGACGAGCAGCAGTGGAAGCGCCGTGACGCTGAGCGTCCATACGACTCCTCGCCCCGTCACCCCACCGGCGGCGAGCATCTTCACGCGACGTTTCTATGCGATCTGGCTGATCCTGCCGGGGATGGCACTGGTGGGTGCAGGCGGGAATCGGCGCCGGAGGAGGATCTTCGGGATCCTGACGCTGTGTACTCTGTTTACCCTGCTGTTGCTTGTTCCGGCGTGCAGCAGCACTAGGACGCAGCCCCCGGTCAGCGGCACACCGGCGGGAAACTACACGATTACAGTAACAGCTGCCGCGGGAACCGATTCCAAGACCCAGACGATCGGGCTCAGCGTGCCGTAACCCGCGAATCAATGCTGGAAAGAAGAAAACCCACGGCGATGTTGGGTGGGCTTTTCCTTACGCGCTAAAGAGCAGTAGAGCTACGCACCGGCCGAGAGCTTGTGGTGTCCTCGTGACTCGGCGATGCCATATTGGCGGATCTTGTAGAGCAGAGCCTTATAGCTGATCTGCAGAATGGCGGCGGCCTGCTTGCGATTCCAATTGGTCTGCTCCAGGGCGCGACTGATAGCAAGCGCTTCCGCCTCGTCTTTCGCCGAGCGGGCAAGCGACTTTAAACCCCCGGGATCGCTTGTCCTGGAAGGCTCCCCGGGAGTGCCTGCATTGCCATCGTTGCGCGGCAGAAGCTCGGAAACAGCGAGATTCTCATCCCCCAAAATGAGGTAGCGTTTCAGGAAATTATTCAGCTCGCGCAAGTTGCCGGGCCAGGAATGATTGTGGCAGGCCTGCAGCAAGTTGGGCGAGAGCGGCAATGGAGCGCGGGCATAGCGCTCAGCCATGCGAGTCATCGAGTGTTTGAGCAGAATCGGAATTTCTTCCCGGCGGTCGCGCAATGGGGGCAAGCTGAGCGTGAACGCATTCAGACGATAGTAGAGGTCCTCGCGCAGACGCTTGGTCGCGAGGGCTTCAGGGATATTGATGTTCGTGGCCGCCAGAATCCGCACGTCGACCTTGATGACGGAGCGGCTGCCGAGCCGGGAAAATTGCTGGTCCTGCAGGACGTGGAGCAGCTTGGCCTGCAGCAGGGGCGGCATCTCGCCGATTTCGTCAAGCAGGATTGTGCCCTTGTTGCACAGCTCGAACTTGCCGGGTTTGGCGTGCGTGGCGCCGGTGAAAGCGCCGGGCTCGTATCCGAACAATTCGCTTTCCAGCAGATCGGCGGGAACCGCGGCGCAATTCACTTTCAGGAAGGTGCGATGTGCGCGCGGCGAGAGCTTGTGAATCAGGCGGGCGAGCACTTCCTTGCCGGTTCCGCTTTCGCCAAGCAATAAGACCGGGATGTCGACGTTGGCCACCAGGGCCGCCTGAGAGCGAATCTTGCGCATCGCAGGACTGGCAGCGATAAAGAAAACGTCGTCTGCGAGTTCCTCGACCTCGCCGCCGAACGTCTGCTGGCCTTGTCCGAGGCTAAGATCGAGGACGGAATCCAATTCCGCTTTCTGGAATGGCTTGGTGAGGTAATCCTGCGCGCCGAGTTTCATGGCCTGGACGACCTTGCGGGTATCGTTCACGCACGACAGCATGACAACCTTGGTGGCAGGCTTTTTCTGCCGCAGTTGTTCAAGGGTCTGCAGGCCGTCGATGCCGGGCATCAAGACGTCGAGCAGCACGAGATCGGGCTCGAGCCCCTTGTCAATTTTCTGCAGAGCTTCTTCGCCGGTGGTCGCAGTCTCGACTTTGTAGTCGTCGACCTCCAGCAGGGTCTTGATGTAACGCAGCATGCCGGGTTCGTCGTCCACCAGCAGGATCTTGGCGGTGTGCTTCATCGATGTTTTCCTTTGCTGGCGACGGCAGCTGCCGGTTTGTAGGGGATCAGAAATGAAAACTTACAACCCGCGCCCGGATCGCTCTCGACCCATATCTTACCGCCCATGCCTTGTACCAGACGGCGCGCGATGGCGAGGCCCAATCCCATGCCTTCCTGAGTTTCGTTGCCCGGAAGACGGAAGAAGTCATCGAACACTTCCAGATGAAACTCCGCGGGAATGCCGGGTCCTGTATCGGATACGCTCACTTTGACCGAGTTAGGATGGCTGACATTTTGCCGCCGGCGTTCCGAGGCCGATGGCAGCGATGCCGCGCGGCGCTCCCACATGTAGGGCTCGGCGTGCAGCCATACGGTTCCAGCTTGCGGTGTGAACTTGAAGGAATTCTCCAGCAGGTTCGAAATGATGCGCTCCAGCTTGGGAGCGTCGAAAGGGAATTGCGGGAGCTTATCGTTGGCGAGGAAGTAGAGCGCGATTCCTTTTTGCTGAAATCGGTTCGACCAGAGCCGGCAGACTCCCGACAAGCAGTCGTTGATGTTGCCCATCTCGAAACGCATGCGCAGGCCGCCGGTTTCCAGCGCGCTGTAAGTCAGGAAATCCTGAATGAATTGCTGCAGGCGCTTGCCGTTGTCGCGCATATCCTGCAGGACTTCGCGTTGACGCTCGCTGAGAGGACCCAACTTCTCGCTGTGCAAAAGCTCGACATAGCCGTTCAGGATAGACAAAGGTGTTTTGAGATCATGCGCCGCTGAGGCAAGAGCGTTGGTGGTGCGCTGAAAGCGTTGCTGCAGCTCTTTGTATTCCTGCAGGAGGTTCTCGGGAGTGGGGACGTCCGCGTCGGCTCGAATGAGCGGCGGTGTCGGCTCAGGAGCGATGGCCGCGTCCGAAGCACACGTGTTCTTGTGCGCAGAGGTCATAAGAGTTACCACAGGTTGACACGGGGAGAGGAAAAGCCGCACTCAAAACTGTCAACACGGAGAGTGCCAGTACAGGAAGCGTACGGCAGGCAGTAATCCGTTGTCAATGAAAAATGCAACAGAATTACCCAAGTATAGCAAAAGCTTGCACTTCCCGGCTATTACTTTGCAGGTGACTGGTTCTCTGGCATGCGAATAAAGAGCGAACATCGCACCGGAAATCAGCCGCTCCCTGATGGGTTTGTCGGTCTTTGCCGGGTTGCGATCCTGGTTTTGCGGGGAAGGGATCGGGTCTTCTGGCAGGATTTGGCACCTGAGGTGCAGTTTAGGGGCGTGGAGGGTGTTATGGAGAAGTCTGCATGAACGGGGCGAGGGCTCGAAATGAGCGGCGGAAGTGGGCCCGACTGCCGCTGGCGATCCCCGTTTTCGTTCGCAGTCGAGACGGAAAGGGCAAAGAGTTTCTCGAGTTCGCGACATCGCTGAACGTGAGCGCCGGGGGGATGCTGGTTGCGATTCGGCGGACTTTGCCCGCTGTAGCGCAGATTCGGCTCGAGATTCCCAGCGCGCCCGTTGCCGCAATGGCCCTCTTACCGCGAGCCGCTCGAACCCTCAGCGCCAAAACCCTGCGCACCACCCCAGCGGATGGATACTATCTTCTCGGCCTGAAGTTTGCGCGTCCGCTGCCCCTTTCCGAAAAGGAGCCGGTTCGGCGAAGGAAACTCATTTCAAAACTGTGAAAATATTTGCGCATAGGTGACTGAAAAGTGTTACTCTGGCGACCGTGTGTTGGTTACCGGAGTGCCCTGTCGCGTTTCCCCGGTAAATTTATACTTTTCAAGTAGATACTCTGAATTTCTTGGTTTCTGCGGAGCCTGCCAGCTTTGGCTCTCCGGATGCAGGATTACGGTTCTCTCCCCGCAGTTGGTAGATACCCGCCATGACCAGCAATAGCGTGAATACACTCGTCCAGCCTTTGGGAGAGATGCCGCCCGAAGCGATCGTCTTTGGGCGCACCGAAGCCATGAATGCGGTACGCGACCGCCTCAACAAACTGGCGGGCGCGAATGTGCCTGTCTTGATTCAAGGCGAAAGTGGGACGGGCAAAGACATCATTGCCCGCATGATCCACGCGGCTTCGCCATGGCGAACTGGGCCATGGGTGAAGGTGAATTGTCCGGCGATTCCCGGAACGCTGCTGGAAAGCGAGTTGTTCGGCTACGAAAAAGGTGCGTTCACGGGCGCTTACGGGGTAAAGCCGGGCCGCGTCGAGATGGCGCATCGCGGCACGCTGTTCCTGGACGAAATTTCTGAGTTGGATATGTCGCTGCAATCAAAGCTGCTGCAGCTTCTGCAGGACGGGCAGTTCTGCCGGATCGGCGCGCAGGAAGACAAGAAAGTCGAAGTGCGCGTGGTTTGCGCGACCAATCGCAAGCTTGAACTTGAAATCGAGAACGGCACGTTCCGCTCCGATCTGTTCTACCGCATCAACGTGGTGAATCTTCATCTGCCACCGCTGCGCGAGAGAGCCGCAGACATTCCGCAACTGGTGGACTATTTCCTGGAATATCACAACCGCAAATACAATTGCCGGGCGAAGCCCATCTCGGGCGACTTGATGACAACGTTGCGAAAGTATCACTGGCCGGGCAACATTCGCGAACTGGAGAATCTGGTCAAGCGATACGTGATCCTGGGCAATGAAGAAGTGATCTCTGCCGATCTGACGCCGCGCCCCAACGATTTATTCAACACCGACATTCCGGTGGATGGGCAGATCTCTCTGAAGAAACTGACCCGCCAGGCAGTTCGCGAACTCGAGCGCAAGGTCATTTTGAAAGTTCTGCAGAATCATCACTGGAACCGCAAGCAAGCGGCGCGGGCGTTGAGTATCAGCTACCGCGCGTTGCTCTACAAGATTCGGGACGCGGGCTTGCCGTCGAATCGTTCTCCGAAGCCTGCGCAGCCAATCCCTGAACAAGAGATCGCCGCCGACTAACGAACCAGGAACTCTCTTAAAGCCAATACGCAACAACCCCGCCTCGCGGCGGGGTTTTTCGTTTGAGGGGAAAAGGTTTTTGCAGCGCCCTTCGGTTAGCTGTGCAGGTCCGACAACGCCTTGCGGGCTTGGGCATTATCTGGCTTCAGCTTCAAAGCCTTCTCCAACTGCTGCCGGGCGAGGGCTAACTGATTGGCTTTCTGGTAGGCGAGGCCGAGGTGATAGTGCAGCACGGCATCGTCGGGAGCGCCGGCTTTTTCGTTCAAGCGCAGAGCTTCCTGGAACTGGCTGATCGCCGACTGGTAGATTCCTTTGTGGTAATAAGCCCAACCCAGTGTGTCGGCAGCATTGGGCGATTTCGGCATGCCGCGACGCGCTGTCTGCGCCATGCCCATGGCGACGTCTACATTGCCGCCCTGCTCAAGAAGTACGTAGGCGAGATTGTTCGAAGCAAGAGGATTATCGGGCGAGATGCCGAGGGCCTGCTGGTACATGGCCTTGGCCTGATCCCAGTTGTGTTGGGCTTCGTAGAGTTCTCCCGCCAGAATGCAGAAGCGCACTTCGGTTGGATTGTCTTTGGCCGCCTGCAAATATGTTGCGAGCGCCTGGTCAGCCAAGCCCTCCTGGATTTGCACTTTCCCGAGTTTCTCAAGAGCATCGATGTTGTTCTTATCGAGAGCAATGGCCTTACGAAGCGCAGATTCTGCTCCCGCGTAATCCTTCTTGCCGTCGAAAAGTGCAGTTCCCAACAGATCGTAGAAGTTGCTCGTGTTGGGGGACTTGGCAATCTGCGCATTGGCGGCAGCGATGGCCTTGTCGAATTGCTTCTGCGCGACGTAGGTATTCATCAATCCACTCAGGGCGTCGGAGGATGCCGGGTCCTTGTCCAGCGCTTGCTGGTAGAACGCCTCGGCGTCCGAGAAGTGCTTTTGGGCAAGTTGCACATTACCCAGTTGGAAGTAAGGAGCGACACTCTGCGGCGCCCTGTTCTTGGCCTCGTCTGCATCCTTTTGAGCGTCGGCGTACTTTTCACGCGCAAGTTCAGCGAAACTCCGAATCAGAAAGCCATCTGCGGCATAAGGTTGTGCCTGAATAATCTGTTCTGCTGTTTGCATCACAGCATCAATCTCGCCACGATTGATTTCAAGGCCTGCGATCAGGCGTTGGGCCTCGGTCATATCCGGCTTCAGGCGCACGGCTTCGCGCCACTCCGATTCGGCCCGGTGCAAGTCCCGCTGCTGCGCATAGGCTAATCCCAAGTGATAGTGAGCAATGGCGCTGTCGGAATCGCTCTTCAATGCGGATTGGAGAGATTCAATCGCGCCCGCAGCATCATTCCGCCGAAGTTGAATTTCACCCTTGTAGACGAGGGCATCCACGTCACGGGGCGTGGATTTCAGGACCTCATTGTTGAGCTTTGCTGCTTCATCGAGCCGGTCCTTAAGAATCAGGATCTGAATGTAGTTCTTTTTGACCTGAACGTCTTTGGGATGATCACTGTACAGAGATGCATACTCCGCCGCCGCTTTGTCGAGTTCGCCGAACTGGAAGTAATAGTCGCCCAGCATGCGATAGCCTTCCGGATTATCGGAAAGGTCCTTCTTGGTCTGCCGAAGGAAGGACTCCGCCTCGTCTCTGTTGTTCTCCTGCATCAATAGGCGAACCAGGGCGGCGCGTGGCGCAGAATCCTTCGGATCGATGTCAATGGCATGCCTGAACTGCTGTTCAGCCTCCGGCAGACGATTGTGGGACTGATAAAAGCCGCCGAGAGCCAGCTGAGCATTCATAGCCTTGGGGTCGGTTTGGGCGGCCTTCTTAAAACTCGCTTCCGCCTGATCGGTCATGTTGGAGCGAAGCTGCAGCAAAGCCAGCAGAAGATAAGACTCCGAACGGCTGGGATCGAGGGTGATCGTCTGCTGTACTTCCTGTATGGCTGCCGTGAGATTGTTCTGGGCAGCGTAGTAATTGGCCCAAGCCTCGTGGGTTTCGGGATCGTTCGGTTGCTGGTCGCGCAGCAGATCGAGGTGAGTCTTGGCTTGCTTGAACGCGTCTGAAGAAAGGGAACCGTCGGGATTGCGCACGGTCACAAGCATGTTCGCCAGATCGGTGTGGGCGCGATAGTTATCGGGAGCGAGCTCCACGGTGCGGTTCAGTTCCTGGAAGGCGCGATTGCTATCACCGAGCTTCAGGTAGGTCTGGCTGAGCTTGTAGTGAGCCGGAGCAAATCGGCCATCGATTTGCGTGGCATTGGCATATTGAATCGCGGCCTCGCGGTACTTGCCCTCAGCGAAGAATTTTTCCCCGCTATCAAAGTACTTCTGCTTGCGGACATTCGGGTCGCGCGAGCACCCGGTCAGCATAGCAAGCAGAAGGGAACTCAGCAGCAGCAGGCGCACAGTGGAGCGACTCATCGTATTTCTCCGGATGCGGGGTAATGACGAGACATCTGATTTTGGCAGTGCATCGATCTTACTGCACTGGTAACCGGGCGAATGAATTACCGCGGTCACCATTGATGGACCAAGGTCGGCGACATTAAGCGCTTCTAGCGCGGAATGTAGTCGTGTAACAGGGGAAGGACACGGTCCGCAAAGGGCAGTAGCCGCTGCTCAGCTTCATCGGCGGTTTCTCCGGGGCCGATGACTGTTCCGAGCCGCACCAGAGCGCCGTCACTGCGGTTCATCTTGATGGAATCCGTTACCAGATAATATTTGGACCAGTATTCGCCGGCCACACCTCGATCGTGCGACCAATACCAATAGAGAATGAGCTGTCGAGAATCTCCCAGGGCGAATACAAGACGGTTTGCCTGAAAAGGGGCATGGGACACCATGGAGAGCAACACTCGCCTGGACTGGATCGGGGTCCACCCTGCTCCCGGGAAACAGTTCCTCGGAGAATGGAGCGTATCGCCGGCGCGCTGGCTCGGGACATAGGCAATGAAAAGATCCACGGCGGGTTGGTGCAACTCTGCGTCCTGATAGGTACGCCGCAGATAGTCACCCGGACCAAGGATTTCAAGGGTGTCGCTGTCGATGTTTTCGTCGGTGCCCTCCCAATTCGCGAGCTGACTTGGAAACATCCGCAGAGGCCGACGAGGAGGGAAGACTTCGTTTCGTACCCGAACCTGGAGAAAGATCGCTACGGCCAGGACCATCAAGGCCGACAGAACAAAGTGCGCTTGTGGATTCCCCGCGAAGTTGGCCAACATGCCAGTGCCGCCGGATGGTGCTGTCGACCTGTCCTTGAAACTAGCGTCGCGGCTGCCATCCGGCACGAACCGGTTGATCAAGCCGTGCAGGGCGTACAGCATCACGAGAGAAATGACAAAAATGATCAGACCCCAGAAAGTATGGGAATTTCCTTCTGCCAGTTCAGGGTTCCAATATTCGACGAGGAGACCGGTTCCGACGATGCGCACGCTGTTGGCCGCTACGGCGATCGGAATCGAGGCCAGCGCCAGCAGCCAACGTACCCATCGGCGCTTTTCCATCAAGTAGCCGTAAATGATGGCGAGTGCAATCAGGGTCATCAAGGAGCGTATACCGCTGCAAGCTTCGGCAACTTGCAAGGGCATCTTGGACGTGACGATCACATTTCCTTCTCTTAGGACCGGGATACCGAGAACCGGTAAGATCTCGGCTGCGACTCGCGAGGCGAGCAACTGCAGCGGGAACGTGATCTGATTCAAGACGATGTTGGGAATCGGAATCATCAGAAACAGGAACGCCCAGGGAAAGCACAATGCTCGAAAGCAGGTCCAGCCGTAGAAAAGAACGATAAGGCCAGCCAGCAGAATCAACAGCGAGGCCCGGGAAAGAAACAACTCCGCTCCCAGTTGACCGACGACAAGAGTGCACATCCCGAGCGCGGCAATCGCCAGACCAGACCACGAAGGCCTCACAGGAAGGGAAGCGAGCTTTTTGCGATCTTGCCAGATGACAAGGGCGGAGAAGAGCGGCACGAAAAATCCATGAGAAAAGTCCGGACTTTTCCACCACTGCAGAACCAGGTGGATCAGGATCGACCTATAGAGCCAAAAAATGATTCCAGAAAGGAGCACGAGCTGCCAGAGCGGCAGTACCGGCGGAACGCCAGCCTCCCGGCGCACACTCGGACTAACGGATTGCAAAAGGGTGGTCACGATCCAGGAATGCCGAAAGGGGATAGTTCAGGATAAGACAGTAAGGTCTGTCCGCGCAACGATCGAGTTTTCCTCCGAACGTTGGTAACAGACACCGAGTTACAGCAGTAACAATGAGGAAGCCCCGAAGAACTTCGTTGTGCTGCTGCTGGCGAGGAATCTGTGGAGTGAAGGCACTCCGTAGCCTCACGCTGCCCGTGCAGGTGAGAAAAGTTTTTCCCACAGTTGCTGTCTCCGGTATGGACGGAGAGGCAATTCGGTACTCAAAAGAGCCGCCTTTTAATCTGCCAGGTTTCACGTAAGTTTCTGAAAAAGAATGCTTAGCCATGATTCCGGTGGCCGGTGACAAGGGCGTGAAGTTCGGCCAGGCTCGTGCTGATTCCGTAATAAGGGTCCCACTGGGGTGCCATTTCAGAAGAACCGCTGGAAGGGTAAAAATGGATAAAGCATTCCACGGTGGCTGGGGCAATACTTCCAATACTCGCAACTACGAAATGACGGATGGTGTGACGAAATTCGTGGATGGGAGCAGCGCGAGCATGCGGGCCGTGGAAGCGGTGATTCGCGAACTCGCGCAGAGCGATGTGCCGGTATTGCTGCTGGCTGAACGCGGTGGTGGCAAACACGCGACGGCGCGCCGTATTCACGATCTCTCGCGGCGAAGCACGCAGCCCTTTCGGCGCTTTCTGTGTTCCACTCTGAAGCTCGAAGATCTGCAGAAGCTTTCCAGTGTGGAGCGCGATTCTTCCGGCACGATTTTCCTGGAGGAATTGGGGGAATTGAACGCGGTGTGCCAGGGGTACCTCCACAGTGTGCTCTCACTAAAAACGGGCAATGGCAGCGAGCGCGTGAATGTGAGATTCATTTGCGGCAGTGCTCTGGACCTGGAAGTCGAAGTCAAAGCGCGCCGACTGCGTGAAGATCTTTACTACCGCGTGAGCGGGGTGTGCCTGCGGCTGCCGCCTTTGCGGCAGCGGAAGGAAGACATTCCGATTCTGATGGAAGAGTTTCTTGCCAAGTATGCGCAGGAATTCCGCCGGCCGATTCCAGCCTTGAGCAAAGAAACTCAGCGGCTTTTTCTGGATTATGCCTGGCCCGGGAACCTGCACGAACTGGAAGCAGCGGCAAGAATCCTGGTAGCGCTCGGTGACGAGCACCTGGCGATGGGCGGCCTGCGGGCGTTGCTGCAGAAAACGCCTTCGCCTCGCAATGGCCGAACGATGTCATTGAAAGCAGCATCGAAAGCGGCGTCGCATGAGGCCGAAAAAGAACTCATTCTCAAAGTGCTGACCCGCACGCGCTGGAATCGGCGGCGAGCCGCGGCGGAACTCCAGATCAGCTACAAAGCGCTGCTCTACAAGCTGAAGCAGATCGGATATGAGGGTTATGGAGCGTCGTAAGTGCATGGAGAGTGTATGAAGAAAGTGATCCATCTGGCGGTGCTGCTGTGGATCGGTTTGTCCACGGTGATGCTGTCGCAAACGCAGCAGGCGGCAACTGCATCGAAGTCCGAAGACCAGAACAGCGCGAAGTCCGGCGATGCGGCGCAGGCAGCCAACCTTCCTTCGGACTACGTGATCGGAGCTGATGACACGCTGCACATTTCCGTGTGGAAGGAACCGGATCTCACGGAAACGCTGCCGGTTCGTCCCGACGGCAAGATCTCCATGCCGTTGCTCAACGACATCACGGCCGCGGGATTGACTCCTCTGCAATTGCGGGACGCGATTACGGAAAAGTTGAAAAAGTACATCGCCGATCCTCGAGTCACGGTCGTGGTAACCGGCATGAACAGCCGGAGGATCTTCGTTACGGGAGAGGTGACGCACACCGGCCCGATGAATCTGCTGCCGCACATGACGATGCTGCAGGCGCTGGCCCAGGCTGGTTTTACTCAGTTCGCCAATCCCAAAGGGATTTACCTGCTTCGGACCGAGAACGGCAAGCAGGTGAAATATCCGTTTAACTACAAGGAAGTGATCAAGGGCAACCATCCGGAACAGAACATTGAGCTGAAGCCGGGTGACACGATTGTGGTCCCTTAAGGAAGTGCGAATGAAGAGACGCCAAGCAACAGGAATCGTGGGCATGATGGTTTTCGCGCTCGGAGTGGTCTGGGCGCAAGACAATACGACGCCGTCGGACTCGCAGGAGACCCAGCAACCGGTCGCGGCGTACGGGCAGGAGAATGCGCCCGCGCCGATCAACGACAATCCGCCTCTTTCAGGCCTGGATTTGCCATCCCTGCAGGAGCACGCTGCTCCTTTGAGTTACCTGCAGCCGGGGGCTACGTTCAGTGAATCGGCGAGTTCCAATCTTGGGAACACGCTGGGGGGAAGTTCGTTTGGTTCCATCAGTCGCGGTCTGGGAACCTTGACATTGCGTAGGCTGTGGAGCCACTACGATCTGGCCCTCGATTACATCGGCGGAGCCGCTTACTACCATGAGGGCAATCTCGGGTGGGAGCAGTTGCACGATCTCGGAATCGACCAGAAGATTCAATGGAAACGTGGACAACTCTCACTCCGCGACAACTTCAGCTACCTTCCCGAGGGGAATTTCGGGGCGTCTTACGGATCGCTCGGCTCAGCCGGTATCGCTGGCATAGGCAGCATGCCGGGGGGGATTTCTTTGGGTGGAAGTGGATGGGGATCTTTTGGACTGACCCCGCGAATTCTAAATGTGAGTTTGGCCGAGCTTTCTGAGAATTTGACTCCGAAATCGGCAGTGACTGCTACGGGAGGATACGCGTTCACGCACTTCTACGACGTGAGCGGAACGACCTTCATCGGCAGTTCGCAGGTCTCCGCCGAGGGCGGATATAACCGAAGCCTTTCTCCACACACGCAGGTTGCTGTTGCGTACGAATATCAGTCGTTCGATTTCAGCGTTGCCGGCACGGCGTTTCACACACACGTGTTGCAAGGGATGTACGGCCACCGCATTTCCGGCAGGATGGATTTGCTGCTGGGGGTTGGTCCGCAGTTTACGTTCATCGATACAACGAGCGATGCTTGCTCTGACTCGACAATTCCGCCTCAGTATTGCGTACCGTTCGGTGGCGCACTAACGCCCGTGACGATTAAGGACACAAGGTTGGGGTTGGCAGCCCAGGCTCGCCTGCGCTATCGCCTCTCGAAGAGTTCGCTTGATTTGCGCTATGAGCGGTTTGAAACCAGCGGCGCAGGGTTGTTTACAGGAGGCCAGACGGATATGGTCAGCTTTAGTCTTGATCGTCCTTTGTCGCGCGTGTGGACCGTATCCACGGATTTAGGGTACTCCCACAACGATCGCCTGCAGCCGCTGACGCCACAACAGATACTGGCTTGTACGAATACTCGAAGTTCCCAAAATGCGTGTCCTGCCAATGACGCGAAGGCCTTTCAGGACGGTTTCGCAGGGGTGTCCTTGCACCGCTATTTCGGACGCGAATGGCACGGGTTCGCCAGCTACCAGTTCAGCGAACTGTGGTTTGACGACTCGTTCTGCGTGCCAGGCACCCCATGCAGCCGGGTCTCCAACCGACACGTAATGACGCTGGGATTGGACTGGACCCCTCGGCCAATCCGCATTGACTGATTTCAGGCCGTACGAGCCGACGATTGCGCGGCGCGACAGGTCAGATCGGACATAAAGGAAAATGATCACGAATCGTGAACTAACTATGCAGGATTACACGGCGATGTTGCGCCGCCGGGCGTGGATCATCATGATCCCCGCCCTGCTGGCGCCATTGGCGGGATATCTGATCTCGTATGCCTTCCCGGCCAAATACACCTCGCAGTCTGTGGTCCTGGTCGAGGGCCAGAAGGTTCCCGAATCGATGGTGCAACCGGTTGTCTCCGAGGATCTGACGGCTCGCGTGTCGACCCTGCAGCAGCAGATTCTAGCCGAGAGCAAACTGCGGGCTCTCGTGCAACGGGTTTTCCCGGGGAGGAAGCCAGACGAAGTCGGTGCGATGATCGACACGATTCGAGCGAGCATGTCGGTTGAGCCTGTGCCATCGGATCTGCTGTCCATTGGATCGGGCGGCAAGAAGAAAAAGCCGAACTCCAGTCCTTTCCCCGGTTTCTATGTGAAATATACCGCTCCGAATGCGCGCGAAGCTCAATTGCTCTGTAATGAACTCACCAGTTTGCTGGTGATTGAGAACTCGAATCAGATTGCAGAAGCGGCCACAGGTACGTCGGAAGTGCTGAACCGCGGCATCGAAGATGCCAAGAACAATCTCAATGGCATGGATGCAAAGCTGGCGGAGTTCAAGAAGCAGTACGTCGGTCAACTCCCAACCGATCAGGAGAACAACCTCAAGATTCTGACCGGGTTAAACTCGCAACTCGAAGCCAACACGCAGACGTTGAATCGCGCGCAACAGGACAAGGCCTATACCGAATCCATATTGGCGCAGCAGGTCGCCGCGTGGAAGAGTTCACAGAATTCCACCAACCCGGAGACCTTGCAGAAGCAGCTTTCAGAGCTACAGACACAATTGCTGGAGTTGAAGTCGAAATATACCGATGATCATCCCGATGTGATCAAAACCATGGCCGACATCGACGGCGTGAAGAAGAAGCTCGCGGAGCTCAACAAGACCTCCACGGACAGCGCGGAGGACAGCAGCGAGAAGGCTTCCGCGAGCGAGCCCGCCGAAATCCGTCAACTGCGTCTGCAGCTTCATCAGTATGGAGATCTTATCGCCGCGGCCACGCGCGATCAGAAACGGCTGCAGCAGGAGATTTCGGGGTACCAGAGCCGGATCTCACTGAGCCCGGCGGTAGAAGAGCAATACAAACAGCTAACTCGCGATTACGACAATGCTCAGAAGACGTACGAGGACCTGCTGTCCAAGAAAAGCTCCGCGGATATGACGGTGAAGATGAACAATCAGGCGGTGGGAGAGCGCATGTTCCCGCTCAATCCGGCCGACCTTCCTGACAGTCCGAGCTTTCCCAACCGTTTGTTCTTTGCGCTGGGCGGACTGGCTGCCGGGATCGCGGTCGGAGCGGGAATCGCTCTGCTGCTGGAAATGAAGGACACCTCCATTCGCAATGAGCGTGATGCGGAGGCGGTTCTGGACCTGCCAATTCTGATTGCTGTGCCGTGGGTGGGGACTCCGTCGGTCGAAACAAATGGGAAGTTCAAATTCTGGCAGCGTAAGAAAACGCAGGGAGACGGGAGCGCGGCGGCGAGAGCATAGGCGTCATCAGCTTCGAGACTTACTATGTACAAAGAGTTTTTCGGACTACGAGCGAACCCGTTCAACGTGAATCCCGACCCGCGTTTTCTGTTTCTGACGCGGCACACGGAAGAAGCGCTGGCCTGCCTGACCTACGGCATCCAGAGCCGCAAAGGGTTTGTGCTGCTGACTGGCGAAGTCGGAACAGGGAAGACCACTCTGATCAATAAGCTGCTGGAGTGGCTGCGCCTGCAGCAGGTCGCCACCGCCTTCGTTTTCAATTCCCGGCTGGACGTGCCCCAGTTCCTCGACTACATGATGGCCGACTTTGGGATTCCCTGCGATTCCAAGGCCAAGAGCCAGATCCTGCTGCGACTCTACAACTGGCTGCTCGACCGTTTTCGCGGGGGAGAGACAGCGGTACTCATCGTGGATGAGGCGCAGAATCTCTCCGAAGAAGTGCTGGAAGAGATTCGGATGCTCACGAACCTGGAGACGTTCACGGAAAAACTGCTCCAGATCGTTTTGGTTGGGCAACCGGAGCTGGAACAGAAATTGAAGCAGCCACAACTTCGTCAGCTCCGGCAGCGTCTAACGTTGCGCGCGAAAACCCATCCGCTGACGATCGACGAAACCACGGCTTATGTGCAGCAGAGATTGCGAATCGCGGGCTCGGGCGGACATCAGATTTTTGCTCCTGAGTCGCTAACGTTGATTCACAGTTATTCTGCCGGGATTCCACGGGTTATTAACCTACTGTGTGAGCATTGCCTGGTCAGCGCATTTGTTGATCAGCAGAAGGTAATCGAGCCCGCCGTGGTGGATGCGGTCGCGCGCGACTTCGATCTGGGCGACGCGATGTCGTCTGGTGCGGTGGCCGCGCCCTCGCCCAGTACTGGCGGAAACAAGTTCGACCTGGTCAATGCGTTGCAGACTCTGGCGACTCTCGCAGACCGGTTACGTGAGGAAGAAAAGGAGACCTCCTCCCCT